>JGI24140J50213_10001126_pt1 | contig 11909 bp, 9 predicted proteins | sample BarGraIncu00222A_FD_50213 | JGI IMG/M metagenome (IMG submission 50213)
GTCAGGAACCGCTCGAGGCGACGGGCGCGGGCGACGACGTTGCGGTCCTCCGGCGAAAGCTGCTCAAGACCCAGCATGGAAATGATGTCCTTGAGTTGCGCGTATTGCGCGAACGTCCGCCGGATTTCCTGCGCCAAACCGTAATGCCGAGCGCCGACGATGCCCGGCGTGGCCATCTTGGAATTGGATTGCAGGGGGTCGATGGCCGGGAAAAGTCCTTCGCTTGCCCGCTTGCGCGAGAGTACGATCGACGCGGAAAGATGCGAGAACGTGTGCACGGCCGCCGGATCGGTAAAATCGTCCGCCGGCACATATACCGCCTGAATCGATGTGATGGCGCCGGTATCGGTATTGGCGATGCGCTCTTCCAACCTCGACAGCTCGGTGCCCATGGTCGGTTGATAGCCCAGCCGCGACGGCATCTGGCCCATCAAGCCGGACACTTCCATTCCAGCCTGGATGAAACGAAAAATGTTATCGATCAGCAGCAGCACATCGCGATGCTCGTCGTCGCGGAAATACTCGGCCATCGTCAGCGCCGCATGGCCTACGCGGAAGCGGGCACCCGGCGGCTCATTCATCTGGCCGAACACCATCACCATGTTCGGCAGCACGCCGGCTTCCTTCATCTGATGATAAAGCTCCTCACCCTCACGACAGCGCTCGCCGATGCCGCAAAAAATGCTCACGCCCTCGTGTTGCCCGACCATGTTGTGAATCATCTCGGTGAGCAGTACCGTCTTGCCCACACCTGCCCCGCCGAACAGTCCCGCCTTGCCGCCGCGCTCCAATGGCATGAGAACATCGATGGCTTTGATGCCCGTTTCAAAGACTTCAGACTTGGTGGATCGTCGTGCCAGCGGCGGCGGCGGCTGATGCACGGATCGCCATTGGCAATCCGGCAACGCCGCTCCGTGGTCGATGACGTTGCCAAACACGTCGAACATACGGGAAAGAACTTCTTTGCCCACCGGCACTTTTAGCGGGCCGCCCGCGTCTTGCACCGCCATGCCGCGAGCGAGACCTTGCGTGGGTGTCAGCGCGATCCCGCGCACGTGACGCGCGTCCAGTTGCGCCAGTACCTCGATGACGATCTGCCCCTTATCGCCAGCACGCAACACCGAGTAGATCGGCGGCAAATGCTCATCGAACCGTACATCCACGACACTACCGCGGACCGAAACGATCGCGCCGAGGGATGGGGCCTTGACAGCTTCTTGTGCGAGCATATTCAGCCTTTTCATAAGAGCGGCATCAGGTCGACCAATTACTCTGCTCCGGTCGCGACGAACCACAACCAGATCTGACCAGCCAGTAACCGTCCTTTTCCGTTTGATTGTCGAAGGCGTGCAGATCGCTCAGACATTTCTCCCCGGGCTTAATGGCGGAGACGTTCTTCTCATCTGGAGATGGTCGGTTGACCGTACCGGTTGCATTAGGCTCAGCCGCGAGTGCCGGGGCGACAAGTTAAGATAAAAACATGCAGCCGGCTAGTGTCGAACGCTTCGTGTGGCTGTCTCCATGTTGCCGTTTCGAACGTCAAATAATTGCTGCACCATTCAGCCACCCGCGTGGCCAAGACGACATGCCGGCTCTGCGGCGTTTGCGCCGGCATGTACATCAAGGCGTGAGGGGTTGGCGGTGCTGAGAATCGCCTTGGCACGAGCGATTTCCTCCGCCGTACCCTGCGCCATCACCAGAAAGCTGTCGGCTTTCACGGCGGTCTCATATTGGATCACGCTGTCCCTGGGGATGCCGATGCTATAGAGCGCTGCACCAAGCGCGCTCAGCCCGCCAACCACGACAGCGTTCTCGATGGCGCCGATCGCAACAGAAGCCAGGTATCCGAGGACGACGACATGTCCCACGACAGGGACCGTCAGGAACAGCCCGCCAAGGAACAGGCCCCAGAGGCCGCCCCAGAACGCACCCCGCGTGCCCCAAAACTTGACGCGGTCACCAACGTTGTAGAAGCCGACGACCTTTTCGTCAGTATGGTATCCCTTACCGACAACACTGATATTTTTCGTTTCGAAGCCAGCGGCGAGAAGCGTTTTTACGACTGCTTCTGCTGCCGGGTGGTCTGCGAAGACAGCGATCACTGAGTCAGTTTTGGCTTTTTCCATTTTGTTTTCCTTCAGGAAAGGCGGCGCTTGGCCGCGGTCTTTTGCATCAAGCGATTCGAGCCTCGGCGGAACAAAGCATAAGGTATTGAATCTTGACCGGCTCCTCAGCCTATCGTTCCAAATCAAGAGCAGGATTTCGAGAATGTGGGAAAAACTGCTAACGTCGTCGAAGCGATGTAATTTGTCATCGTAAGCTACAAGTTCAGATATTCAGCGCACGTCCATAGGCATCGAGTACGGCCTCCTTCATCATTTCTGACAGGGTTGGATGCGGAAATATCGTGTGCATCAATTCTTCTTCCGTGGTCTCGAGATTCATCGCCACTACATAGCCCTGGATCAGTTCGGTCACTTCGGCGCCAATCATGTGTGCGCCGAGCAATTGGCCGGTCTTCTTGTCAAAGATCACCTTCACCGACCCTTGATCTTCCCCCATTGCGATCGCCTTACCGTTGCCGACAAACGGAAAGTGGCCGACGCGAATATCGATCTCCTTTTCCCTTGCCGCCTGTTCGGTGAGCCCGACCGACGCGATCTGCGGCCAGCAATAGGTGCAGCCGGGGATCATCAGTTTGTTCATCGGATGCGGGTGCAGGCCCTTGATCGCTTCGACGCAGACGACGCCCTCATGCTCGGCCTTGTGCGCCAGCATCGGCGGGCCCGAGACATCGCCGATGGCATAGATGCCCGGCACATTGGTCCTGTTGAACTGGTCGACGGCAATGATGCCGCGTTCGGTTTTGACGCCGAGTTTTTCGAGCCCAAGATCTTCAACATTGCCGACGACGCCAACTGCCGAGATGACCCGCTCGGCAGTGATTGTCTGCGATTTGCCGCCCTTTTCGATGGTGGCGGTGACGCTGGTGCTCTTTTTCTCGAGCTTGGTGACTTTGGCATCGGTCAAAATCTTGATGCCTTGCTTCTCGAAGCTCTTGCGCGCCAGCCCGGCGATCTCCGCGTCCTCGCTTGGCAAGATCTGCGGCAGCACTTCCACCACGGTGACCTCGGCGCCGAGCGTGCGGTAGAACGAGGCGAACTCGATCCCGATGGCGCCGGAACCGATGATCAACAGCGATTTCGGCATGCGGTCGGGCACCATGGCCTCGAAATAGGTCCAGACCAGTTTCTTGTCTGGCTCGATGCCGGGCAGCACGCGCGGTCGCGCGCCGGTGGCTATGATGATGTGCTTGCCCTGATAGGAGCCCGCTCCGAGCGCGCCCTTCGGCGCGTCGCTCTTGGACGGCTTCACCGTCACCTCGCCGGGCGCATCGATGAACGCCTCGCCCCAGATCACCGAAATCTTGTTCTTTTTCATTAGAAAGCCGACGCCGTCGTTGAGCCGCTTCGATATGGCGCGCGAGCGCTTGACGATGGCGCCCGTGTCGTAGTCGACTTTCCCCGCGGACAGCCCGAACTCCTTGGCCCGCTGCATATAATGGAATATCTCCGCCGAGCGCAGCAACGCCTTGGTCGGGATGCAGCCCCAATTGAGGCAGATGCCCCCCAGATATTTGCTCTCGACGATCGCTGTCTTGAAGCCAAGCTGCGCCGCACGAATCGCGGCAACGTAGCCGCCCGGACCGGAGCCGATGATTATGATGTCGAAACTCGTCTCAGCCATCTATCGTCTCCAGCATGCGCGGCATGCTATAAGTCGCGGTTACTTAGCTCGGTTGCAGGCCCGATCACGCACGGGCCTACAGCGGAGATGTCACACCGCCATCATCACCGGGTGCTCGATCAGCGCCTTGAAGGCAGCGAGCAGTTTGGCACCGAGCGCGCCGTCGACGACGCGGTGGTCGCATGAGAGTGTCACCGTCATGATCGTGGCGATCTCGATTTTGCCCGAACGTACGACGGGTCGCTCTTCGCCGGCGCCGATCGCGAGAATGGTCGCCTGCGGCGGATTGATCACTGCGGTGAAATCCTTGATGCCATGCATGCCGAGATTGGAGACCGCACTGGCGCCGCCCAGGTATTCCTCTGGCTTCAGCCTGCGGGCGCGGGCGCGCTCAGCCAATTCCTTCATCTCGTTCGAGATGACCGACAAGGATTTGGTTTCGGCGCTGCGCAGCAGCGGTGCGATCAGCCCACCCTTGATTGCCACCGCGACGCCGATGTCGGAATGCCTGTGCTTGAGCATGCCGCTCTCAGTCCACGTGGCGTTGGCGTCGGGCACGCGCTGCAGCGCGAGCGCAAGCGCTTTGATGACGAAATCGTTTACCGAGAGCTTCCAGAGAGGCTTGCCGTCCTTGTCCTGCGGCGCGGCGCTGTTGATCTCCTCGCGCGCGGCCAAGAGACCGCCGATGTCGCAATCGACCGTGAGGTAGAAGTGCGGGATGGTAAGGTTGGATTGCGTGAGCCGCTGGGCGATGATCTTTCGCATGCCGTCGTGCGGCACGAACTGGTATGAGCCTTCTGGATAGAGAGCGCGGATCTGCTGGTCGGACATGCCATGAACGGCGGATGCCGCCACGCCTGCTGCGGCCGGCGTCGCCGGCACCGCCGCTCCGGTCGCTGCCGGCGCCAGAACGCTCTTGCCGGATTTTGCCGCTTCGACGTCGGCCGCGACGATGCGCCCATGCGGGCCCGAGCCCTGGATGCGGGCGAGGTCGACGCCGGCCTCTTCGGCCAGCCGCCGCGCCAACGGCGAGGAAATGACCCGGCTTGTATTGGAGGCTCGGACCTCCTCAGCCGGCGCCTCCGGCGGAGGCTTCTCCGCCACGGGTAGAAGCGACGAACTCTCGGCGGGTAGCGGAGCACTGCTTAATACGTCTTCGTGTTGGAGAGAGGTGGATTGAGGGGTTGGCGCAGGCTTCGTTCCTGCTTCCTCTGGCGGCTGCGGAGAGGATGGCGATGAAGGGACTTGAGCGCTCGTCGTTTTGATCGGAGCTGCTGCTGGTTTAGCGACTGGAGCCGGCGCAGCCTTGTCCGCTGCGGGCTCGTCGGCTTTCGGCTCCACTCTAGCTTCCACCGGCACATCTGCCGCAGGTGCGGCTTCTGGTGCCGGAGTCTTGGGGGCAACAGGGGTAGTCTGCGCTGCCCCGGCAACAGCTCCGCCAGGGCTGTCGGCGATATAACCGATGATCTGTCCGACGGGCATTTCGGTGCCTTCCAACGCCAGCGGGCCCGCCAGATAGCCATCGTGAAAGGCCGTCACTTCCATGACGGCCTTGTCGGTTTCGACCTCGGCAATCGTGTCGCCCTTCTTGATCGGATCGCCAAGTTTCATCACCCATTTCACCAAGCGCCCGCTGTTCATCGTGTCGGACAGCGTCGGCATTGTGATCGGTTCGCTCATGACCTAGGCTACCTTCTCTGCCCTTTGGCGGGACCTGCCGCTGGCTTCGCGGCTGGAGCCGGCGCCCCTTTGCCCGCCGCAGCCGCGGCGGCCTTCGGTACAGGTGCGGTCTCTGACGGCGCAGTTTTGGGCGCAGCGGGCGCGGCCTGTGTTTCCCCGGCAGTAGCTTGACCAGGACTCGTTGGTTTAAGGCTCGGCGTAGACTTCGTTGCCGGCTTGTTTCCTTGCGTGGGCCGACACAACTCGCGTGCGGCGGCCACGATATCGGGCACCTGGGGAATAGTTGCGGCCTCAAGCACCCCATTGAACGGGGTCGACATGTCGAGCCCGGCCAGCCGTTGCACCGGAGCATCGAGAGAATCGAAGCAGCGCTCAGTCAGCGTCGCCACGATCTCCGCACCCGCACCTGCAAAACGGCAATCTTCTTCGACCACCAACATGCGGTGCGTCTTCTCGAGCGATGTTGCGCACGTGTCCCAGTCGATTGGTTTCAGACTGCGGAGATCGATGACCTCCGCCTCGATGCCTTCCTTGGAGAGTTCGTCTGCGGCATTCTGCGAAAGAATTGCGTGCCGCGAATAGCTCACGATCGTCAGATCGTGGCCTTCGCGTCTCACCAGGGCACGATGGATTGGAGGCGCCTCGGCGAGGACGTCAACCTGACCCTTGCTGAAATAAAGCATCTCGTGCTCCAGGAGGATGATCGGCTCATCGCTGACGATCGCCTGGCGAAGCTGCCAATAGGCATCCTGTGGAGTCGACGGTACGGCAATGCGCAAGCCCGGGACGTTCATTATGGTGTGCTCGAGCCGTTGAGAATGTTGCGCTCCGAGCTGGTGAGCGACGCCACCGGGCACCCGCACGACCAGCGGCATGCCGAACTGACCGCCCGACATGAATGGGATTTTGGCGGCTCCGTTGATGATGGAGTCCAATGCGAGCAGCATGAAGTTGATGGTCATGATCTCGACCACTGGCCGCAACCCTGCCAAGGCGGCGCCCACGCCGAGTCCGGTGAAGCTGCCCTCCGAAATCGGAGTATCGCGAACGCGCCATTCGCCGTATTTGGCGTAGAGGCCCTCGGTGACGCGATAGCTGCCGCCGTAAAGGCCGACATCCTCACCGAGTGTGAACACCGACGCGTCGGCTGCCAGCTCGGCATCCAGGGCCCGATTAAGGGCCTGCCAATAGAGCAATTCTTCTGACATGTTAGCTCCTAGATCAGGACTTCGTGGTGACGGTTGCAATTCATGTGTGCCCAAGCGGCCTCCATGGTCGGCTGCGGGCTTTGCAAAGCGAATTGCGCCGCATCTTCCACGACCGCCTGGACCTCCTTCTTGAGTTTTTCGATCTCGGCCTCGGCCAGATGTCCGGCCTCAACCATGTGCGCCGTCAGGTGGCCAATATTGTCGGGTCCGACTTCGGCCAGTTCGGCCTGCGTTGGGTAGCGGAACTCGACCTCTCGGATCGCCGCGGATATCGGATCCCACGCCTTGTAAGCCTTCACTTCCACGGCCGGTCGGTACGTCCCTGGGTCGGCCATGGAATGGCCGCCCCAGCGATAAGTCTTGCACTCGATAAATTGCGGACCACCACCATCGTGGATTCGATCAAGTGCCCGGCGTGCCGCTTCGTAAACCTTCTGCACGTCCATCCCGTCGACTTGTTCGGCAGGGATGTTGTAGGCGGCGGCGCGCTTGAAAACCTCGACGACCGCGGAATGACGGTGAATTTCCGTGCCGATGGCGTAGTGATTGTTTTCGCAGACGAACAGCAGCGGTAACCGCCACAAGCCGGCCATGTTCAGCGTTTCGTGAAATGTGCCCTGGTTGACGGCCCCGTCGCCGAAAAAGCAGATCACGGCTTCAGAAAGACGGCGCATCGCGACGGCATAAGCGATGCCGAGAGCGATCGGGCAGGATTCGCCGACGATGGCGTATCCCCCCATGAAGCGCCGTTTGCTATCGAACAAGTGCATGGAACCGCCCATGCCACCGCTCATGCCGCTGGCGCGGCCGAGCAGCTCGGCCATGACTTTGCGCGCCGGCGTTCCTCGCATCAGGGCATGCGCGTGCTCGCGATAGGTGCTGACGATGTAATCGGACGGCTCGGCCGCGTTGATGACCCCCGCGCCGACCGCCTCTTCGCCCGGATAAAGGTGGAGGAAGCCAACGATATTTCCCTTGCTGTACTCCTCCGCGGCTCTTTCTTCGAAGGCTCGAGACAGCAGCATGTCACGAAGCAAGCGGTGTAATGTATCGCGTTCCATTTCGAACCTCGTTTGACTTTGGTCGACCCATATTGACCTGTATGCGTGAACGACCCTTGATGCGCCATGCGATGCAGCGGTTAACGCGGCTGAGGAATCACCGATGCTGTTTTCTTGACTGCCGAGCCTGTTTCCTTGATGAAGAACGTCAGGATGGCGGCAATTATGATCGCTGCGATACCGACGCTTCCGCCCCTGGCAAAGACGTCGACGGTGAGCTCCCCGCCCGCTTCGAGTTTCTGCAAGAGCCAGCCGAACGCTGGCGCGGCGAATGCACTCATGACGAACACCAGGAAATTAATCGCTCCAGTGGCGCTGCCTTTCACGTTGTCCGGATTGACCTCTTTGATGACCGTGTAAGGGATCATCGCGGCGCCGGAGCCGATGCCAAGCAACAAGCCGAGCAGATATGGCGGCAGGGTATTGGCGGGGAGGTAGAGAATGGCCGCGGAGGTCGCCAGCATCAGCGCCATTCCGGCCATCAGAACCGGCTTGCGGCGGCCCATGCGGTCGGAAATATAGCCCAGGATCGGAGCGCCGATGACCCAGCCCAGCGGCACCATGGAAGCACGGTTGACCGCCTCCGCGTAGTCGATGTGCCAACCCTGGCGCAGGAAGGAAACGCCCCAGATCATGTCGCCAACGGTCGTCGGCAGAAACAGCAGTCCCGCGCAGAGACCGCACAGATACGACTGCGGATTGCTCAGCACTATTTTATAAGGGTCAAACATGCGCCAGATACTGGTCTTGGAGTGTTCGGACGGATCCTGACGCGGTGTGAAGATGAACATCGCGACTGCGATCACGAACGTAACAGCGCCGGAATAGAGCCAGAACTGTTGCCAGCTGATCGGACCATGCACCAGCGGCGCGACGACGAACTGCCCGGCAGAGCCGCCCAGCATACCGAGGCACTGGGTAACGCCGATGGCGGTCGCAAGATAGCGCGCGGAGAAGCCGTGGGATGCGAGATAGACTGCGCCGACAAAGGCGAACGCGGCGCCGGCGCCTTGCAGCAAGCGTCCGACATTCGCCACCCAGGCGATGCGCATTCCGAACATCACGATGCCGATCGCAAGAAAGAACACGCCGATCGGAATCGTGTATTTCGCTCCCCAGCGATCAAGGGATGCACCGGCAATGATCGCGAATGTCGAATAAGTATAGTAATAGAGTCCGAGCAGCGAACTCACCCCGAGGGTGGTCAGGCCGAACGCGGTTGTGAGCTCAGGTATCATGACGCTGGGTGCGGAGCGCACAGCGTATTGCATGAAGTAGAATAGTAGACAGAAGAACCACGCAATCACAAAGGCTATATGAAAACCGCTGATAACTGATTGCTTTCCTGCCGGAGCCGGGATCGATTGCACTGACATTGGACATCTCCTCCGAAGCTGCGAATGCGCTTGCTAATGGCGGCCCGTGTGGCTCTCTTTCCTTCACTACGCCTCGATGATCACCTTGAGTGCTTTGGTCTTGGCGGCGTTGCCGAAGGTCTCGTAGGCTTCGAGGATCTTATCGAGCTTGAAGCGATGCGTGATGAGGCGCTTGGGGTCGATCTTGTGAGCCCCAACCGTCTTGAACAGCATCGGTATGGTGGCCGTGTCGACCAGCCGGGTGGTGATCGAAATGTTGCGATCCCACAGCTGCTCTAGATGGAGATCGACCTTCTTTCCATGCACCCCGATATTGGCGATGGTGCCGCCCGGCGCAACGAGTTTCTGGCACAGCTCGAATGTGGCCGGAATACCCACCGCCTCGATGGCGGTGTCGACGCCGCGCTTGCCGGTCATCTTCATGACCGTTTCCAATGCCTTGCCGTCGGCGCTGTTGATGGTCGCCGTGGCGCCGAAGCGCTTGGCCACTTCCAGCCGATTGTCGTCGAGATCGATCATGATGATCTCGGCCGGCGAATAGAACTGCGCGGTAAGGAGCGCTGCGAGCCCGATCGGGCCGGCACCGACGATCGCGACCGTATTCCCCGGCGCAACCTTGCCGTTGAGCACGCCGCATTCAAAGCCGGTCGGCAAGATGTCGCTGAGCATCACCAGCGCCTCTTCATCCGCACCTGCGGAAATGGGATAGAGGCTCGTGTCCGCGTAGGGAGTGCGGACGAACTCGGCCTGGGTGCCGTCGATGGTGTTGCCGAGGATCCAGCCGCCCGTCGTGCAATGGGAGTACATCTGCCTCCGGCAATATTCGCATTTGCCGCAGGCGCTGACGCAGGAGATCAGAACGCGGTCTCCCGCCTTGAATGCCGTCACCGCCGTACCAACCTGTTCGACGATACCGACGCCCTCGTGACCGAGAATGCGACCCGGCTTGCAAGTCGGGACGTCACCCTTGAGGATGTGCAGATCGGTGCCGCAAATTGTCGTCTTGGTGATCTTGACGATCGCGTCCGTGGGCGCCGTGATGTCGGGCTTCGGACGGTCCTCCAAAGCTTTCTTGCCTGGCCCCTGATACACGAGGGCCTTCATCATGCCTGCCCTTGCGGCGCGGGTTGCTGGTTTCTGCATCGTCTCAAGAGCCATAGTCTATCACCTTTCAGGTCGGCCGATGATCTGGACCTCGGCTGATAGCGATCAAACGCGACTGCATTTCCGAATGCGTTCAGCCGCGAGTCGTTCCTTCGTAATTCCGATCGCTCTTTAAAAATAGATTTCGTCCGTTTTTGATCTGAATCAATATGCTGGCGCGGCGGAATTGCAGACAAAACCGCGCGCGCTCAACGGCTCGCGAACCAATAGGATACCCGACGCGCCATAATCTTGTGACGGATCCAGGCAACTCAAATTGACTTACATCAACGATGTCTGAATTGGATACCGACCTTGCGGTTCTGATCTTTCGGCTGAGAGCGAGCGCTTTTTTCATCAGCGGTCGACATGATCTCCTCAAAACGTGCCGGTGAGCACGTAGCTACGCCTCTTTTCAGGATTTGAAAATCTGTCCTGCGGATCTTGCGCCGAAAGACATGGCTGAAGACAATTGCAGGAAGATAGTTTCCTGCGCATATTGAAACGAGGTTGCACGGCATTGAACCCCAGAGGATGGCTTTCATGACGACGGAAATACGAGTACCGAAGATCGCGGCGTCCGTGGCGAAGGCGTCGATCGGACGATGGTTCAAGCGCGTCGGAGATCCGGTCAGCCTCAATGAACCGCTGGTTGAGATCGAAACTGATGGCACGACCATCGAAGTGCCAGCGTCGGCCACCGGAGTGCTGTCCGAGATTCTTTTGAGGGACGGCGAAAGCGTTAAGGCAGGTACGTTGCTGGGAACGATTACAGAGTACGGGAGTGGCACCAAGACCCCCGGCGCGCGCTGAACGGGGCGGAGTTTGACATTTTTCGTGCAAGCGGGACCGTTGCATCGACGCATGTGGCAACGAGCCGCTCGCGGACGCTTCTACAACGTGGTCGACCTCGTCAATCGCCTGGAGATCGAGACCCGCAACGGACGGCAGGGTCGTATCGCCGAGCATTTGACTCGGATGGACTTCATCGTCCTCGACGAGCTCGGCTACCTGCCGTTCGCTCAATCCGGCGGCCAGCTCCTGTTCCACCTCGTCAGCCGGCTCTACGAGCGCACGTCCATCGTCGTCACCACCAATCTCGCGTTCGGCGAATGGCCCAGCGTGTTCGGCGACGCCAAAATGACCACTGCACTGCTCGACCGTCTGACTCACCATTGCGACATCGTCGAGACCGGTAACGACAGCTGGCGATTCAAAAGCCGCGATGACGATCACACGACCCGCGCTCGTCTCGTCTCCGCAATCCCGGCCAGCTCCAACGAGACGAGCGCTACTGTCAAAACACGCCGCTCAAAGGGGTCAAAATTGGGCTCTGACGCAACTTTGATGACGCGCCACGTCGCAGCAGAGTGATTCACCGAGTCATTCCATCAACATAAGCTTCCACCGGCAGAGATTGCACGGTTACCTGCTGGTCGCACCCCCAACGAGCTGCAGGATTTTTGAAAATCGAGAGTCTTTCCAACGAGATCGATCGGTGATTTGGCGGCCGGCGCGACCTTTGATCATCAAACTTGAGTCAGAGCCAAAATTGGACGCCGATACGGGGTCAAATTTGGGGTCTGACGCAATCTCGATGATGTTCACCGCGGCTGCCGCGTTAACCTTATCTCTCGCCCTTAGCGCGCGCGAGGGCGCTGATGGCCAGGCCGTGGTCTGCCCGTTGCTACGGG
>JGI24140J50213_10001128_pt1 | contig 11897 bp, 12 predicted proteins | sample BarGraIncu00222A_FD_50213 | JGI IMG/M metagenome (IMG submission 50213)
CGAGCCTGGGACATCGTGATCTCGCCACGCACCCAGGCGCGGGCCTGCTCAATCGCCTGCCGCGGTCGCGGGTCCTCAGGTCGAGCCGACTCGAACCGGTCAAGGACGTGCTCCGCGCACGATGCCGCCCACAGGGCGAGGAGCTGGTGATCTGAATCGGTGAGGGTCCCACCGCGGCGGATCGTCACGAAACGAGCGTCGCGCTCTTTCGGGAGGATCACACCAGCAGCCCTTCTACTCGCATCTGCCCAACGCCTTACACGATGCCCCCGCCCCTTCATTCTCACTACTTGAACGAAGCAGACAAGCATCGTCGATGCATGCCGGTCTCTGCTGTCGGTTGTGCCTTGCTCCCGGCCGGGCAGTGCGAGACGTGGTTCAGTGATGAGCAGGAACCGATGAGCGCTTTCCGGTGACGCCCCTGCATCACTTCACCGCACTCATCACTTGTCCTGCCATTTCCCGCACCTGTTGCCGTAGTGGGCCACCCGGCCGCCGTGCGCGGGTGAGGCGACTGCTCATCGACCACATCCGGACCAGCGGACACGAAGCCACTAGCCTCGGAGGCAGGGACCCGCGTCGCCGCGCCGTCCCAGGGTCAGTGGCACTCAGCTACAACCTGCCCGTCCGTGCTCAGATCCAGTTACGCCGTTTGAACACGACGAACAGCGTGCCCGCCATGCCGATGATCACGATAGCGCTGGCCCACAGGCCCGAGGACCTGGCGAACCCAGGGTAGGGAATGTTCTGGCCAAACCAGCCCGTCACCGCAGTGGGCACGGCGATGATCGCGGCCCAGCCGGTGAGCTTCTTCATCACCGTGTTCAGGCGGGCGTCCTGCAGGGACAGGTTGGTCTCAAAGACCGTGGTGATCATGTCCCTCAGCGACTCGGTCCACTCCGATGCGCGCAGAACGTGGTCGTACAGGTCGGAGTACCAGCCATCGAGCTCGCTGCGATGCCCGTTGCCCTCGGTGCGGTGCCGCTGAACGGCGTTGACCACCTCGCGCATGGGCAAGATGACCCGGCGCAACTCCACCAGCTCCTTACGCACCCTGTAGGTCCGCTGCTGGATCTCGCGGGTCAGCGCATGGTCGTCGAACAAGCCGTCCTCAAGGTCCTCGATCGCGTCGTCCATCAGCTGAACAGTCTCGAAGTGGCCATCCACCACGACATCGAGGAGGCCATGCAGTAGCGCCCCCGGTCCGAGCTTGAGCAGCTGCGGGTCATCCTCCCAGCGCTCCAGAACCTGGTCCATGTCGAAGTCATGGTTGGAGCGCACCGTCACGATGCCGCGAGGCATGACGAACGCTGACACACGGCTGATCTCAAGCCGGGAATCCAGCGGGCCGTGCTCGGGACTGCCGCTAACATCCAGACGTGTCCCGTACACCGTCACGAAGGTGTGTGAGTCGTGGCGCGTGGCCTTAGGTCGCTCACCGCTGGAGATGGCGTCCTCGACGGCATGCGGGTCGAGAGTCAGCTCGTCCGCGAGCTTGAGCAGGAGGCCATGATCGGGGTCGCACAGATCGAGCCAAACAAGATCGCCCTCCTGCTGCAAATGGTCAGAGACCTCCTCGATCGGGAAACCCTCGACCTGCAGCCGGCCGTCACGCCAGAGCCTGGTGCGGACGCCGTTCTTGATACCAGTCTTCACAGACCCAGTCTGCACTGTCGACCACTGACAGAATGCAGCTCACTGATCCTGATGGGCTCAGGTCTCTTCGCCGGCCAAGGAGTTGAAACGCCCCAGAAGGTCCCCGAAGGTCTCCACGTCCGCGCTGGCCCAACCCGAGAGGTCTCGGCGGATGAGGCGATGACGGGCCGCGCGCGCTTCGACGAGCTGTCGTTGGCCAGCTGCCGTGAGGCTGAGCCGGTGGCAGCGATGGTCCTCGGCATCGGCTTGTCGGGTGATGAGCTGAAGGTCCTCGAGTAGCTTGAGCTGTCGGCTCAAGGCTCCTTTGTCGATACCGAAGTAGTCACGCAGGTCCGTAGCCCTAGCATCTCCCAGGTCATGCAACCGGGCCAGGAGCGCGTAGGCGCTGGCCTGCAAGTCGGGGTGAACCTCGGAGGCGAGGTCACCGGAGTTGGCCTGGGCACGGCGCAACAGTATGGCCAGCTCATGCTCAACCCGGCTGTACCCGTCGGGCTGGTTCTCGGCGCTCACTGCGACCTCGGCCATACCAGGGCTTAGCGTTCGAAGTGGGGCCGCAGCGGGTAGGAGCTATCGCCAAGATCGCTCGTTCTGGAGGCCAGAACCTGATGCAGCTGGATACCGTTGCGTTCGAAAGCTAGCCGGGACCCGGCCATGTACAGCCCCCAGATCTTTGCGGTGGCCAGATCGGCTTCGGCGACACACTCGTCCCAGTTGTCTTCGAGATTCTGACACCACCGCGCCAGCGTGCGCGCATAGTGCAACCGCAGGTTCTCCTGGTGCTGCACCTCGAGACCGGCGTCTTCCATGGCGCGCACAATGTCGCCAGAGCCGGTGAGCTCCCCGTCCGGAAAGACGTACTTGCCAATGAAGCCTCGGCGGCGCAACCCGGGGTGACGGTTATCCGGGCGGGTGATGCCGTGGTTGAGCATCTTGCCACCGGGGCGAAGCCGGGAACGCAGGAAGCGGAAGTAGGCGGGGTAGTTGCTGACGCCAATGTGCTCGATCAGCCCAATGGAGCTGACGGCGTCGAACCCCTTCTCGGTGACGTCGCGGTAGTCCAGATGGCGGACCTCGACCAGGTCGTCGAGGCCCTCGGCAGTGTTACGTTCCCGGGCCCACTTGGCCTGTGCGCCAGAGAGCGTGACACCCAGCACCGAGACCCCGTAGTTCTTGGCCGCGTGACGCACCATGCCACCCCACCCGCAGCCAACATCGAGCAGCCGCATCCCGGGCTGGAGACCAAGTTTGCGGGCGACCAGGTCGTGCTTGTACTCCTGGGCCTGTTCCAGCGTCGCATCCTGGTCTGGGTAGCACGCGCAGGTGTAGGCCATGGACGGGCCCAGAACCATCTCGTAGAACCGGTTCGACACGTCGTAGTGATGGCTGATGGCGTCGGCGTCACGACGCTTGCCGTGACGCGGATCGAACGGACGCGCCCGGACCTCCTGCGGGGGAAGGGCCGGCGGGACCAGGGTGCGCAGGCCCAGACCCCGCAGCCATCGAAACACCTGCATGGGCGAGGGGGTGTGGATCTGCATGTTGTCCTCGAAGAGACGCATCAGTGGATAGGGGTTCCCTGGGTGCACCCCCTGGACCTCGATGTCATCGCGCAGGTATGCGCGAACCAGACCCAACGAGCCAGGTGCTGTTGCCAGGTACGACGCCGCACGAGGACGAGTCAGCCGGATGCCCACAGCGGCGTCTGGCTGACCTGCGGCACTGCCGTCATACGCGCTAAAACGCATCGGCGCGTTAGCACCGAACAGTCCGGCAAAGATCTCGCCCATCTCCACGGGAGCCGCACCGGCACGACCGGGGTCCAACCACTGTGTCATCGCCTTCCCACCGCCTTTGCGTAGAGGTCGAGCAACCTGGATTCGGGGTCGTAGCGCGCTTTCACTTTGCGATAGTCCCTTCCCCCGTAGAGGGCCCAGAACTCTTCGGGAGGGTAGTAGGAGTCGGAGTACAGCGACTTGTGGCCGCCACGGTCGGCCACGGCTTTCTCGATCCGACGGTTGACCTCACCCTCGTGGCCCCCCGATGCGATCGGCACCGTGGACCAGAAACCGACATTGACATAGGTCTGGTCGGGGTCCAGCGGGTAAAGCGGCCATGGTCCTTGGTCACCTGAGGCGCCCAGGTCCGTCGCAGCGGACACCTCGGTCGCGGCCTTCGGAGAAACGGCGGAGTCTACGGAGCGCAGACGTAGCGGACACAACCAGACGGGCTCGATCGGCACCTCATGCAAGAACCAGTGAAGGAACTCAGCCGTGCGCGCCAGCGGGATCTCAACGTCCTGCACGACTCGCTCTCGGGCGGGGCGCCCACGCCAGCGGTCCCACCGCCCGACCACCTGGTACCGGGACTCCAGCTTGATGAGCGTGGCGTACACGTCGCTCCGCAACCACCGTTTCGGCCACAGAGCCCTCACCAGCCGGTTCTGTACCCCGAAGGCGCGTGAGCACCAGAACCAATCGGTGTCCCAGCGCCACAGGTAGTCGCGGACGGTCAGGAAGTCGGTGCTGCGGGTCCGGATGGACCGGTAGTAGATCCGCCGGCCGGTGTAGTCCGAGGTGTAGGGCGCCGTGTCGGCCCACGTGCCCAGCGTCAGGTAGCAGTCGTCGGGGGCAAAGACCGTCCCGTCCAGGAAGTCGACCGGATCACCGTCGAAAGCCGAGTCCGCGACGATGCGCCCAACGGCATCGGTGAGCGCCTCCAGGTTGGTGAACCGGACGTGGCGCAGCCGCACGAACCGATGGACCGGCTCGAGGTCGATGACCAGCCGCAGGGCGTACCCGAGGGTCCCGTAGGAGTTGGGGAAGGCATGGAACAGGTCTCTGTACGTGCCCTCAGGTCCAGCCACCACGACCTCACCCGTTCCGGTCAGTATCTCCAGCTCTCGAACAGACTCGTGGGGCAGGCCGTTGCGAAAGGAGCTCGACTCGATGCCCAGTCCGGTTACTGCGCCGCCGATCGTGATGGTCTTCAGCTGCGGAACGACCAGCGGCATCAGTCCGTGCGCGAGCGTCGCGTCAACGAGCGTTTCATAGGTTGTCATGGCTTGGACGTCTGCGGTGCGCGACATCGGGTTGATCGACAGGACCTGATCAAGTCCCGACGCGTCCAGACCAGGTCCGCTGCTGCGCTCGCGTGAGCGAAAAAGGTTGGATGTTCGTTTGGCGAGCCGTGCGGGAGTCCCGGGGGGCATCGCCGCATACTGGCGAATCAGACGCTCACGCGCCTGATCATGTGCCCTATCGCTGATGAGCCCCTCTCTGGCTCTGGCCAGATTCCTCATGACCGGAGCCTAAGCAGAATGGTTGCCTCAATCAACGGTTAACGCTCGTTCGTTTGGCAGCTCGCCAGATACCCTGCGAGTTTGTGGATCGTCAACCCAGAGACGTTGTGGATTGCGGAGGCTGTCGTGACGAACATGATGCGCGCGTGGGAGGTCCGTGACCCCGGCCCGATCGACGAGTCTCCGTTGGCGCTGGTGGAGCGACCGGTACCTGTCCCGAGGCGAGGCGAGGTCCTTGTCAGGGTCCGCGCCTGCGGAGTGTGCCGCACCGACCTGCACCTGGCCGAGGGGGACCTGCAGCCCAGACACCGCGAGGTTGTTCCCGGCCACGAAGTTGTCGGGGAGGTCGTCGAGCTGGGTGAGGATGCCGATCGTTTCCAAATTGGCGACCGCGCCGGTATTGCATGGCTGAGACACACCTGTGGTGCTTGCCGGTGGTGCCGCTCCGGTCGCGAGAACCTGTGCACACAGTCGCGCTACACAGGATGGGACGCTGACGGCGGCTATGCCGAGTTCGCCGTAGTACCCGAGGCCTTCGCCTACCGGATACCCGTTTCGTTCGCGGATGAGCAGGCCGCGCCGCTGCTGTGCGCCGGGATCATCGGATACCGCTCACTGCTGCGCGCACGCCTGCCTGCCGGCGGCCGGCTCGGCCTCTTCGGGTTTGGCGCGAGCGCGCACCTCACGGCACAGCTGGCCATAGCCCAGGGCGCGCAGGTGCACGTCCTGACCCGCGGTGAGGCGGCACGCGAACTGGCCACCCAGCTCGGTGCAGCGTCGGTGGGTGGGCCGTTCGACCCCGCACCGGTGCCCCTCGACTCAGCCATCATCTTCGCGCCTGCCGGAGAGCTGGTGCCGCTGGCACTGGGATCCCTGGGCCCGGGTGGGACACTGGCTCTTGCCGGGATCCACATGAGCGACATCCCGGCTCTGAACTACCAGCGGCACCTGTTCAGCGAGCGCACCCTCTGCAGCGTCACGAGCAACACCCGCCGTGACGGCGAGGAGTTCCTGGTCCTGGCGAACAGGCTCGATATCCAGGTTACGACGACGCCGGTCCCCTTCGATCAGGCAGACGTGGCGTTGCGTGATCTGAGCGCAGGGCGCGTGCGGGGGGCTGCAGTTCTGACGCTGACCGGATAAGCGGCTCGACGCCCAGTCGGCGGGCGAGCGCGATGGCGTCGAACGGGGCATGGACCTTCGCGTCGTTGTCGAGGTAGACAAAGACCTCGCGCTCGGCAGCGGGGGTAGGCGTGCTCAGCGTGCGTCCGTCAGTCGGCGTGCCCCCATGCTGCCAGATGCGGACGCGGGTGGCCCACCTGTCAAGGGCCGGGTCGCCATATCCGCTGACGTAGAGCTCCTGGGCGCCGTGCATCCGCACATACACGAAGTCGGAGGTCACGTCATCTAGCAGCGGCCACCTGCCCGCCGCGTCCGCACAGACCAGCGCAATGTCGTTCTCGCGCAACAGCTGCACGAACTCGGCCGACTCGAAGGACCCGTGCCGAACCTCCAGCGCATGGCGCAATGGCCGGTCGGCGTCGGTGACGGTGACAGCGCGCCCATCCAGTGTGGCGTCGTGATGGGTAGCCAGCTGTGCTGCGGCGCCCGTCGTGCGCGGCAGCAGCCCAAAGAACGCGGCCAGACGCGCGCAGTCGAGTCCCATCACTGGCGGGAGCTGCCACAGGATGGGTCCCAGCTGGCTTCCCAGAGCCAGCACTCCCGAAGCGAAGAAGTTGGCCAGCGGCACCTCGACGTCGACAAGCTTCTTCATATGCGTGATAAACCGGGGCCCCTTGACCGAGAAGACGAAGCCGGCCGGAGCCTGCTCCCGCCAGTGCTTGTAGGAGCCGGCCGACCGAAGCGCGTAGAACGAGCCGTTGACCTCCAGCGAGGCCAGCACGCGTGAGGCGTACTCAAGCTCGCGTCGTTGGGGCAGCCCGGGCGGGTAGAAGGTGCCGCGCCAGGCTGGGTAGCGCCAGCCGGAGATACCGACGTAAAGTCCGCCGGAATCCCAGCCTTTCCGCTCGCCGTCCACGGGCACTTACCTCGGATGACCCCTAAGCCCGGAGCCATCGCAGGCTACGCGTGTCGAACAGCAGCTCCAGCAAGCGCGTAGAACCGCTGCCGGGNACGGCTTTGCAGTCGTTGGTGCGGCTGGCGATGCGCTGCCGGGCACGCTCGACGGTCACCCTCAGGTCAACCTGTTCGTCCTGGTGGCCAGCAAAACTAACCCCGAACTCCCGGCTCAGTTGCTCGGCGACCGTTTCCGCCAGGGTCCAGCCCAGGACCGGCAGGTCGAGAGTCTCCGCTGCCAGCAGCCCAACCGACCTGGCGAATACGTGGTCAAGATGACCAGGAACCGTGCGGGCGTCAAAGACAAGCAGTCCGTCCGGGTGACAGGAATCGGCCGTGGCGACCGCTTCCCGTGCCAATTTCGCCTGGCACAGCTCGCCAAGTGCCCCATCAGGGCAGTCCTGCATCGTGACCCGGACCGGGCCGAGCACATCAGCCGCCGAAGCCAGCTCAGCCCCACGGAGCATGGCGAGGTCTCCGGGAGCCTCCCGCATCGTCCAGGCCTGGCCATGGGTCAGACAGAGCACCTCGACCCTGGCCTGCGCGAAAATGAACGCGTCCAGGATCACCCCGAGACCAGACGACGCGTCATCCGGATGGGCAATCACCGCCAGCACCGATGTCCACGTCGGCCGAACTTCTGCGCTCCGACTCCTGGTTAGTGTTCTGCTGCTCAACGTGACTCCCAGGTCGGGTGGCGTCCTGACATCGCCAAAGTCGGCAGGCCCACGAACATGAGCGCTCTATCGATTCAAGCACCACCCCTGCGACTTTTCGTCCAGAACCATCAAGTTACGGGCTATCTTGGCGCTGTGGAATCTTCTTCGGGCAACCCGCACGCGTGGTGACCATGTTCAAGCCACGCGACCGGCTCGATCGGCTGTTCGAGATCGGGATCATCCTCAAAGGGCTGGACGGCATCCTGGAGAGCATCGGCGCCCTGTTGCTGCTCACCGTTAGCCCCGCGACAATCAGCCGTCTGACTTCGCGTCTGACCCAGCACGAGCTGTCCGAAGATCCCCATGACTTCATCGCCAACCACCTGTTGCACTTTGCCCATGGCCTGACAGGCTCGGCAGTCACCTTCGCCGCCGTGTACCTTCTTCTGCACGGGGTCACCAAGATCCTGCTGGTGATTGCACTGCTGCGCAACCAGATGTGGGCATACCCCTGGATGATCGCCTTCTTGCTGATCTTCATCGGATACCAGCTCTACCGGATCGCCTTATCACCCACCATCGGACTGAGCGCGCTGACCGCCTTCGACGCTTTCATCGTCTGGCTGACGTGGCGGGAGTGGAACAAACAGAAAGCCCTCGTTGTCGCTCGCGCCAATGCACGGCAATAAGCCGGCACCCAGCGCGCGAGGACCGGTAACGGCTCTGCGGGACCTGGCTCTGTTCATCCGCGGGGCAGGGTTACTCGAAAGGTGGAACCCTGCCCGGGTCCGGGGCTGGTCGCGGTGAGCTGCCCGCCGTGGGCCTGGACGAGGGCACGCGCGATGGCCAGCCCGATCCCAGACCCGCCGTGTGCCCGATCCCGAGCAGCGTCGACCCGGTAGAAGCGCTCGAAAACATGCTCCAGGTACTCGGCCGGAATACCCTCGCCGGTGTCCGCCACCGACAGGGCCACGCCACCAGCACGGCGACTTGCCGAGATAGTGACCGTTCCGCCGGCGGGCGTATGCCGCAAGGCGTTGTCCAGCAGGTTAGCCAGGACCTGTCCCATCCGTTCCGGATCCAGTGCCAGCTCAGGCAGCCCGGGGGCGACGACGCACAGGAGTCGGACATCTTTGGCTCCGAACGCCTCCGTGACGGAGTCGACGGCTGCCGATATCACCGACTCTGGGTGCACCGTGCGCAGATCCAGGCGAACCTGCCCCTCCTCGGCCCGGGAGACTGTGCCGATGTCCTCGGACAACCGGGCCAGGCGCCGGGTCTGGGAGCGCAGGAGCTCCACCGTGGCGACATCCAAGGTCGCAACACCATCCTCCAACGCCTCGAGGTAGGCCTCCAGCGTCGCGACCGGGGTGCGCATCTCGTGTCCCAGGTCGGCCAGCAGTCGTCGGCGGGTGCGCTCGACCGAGCCCAGCCGGTCGGCCATCTGGTTGAAACCGGACGCGAGGGCGTCGAACTCCCCGCCGAGTCCCGGAGCCGGGACCTTGATGTCATAGTGACCACTGGCAACGTCTCTGGCCGCGTCGGCGATGTTGGCAACGGATCTGCCTATCCGGCGCGCGATGTACACGTTGACGGCCATGCCCACAACCAGCGCCGCCAGCAGCGCCCACGCCAACGAGATGACGTTGGCGCTTTGGTAGGCCATCTCGGTGTGCGCGATCTGGGTAGGCGTGGATCCGACGTGGGCCATGGCCAGGTGGTTGTGGAACAACGACGGGCCGACCATCGCCGCGATCGTCCACGCAGTCAGGCCGCCGGTCAGCAGGACCAAGGTCTGAGCAAGGAGCAGCCGGCCGGCCAGGCCAGCGCCTCGGCGCGCTGGCTCGCCTGCCGAGGACTTCATCGTCCATCGCCCATGCGATAGCCAATGCCGCGGACCGTTCGCACATAGCGCGGCGAGCCGGGATCATCGCCGAGCTTCCTGCGCAGGTGCCCGACGTGGACGTCGACCAGATGCTCGTCGCCAACCCAGGTCTGGTCCCACACTGCGTCGATGAGCTGTCTGCGGGAGAAGACCATCGCAGGTCGCCCTGACAAGGCAGCCAACACGTCGAACTCTGTGCGGGTCAGTGCCACTGCCTCACCGTGAAGGCTGACCTCGCGTCCGGCAACGTCAATACTCAACGCGCCGAACGCCCGCGGCGGCGCCTCCTGGAGAGACTGTCCGCTGGCGGTCGCGGTCCTGGGGCGGCGCAGCATCGCATGGATCCGGGCGAGGAGCTCACGGGGGCTAAACGGCTTGGTCAGGTAGTCGTCGGCGCCCACCGAGAGTCCGATGAGCTTGTCGATCTCCTCCGTGCGCGCCGTGAGCATGATGATGTAACAGTCCGAGAACGTGCGCACCACCCGGCAGACCTCGACACCATCGACCACCGGAAGCCCCAGGTCCAGAACCATCACGTCCGGATCAACCTGACGGGCCTGGTCAATTGCCTGCTGCCCGTCCTGGGCCATGGACACCTCAAAGCCGTCACGGGTCAGGTACGACGCCACCAGGTCGGCCAACGCCCGTTCGTCATCGACCACCAACACGCGCAAGCCGCTGGGCGGTGCTGGATTCGACGTCGGCCGGTCGCCCTGGTGGCTCATTGCCCTATTGTCCGGGACTCCCGATCCACATTGTCGGGGATTCGAGATCAACTCACCCACCAGCACTGACCTCGTCGCGGCTGCCGTGAGCTGCGTGATCGCCACGAGGAGCGCGGCAGGACTCCGACCTCACCAGATCCACGACCTTGTTCCTTCGTGACGCGGACTCATCACGCTGCCATCCTGCCAGCAGCCCTCCTCGGCTCCGCAGCCGTCGCTGCCTGGAAGCACGCCATTTGAGCAGGGGCACCAGGCCCGGATCTCCCGCCTCCAGCCCAACGGAATCTCGCGGAACCGGACACCTGAGACGAACATGAGTCCTCCTCCATCTGACGCGCAAGGTCCATCATTTCTCACTGACCCGCGGTGCCGCAGACCACGTGTGCCCACCAGGCTCGCAGCCGGGCGGCATGCTCAGGCTGCAGCACCTACCGGTACCGAACGGCGGAGGTTGCATGAAGAGGCGACTAAGGTCCACCGGGAGTTCACGACGACGGGGAGCTCTCACCCGCAAAGGCGTTCATCCGAACGCAGCAGAAGGTCACAGCGCCGACTCCGGTCAAGCCACCACAGACAGCGGGCCGCATGTGTAAACTTTCGGCGGTAGCGCGGTAGCACCGGCGGTGGGGCTCGCCGTACCCAAACCGTCACCTCGGCTGAGGTGGCCAACAGTCCCTACCTGAAGCCCTCGCGGTGTCTCTGACCCCCGTGAGCCCGTCCAGGTATGGAGACCGTGGCAGTGCCCGAACAGCAGCCCACCGATGCCGAGGCCCGCGAGCCGATCGACCCCGACGTGGACGTCGACGTCGATCTGCGCCAAGGCGGACCCCGTGGTCGCAGACGCCAGGACGCCACCGTCCTGGCGGTCATCGCCTTTGGCGGGGCGATCGGTGCCAGCGCGCGGTACCTGATCGGACAACAGTGGCCAACCCCCGCAGGGGCCTTCCCTGGGGGCACACTGGCGATCAACGTTCTCGGCTGCGCGCTGATCGGAGTACTGATGGTTCTGAGCACCGACGTATGGAGCAGCCAGCGGCTGATTCGCCCGTTCCTGGGCACCGGCGTCCTCGGTGGTTTCACCACGTTTTCCGCATACTCGGTCGATATCCAACGGCTCGTTGCCGGTGCCCATGTGGGCACCGGGCTGCTCTACCTGGCCGTCACTCCCATCGGCGCGCTCCTGGCCGTGTGGGTGACGGCATCCGCAACACGACGCTTGGTCAGCTGGAGGACCCCGTGAGACTCACCGGTACCGCACAAAGACTCACGATCATCGTCGGGGACTCCGGCCATTGGCACCACAAACCGCTGTTCACCGAGATCGTCCACCGTGCCCACGCAGCGGGGCTGGCGGGAGCAACAGTCCTGCACGGTGTCGAGGGATTCGGCGCCACCAGCCGCATCCATACGTCAAGGATCCTCAGCCTGTCCGAGGACCTGCCGGTGGTCATCATCNTCGTCGACAGCCACGACCGGATCCGCGACTTCCTTCCGCAGCTCGACGAGCTGGTGAGCGAGGGACTAGTGATCCTGGACGACTGCGAGGTGATCCGCTACGTCGGGACAAGCCCGGACGGAACCGCTGGCGGCCACTCCCC
>JGI24140J50213_10001129_pt1 | contig 11896 bp, 11 predicted proteins | sample BarGraIncu00222A_FD_50213 | JGI IMG/M metagenome (IMG submission 50213)
GCCAGTGCCAGCGCGGCGGCCGACGCGTGGTCGGGCAGGTCGGCGAGGACGTAGACGTCCGTCCCTCCGAACGCGAACAAGAACGCGTCCATCGTCCCGCCCACGCTCTCGGTGGCGGCCCTGGCTGCCGCCTCGCGAGCCGTACCACCCTCGGCGAGCAGGCCCCGCACACCGTCGAGGGTGTAGTTCACTTCGAGCATGTACTTGGGCATGTGCGCCTCCGCAGTCGGTGAGCGCGAGGCTAGCCCTGAGGCGGGTCCGTGAACAGGTCGTCAGGGGAGGTGAACGTGCCCGACGCCGGGCAGCCACAGGTCGCCCAGCAGCTCCGTCGCCGCACCGGCCGGCAGCCGGGTATCCCGGTACGAGGGATCACGGTCGACCGCGGCCGCATCGAGCCCGACCGGTGGCCGTGGAACGTGCCCGCCGTGGCTCACCTGGTCGACCACGGCCTCGACCTGGACCCGGGCGTCAACGTCGTCCTCGGGCCGAACGGCGCCGGCAAGTCGACGCTCGTGGAGGCGATCGCCGCCGCTTGGGGCCGCCGGATGTCGGCGTTCCGCGAGGACTGGCTCCAGCAGGCGGTGGCGGCACCGTCCTCCGAGGACTCACCGCTCGATCGGGCGCTCCGCCTGGACATGACGACCGGCGGCCCGTCCGGCGGCCTGTTCCTGCGTGCCGAGCGCATGCACGGGCAGGCGGCGAGCTTCAGTGCCCGAGGACGCTGGCAGCGAACGCGTGGGCGACCGACCGCTCCTCGAGCTCAGCCATGGCGAGGGATTCCTCGCGGTGCTGCGGGGCATGACGAGCGAACCCGGCCTGTACGTGCTCGACGAGCCGGAGTCGGCCCTGTCCTTCGAGTCCAGCCTGGCGCTGGTGCAGATCCTGTCCGACATGCGGGCCGCGGGGAGCCAGATCGTGCTGGCCACCCACTCGCCGATCCTCGCGGCGTTCCCTGGCGCCCGGCTGCTGCACGTCGACGTGGCCGGGATCACGGAGGTGACCTACGACGACAGCGAGCTGGTNCGCACCTGGCGATCNTTCCTCGATGCACCCGGGCGATACCTCAGGCACCTCGACTGACGGGCCCACCCGAAGCTATCCCGCCGGCTCCGGACGCTGCGAGGCCGTGAGGTACTTGGTCGCGCGCTTCATGTAGACGCGAGGGTTGGTGTCCAGTGCCCGCGCCCATGCGGGGTCGGGCTCGTCGCGCAGCCGCGCGTAGCAGGCCAGCGCGAAGCCGAACAGCTCCTCGTCGAGGTAGCCGACGCGGCGAGCCGACCAGTCGCCGGTCCACCGCGTGATGCCGACAGTGTCGGACGCCGGGCCGTGCAAGAACGACAGAGCGGCGTTGGCACCGAAGACACCGAGCCCGAGGAAGACGGTGGCCAGGTCGCAGAGCTGATCACGGTCGTGCCGCCCGGCTTCGATGCGACGCTCCCCCACGAGGCGTACCTGGGCCAGCTGGTGGGCCACGACCGCGACGACGGAGATCGGGTCGGGTGCGTCAGCCTCCGCCAGGTCCGCCGGGGCCACCGATCGCTCCTGCTGGTCGTACCAACCGATCGGAAGGGCCTGGACCTCGCGTACCGATACGGGGGCCACGGTCCCTGGTTCGGTGTCGGAGCCCGTCCGCTCCAGCGCCGCCGGATCGGCTCCCATGCGGGTCGCCACGGCACGGATGATCTCCTGGATGTCGGCAGCGCTGCCCGTGTACTCGTGCGGGAAGAACGAAACGTCGGGCAGGAGGACGGGACCTCGCATCAGGTCAGCCCCGAACTGGTGCAAGCACCAGTCGAGCGAGTCGTGCACCCAGCGGGCGGCGTCGGCAGGGACGGGACAGGCCCGACCGCGGTGGAACATCACACCTCCCAGTCTGCGGTACCGGCCGCCAGCGAATGTGACGAGGCAAACACGGTGGTCCGGCGTGTCACGCTGGCTTCCGACCGTCACGCGGGGCAGCATTTTCCCGTTGGGATCGAGTTGAGATGTGACCGTTATCTCTCTGTGATCGCGTAATTGCGGTGAGTAGTCCTTAGGTAAATTCTTGTCCACCTAGGTCACACGAGTCACACCGGCCACCGATTGGGCGCGTCAACTTGACGGCCTCGTCCTCCGCAACCTACGTTCTGGCATTGTCCGAGCACACGAGTTTTCTTCGCGTACCGGATCGGATTGCTTCGGCTCGCCAGACGAGCCGCTTCCCCGACAACTTAATTGACCTGCGCGAACCACGTTTTCAGGGCGGGAACGTGATCGCAATCGCAAGGCCAACGAAAGGCCGCTTCTTCATGTCGAAATCTCCCGCCCTCGCACGTCGTCTCGTCGGAATCACTGCAGTTCTCGGACTGCTCGGTGCAGTGCCCGCCCTCGCCCTCCAGGGAGGTGCGAGCGCAGCCACTCCCGCCGTCAAGGTCGGTCTCTCGATCGTCGGCAGCAGCCAGTCCTCGATCTCGTCGGCGAGCCGGATGTTCCCGAATGCCAAGGTCGGTCGGTACTTCGCCCAGAACATCCAGCTGTACAGCCAGTCGAGCATCCGCTTCTTCCCCGCGGCGATGGAGATCTGGATCTCCTGGAACACCCCGCCCGCCCAGGTGGCGAGCGGTGCCTTCGACGCCACCTTCGCGAAGGTCCTGCAGTCCTGGAACGCATCTGGCCGCACGATCAAATGGAGCTGGACCCACGAAGCGGACAATCCGGGTTCGCACTACAACTCGGCACAGATTCGCGCCGGATGGGCGCACCTGCTCGCCGTCGAGAAGAAGTACCCGAGTTCGCGCGTGAAGTCGATGAGCATCTACGAGGCGTACATGCTCGACCCGCGGATGCCGCATGGAAACCCGGCCAACTGGTACGTGCCCGCCGATATTCTCGGATTTGACACGTACGTCCCGGCAAACGAGGCGCGGGCTATCGCATACGCACGGTCCAAGGGCAAGCCGTGGTCCATCCCGGAGACCGGCAAGGACCTCAGCGACGCCGCGAACGTCGCGTTCATGAGAGGCATGGTCGCGGGCTGGAAGGCATACCCGCCGGTCGGCGTCGCCTGGTTCTCCTCCACGAACGGTGGCTTCTCGAAGCCGCTGACCAGGCTCCCCCTCACCCTCGCGTACCTGAAGAGCATCGCGGGCTAGCTGCACCGCAGGCGTCGGATGCCGGCCTGCGACAAGCTTGCGGTCCCCTGGGACTGCGACGATGCTTGTCGCACGGTCGGCATTCGACGTCAGGGGCAGCATGAGCGGGTCAGACACCACGTACGAGCTCGTGCCCGACGTCGACGCGGGCGCGGAGGTCGACCCGCACTGGCTCGAGCTGCGTGGCGACTCGCCCCTGCCCAGCGTCTACATGCCGCCGGCCATGGCCGGAGCGCACGCCCGGTGGCTGCGCGTCATGGCGTTCGTGCTCATCGGCGTGTTCGTCGCCGCCACGGCCGCCGGCATCTGCCTGACGTACGGCCCGCCGCACCGGCCGTTCTAGCAACCGATCAGAGCCGGCGGTCGGCGAGCACCGGGAAGTCCGCCCGCGTCTTGGCCACCAGGGCCGGGTCGATCTCGGCCGTGAGCACCTGCTCGTCGTCGCCGGCCTCGGCCAGCACCACGCCCCACGGGTCGAGCACGACGGACCGGCCGCCGAGGCGGAGCCCGTCCTGCTCACCGGTGCCGTTGCACGCCACGACGTAGGCCTGGTCCTCGACAGCACGCGCCCGTGCCAGCAGGCTCCAGTGCCCGATCCGCGGCGTGGGCCACGCTGCTGGCAGCAAGAACACCTCGGCTCCGCGGTCGACGTACCGCCGGAAAAGCTCGGGGAAGCGCAGGTCGTAGCACGTACCCAGCGCCATCGTCACCCCCTCGACGTCGACGGTGACCACCTCCGTCCCGGCAGTCAGGACCGTCGTCTCGCCGCCGGAGAACCCGAACAGGTGGATCTTGCGGTAGGTGGCTGCCAGGGTGCCGTCCGGCTGGAACAGCAGGGAGCAGTTGTACAGCCGGCCGTCGTCGGCGCGCTCGACGATGGATCCCCCGTGCAGCCAGCCGCCCAGGTCGCGGGCGGCGGCGGACAGGGCACCGACGGTCGGCCCGTCCAGCGGCTCGGCCGTCTCCGCGAACGTGCGGAACGCGAAGCCGCCCTGGACCCACAGCTCGGGCAGCACGACGACGTCGGCCCCTCGTTGGGCGCGTACGAGTGCAACGGCCCGCTCGACGCGGGCCAGGTTCGGCTCGCTCAGGTCGGTGGCCAGCTGGACGGCGTGGATCCGCATGCCGGCCATTCTGCAGCAGCCGGCACCACCGAGGCATCCCCGCCGCCCGCCGCCCCGGGAGGGCTAGTGCGCGGGCGGCGGCACGGCTGGGTCGTGCAGGACGGCGGCCACGTCGGCGAGGAACCGCGAACCGGCCGCGCCGTCGATGAAGCGATGGTCGAACGAGAGCGTCAGCCCCGCCACCCAGCGCACGCGGATTCGCCCCTTGTGCACCCACGGCTTCTCGCGGAACGCCCCGACGGCGAGGATCGCCCCCTCGCCGGGATTGATGATCGGGGTACCGCCGTCGATGCCGAATACGCCGATGTTGGTGATGGTGAAGGTACCGCCCGCCATGTCGAGCGGGGTCGTACGCCCGGCCTTGGCGGTGGCGACGAGGTCCTGGAGCGCGAGCGCGAGCTCGGGCAGCGAGAGCCGTTCGGCGCTCTTGATGTTGGGGACGACCAGGCCTCGGGGCGTCGCGGCGGCGACACCGAGGTTGACGTAGTCCTTGTAGACGACTTCCTGGGCGGCGTCGTCCCAGACGGCGTTGATGTCCGGCGAGGACTTCATCGCCAGAAGCACCGCCCGCGCCACCAGGAGCAGCGGCGACACGCGCGACTGTGTGAAGCCCGGTGTCTCGCGCAGCCGGCCGACCAGCTTGACCGACCGGGTGACGTCGACCTCGACCCATTCCGTGACGTGGGGGATGGTGAAGGCCGAGCGGACCATCGCCTCGGCCATCAGCTTGCGCACACCCTTGACCGGCTCGCGCCGCTCGCCACCGGCCGGGGTCACGACGACCGGCGCATGGCTCGCGAGACCTGCACCCGCGTACGACTCCACGTCGCCGCGCGTCACCGTGCCATCGGGGCCGGAGGCGGGTACGGAGGTGAGATCGACGCCGAGGTCCTTGGCCAGCTTGCGTACCGGCGGCTTGGCCCGCCCGCGCACCGGCGCAGGACCGGCCGGCGCGTCGGCCAGCGCGCGCTCGACCGCACGGCCGACCTCGAGGCCCCCGTGACGGGTCGGCTGGACCGGTCGGGCGGAACCGCCACCTGGCCGCCGTGGTCGCCGGCTCGCCGACGCGGACATGACGCCGTAGCCGACCAGCACCGCCTCGCGCTCCGGCTTCGGCGTGGGGACGAACTCGGTCGCGTGCGGGTCGATCGCCTGCGCGGCGTCCGGCGCCGCCTCCGCGGGAACCACATCGCCGGGGTCGTCGCTGGGCCCAGCGCCGGGGTCCGTGTCGATCGTGATGATCGGCGTACCGACGTCGACCGTCTGACCGGACTGCACCAGCAGTGCGGTGACCCGGCCCGCGTACGGGCTCGGCAACTCAACAGCGGCCTTGGCCGTCTCGATCTCCACGATCGTCTGGTTGACCACGATCGTGTCGCCGACCGCGACGAACCAGCGCAGGATCTCGCCCTCGGTCAGGCCCTCGCCCACGTCCGGGAGCCGGAACTGCTCGTGCCTGGCCATGGCTGCCTTCCCCTTCTCAGTACGCGAAAACTCAGTACGCGAAAACTCAGTACCCGAGCGCGCGGTCGACGGCGTCGAGCACGCGGTCGAGGTCGGGCAGGTAGTGCTCCTCGAGCCGGGACGGCGGGTAGGGCGTGTGGAAGCCGCCGACCCGCAGGACCGGTGCCTCGAGCGAGTAGAAGCACCGCTCGGTCACCATCGCCGCGATCTCGGCGCCCATCCCGAGGAACGTCGTCGCCTCGTGCGCGACGACGAGCCGTCCCGTCCGTTCGACCGACGCGCAGACGAGGTCGATGTCGAGCGGCGAGAGGGTGCGCAGATCGAGCACCTCGATCTCGACACCCTCGCCCGCCACGGCGGCGGCGGCGTCGAGACAGGTACGGACCATCGGCCCGTAGCAGACGAGCGTCACGTCCCGGCCGGGGCGGGCCACGCGGCCCGCGAACAGCGGTTCCGGGGTGGCCGCGACGTCGAGCTCGGCCTTCTCCCAGTAGCGCCGTTTGGGCTCGAAGAAGACGACCGGGTCGTCGCAACGGATCGCCTGCTGGATCATCCAGTACCCGTCGACGGGGTTGGACGGCGAGACGACCCGCAGGCCTGCGGTGTGCGCGAAGTAGGCCTCGGGGCTCTCGCTGTGGTGCTCGACCGCGCCGATCCCACCGCCGTACGGGATGCGGATCACCATGGGCATGAGCAGGTCGCCCTGCGACCTGGCATGCATCTTGGCCACCTGCGACACGATCTGGTCGAACGCGGGGTAGACGAAACCGTCGAACTGGATCTCGACGACCGGCCGGTAGCCGCGCATCGTCAGTCCGACCGCGGTGCCGAGGATGCCGCTCTCGGCCAGCGGTGAGTCGATGACCCGGTGCTCCCCGAAGTCCTTCTGCAGCGCGTCGGTGATGCGGAAGACGCCGCCGAGCTTGCCGATGTCCTCACCCATGAGGACGACCCGGTCGTCCTCCTCCATCGCCCGGCGCAGGCCGAGGTTGAGGGCTCGGGCCAGCGTCACCGTCTCGCTCATGACCGCACCTCCGCGCCGACCGTCGAAGCCGTGGCAGCGTCGAAGGACGCCAGGTAGTCGGCGAACGCGGCCCGCTCCTCCTCGACCTGCTGGTGGGGCTCGGCGTAGACGCCGGAGAAGATCCGGTCCGGCTTGGGGTCGGGCATCGATCGGCACCCTTCGCGCAAGCGGACGGCGAGCGTCTCGGCCTCGGCGTCCACCTCGTCGAAGAACGACTGGTCGGCCAGCTGCTGCCGCCAGAGGAACGAACGTACGCGCTCGATCGGGTCCTTGAGCCGCCACGCCTCCAGGTCGCTGGCGAGGCGGTAGCGGGTGGGGTCGTCGGACGTCGTGTGGGCACCCATCCGGTAGGTGAAGGCCTCGATCATCGACGGGCCGCCCCCGGCTCGCGCATCAGCGAGATGCTTGCTCGTCACGGCAAGGGTCGCGAGGACGTCGTTGCCGTCGACCCGTACCCCCTCGAAGCCGAAGCCGGCGGCGCGACGGTACAGCGGGATCCGGGTCTGCTTCTCCAGCGGCTCGGAGATGGCCCACTGGTTGTTCTGGCAGAAGAAGACGACCGGTGCGTTGAACGACGCCGCGAAGATGAACGCCTCGTTGACGTCGCCCTGGCTCGAGGCCCCGTCACCGAAGTAGGCGATCACGGCGCCGCTGTGGTCGGCGTGGGCGCGCGCCTGGTCCATCTGGATGCCCATCGCGTATCCGACCGCGTGCAGGCACTGGTTGCCGATGACGATCGTGTACAGCGCGAAGTTCTTCTCCTGCGGGTCCCAGCCGCCGTTCGAGACGCCGCGGAACAGTGCAAGCAGCTTCAGCGGGTCGACCCCGCGGGTGTGCGCGACGCCGTGCTCGCGGTAGGTCGGGAACGCGTAGTCGTCGGCCTGCAGGGCGCGCCCGCTGCCGACCTGGGCCGCCTCCTGCCCGAGCAGGCTGGCCCACAGGCCCAGCTCGCCCTGCCGCTGCAGGGCGGTGGCCTCGAGGTCGATCCGGCGCACGAGGGTGAGGTCGCGGTACAGCTCGCGGTACTGCGCGTCGGAGAGGTCGACGTCGTAGTCAGGATGGTGGACGCGCTCACCTTCGGGGGTCAGCAGCTGGACCAGCTCGCCGGGGGTGCCTGTGTCCACGCTGTTCTCCTCGCGCTGCTCGGTCGAGCCGCGGGGTCGCCGCCGCTCCTGGTGAGAGCCGCCCCGGGAGGGGTGGCCCCGGCGACGACCGTTCTGCGTCTGCCGCCAGAGTAGCGGGAACCCCGGGGTCGAACCCACGTGTCGCTGCGGTCGNNNNCACGCGGCNNGTGCAGCGNCGGGTGCAGCGGCGGGTGCGGCGGCGAGCACGTGTCGTCTACGGGTGCCCTGGCACCCCCGGACGACATCTGCTTCCGATCAAGTCGTACGCAGGCGTTGACGTACCACCCACCTGCGTTGATCAGGTACCTGTATTGGTACAGATCGCTGATCGGGGGCAGGCATCGTTCACAGGACACGGGTTCTGATCGGCGTCGGGGCAGTGCTGGCCGGCGCGCTGCTCCTGGCCCCTGCGTCCCGCGCGGGCGACGCGTTCGAGCCGGTCGGTATCGCGGACGCTGGGCACATCGTCGACGTCGGCGAGCCCGTGACGTTCTCGTTGGTGCAGCTCGTCAACCGCTCAGGGGCACCGGTGACCATCACCGATGTACGCCTGCTCCCGGACACGCACGGTTACCCGCCGCTGCGCGTGCTCAGGGCCGGCGTGCTCGTCGGGCAGCAGTGGGCGGGCGGGCTGCTCCGGGGGGCCTTGAGCAAGACGCTCCCTGGAGCCGTGCTGACCAAGGAGACCGTCGTCCCCGCCCACCACGCCGGCGACTCGTACGACCCGATCCTGCTGTTCGAGGTCAGCAGCACGACTCCCGGCATCGCCTGGATGCCGACTGAGGAGATCACGTACGTGTCCGACGGGATCCAGCATCAGCAGCGCTTCGACGAAGGGGTGATGCTCTGCGCGCCGGTGGCGAGGTACACCGGCGCCGGACACCCCGTCTGCGACATCAACCGACGCACTCTTGCCGGGCACTAGCTGGAAGGACCTCCGGCTGTCCCTGCAGACGGCCCCGCGGACGGCCCGACCGGTGATCCAGGTATCCCGGGCACGACCACGTACCAACGCCCACCGCTGCGCCGCAGAGTAAAGAACTCATGGAACAGCTGCCCTCCACTCGTACCGACCACTTCTGCAGTCGCATGGTCCGGACCGAAGTCCTGCCGGACGACGACGGACGACAATACGAAAGGTCTCGGCGTGCTCCCAAGAACCGCCCTCGCGCTGCTTTGATTCGCCGGATACACGATGTCGGCCAGCCGCGCAGCGTCTCCTGTGTTCACCAGCCGGACGTACTGCGCGAATGCCGCGTCAGGCGTGATTGCCCCGCTGCTCGGCCACGCCAACCAGATGCCGAAAGAGACGACGGCGGCGCCGGTTCCAATGACAAGGCCGGCCAGCCACCAACGCGAACGCAAACGAGGCGCGAGGTGCCGTCGGACGTCTGCTGTCATCCCGGCGTCCCTAGTAGTCGCTGAAGGACATGCCGCTTACGAGGAGACGACCGAACCCGACCTGGGTGTCCGGAAGCAGCGGCGGCCGGACGATGATGCTGATGAGCTGAATCGACAGGATCTTCCCCGTGACGGGGTCCATGACGACAACCTTTGGTATCGACGACTTGGCCAGTTGTTCCTGAGCGGGTGTCAATCCGTCAGATCCTGCGCGTGCCGGTCCCGAGAACGGGATCAGCACTGCAGCTATAACCATCGCAACGGCAAGTGTCCGGCGCCACGAATGCATGCCACCTAGTTCCCCCAATGCCTTGCTCGCAGCAGGTAGCGCCGCAGGGCTCCCTCGTGCCACCTGAACAGAACTCGCGAGCTGGAGCATCAACGTCTCGAGCCCGGCCGACCGTAGTCGATCAACCGACCAATATCAACAACTGCAGCCGGCAGCCCCCTGGAACGATCAGGACGGGCGTTCGGCTGCGTGGAGGGCGGCGTAGCGGCCGCCGCCGGCGACCAGCTCGGCATGGGTGCCCCGCTCGACCACCCGCCCACCGTCGAGGAAGACGATCTCGTCGACCTCCTCGAGCCCGGTCAGACGGTGCGTGATGAGCAGCGTCGTACGGCCTCGGGTCACGTCCAGCAGGTCGGCAGTCAGAGCGTCAGCGGTCTCGACGTCGAGGTGCTCGCCTGGCTCGTCGAGCACCAGCACCGGGAAGTCGGCGAGCAGCACGCGGGCCAGCGCGAGGCGCTGCCGCTGGCCGCCGCTCATGGTCAGCCCGCGCTCGCCGAGCTCGGTGCCCAGCCCGTCGGGCAGCGACGCGACCCAGCCGTCCAGCCGGGCCGCGACGAGGGCGGCCGACAGCTCGGCAGCATCGGCCGACGGTCGGGCGACCCGCAGGTTGACCTCGAGGGTGCCGGCGAACACGTACGCGTCCTGGGCTGCGAGCCCGATCCGGAGCCGTGCGTCGTCACCGGCGAGCCGGTCGAGGTCCACGCCGTCGAGCAGCACCGAGCCCGACTCGTACGTCAGGAAGCGCAGCAGCACCGCGGCGAGCGTGGACTTGCCGGCGCCGCTCGGCCCTACCACCGCCACCCGTCGACCGGCGGAGAGATCGAGGTCGATGCCGGCGAGGGCCAGCTTCGACGTGCCAGGCCAGCGCGCGCTCAGCCCGCGCACGACGACGTCGCCTGCGCTCACCGGAAGGGCGGCGGGAGGAGCGGGATCGACCACGGGATCGGGCGCGTCCAGCACCTCGAACACGCGGGCGGCCGACCGGCGGACCCGCTCCAGCGCCTCCGCGGCCACCGGGAGCCCGGCCACCGCCTCGAACGCGGCGAGCGGCGTGAGCACGACGACCGCCAGCAGCACGCCACGCAGACGCCCGTCGTGGACGGCCGGCAGCCCGAGCAGCAGCGCGCCCCACACGGCCAGGCCGCCGAGCAGGGACGTGAGGCCGATCCCGACCCCGGACGTACCAGCCGCAGCCCGGGCCAGCGACGTGAGCTCGGCGTCGGCGGCGGCCGTGCGGGCCAGCTGGGCGGGGGCCGCGCCGTACGCGACGAGGTCAGGAGCCCCGTGCAGCAGGTCGACGACGGACGCCGACAGCTCGCCGCGGGCGGTCGCCGTACGGGCCTGCGAGCGGTGCGCCAGCGACCGCGTGAGCGCGGGGACGAACGTGGCCGCCACGACCAGCAGCACGGCGAGGAGGATGCCCGCGCTGGGCAGCAGGAACCCGACGAGCCCGGCCGCCGCCCCACCCACCAGAACCGCGATCGCGTACGGCGGGATGACCCGGAGCAGCAGGTCCTGCAGCACGTCGACGTCGGCGACGAGCCGGGCCAGCAGGTCACCGCTGCGGAACGCCGGCAGCCCGGCCGGCGCCAGCCGTTCGAGCTTGTCCCACACCGTCACGCGCAGGTCGGCGAGGACGCGGAACGCCGCGTCGTGCCCGACCAGCCGCTCGCTGTACCGCAGCAGCCCACGGCCGAGCCCGAAGAAGCGCACCCCCACGACCGCGAGAGCGAGCGCCTGCTCGCCGGGTCGCTGCGCCGCCCGCGAGATCATCCAGGCGGACGTGGCCAGCAGGCCGACGCTCGTGGCGATGGTGCCGGCGCCGAGCAGCGTCGCCAGCGCCAGCCGCGCGCCCGCCGGCCGGGCCAGCCGCAACGTCCGTCGGATCGGTGCCGCGGGCGGCGACGCAGCCACCGCAGCCGCCGCAAGCGCCGCAGCCGGCCCAGCCTCCGGAACCTCCGCATCGACGAGGGTCACGTCGCCAGCACCTCGAGCGCGGCCGCGGCCGGCAGCTCAACCGTCCGGTCGGCGATGGCGACGAGGGCCGGACGGTGCGCGACCAGCAGGACGGTACGGCCACGCGCGAGGCGCCGCACCGCATCGAGGACGCCGGCCTCCGTCGCGCCGTCGAGACCCGCTGTCGGCTCGTCGAGCAGCAGCAGCGGCGCGTCCCGCAGGAACGCGCGGGCGAGCGCGACCCGCTGCCGCTCGCCGGCCGAGAGCCCGGCACCACCCTCGCCGAGCGGCGTGGCGAGGCCCTGCGGCAGCCGCCGGACGAGCGCGCCGAGCCCGGCCCCCTCTATGGCCGCGTCGACCGCCGCACCGGGAGCATCCGGCCG
>JGI24140J50213_10001130_pt1 | contig 11892 bp, 10 predicted proteins | sample BarGraIncu00222A_FD_50213 | JGI IMG/M metagenome (IMG submission 50213)
GGTTTTGAAGGTATTGGTGTTGAGTTCAGACTCGAAAAAGACACCATCATGATCGTCAATACCATCGGTGGAGGACCTTCTGAACGGGTTGGTATCAAAGGAGGTGACCGGATCGTGAAAGTTGGGTCACAAGTTGTAGCCGGCAAGAAGATCACGAACCCTCAGGTGATGAAACTGCTCAAAGGAGAAAAGGGGACGAAAGTCAGTATCTCGGTCTATCGCCGAGGGAATAAAGGTTTGATTGATTTCACTGTCATCCGCGATCATATTCCAATCAACAGTGTTGACATCGCTTACATGGTTAAGCCGGGAGTGGGCTATCTCAAGCTCAATAAGTTTGCAGAAAGCACCAGTGACGAGTTTGATCAGTCGCTGCAGAAACTTCAGCGTTTAGGGATGAAAAAACTAATCCTTGACCTGAGAGGTAATCCGGGAGGAATCATGCAGTCGGCCATTCATATTGCCGATCAGTTTTTAACTGCCGGGAAACTCATCGTTTATACCCAGGGTTTGCATAGTCCGAAGGAATCAGCAGTTGCAAAAGGAAACGGTGTATTTGAATCACAGCCACTCGTTGTTTTGATTGATGAAAGCTCAGCATCTGCCGCAGAGATCCTGGCAGGAGCCATTCAGGATAATGACCGTGGAAAGATCATAGGTCGCCGTTCATTTGGAAAAGGATTAGTGCAACAGCAACTGAGCTTCAAGGACGGTTCGGCTGTCAGGGTTACCATTGCAAGGTATTATACACCGACTGGGCGCTGCATACAACGTTCTTACAAAAATGGCACTGAAGAATATTACAATGATTTCTACAAGCGAATGACCGATGGTGAACTGACCAATGCGGATAGCAATAAGTTCGATAAATCAGAAAAGTTTAAGACACCGGGTGGNAGGACTGTTTATGGTGGCGGTGGGATTATGCCCGATATCTTTATCCCTGTTGAATCAGGAGTGAACTTCCGTTATTATAATCAATTGATCAACAAGGGAGTCATCTTTGAATATGCTTTTCAACTCACCGATAATTACAGAAAACAATATTCAAAGGGCATGACATTCGAGAAGTTCAATTCTTCCTTTAAGTTTACCCCGGATATGATGGCCGAACTGGTAAAACGCGGCGAGAAAGACAGTGTTAAATATGATGAAAAGAGCGCTAAACAGATGCAACCACGAATCGGTCTTTTGTTGAAAGCTTATATTGCCAGAGATGTTTATGGCGACTCAGGCTTCTTCCCCATCCTGCTCGAAGACGATCCAACCTACGAAAGGGCTGTCAAGGAGATTGAAAAGATGAAATAATGGATCTGGTCGGCCTTGGTGGTCGCCCTTTTTTCTAAGGCTAAAAAAATCATCATTTCGTAGAGACGCAATATTTTGCGTCTCTACAAATTCAAATAAATCCAACGCAAAATGGAATCAAATTTCTTTGAAACAAACAGTTACTACGTTGATGAAAAAGTGAATATATTACACTTTAATAACATTTATAAAATCTATAACGATAGGGGTGACGTCATCGGTTCTATCAATCAAAAACTCACCGGAGGTCAAAAACTACTGAGAGTGATTTTCCATAAAAAAAACCTACCCTTCTATTTAGAAATCAGAAACGCTCAGAATGTGGTAGAGGCTGTCATCTCCCGTGGATGGACTTTCTTTATGTCAAAAATCCTTATTCAGGATGCTCAGGGAAACATTACAGGAACCATCCAGCAGAAGTTCAAATTTTTTGAACCCACCTTTCAGATCTTTGATCGTAATGATTCGGTGCTACTTAATATTACAGGCAACTGGAGGGCGAGAAACTTTGTGGTCAAAAATGGTTTTGATATTCAGATAGGCGCAATTACAAAGAAGTGGGCAGGACTGGCACAGGAGATGTTCACTACTGCCGACAAATACTATGTTTCGATAGATCCCAAATACGCCACAGACCAGTTTAAAATAGCCGTTCTCGCGAGTGCAATTACCATTGATATGGTTTATAAATCAGGGGCACAAAAATAAACCATATGAGAGTATACTTAGGTCATACTTTTGAGAATGACCAAAACAATATATCTTCACTAATATAGTGAATTATTACTAAATTATAATTATCTTTGTAAGACGATTCAAAATGGAAATTGAATTTACAAAAGAATATTTACGAGAATTGTATTATGAGGGTGAAGCTTCAAACAAAAAGTATCGCTTTCAACCACAAGTGATAAGGCAATATCAACATACGGTGGGTATTTTATTTAAAGCTCACAATACCGAGACATTATACAAAATCAAAAGCTTACACTATGAGAAGAAGGAAGGTTATTTAAAAGGAATTGAGGCGGTGTATGTGAATAAACAATACCGACTTGAATTTACAAGTCATCAGAAAGGAGAAGAACCGAATAAAATTACGATTTGCTCCCTGATTGATTTAAGTAGCCATTACAAAAAATAGGAGCATATGATTATGAATAAAGGAGAATTAATCCCGTCAATCGCTACACATCCCGGATGGTTATTAAATAGAGAATTAAAAGCGCGTGAGATTAAGCAAAAGGAGTTTGCTTATGATATCGGTATGCAACCCACTATGTTAAATGAGATTTTAAAAGAGAAACGAGCCATAACAACAGAAATTGCTTTGTCTTTAGAAAAGGCTTTGGACATTCCTGCTAAATTCTGGATGGATCTTCAAATACAATATGATATTGACGTTGTTCGTATTACAGAAAGGAACATTCGGAAATCTCAACAAATCGAGACCTGGAAATTAATTAAACAATATGTACCGGTCTCCTTTTTTATTAAAAAGGGCATAATGACCAAATCTCTTGAAGAGAATATTGCCAAAATCTTTGAAATCTTTGAGGTCTCTAATGTTAATGAGTTGATTGATAGTCTAACTGGTAATAGAAACAAAGAATCAATTTACCCTTTAAACGACCAGGTAAGTGCTTTTGCCGAGAGTAAGTTAGAACTTTGGGAATCCAGAAAACATAAAACTGAATAGGTCAATTTGTTTTTCTGAGTATATCCCATTTTATATTGGCTTTGGTGACAAGAAAGATCTTTCCACTACATTGCATGAGCAGGTAAAGAAATTGGAAACCGAACTCGATTAGATCAGGCAAACCCCAACCCGCAAAGGGTATATTCAACAGGCAATTCAAAAGTAATAAGCCATAAAATATTGAAGGTAAACACGCTTCTCTTTTATTATTTTCACTAATAATTTGCTTTTTTCTTTTTATTATCGTACTCTTGACAAATTTTTAAATCAATTGGCTTTAGGGTATTCATTGAAACTATTATTTAAATAAAGGTAAAAGATGAAGACACTGTTAAAAAGGAAAGTTCTTTCAATCTATCTGCTCTCTGTTATAATATGTGGTTCAGTTTACTGGCCAATTTTGGGTTTCTGATCGGTCTGATGATACGCAGGGCCAATAAAACCTAGGACATTGAATATTTCATTTAAGGCATCCTTAACTCAGGTATAGTTTTCAGTCATCATTCCCCGTTCAAAATATCACAGCGATTAAAGGCAGCAGATGCCATTGGTTTCCGCAGGGATATTTTCCCCAACAGAGCTTATATCCTGCTTCAATCCGGAGGGATTGTTTTTTCGAAGTGTAAGTCAGGATTCCACTGTTCTCAAGGAAATAGTTTTTTGAAGTCCCGGGGAGGATATAATTTTCCACATCGAAAATGAAGCCAAAGCATTTATAAATTTTCCTCTGGAAATCAATACCCAGATCGATTTCGGGTTGATGATAAAACATGGCCAGACGGGGATAAAAAACGGGAAGATCAATCGTGGTTCTGGAATCTAATTTATCGGATTTTAATGCAAAAGTAAATCCGGCATGGGCGGTTAAGATGGTATTTTCAAAGGGTTTGCAGGAGACAAGGACACGGTTATCTATAGCAAACAATTGCGGTATAGTAAACTCAGGCGAAATCAAACCCCCTGTCCCTTTTTGGGTTACAAGCCTCATAAACTGGGTTGGATAAAAAACGCCATGTTCAGTCGCAATTCTAAAACTGCCATATTCTCCCCAGCTCTTCTTTACCGACAACTTCAACGCGAGAAATGAGATCAGCGAGTGCGTAGAAAGTTCAAGATCATCGGTTAATCCATATCTGGAACCGGTGAAAATCCCAATCTCCAACCGGTGCCTCGATACAGTATATGCTGTACCATCTGTCCAGTAATTTTTTGTCGCATTTTCCTGTGAAAACAATCCGGTACAAAAGAAAATACCCAAAATCAGAAGTAGTATATTTCTCATCGCTGTTAATATTTGGGTAACTTAAAAAGAACACTTACCGGGGCATGATCTGATTCTTTTGTAAAATCCTGATGGGTCACCTCCGATTTATCAACCCACTGGATATTGGTAAATAAATAATCGAGAGTGCGGTCCCAGAAATGTTCACCTCTTGTAGTATGGGAAAAATATTTTGTTTGATTGGCGATATAATCACTGGTCGGAACGGCGCTGGTATATTTGGAATAGAGCGAATTCAGCCAGGTGACCTCAGGTGTATAATTACTGCCGTCCTTATGAAAAGGATTATCTCCAACATGGTGAAATGATTCCTGGGGGCACATATCCTCTATGCAGTAATCTGTTGAATCAGAACCGGGAGGAAGCGTATTTAGGTCACCCCCTGCCACAAACACCCCGCCTGCAGTATTGATCCTGTCGAGTTCTTTCTCAAACAGAATGATATGTTGATGCTTGGTGTCGTCTGTTGCAAATGCCGAAGCGTGAATATTCACCGCGTAAAAATTAGTCAGGCCTGGAAATTCAATCTTACAGGTCACCATGCTACAGCGTTCATAAAAGTAACGGGTAAGCTGATCCTGATCCTTTCGTAAAGGAAGCTGGATCCTCGTTCCGTCACTGAGTTTCCATCTGGAAAGGATCGCATTTCCCTCTTCCAGACGGCCAAGGCCATCACTGGGGATGAATTGAGCTTTCCATTGATAGCCAAAGACCGCGTAATTGAAATAAGTATGATCGATGATCCATTGCAGTTGATCAATATAAGCCGATCTTTTTGACTTCAGGTCGACTTCCTGAATCAAGAGGACATCGGGTTTTACCAGGTTGATCTTGTCAACAATGTTTTGAAGGGTCGTATAAATTTCATCCTCTGTCAGAATCACCCGATTTCCACAGGCATCCCCAAACCAGGGAATACGACCCGCACCAAAGCGCATATTCCAGGTCATCACTTTTACAACCGTGATCGTGTCGGCAACTGGCTTATAAGTTTTCGCGTAATAGTATTGGGCATCTTCATGGTCAGCGAATCCGGTCGCAAGGGGTTCACATGAATAAACAAAGAGAATCAAGAAGATGAGGGGGGTAAAAATGTTTTTCCTGATCATTTTAATTTGAATTAGAAGTAGATCTTCATGATGGATTATCCGGAAAAGAAATAATGCACTGATCAAATTGTAAAGCAGTTATAAAGATAAGGTCAAATTGTCTGAAAGCAATAAAAAACTTAAATGATTGTTCGTTTTTTAACTTGCATTTTCATTCACCAAGTTATGCATGGGCTTAATGAGCAAAATGTGGGCAGAACCCCTTATCCGTTCTTGGTTTATCCTTACCGAAACATCGAAACATGATTATTAGATATTGTTGTAATGATAGTTTGATGATTGTTCAATGACAGTAATATAATGAAAATATATTCAGGAAATATTCAGGATATACTCTATATTTATGCTACCAGGTATATATAAATTATATACCGAATATATACCAGTTATATACCGGTTATCTCACAATTATCGGTGAATATTATCACTATAATATCAACATAATCAATTGGTTATGGAAGCAAGACGGGCTTTATTTTGGGGAATAATTACGTAATGGCTTAATATTCAGCACGTAGAGACGCAAAATATTGCGTCTCTACAGGTAGGGTGGAAGAATATATTATAGTGTGAAAGGGTCTTGAAAACATCAGACCTTTCTAATCGTTTATATTTCCTACTCAAAAGGAAATCAATAATTTTTATAAATACAGGTTTTAAATCTTGGTCCAGACATAGGCTTTCGACCAATCAAAAAACTTCTGAATTTCGGCAGTATGCGAATTGAGCCATGCTGCTACGTCTTTCATATCTGTTGAAGCAAAGCTGACGTAGGCGAATGTTTCAATCATTTGCTTATCCTTCATTTCAATAAAAAAGGGCGCATAGTAATCCCAGTAAAAACCCGAATTATTCGCTTTGTTTTCTTTCAAAGAAGCACATAAGTTGTCAAATTTCCGGATAAATTGTTCAACCTCTGTTTTATTTGCATACTTAGGGTCATTATCAAGGGCTGCAGCCATCGACAGTACCTGGTCCTGGGTTGAGAAAGAATTTTCCCTGGGTTTAGCGAGTGTTGCCGGATCAACATTGTTGGTGATGGATTTATCGTCGGTTTTTTCTACATTTCCTTTCATCAAAGTCTGGATACTCTTGAGATTTTCTTTAGCCCGATCGGTAAGGGGTTCAAGGGTCATGAACCTGCAGAAAGCAAGAAGTGAAGGGATTCTTTGGTTTTTAGCCAACTGAATTCTACCGATGAGATTGTGCGAACCGGAAAGAGTGGGTTTCAGGGATGCCGATTTATATAAACATATCAGGGCTTCATCATGTTTCATCACTTTTTCCAACGTGATGGCTTTATTAAAGTAAAGTTGATAAAAGGTGGGAAATTTTTTAATTCCATCGTCGTAGATTGAAATGGCCTTTTCCGTTTGATTCAGTTCATCCAGGGCATTTCCATAGGTGAGATAGATCGTATTTAACATGGCTTCATTCTCGTGATTCCTGAGGGCGGTTTTACATACTTTCACCGACTCATCAAATTTCTTAGCGGTGAAATATGTTTGAGCTTTTTCAGTTAATGCAAGTAGGTTAGCTTCGTCAAGGAGCAATGCTGCATCGTATTTTTTAACTGCGCCATCATAATCTCCCTTTGCGTTTAACTGGATTCCCTCCTGCACTAATTTTTCAGCTGCTACTTTCTGTTGAGCGCAGGCCAGACCGCAAGTTGATACGAGCATCAATAACAGCATTAATCGTTTCATAATCATGGATATTAATTAAAAATGAAGTTACAAACAAGTTGTTGAATTAGCCGATCCTATTGTAGAGGATAAATATATAGACATAATGCAAAGAATACAAATGTTTTCGGGAAATAATAATAGATGTTTAATATTTACTTTTTATGAATAACGGATTTGAAAATCAGAGGATAGAATAGAACTCAAATTCCTGGAAATGGATGAAAAAATATACGATCGAGTAAACAGGAACAGACGGGTTATAGCTTTTTTATCTTAATGATAATACTTCCACTGAGGGCATAACCCACATTTTCTGAGGGGAAACTGGCTGATTCAATCATCCCGATATCCTGAATCGTTCTATTCCCTTTCCAGGTTACGCCTCCATCTGTGGTGTAGTAAATTGACCCGTAGTTATGACCAAAATCGCAATCGGAGTAATCGCCTCTTCCAAAAGCATATCCAAGATTTTCGGTTTTGAAGATGAGTTTGAAAATATCGGAAGGCGAACTGCCAAGGTTGGACCAGGTAGTTCCAAAATCGAAGGACTTGGAAATATAGTTTGAGCTTGCTGCAAAAACCAGATTATCATTCACCAATGCCAATGAGTTTGTACCTGATGGGGGAAAGGGAGTTGAAACAAAAATCAAATCGAACCCGTCCCTGACTACTCTACTGTAACTGATTTAGCCAGGTTACGGGGTTGGTCAACATTACAACCGCGTAATACCGCGATGTGATAAGAAAGCAGTTGTAGTGGTATGATCGAAACCAGCGGGCTCAACAACTCATCGGTCTCCGGTACAGAGATGGTGTAGTCGGCAAGTCCATCCACACAATCGTCTCCCTCGTTTACAATTGCGATGACAATTCCCTTACGGGCTTTTACTTCCTGGATATTGGATACGATTTTCTCTTTCAGATCCTTATTATTCGCAAGGAAGATGACAGGCATGTGCTCATCGATTAAAGCAATCGGACCATGTTTCATCTCTGCTGCAGGATAACCTTCGGCATGGATGTAAGAAATCTCTTTGAGTTTTAAAGCGCCTTCGAGAGCGACAGGGAAGTTGATTCCACGTCCCAGATAAAGGAAATTGCGGTGTGACTGGAAAAGTACGGCAATCTTTTTGACTTCTTTGTCGGTTTCGAGTGAAAGCCTTACCTTTTCGGGAATGGCTTCCAGTTCTTTTGACAAGTGGATAAACCTTGTTTCGCTGATCGTGCCTTTTCCTCTGCCAATCATCAGGGCCATTAAAGTGAGCAGGGTTACCTGAGCGGTAAATGCCTTGGTTGATGCAACTCCGATTTCAGGACCGGCATGGGTATAGGATCCTGCCTGGGTAGCGCGGGCTATGGAAGAACCAATGACATTGCAGATGCCAATTACAGTGGCCCCACTTTGTTTAGCCAACTCAATTGCTGCAAGGGTGTCAGCTGTTTCTCCGGATTGGGAAATGGCTATTACGACATCGTCTTTATCGAGGATCGGGTTGCGGTAACGGAATTCAGAGGCATATTCTACTTCTACTGGGATGCGTGTCAATTCTTCAAGCATGTATTCTCCGACGAGACCTGCATGCCAGGATGTACCGCAAGCAACAATGATGATTCTTTTAGCATTGATAAGCTTCTCCTGATGATCACGGATGCCTCCGAGGACTACTGTTCCTGCTTTTGAATTTAAACGACCACGCATACTGTCACCAATGGAACGGGGCTGTTCAAAGATCTCTTTAAGCATGAAATGATCGTAGCCTCCTTTTTCGAGTGCACTCAGACTGAGTTCGAGATGCTGAACGTAAGGGGTAGTTTCAACATTGGCGATGGTTGTTATCCTGAGTCCGGTATGGCGGTTTAAGATGGCAATTTCTTCGTCGCCCAGATAAACCACGTCTTTGGTAAATTCTATGATAGGTGTTGCATCGGAAGCAACAAAATATTCATTGATACCCAATCCGATAACCAGAGGACTGCTCTTGCGGGCTGCGATAATGGTGTCGGGATCGTCTTTTGAAACGATTGCGATGGCATAAGCGCCGATCACGGTCTTCAGAGCCATTTGAACTGCCTTAACGAGATCTACATTTTCGTTGACCATGATGTCTTCGATCAGGTAAATCAGGACTTCAGTATCGGTGTCGCTGTGGAAATGATATCCTCTTGAAGTCAACTCCTGTTTTAAAGTGGCGTAGTTTTCGATTATTCCATTATGGATAATGGCCAGACTGCGTGACTGGGAAAAATGGGGGTGAGCATTACGATCATTGGGTTCACCGTGCGTTGCCCATCTGGTATGTGCAATTCCTATCGTACTGGTTAGTGAAATTCCCTCGCAAAGCGCCTCGAGGTTTTTAACTTTACCTTTTGTTTTATAAAGTTTTAAACCGTCCTGAACTAAAGCTATACCCGCACTATCATACCCTCTATACTCCAACCTTTTCAATCCACTTATCAGGATTGGATAGGCTGGTCTATACCCGATGTAACCTACAATTCCACACATAACTTAAAGATTATTAGTTGTATAAAAAAGGTCATTCATAAAAAAAGAACAACATAAATTCAATAAAAAACCGTACAATATGCTTCTATTTAAGAGTCATATTATACGGCAAAGATATGAAAAAATTACAAAGATTATTTCTGAGTAGTATAAATCAGTTCTAATCTAAGGCGTTTTTTTCCGGCCATTGTTCCCGGGATTATAAGATCAGGCGCTGTTCTTCCGGGAGCACCAGTAGTAATCATTAAATAATAGTCTTGTTTACCGGCTTTTAGAATATTCTGCAGGTATTGTGTGATTGCAAAACGATACTGGTTTCTGATGGTGTCATATGTTCCGGATACCTCAGAAGCAATTCCTGTGGTTTGATCTTCGACAGAGTACTTCACACCATCTTTATAAACCTTGTAAAGAGCAAGCTGTGCCGGTGGATAGAGGTTTGCATATCTGGAAGTATAAGCCGCATCAATAACCAGGTATGCCTGATTAAACGCAGCTTTTTGTGTGGCTTTGTATTTCAGGATATAGGGAAACCATACTTTGATATCGCTTGGACTCATCCCGGAAAGGAAAAGTTTCTGCCTACCCTTTGTAGAGTCTTTGGATAAGAACATCGACTTAAACAATGGATTGGCAAATTGGTAGTTATGAAAGTTAAAAGTACTGTAACGTTGTGAACTTGCTGCATTCACATAAATACTTAATGAGCCGGAATCTGTCGGGGAGTGATAGTAAACATTAATCCCGGCATTGGCGCCAGCAAGGTCATAAGTGATAATTGAGCCTTGCCCCATGATATCTTTTGGAGTTGAAGATACATATAAACCCTTGATTAAAGTGCGGAAGGCTTCCTCTGTCACAAGACTGGATCCTCCGGCCAGGATCTTGTTCCCAAACGAATTACTCAGTTTTAATCTCAACATAGGTCCAAACATTACACCATTCAGGGAAACGCTGTCTTTTACTTTGGGTACGAATGTCTGGCTGCAAAGCAATGATGAAGGACTGGGAGTAATAAAACGGTTGCTGTAATAAACGGAGTCGCCGCGGAGTGCGGTACCAAGTTCATACACATTTATAGTCTGTGAAGATGCGCTATCGCCATATAAGGCTGCATAAGGCAGTTGCAGTACGACTGAATCTACATTTGCACCCACGCCGATCGTTGGGTTAAGCGTACCGAGCCACAACTGTGTTGCGAAATTTGCCTCTACTTTGCCAAAAGCCGAGTCATAGATTGCGCCACTTAGCATAGTGTTGTCGTTAGCTCCGTTGTAACCGGGCAAAACACTGGTGCGGAGGGTGTCTATTGGGGTATTGAATGCAATGACCGTTGTAGTGTCGGTATACAATTCATTCAATTTGTCGCCCTGTGGTGTAAGATTCAATCCCAGTAGATCTGGTTCATTGGTACAGGCAGTAAATGCACAAATTGCCAGCAGTGCAATAAGAGCCTGTCGTATCGGTAAGAGATTGAGTTTGTTCAAGAGAAAAGTGTTTTTTAGGTTTATGTATTAGTCATTATGCCCTTAAGGTACCAGCACTTTGTCATAAAACGTTGAAAAAGCATCCAGATATGTTTCCATTGGGTGATAAGTAAGCATAGGTTTTCCGGATTCGGTGATGTATTCGGATACTTCTGCATTGATTTCAGGTGAACCTTGTATGACGGCATCGGAGAAATCAACAGCAGCCTTTATCATCGATACATAGGTCGGTTTTTTATAGTGTTTCAGATCTTTAGCCTGAATGCCTTCCATTTTAATTTTCTGAGCGAAGTCCTTGCTGAGTGGTTCGCTGAAATCATCATCATAGATGGAGTAAATAACCTTCGTGTCGTTGAACATTGGATTGTCCTTATACGCTGTTTTGATAAACAATGGGACCAGACTGGTCATCCAACCATGACAGTGAATGATATCGGGAGGCCATCCAAGCTTTTTCACTGTTTCGAGTACTCCCCGTGAGAAAAATATGGCACGTTCATCGTTATCTTTGAAGAACTTGTTATTTTTATCTCTTGTCGTAAATTTACGTTGAAAATAATCTTCATTATCAATGAAGTAAATTTGCATACGTGCCGACTGAATAGAGGCTACTTTAATAATTAGTGGGTGATCGGTATCGTCAATGATGAGGTTCATCCCTGAAAGGCGAATGACTTCATGCAGCTGATTTCTGCGCTCATTGATGTTACCAAACCTGGGCATGAATGTTCTGATTTCCTTCCCTCGCTCCTGGATGCCTTGCGGTAAATGGCGTCCAATCAAGCCCATGGAAGATTCCTTAAGATAAGGAGT
>JGI24140J50213_10001133_pt1 | contig 11886 bp, 12 predicted proteins | sample BarGraIncu00222A_FD_50213 | JGI IMG/M metagenome (IMG submission 50213)
GACGGGGACGGGGACGGGGACGCCCAGCCCGGTGCCGCTCGTCGCGGGTACGACCCTGGGGCTGGTCCGGTCCCCGGCGCTCTCGGACCTCGTCGGTTGGATGCTCGCGGCGAGCGACAACGACCTCGCCGAAGCCGTCGCCCACCTGACTGCGCTTGCCGCTGGCGAGGAGCCGTCGTTCGACGGCGGCGTCGCTGCGGTGACCAAGACGCTCACCGCTCTCCGGGTACCCGTCCAGGGCATCCGCATCTACGACGCGAGCGGCCTCACCGGCTCCACGCAGGTGCCTCCTGCGGTGCTCGCGCAGGTGCTGGCGCTGGCCGGGTCGCCCGCGCGTCCGCGGCTGCGGTCGCTGCTCACGGGGCTCGCCGTCGCGGGGTTCACCGGCAGCCTGGGGACGCGGTTCGAGGATCCGACGACGCGGCGCGCGGCCGGCGTCGTACGCGCCAAGACCGGGACGCTGAGCGTGGTCAGCGCGATCGCCGGCACGGTCGACGATGCCGACGGACGGGTGCTCGCCTTCGTCTTCCTCGCCGACGAGGTCACCCCGGGGCGCACGCTGGATGCCCGCCTCGCGCTCGACCGGCTGGTCACCGCNGTCGCCGGCTGCGGCTGCCGCTGACCGCGCCCCCCGCCCCCCGCCACCCGTCCCCCGCCACCCGTGTTGATCATGGTCAAATGGCCCCATTTCCTTGATCCACATAGGCCATTCGCCCATGATCAACGCGCGCGGAGGTGGGTCGAGGTGGGGGGGGTGGGGGCGGCTGCTCGACCGCGTACGGTGGGGGGATGACCGAGCAGCCGGACCTGGTCGACTGGGACCTCGCCGCCGCCACGGGGAGCCGGCTGGTCCGCCCGGGCCCGCAGATCGCGCCGACCGAGGCGCGGGCCGCTGTCGAACAGCTGCGCGCCTTCGCCGTGGAGGCCCGCGGGCACGTGCGTGCCTTCACCGGGCTGGACGCGTCCGCGACCGACGCGCCGGTGGCCGTGGTCGACCGGCCCACCTGGGTACGCAGCAACGCCCAGGGTCTGCGCTGGATGTTCGAGCCGTTCGCCGAAGCGCTGCAGGCGAAGGCCATGGACGTACCCGGACCGATGCGCGCCGTCGGCTCCCGCATCACCGGCCTCGAGGCCGGCGCCGGGCTCGCCTTCCTCGCGGGCAAGGTCCTGGGTCAGTACGAGCTGTTCCCCCCCGGGGGCCCGGACGGCGACCGGCCGGGCCGGCTGCTGCTGGTGGCGCCGAACATCGTCCAGGTCGAGCGTGAGCTCGACGTCGACCCCTCCGACTTCCGGCTGTGGGTGTGCGTCCACGAGGAGACGCACCGGGTGCAGTTCGGTTCGGTGCCCTGGTTGCGCGACCACATCCTCGAGCAGGTCGGCGTCGTCCTGGCCGCGAGCGACTTCGGCATCGGCGCCGCCCGCGACCGCAGCAGGGACGTCGCCTCGGCGATCGGTGCAGCGCTGCGCGGGCAGCCAGGTCCGTCGCTGGCCGAGGCCGTGCAGTCGCCCGAGCAGAAGGCGGTGCTCGACGAGATGACCGCGGTGATGTCGTTGCTCGAAGGTCACGCCGACGTGGTCATGGACGGTGTGGGGCCGACCGTGATCTCGAGCGTCGAGGTGATCCGGCAGCGGTTCCAGCACCGGCGCGAGGCACCGACCCGGGTGGAGGCGGCGGTACGGCGACTCCTCGGTCTGGACGCGAAGCTGCGGCAGTACCGCGACGGCGCGAGGTTCGTCCGTGCGGTCGTCGACGAGGTGGGCATGCCCGGCTTCAACCGCGTCTGGGAGTCGGCGTCGACGCTGCCGAGGGCGGCCGAGATCCTCGACCCGCACGCCTGGGTGGCTCGCGTCCACGGAACGACGTGAACGGCTCGACGTGAGCGGTCCGGACCCGGCGGTCGCGGCGGTGCGCGTCGCTGTGCGCAGGTCCCTGGCCGACATCGATCCCGGCTCGGTCGTGCTGGTCGCCTGCAGCGGGGGTGCCGACTCGCTCGCGCTCGCCATGGCCGCGGTGTTCGAGGCACGCGCGGCCGCGCTCCGGATCGGCGCCGTGACCGTGGACCACGGCCTCCAGGACGGCTCCGCGGCGCGGGCCTCGGCTCTCGCGGAGCTGCTCCGCGAACGCAGGCTCGACCCGGTCGAGGTGGTCACGGTCGAGGTCGGGACCGAAGGCGGTCCCGAGGGTGCGGCGCGCGCGGCCCGGTACGCAGCGATCGACGCCGCGGCCGAACGTACCGGTGCAGCGGTCGTGCTCCTCGGCCACACCAGGGACGACCAGGCCGAGACGGTCCTCCTCGGGCTGGCCCGCGGCTCGGGGGCCCGCTCCCTCTCCGGGATGGCGGCCGTCTCCGGCCGCTACCGGCGTCCGCTGCTCGACGTCGAGCGCGCGACCACCCGCCGGGCCGTCGAGGCGCAAGGTTTCGAGCCGTGGGACGACCCGCACAACCGCGACCCCGCGTACGCCCGTGCACGGGTCAGGGCCGACGTGCTCCCGGCGCTCGAGCGCGGCCTAGGACCGGGGGTCGCGGCGGCGCTGGCACGCACGGGCGCCCTGCTGCGCGCCGACGCCGACGCCCTCGACGGCTGGGCGCAGCGGGCCGCCGCAGAGGCGCGCACGGATCAGGGAGGGCTGGCCGTCGCCGCGCTCGCCGACCTGCCGTCCGCTGTCCGCCGACGGGTGCTCAGGTCGGCCGCGATCGACGCCGGCGCCTCGGCCGGGGCACTCGGGTCGGTGCACGTCGAGGCGATCGAGGCCCTGGTGGTGTCCTGGCACGGGCAGGGGCTCGTCGACCTGCCCGGCGGTGTCGGGGCCCAGCGCGCCTGTGACAGGCTCTCCTTCGTGCCCCGGGACGCCCCGGACCGGTACTGATCGGAACTGACCGAGCTGGCGGAGGACATGCGCGTGGACGACATCGACGTCGGGCCGGACCTCGAGAAGGTCCTGGTCGGCGAGGACGAGATCCAGCGCAAGATCGTCGAGGTCGCCGCCCAGATCGACGCCGACTACGCCGGTCGCGACCTGCTCCTCGTAGGGGTGCTCAAGGGCGCCGTCATGGTGATGGCCGACCTGTCCCGCGCGCTGCACTCGCCGGTGACGATGGACTGGATGGCCGTCTCGTCGTACGGCTCGGGCACCAAGTCCTCCGGCGTCGTCCGCATCCTGAAGGACCTCGACGGCGACATCAGCGGCAAGCACGTCCTCGTCGTGGAGGACATCATCGACTCCGGCCTGACCCTGTCCTGGCTGCTGCTCAACCTGCGGTCCCGCGGGCCGGCGTCCGTCGAGGTGTTCGCGCTGCTGCGCAAGCCCGAGGCTGCGCAGGTCCCGGTCGAGGTCCGTTACACCGGCTTCGACATCCCGAGCGAGTTCGTCGTCGGCTACGGCCTCGACTACGGCGAGCGGTACCGCAACCTGCCGTTCGTCGGCACGCTCGCCCCGCACGTGTACGGCGCCTGAGCCCGCCAGCCGGGCGCCGGCGGCGGCGGATCGCCAAGCGGTGTACGGTCGAATCCCAGGCGGTGTGCGCTGGGAGCATGATTTTCGCGGACCATGGAGGAGGAGGGGGCGCTACGCGCCCCGAATCGACGTGAGGCGCTATTTCCGGGGTCCGGTCTTCTGGATCACCCTCGCAGTCCTGGGCGTGCTCGTCGTCGCCCAGCTCCTGACCGCCGGTGGCGGGTACAAGAAGGTCGACACCTCCCAGATCATCGCCGACATCAGCAGCGGCCAGGTCAAGTCGGCCACGAACATCGGCAGCGACCAGGTCATCCAGCTGGTGCTCACCAACGGGGACAAGGTCCAGGCGCAGTACGTCACGGACAACGGCAACTTCATCGCGTCGACGATCCGCAGCCGGGGGATCCCGTTCGACGACCAGATCCCGCAGCAGAGCGTGTGGGTCAGCCTGCTGGTCAGCCTGCTCCCCATCGGCATCATCGTCCTGCTGTTCTTCTTCCTGATGAACAACATGCAAGGCGGCGGCTCGCGGGTCATGAGCTTCGGCAAGTCCCGCGCCAAGCTGATGACCAAGGACATGCCCAAGACCACGTTCGCCGACGTGGCCGGGGTCGACGAGGCCGTGGAGGAGCTCGAGGAGATCAAGGAGTTCCTGCAGGAGCCCGCCAAGTTCCAGGCCGTCGGCGCGAAGATCCCCAAGGGCGTCCTCCTGTACGGGCCGCCCGGCACCGGCAAGACGCTGCTGGCGCGAGCGGTCGCCGGCGAGGCGGGCGTCCCCTTCTACTCGATCTCCGGCTCGGACTTCGTCGAGATGTTCGTCGGCGTCGGTGCCTCCCGTGTGCGCGACCTGTTCGAGCAGGCCAAGACCAACGCGCCGGCGATCGTGTTCGTCGACGAGATCGACGCGGTCGGCCGGCACCGTGGCGCCGGCCTCGGCGGAGGCCACGACGAGCGCGAGCAGACCCTCAACCAGCTGCTGGTCGAGATGGACGGCTTCGACGTCAAGGGCGGCGTCATCCTCATCGCCGCCACGAACCGGCCCGACATCCTCGACCCGGCGCTGCTGCGCCCTGGCCGGTTCGACCGGCAGATCGCCGTGGAGCGGCCCGACCTGAAGGGCCGGACGGACATCTTGACCGTCCACGCCAAGGGCAAGCCGCTGTCGGCCGACGTCGACCTGTTCGCCGTGGCCAAGCGCACTCCCGGCTTCACAGGGGCCGACCTGGCCAACGTCCTGAACGAGGCGGCGCTGCTCACTGCCCGCGGCGGCGGCAAGCTGATCGACAACATCTTGCTCGACGAGGCCATCGACCGCGTCGTGGCCGGGCCGCAGAAGCGCTCGCGGCTGATGAACGAGAAGGAGAAGAAGATCACCGCCTACCACGAGGGCGGGCATGCCCTGGTGGCCGCGGCGCTGAACAACACCGACCCGGTGCACAAGGTGACGATCCTCCCGCGCGGGCGGGCCCTCGGTTACACGATGGTGCTGCCCGAGGAGGACAGGTACTCCACGACCCGCAACGAGATGCTCGACCAGCTGGCGTACATGCTCGGTGGCCGGGTGGCCGAGGAGCTGGTGTTCCACGACCCGACCACCGGCGCCGCCAACGACATCGAGAAGGCCACGGCGGTGGCGCGAGCGATGGTGATGCAGTACGGGATGAGCGCCCGCATCGGCGCGATCCGGCTCGGCCAGGAGCAGGGCGAGGTGTTCCTCGGACGCGACATGGGGCACATCCGTGACTACTCCGAGGGCATCGCCGAGATCGTCGACGAGGAGGTGCGCCGCCTGATCGAGGCCGCCCACGACGAGGCGTGGCAGATCCTGGTCAACAACCGCGAGGTGCTCGACACGCTCGTCCTCGAGCTGCTCGAGCGCGAGACCCTCGACAAGGCGGCGGTCGCCGAGATCTTCCAGCCGGTGCAGAAGCAGCCGGAGCGCGAGATCTGGCTGTCGTCGTCGCACCGGCCGGTCAGCGACCGGCCGCCGGTCCAGTCGGCGAAGGAGATCGCCGGGTCCAACGGCTCGATGGGCGGCACCGCCAACGGCTCGGTGACCGGCTCGGCCAACGGAACGCCTCACGGGGCCGCACCCAAGGCCGACCCGGATGCCCAGACGCTGCTCCCGGTAGACGACGACCGGGTGGAATGACGGTGGTCGACCGGATCTCGATCGACGACAACCCCACGGAGCGGCCTCCCTTCGACCAGGCGAGGGCCGAGGCTGCGGTGCGGGAGCTGCTGCTCGCCATCGGCGAGGACCCGTCGCGCGACGGTCTGGTCGAGACGCCAGAGCGCGTCGCTCGGGCCTACTCGGAGATGTTCGCCGGGCTCTGGCAGGAGCCCGAGGACGTGCTCACCACGACGTTCGACCTCGGCCACGACGAGATGGTCCTGGTCAAGAACATCGACGTCTACAGCACCTGCGAGCACCATCTGGTCCCGTTCCACGGCGTCGCNCACGTCGGGTACATCCCGAGCAGCGACGGNCGCATCACCGGGTTGTCCAAGCTGGCCCGGCTCGTCGACGTGTTCGCCAAGCGCCCCCAGGTGCAGGAGCGGCTCACCACTCAGGTGGCTGACTCGCTGACCCGCCTGCTCCAGCCGCGCGGGGTCATCGTCGTCGTCGAGTGCGAGCATCTGTGCATGTCGATGCGCGGGATCCGCAAGCCCGGGGCCAAGACCGTGACGTCGGCCGTACGCGGCCAGCTGAGGGACGCCGCCACGAGAGCCGAAGCGATGAGCCTCATCCTCGGTCGCTGAGCCGTGTCCGCAGAGGTCGAGGCCGTACGCGGCACCGTGTCCGAGGACCGGCAGTGGATCCCGCGCACCGTCGGCGCGGTCTGCCTGGTCATCGGTGTCCTCGACGTGGTCGCCGCGGTCACGCCGCGGCTCTCGCGCCGGCTGCACCTGCTCTCCGACATCCTCCCGGGGACCATCTCCGACGCCACGGTGGCCGCGCTGCTCGTCGTCGGCATCGGGTTCATGCTGCTCGCCGGCGGCCTGGCCCGTCGCAAGCGGCGCGCGTGGCAGCTGTCGGTCGCCCTTCTCGCGATGTCGGTGGTCCTCCACCTGCTCGGTGCCGTCACGCACCCCGGCCTCGCGGCCGTCTCGCTCGGCATGCTGGTCGCACTGCTCGCCAACCAGCGCGAGTTCTACGCGGTGGGCGATCCGTACACCCGGTGGTCGGCCTTGCGCTATCTGCTCTTCCTGCTGCCGTTCAGCCTCTTGGTCGGCATGGTGCTGGCGTACGGGTTCCGCGAGGCGCTGGCCGATCGCGAGGGCTTCTGGAAGATGCTCGGCTACGTCTTCGTCGGCCTGTTCGGCCTGCCGACGCGGCTCGACCAGCAGCCGGGGGTGCGCGCGGACATCGTCTACTACGCGCTGCTCGCACTCGGCCTCGTCACCTTCGGCACGGCACTGTTCCTGCTGCTGCGCTCGCCGCGTCCCCTGCCCCTGCTGACCGCGAGCGACCAGGAGCGGATGCGCGAGCTGCTGGCGCGCGAGGGCGAACGCGACTCCTTGGGCTACTTCGCGCTGCGCCGCGACAAGAGCGTGGTGTGGTCGCCGACCGGCAAGGCGTGCGTGGCCTACCGCGTCACGTCGGGGGTCATGCTGGCGAGCGGTGACCCGATCGGCGACCCGGAGGCATGGCCCGGCGCGATCGAGATGTTCGTCCAAGAGGCCAAGCGGCACGCGTGGATCCCCGCTGTGGTCGCCTGCAGCGAGATCGGCGCCGAGATCTGGGTGCGTGAGGCGGGCCTGGACGCGCTCGAGATCGGTGACGAGGCCATCGTCGAGGTCGAGGAGTTCTCCCTCGAGGGCCGCTCCATGCGCAACGTCCGGCAGATGGTCAACCGGGTCTCCCGGGCCGGCTACGCCTGCGAGCTGCGCCGGATGCGTGACATCCCCGCCGCCGAGCTCGACGAGCTGCGCCGGTGCGTCTCGGCCTGGCGGGTGGGGGAGGTCGAGCGGGGCTTCTCCATGGCGCTGGGCCGGTTCGGCGACCCCGCCGACGACTGCGTGGTGGTGACGGCTCGGCAGGGCGGCAAGGTGCGTGCGCTGCTCGCGTTCGTGCCCTGGGGGGAGCACGGGCTGTCCCTCGACCTGATGCGCCGCGACCGGGAGTCCGAGGCGGGGGTCAACGAGCTGCTCATCGTCGAGACGCTGACCCGCGCGCACGAGCTGGGCATCCAGCGGGTGTCGCTGAACTTCGCGGTCTTCCGCGGGTCGCTGGCCCGGGGCGAGCGGATCGGTGCGAGCCCGGGCACCCGCGCCTGGCGGCGGCTGCTGATCTTCGCGTCGCGGTGGGCGCAGATCGAGTCGCTTTACCGGTTCAACGCCAAGTTCCAGCCGGCCTGGGAGCCGCGGTTCGTGCTGTACCCGGACGTCGGCGACCTGCCGCGGGTGGCCGTGGCCTACCTCGAGGCGGAGGCGTTCATCACGTACCCGAGGCTGGTCTTCTGGCGGGCGCGCGACCGTCGTGCCGTACGTGCCCTCAGCCGGGCCGGGTAGTCGCAGCCACCCCTAGGGTGGGACCCATGGACGCCAGCCCTCCCGTGCCCGCGGGCCTGCCGGCACGGCTGGCCGAGCTCGGGCGCTGCCTGGTGATGGGCGTCCTCAACGTCACGCCCGACTCGTTCAGCGACGGGGGCCGTTACCTGGACCCGTCCCTCGCAGTCGCGCGCGGTCTCGCGCTGCGCGACGCGGGCGCCGACATCGTCGACGTCGGCGGCGAGTCGACCCGTCCGGGAGCCCAGCGGATCCCGGTCGAGGAGGAGCTGCGGCGGGTGCTCCCGGTCGTACGAGCCCTCGTCGCCGATGCCGTACCCGTGAGCATCGACACGATGCGTGCCGAGGTCGCCGAGGCCGCCGTCGAGGCCGGAGCCCTCCTCGTCAACGACGTGAGCGGAGGCCAGGCCGACCCGCAGATGCTCCCAATGGTCGCCGGTCTTCGCCGGCCGTACGTGATCATGCACTGGCGTGGCCCGTCGGCCGTCATGGCCTCGCTGAGCGACTACGACGACGTCGTGCGCGACGTACGGATCGAGCTCGACCGTCGGCTGTCCGCGGCGGCGGTCGCGGGCGTCGATCCCGCCTACGTGGTCCTCGACCCCGGGCTCGGGTTCGCCAAGGAGAGCGGCCACAACTGGTCGTTGCTGGCGCACCTCGACGCCCTGTCGGCACTCGGCCGCCCGCTGCTGGTCGGGGCCTCGCGCAAGCGGTTCCTCGGCGCCCTGCTCGGTGCGGAGTCGACCGACGCGCGGGACGCGGCCACGGCGGCCACGTCGGCCCTGGCGGCGGGCGCCGGCGCATGGTGCGTGCGCGTGCACGAGCCGGCGGCCTCGCTGGACGCCGTGCTCGTGGCCGCAGCCTGGCGCTCGGCTGGCGGTGGGGCGCGGTGACCGACCGGGAGCCCGGCGCTGGTGCGCTCGCTGCGCTCGCGGAGCTCGAGGCCGCCAACGCCGCGCTGTACCTTGCCGTCGAGACCGGCGACTTCGACGCCATGTCGTCGTTGTGGGTCGACGGCGAGGCCGCCGCGTCCGCGGTGTGCGTCCATCCGGGCTGGCCGGCCGTCCTGGGCCGCGGGCCGATCCTGCGGTCGTGGGCGCTGATCATGGCCAACACCTTGTACATCCAGTTCTTCCTCACCGAGGTCGAGTGCTCGGTCATCGACGACATCGGAGTGGTGAGCTGCCAGGAGAACATCCTCACCGGCCTCGACTCGGCGGACGACGACGGCCCCGCGACGCTGACGGGCGGCCGGGTCGTGGCCACCAACGTGTTCCGGCGCGGCCCGCGCGGCTGGCAGGCGTGGATGCATCACGCCTCGCCGGTCCTCGCCCGCGACGACGTCGACGAGGCGGCCGAGGACGCGCGCACCGAACCGCACGACGACGATCCGGCGGGGGAGTCGTGAGCACCGACGCCGCCGACGCCGACGCCGTCGACACCGCCGACACCGCCGACACCGTCGACACCGTCACGATCCGCGGGCTGCGGGCGCGCGGTCGGCACGGCTGGTTCGAGCACGAGCAGGCCGAGGGTCAGGAGTTCGTGGTCGACGTCGCGCTCTCGTTCGACACGGCGCCGGCGGCTGCCTCCGACGACCTCGCGGACACGGTCGACTACGGCGCGATCGGTACCGCGGTGGTCGCGGTGGTCGAGGGTGATCCGGTACGCCTCATCGAGAAGCTGGCGCAGCGGATCGCCGACGCGTGCCTGGTCGACGCGCGCGTCGAGCGGGTCACCGTGACCGTGCACAAGCCGCAAGCCCCCCTGACCGTGGCCTTCGACGACGTCACGGTCGTGATCACCCGGAGCCGGGCGGCCCGTGCCAGCGAGAGCCGTCCGTGACCCGCGTCGCCGTCGGGATGGGCGCCAACCTCGGTGACCGCCTCGCCACCTTGCAGGCGGCCCTGGCCGAGCTCGCNCTGTCGCTCAGCGAGGTACGGGTGTCAGCCGTGTACGAGACCGCGCCGGTGGGGGGGCCCGAGGGGCAGCCGGCGTTCCTCAACGCGGTCGCCGTGGGCACGACGACGCGGGCGGCGAGCGACCTGCTCGGCGCCATGCAGGCGATCGAGGCGTCGCACGGGCGGGTGCGCGACGTGCGGTGGGGGCCGCGCACCCTCGACCTCGACCTGCTCGCGTACGGCACCGATGTCTCGGCCGACCCGGTGCTGACGCTCCCGCACCCGCGGGCGCACCTTCGGGCGTTCGTCCTCGTTCCGTGGGCCGAGATCGAGCCGTCGTACGCCCTGCCGGGGCTGGGTCTCGTCGGCGACCTCGCGGCCCGGCTCCCCCCGGGTGAGGTCGAAGGCGTGCGGCGGCGTGCCGACCTGAACCTGTACCCGGGCCAGGTACCGGCGTGAGGGCGACGACCTGGCGGCTGCTCGTCGCGATCGCCCTCGTCTCGGGCGTGCTGAGCTGGACCGTCCTGCGGGTCTGGACCAACGACACCGGCGACCTGCCCGAGGTCCCGTGGCCCACGGCCGTCGTCATCGCGCTGTTCGGGGTCAGCGTGCTCTTCTCGGCGCTGCTGCTGCGGCCGCGGATCCGGCACAAGGAGGGCACCCGCCCGGTCGAGCCGCTGGTGTCGGCCCGCTTCGGCGTGCTGTCGCTCGCGTCCTCACGGGCCGGCGCGCTGTTCATCGGTGTCTACGGCGGCTTCCTCGCGAACGCGCTGACCGACCTGACGGTCGACTACCGCCGGCACATCGCGCTGGTGTCCGGCCTGTGCGTCCTCGCCGCTGGCGTCCTCGTCGCGGCCGGCCTGGTGCTCGAGCGGATCTGCCGCCTCCCCCCGCCCGACCCCGACGCCTAGCCCAATCCCCACCCCGGGGAAGGAAGGCCGGGATGGGTGCGGTGAGTAGGCGAGTGACTACGGTGAGTGGTGATATCGGGGCGCCACGCCGAAAGAGGCTGGTTCGCGCCCTTTGCAGCATTACGCTCCGCGCATGAGCCGTGGTCGTCACTCCCGGCCCCGCGCCAGAGGCGGAGGCCTTCCCGCACTGCTCGCCGTCGCGCTCGCCGGCGGCGCTGTCGCCGTCGCTGCGGCCGCCCCGTCCGCCCGTACGTTGCGCCTCGGCCTCGTCGGGCTCGCGCTCGCCGGCTCGTTCCAGCTGTTGCTGCTGGCGCGGACGCAGCGGACGAGCAGCCGAGCCCATGCCCGTACCGAGGATCGGCTGCGCACGCTCGAGCAGCGCAACCGCGACGAGGGCGACGAGCTGCACCGCCGGGTCCTGGCCGGCGTCGCCCGTGAGGGCGAGCTGCGCCGCTCGGTCGAGGTCCTCGTCGACGAGATCGGCCGGCTCCGCAAGTCGCTGGAGAGCCTCGTACCCGTGACGACGATGGTGGCGCCGTTGCAGACGATGACGCCTCAGCCGGCCGTCGCAACCGTCCCGGAGCCAGCCGCGGGTGTCGACATCCCGCTGATCCAGCGGGTGCTGGCCGCCCAGGAGGAGGTCGTCGCCCCGGCGCCCGTCCCCCAGGTGGCCGACGAGGTGGAGCCGGCCACGGTGCCGTACGAGCCGTACTGGCCGGCCGCCGCCGTGGCTGCGGTCGCCGCGCCGCCGGTCGAGGACACGTGGCGGGCTCCGGCGCGGCCCGAGTACGTGCCGGCGCCGATGATCGCCGCGGCCGTCGACTTGCCGGTGGAGGTAGCCGTCACGTCGTGGATCGTTCGCGAGCTGCAGCTGGAGGAGCCGGGGGCCGCGGTCACCATGCGGATCCTCGACATCACCACGCCGCCCGCCGACACCGACGCGGCGGGCACTGCCGAAGCCGGCCCTGACGCCGACTACGAGCCGACGAGCACCTGGTCGGCGTTCGCGCGACCCGCCTAGGCCGGCCGTGCAGGACCTGACCGCGGCGGCCACCTACACGGCCGCCGACCAAGCGGCCGACCGAGCGGCCGACCGAGCGGCCGA
>JGI24140J50213_10001134_pt1 | contig 11884 bp, 12 predicted proteins | sample BarGraIncu00222A_FD_50213 | JGI IMG/M metagenome (IMG submission 50213)
CACGGCCGCAAGGACATCCGGATCGAAAACGTCAGGGAGCCGACCGCTTGAATTGACTGAAAGCGGCCGCAGTAACCGATCTCGCTGCAACATGGACCGATTGAACCCGGGAGCCCCTTGTTGAGGCAGATCAAAGCGACAATCCTTGAATGTCTTCAATGAGAAAGAAAGTCGGATCTTTCCGAGATATTAAGCGAAACTGCTCTGACCCGATTTTCCCAACAGGTGCGTCCAGAATGCTATCCACCGATCACAGCTCATTTGCTACCGCGGACCTCGATGAAATACAAACACTGCCCGCGCTTTTCCGCTGGCGTGTCGAAAAGACACCGCATCGGGAAGCATATCGTCAATTCGAGGATGGTACGGAACGCTGGATCGGTTGCTCGTGGCACGAGATCGCCCTGAAGGTGGAAGCGTGCCGACGGGGGCTCGATGCGGAGCAACTCAATCCAGGCGATCGCATCGCCATCCTCATGCCGAACGGCATCGAACATGTCGCGATGGACCAGGCGGCACTTTCCCGCGGCCTGGTTCCGGTGCCCCTTCACGCCGTCGATAATCCGGAAAGCATCATCTACATCCTGCAGGACAGCGGCGCTTCGCTACTGTTCGTGGCGTCATCTGAACGCTGGGAAACGTTGGCTGCCGCGGGCAACCGGCTCGACGGCTTGAAGCGGGTGATCTGCGCGAAGGGTGCGCCCGGATTCAAGAGTTCCGATAGCCGCATTGTCACGCTTGATCAATGGCTGCAAAGCGGACAGGGGCGCGCCGCGGACCGAAGTGAGGTCGCCATCCAACCAGGTGACCTCGCCGCGATCGTTTATACGTCGGGTACGACGGGACGGCCGAAGGGCGTGATGCTCTCCCATGGCAATATCATCGCCAACGTCAAAGCCATCCAGGAACGCCTGCCGGTCGAGGCCGACGACGTCTTCCTGTCCTTCCTGCCGTTGTCTCACACGTTTGAACGCACCGCCGGCTATTACCACCCGATCGCTGCAGGTGCATGCGTCGCCTACGCCAGGTCCACGCAGCATTTGCCTGAGGACCTGAAAACGGTGCGGCCGACGGTCCTCATCTCGGTGCCTCGAATCTACGAACGTTTTTATGCCACGATTATCGAGCATCGGGCCTCCGCGTCGTGGCTCGAACGTGCAGGGTTAGACCTGACACTCGCCGTTGGCGGACGTCGGTTCGATGCACGCCAGCATGGCCTCCCTCCCCTGCTATTCGACCGGCTCGCGTGGCTCCTCCTGAAACGAATCGTCGCCGACAAGGTTCTGGTTCAGTTGGGCGGACGGCTGCGTGTCGCCGTGAGCGGCGGCGCGCCCATTGCCTGGCCGATCGCCCGCCTGTTCCTCTCGCTGGGGCTCGACCTGCTGCAGGGCTACGGCATGACCGAGACATCGCCCGTGGTCTCCACCAACACCCCTGACGACAACGATCCCCGCTCCGTCGGCAGGCCGCTAGCGGGCGTCGAGATCAGGATCGGCGAGAACAAGGAGCTTCTTGTTCGTGCGGCAAGCGTCATGGTCGGCTATTGGCACAAGCCCGAGGAGACGCATCGGATCATCGAGGCTGACGGATGGCTGCATACCGGCGATCAGGCGCGCATCGAGAACGGACGCATCGCCATCACCGGACGGATAAAGGACATTATCGTCACGTCCACCGGCGAGAAGATCGCTCCGGCAGATCTCGAGACCGCCATCATCTCCGACCCCCTGTTCGAGCAAGCGATGGTGATCGGAGAGCAGCGTCCCTATCTGGCGGTATTGGTTGTCCTCAATATCGATGAGTGGCAACGCGAAAGAACCGGGCTCAGGCGCGAAACTGGTGGCGCGGCGGCGTCGCCCGCGCAAAAGGAGGCGGACTTCCTTCTTCGGCGCATCGCGAAAGCTGTGAAGGACTTTCCGGCTTACGCCACGCCGCGCGCAGTCTGGTGGACCACCGAGCCCTGGACCATCGCAAATGGACTGCTTACCCCGACGCTCAAGACCAAACGTAGCGCGCTGGAGCAGCGCAAGGCACCTCAAATCGCGGAACTCTATTTCCACAAGGGCCGCCCAATGTCCGCTCCTCAGGCAGCGCGCGCATAGGCGTGGGAATCAGCTTCCACCAAGGCTGGCATCACCAAACGTCGAATTGAAAAAAGTGTCCGCCGACTGATGCACCGTTACTTCAGCATGCCGGAAACCGCGGCACCTTCCGTTTTCGGTCCCAAACCTCGATATCGTGTCCGTCAGCATATTTTTGAGCCGATTCAATTGCGGCAGCGTCGTCTGCACAATCCAAGACTACGCCATTGGGCGCAGTCTCGTTGATCGGCTTCGACGCCCGACGTGATCGGCCGGTGGGTTGGGGTTTGCCGCAAGCTACGGCGTGATCACGGCGCTGGCCGCAATCAATCGCCGGTTCTGGGGATTGCCCATTTTGCTGGTTTTCTGCGGGCCTCTCGATGAGCATCAGCAATACTTCGGCAGATTCCCTGCTGCAAGTGACCATAGCAGCGTCGCGGCAGAACCATCAGTTTGTTCATGCTCGCCATGCGCGGCGGCATGTCGATCCGGAGCCTGCTAACAGCAATATCCCTGAGCTTGATTGGGGTCCGTTACGCGCCGTTGATCAACGGAGTTCTCGCCCTGATAGCGCATATCATAATCGGACGGCGATGAACCTCCGCGGCTTTGCCGCACAACCGCCCAGGCGCCTTGACAACAGAGCGCAGGAATTTTGCCCTGTCTTGATCTATCTCACGCATCCTACCAAATCCTAATTTATCAAGATGGTTCGCGCTGATGCAAGACAGTATCCGTAACCGAGTAAATTGCCCATGAGAATGTCAATGCAATACGGTTGCTGTTGGCGGCGCGCTCCATCCATAACTTTCCGTATTCCATTTACTCTCCTCTTCGCGGCGTGCATGCTGGTCGTCGGCTCGGTTGACAGCGCGCGTGCGAGCATCGCTGTCCATATCCACCTGTCGCAGCAGACCATGAACGTTGCGATCGACAGTGCTGATTTTGCGACCTGGCCGATTTCGACGGCCCGCAGGGGTTATCGGACGCCGATCGGCATCTACAAACCCTATCAGCTGGAGAGGATGCATTACTCCCGGCTCTACAACTACACTCCGATGCCCTATTCGCTCTTCTTTCACGGTGGATACGCCATCCACGGCACAACGGAGATCCGTAACCTCGGGCGAGCGGTCTCCCACGGTTGCATCAGACTCAGTCCCGACAATGCGAGATCATTGTTCGAGTTGGTGAAGATCCACGGGCTGCAAAATACCACCATCGAGATCTCGGAGTAACGCAAAGCCCATCCCCAGCGCCGCCCCTGTTTCCGGCACCAGCACAACGAATGGACGATGTGACTGCCACGGATCGGAGCGAGGAACCTGGAATCTTGCCTGCCAGCGTCTCGCAGAAGCTTGTGAGCCTCGCTTCCTGCGCCGTCGCCGCCGTCCGAGACGCGGACCACGCTAAGTCGATCATGGAATACTTCAGCATAGACCTGAAATCCGGAGCCTGCGTCGCGACGCGCAAGTCAGTGTTTGGCGATCAATGCTTCGTTCCGGCAACAACGAGCCCGTGCCGCTCAAACGGCGTTATGGGCTCTAGACGTCAGCCGTGCCGTAGTCGATTGCAGTCTGCGACAGCTCCGAGCCATCAGCCGGGATCAGAACAGACGGTGCATTACCGCATAACCCAATTCCTGATCGCTTGATCTCGCTCAAGTCGGAAACCTTGCTTGCATCCATAAAGCTTCATCTCCCGAACTCTCGTGAGGCGTACGATGGCCGAACTTCCAACTCTGTCGATCTCGCCGGAAAAAGCCTACTTTATCGTCGCCAAAGCCCGTCAATTCGACGCGAAGGACGGTGTCACCGACCCGGATTCGGGCTCCAATGCGAGCGATGACGGCATGCGTTCAGTGCTGGAGGACCGAAAAGGCGATGCGGTACTTACGGAACTAACGAGCTTTATCCATGACTTGAACGACGACGAGCAAATCGATCTTGTGGCCCTCGTCTGGCTCGGACGCGGTGACGGAGACATCGAAAATTGGGGCGAACTTCGAGCCGAGGCGGCGCGCGCGCACAACAAGCGGACAGCCGCCTATCTGTTGGGAAAGCCCATGCTGGCTGACCATCTGGAAGAAGCGCTTTCGAAATTCGGCCATTCATCGGAAGAATTCGAAGCAGATCTGTTCTGACAGGCAAGCCCTCGTCGCAGGGGAAATTCATGCCGTACCGCACAAATATCGATCTTCCCGTATCGGTCCGCGATCACCTTCCGCCGCATGCGCAGGATATCTATCGCGCCGCGTTCAACCATGGCTTCGCAGCTCACGCGGGCGACATTCGGCAGGAGGAGATCGCTCACCGCACCGCTTGGGCGGCCGTCAAGCGATCTTACGTCAAGAATGGCGATCGTTGGGTGCCTATCGAATAGGAATGGGTCGCAGCCGTCCACCTGAATTCAGGCGATCGAAGCCGGTCCTTTGGCCGGAAAGCGCTTCAGAATGGCCACGACTTCCTGATCGCTAACCTGCCGGAAGTCACGATAGAAATAGCCGATCGCCCCGGATAATTCAGGCGTCTCCAGACAGATCAATGCATCGACTTCCCTGCGCAATTGCGTGATGGTGTCAGGCGGACCGACGGGAACGGCGAGCACCAGTTCTTTCGGCTTCCGGTCGCGGATCGCTGCAATGCCGCCATTGTCGTCGCGCCGGTTGCGACGCCGTCATCGATCACGATCACCACCTGTCCCGCGATCTCCGCTCGCGAACGAACGTTAGAGATTCAAGATGCCCCAGGCGAACAGAGATAATGACCTGCACATGATGCAGCGCTGTATAGCATTGGCGGAATCTTCGGCCCGCGAGGGGGAGTATCCGTTTGCCGCTGTAATCGCGAGCAATACTGCCTTCCTCTGCGAATCGACAAACCGGGCCAGACGAGATCACGATGTCAACAGCCACGCGGAAATTGTTGCAATCTCCAAAGCTCAACTAATCCGAGGAACGCACTTGGCAGATTGCACGCTATATTCGACTGTCGAACCCTGCGCTCAGTGCGCATACGCCATTCGCGAGGCCCGGATTGGAAAGGTTGTCTATGGTCTTCGATCTCCATTGATGGGGGGCCATTCCCGATGGAACATCCTCTCGGATACGAGTCTTTCGACGGTTCTTCCTGAGGTTTTCCTGCCGGCGCCTGAGATCATATCCGGCTTCCTGCAGGATGAGGTTGTTGCTGTCTTCCACAAGTGGAACCCGCTGATCTGGCAGGTGATCAAAGCGAGAGGCGTATTCGTCGGCGATGCCCGCGAGAAGAACTAACGGACCTACGCCCTTGACAAAGCCTTTACCGTTTCAGCAGCTTGCGTAATTCGGCAATTGGCCTTGTATTCAGCACGTCATTTGCCATGAGCCAGGCGCGCCGCGCCTGATCAATCCCGAACCGCATGCACCGGAATGCATCGAATGCGCATCGGTCGAAACCGGCAGCTTTGCTTCGGCGAGCTTCGCAGCGTGCGCATGAAGATCGTTCAAGCGCGCAAGCCGTGTTTCCCTAACAGCTTTACCGTGCTGGCCTGGGGTCCCTTTTCGCCGATCTCATCGACGAACATGACGCGGGTACCCACAGTCAGTTTCGAGAATTTTCCGTCGAGGACGCTGTTCCGATGGAAATAAATCTCCTGGCCATCACCTGAGCGCAGAAATCCAAAATTTCCCGCGGGATCAAAGCGTACGACTGTGCCGATTGCTTGGCCTTCGTGGCTTTTGATCATTCCCTCCATGCGCCGCGCGTTATCCTGAAGTCGTCGGCGCGCTCGCTTGAACGCGTCATTGATGGCGAACGATAATTCGCAATGTCGCTCGTCTGCCTTCGGTGTCCGCCCAATATTGACTTCACGCCCATCGGGCAGCACCAGACGAACGTTGATGTCGAACTGGCCTCCGGTTTGGTGGTGACTCCCCGGCCCCTTGGCCACGACTCTGCAAGCCGTAATGCGGCCATAACGTTGCTCAAGCTTCCTCACATGGTCCTCGATCAGTTCCTGAACCGCAGGGCCGACAACCATCTCCTGGAATTCTACTTCAAGCGGCGTTTGCATCACTCTCTCCACAGAATAATAGGCGTAACGACTCTCAATGAAACATGCATATCGCGAACATATTTAGTGCGAGGCGATGCCACCCGTGAGATGCTTCTCGATTTCAAAGATCGGATGCTTGGTCAAATCCTTGTTTATCTCCGCAACAATGCAGGATTTCACATCCGGATGAAATGCAAGCCGCAATTCTGCGAGGGTTCGCGGAGGAGCCACGACAATCAGCTCCTTCACCTTGCTGGCCCGGATAAGCCCTTCCATGGCCACGGCGACCGTGCGAACGAAGTGATGCTCCTCGAGTTCGTGCCAATCGGTTGGCTCTACGGCGCTTCTGCCGCCTGTCCGCGATCCCTTGCTGACGCGGCCTGGCCGCTCAGTGCCTTGCTCATGGCTGGGCGGATTTTCGTCTACGAAGACCCTCTCAGCTCTCAAATTCGGGAATTTCGTATCGCCGTGGTTGCGCAAGAACAGAGCCCTTCGGCCATCGCCGACAAACACCAACGCATTATGCGGAATTTTGAGATCCATAGATCCTCCGGGTTCTGTGATAGGCGGAACGCCAGTCCCGCGACGCATAAATCATCGCTCGGTTTTTTTCTAAGCAAATGCACTTCGCCTCATGAATAACGCCGAAGTCAAAGCCATCGTTAAGATACTATCGTCAGCTTGTCCTTGACGTTTTTCACGCCGGAGGCTGACCCGACCGCATTTTCGACCGCAAATTTCTCATCCCAGTTGCGAACCTTGCCTTCGAGCACGACTTCATCATCGTCTCGGACGGTGACACGTATGTCCTTGGCTTCGATTTCGGCGTGGCGCCGCAGGGCCGCTTCGATCTTCTTTTTAACGTTCTCGGGCCTCGCATGCGGCTCTATTTCGATGTTGTTGACGACGCTGCGCACCCCTGACAGCCCTCGGACATCGCGCCCAGCGCTGCTCTTTTGAAAGTACCAGTTGACTTTTCCGGTCAAAATTACCAGTCCATCCCGCACCGTGACCTGGATCGCATTGCTCGGAATGGCGCTGTCCCACGACAGCACATTGATCACGCGTTTTGCGATCTCATCGTCGGACGTCTTTTCATCAGAAGAATAGCGAACTTCGATCTCATCCGCGATTCCATGCACGCCCTTTACCCGGCGCACCGCAGATATTGCCACCAGCTTCTGCGCATAGCTGGCGACATGTCCGGTAAGCGTCACAACGTCCTGATCCACGGCCACGCCGATATGAGCTGGATCCACGATGGGTTCACAAGCGAGTTCGTCGAGGATATCGTCACGCAGCTTCAATTCACTCATGATCCGCCTCCCGAGCACTAATTGGCACTAGATTGCCCGCCCTCATCAGCCGCGGCGTTGATGCAGGTCAAAGCCGCCCGAGGCTTCCCCTAAAGGAGAGGCTGCTTCATCCAGCGCACAATTTTCGGCCAATATTCTTCGAGCGTCCGTTTACCCATGAAAAGGCCGAGATGATTGCTCGGGGCAATCTGATGGCAGAGACGATCCGGGTTCGTTCCTACCAGCCGCTCCACAGCCAACAATTGTTCCGGGGCAACCACTTCGTCAGCGCTGCCGGCAAGGAGATACATTGGCAGCCGCAGCCGCGCGAGGTCGATCTTTTGTCCCAGCGCGACGAAGTTTCCGGTAGCGAGTTCGTTGCGCTTGTATAGCTTCTCGACGACTTCGAGATAGTAGGTGCCGGGCACATCGATAGTCCAGGCATTCCACTTGTTGAAGGTGGCTTCGAGTTGCGTGAATTCCGGCGAGCCGGTTGGCTCAAGCATCTGCAGGGATTCACGGATATCATTTGCGTCGACGGTGTCGTTGCCCCAGAGCGTTGCGACATTGCGTCCGATCACTCGGCCATCGCCGAGATCAACCAGACTCTGAAACATGGCCAGGGGAGTAACCGCGGCGGTAGCCGACAATTCGGATTGCCCCGCGGCGATATCAACCGGCGTGCCGGCCATGACCAGCCTGCGCACCTTGGCCGGGAATCGGTCAGCATAGACCAGTGACAACCAGCCTCCCTGGCAAAGCCCGACGAGATCAACCAAACCACCGAGATGATCGACAAGGACATTGAGATCGGCAAGATAGTCATCAATTCCGAGAAATCGCATGTCGGGACTGGCCGAGCGCCAATCGGCCATGAACAGCCGTTCAATTCCTTCGCCGCGGAGGGTAGCAACAAGACTGTGACCGGCAGCAAGGTCGGCAACAGCGGCTCCATGCAGCGCGAGCGGTGTGCATAGGAGGGCGGGAACCCCGCTTTCGACTACAGTAAAATCACGAAGCCGGACTGTATGCAGCTCAAGCGCAATCTCGCTGGGCGTGGCGCCTTCCGGCTCCTTCAAGGTACGGTCACCGTCAGCATCAAACCCCAGGAACTGCGCCGCAATGGATGACGCCGTTTCAACCGCAGATGCAGCGGTAAGCGCCGGCCAGAAGAACGCCGCGTATGGGGATTGACCTCCGGGATGCCGATTCATTTGATATAACAATGCCCACTTTATCCCTAATGATTTGAGCCAGATCAATTTATTCCGTCATTCCTGCAGCCGGGCAGACCGCATGGCAACCAAGAGCGCCGGCATCCTGATGTACCGCCGTGGCGACGCCGGCATTGATGTCCTGCTGGTCCATCCTGGCGGACCCTTTTGGCGCAACCGCGATCTTGGCGCCTGGTCGATCCCGAAGGGGGAACTGGACGATGGAGAAGACTCCGAGGCCGCGGCCCGGCGCGAATTCAATGAAGAACTCGGCATAGCCGCCGTTGGCCCACTCCGTCCGCTTGGCCGGGTGCGCCAGCGCGCCGGAAAAACGGTTCAAGCCTATGCGCTGGAAGGCGATCTTGATGTGGGCGGCATGCGCAGCAACAATGTCGCCATCGAATGGCCTCCGCGAAGTGGCCGCACCATGTATGTTCCCGAGATCGATCGCGCGGCGTGGTTCGTCATTCCGCTCGCCCGAGAAAAGATTCTCGCCGGCCAGCGGCCGTTTCTCGATCGCTTGGAATCACTCTGTAATGACCGATCGCCATCGAATGGCTGATTACGATATCGCCTTCATGCGCGACGGACTTGACGCATGTCAAGGTGTGCACCGCCATTTCACTTGAAATGCGAGGCCTCGCGCGCCCGTTGAGATTCTGGATTTGTGACGAACGGCCGCCGGGAGGCCGGAACCGCTCCCGAAACACGGTGACAGGATCACATGAACGAACGCATTACTCCAGGAAGCGAGCGGGCCGTTTCTAGCAAGCTCATTCCCCTTCCGATGATGCCTCCGGTCAAGGATAAACCCGGCCGCGCGAGATATTGGCTGATTGCCGGGCTTACATCGTTGCTGCTCGTTGCGGTTGCGAGCGGAACGTGGTGGGCTTTCGCTGAACGCAGTACCGTCCACTACGTAACTGCCCAAGTTGCACTTGGCACAGTCACCCGCACTGTGACAGCAACCGGAACGGTCAACCCAGAACTGACGATCATCGTCGGGTCCTACGTATCGGGCGTCATCCAAGAAATTTATTGCGACTACAATACGAAAGTGAAGAAGGGCCAAATCTGCGGCAAGATCGATCCGCGGCCCTACGAGACGCTGGTAGCTCAAGCCAAGGCCAACCTTCTCGTGGGAAAGGCACAGCTTCAGAAGGACCAGGCCAACCTCAGCTATACTANAACCAATTACGAGCGCCATGCGCAGCTGATCGTATCCCATGCCGTGTCGCAGGACGTATTCGATCAGGCCAAGAATGCCTATGAACAGGCACAGGCCCAAATCGCATTCGACCAAAGCACAATTCAACAGCAGCAGGCGGCGCTTGATTCAGCCCAGGTCAATCTCGACTATACAAATATCGTATCGCCAGTTGACGGCACCGTGGTTTCGCGCAGCGTAACGATGGGCCAAACTGTCGCGGCGAGCTTCCAGACACCGACCCTGTTTCTGATCGCATCGGATCTCAAGATGATGCAGGTGGATACCAATGTCAGTGAAAGCGACATTGGGGGTGTCAAGGAAGGCAACCCGGCGTCGTTCACGGTGGACGCATTTCCGAAACGCAAATTCGACGGAATGGTCAGCCAAGTTCGNAAATCGCCCCAGACNGTCCAGAATGTAGTGACCTTCGACNTTGTCGTGAGCGTTGATAATTCGAGCTTCTCGCTTCAGCCTGGAATGACCGCGGCGACCCGAATTGTCATAGCCAACCGTCACGACGTGATCAGGGTGCCTAGCCAAGCATTGCGCTATCGGCCCAGCGGCATGCCGGCGGGTGCCACACCGTCCGCTGATTCCGGGGCAAGGGTGTGGCTGCTACGCAATGGCAGACCAGTGGCATTAACGGTCGAGACCGGTCTCGATGATGACTCTTTCGTCGAAATCGTGGCCGGAAATGTCAAGCCCGGCGATCAGGTCATCGTATCCGAGCAACGTCAGACTTCGGGCAGCACGGTGCCGCCGCCGCGGCTGTGACAGCTGGACCAATCGAAATGGCCGAAACAGTCATCAGGGTCGAGAATGTATCGCGGACTTACCACGTCGGCGACGTCGACGTGCATGCGCTGCGCGGTGTCAGCCTCACGATAGAGCGCGGCGAATTCGTCGCCGTTATGGGGTCATCCGGTTCCGGAAAATCAACCCTGATGGCGATCCTGGGCTGCCTCGACCGGCCGTCGAGCGGCCATTACTATTTCGAAGATATTGATGTAGCCGGATTGTCAGAGCCGGACCTGGCGCGGATCCGCAGCGAGCGGCTCGGCTTCGTGTTCCAGAGCTTCAATCTGCTGGCGCGCACCAGCGCCATCGAGAACGTCGCGCTGCCGCTGTTTTATTCGACCTCGGGACGGTCGAGCCGAAGCTTCCGTAACGAGCGCGCACGGGCGGCGCTCGGGATTCTCGGCCTCGGTGATCGCGAGCGCAATACACCCGGGCAGCTGTCCGGCGGTCAGCAGCAACGCGTCGCCATCGCCCGCGCCCTCATCAATTCGCCGAGCGTGCTGCTTGCCGACGAACCGACCGGCAATCTCGATACCCGCACGTCGCACGAGATCATGGAAACGCTGCAGGCGCTCAATCGCGAACAAAATGTCACGATCGTGGTCGTCACCCACGAGCAGGATATCGCCGGCTATGCTGACCGTACGGTGACGATGCGCGACGGCCAGATCATTTCCGATCAGCGTACAAGAAACCGGGCGCCGACCGTACCGGACGCTGCGGCCAAGCGGGCGTCCTCGGGAATGTCGCGGTTTCCTCCAAGGCAAGCCGGTGGTCTGTCGATCGCCCCGTCGACGGGCTACTGGGCTTTCTGTGCCATGATCACAGCAGCAGCGGCGCAAGCGCTCCTGCGCAGCAAGATGCGCTCGGCCCTGACCATGCTGGGCGTCTTCATCGGAGTTGCAGCGCTGATCGCCATGGTGGCGGTGGGCCAGGGCGCCAACGACGCGGTCCGCAAGCAGATCGAAAGTCTCGGTACAAATCTGCTCGTGCTGCTGCCGGGCGCCGTCACAAGCGGCGGCATACGCGCCGGATTTGGCAGCGCATCGACGCTGACCATCGGCGATGTCCGGGCGATCCGGCACGAAGCTACGGCGGTCGGGACCGTAAGTTATCTGATCCGTCAGGCCGGACAAGCAATATACCGCAATCAGAACTGGTCCACCAGTATACAGGGCGTCAGCGCCAACTACCCCCCGATCACTAATTGGGCAATCCGCGTCGGTCAGGGGATTTCAACCGACGACGAAA
>JGI24140J50213_10001135_pt1 | contig 11883 bp, 10 predicted proteins | sample BarGraIncu00222A_FD_50213 | JGI IMG/M metagenome (IMG submission 50213)
TGCCTTACCTAAGCGGCCTGCACGACGGTGCATACCACCGTGGAGGTGCTGCCTCCGAAGTTCAGGGTTGCGAAGGTTCTGGCGCCCTCGACCTGATAGCCGGCGGCCTGGCCGGTCACCTGCAGATAGCTGTCAAGCAGCATCCGGACCCCGGTCGCCCCGACCGGGTGACCAACCCCGATGAGACCACCGCTCGGGTTGACCGGAAGCGCCCCACCACGAGCAGTCAGGCCACTATCGATGGCGTCCCCGCTACACCCCGGCTTGGTCAAGCCGAAGTGGTCGATAGCCATGTACTGCGAGATCGTGAAACAGTCATGGGTCTCAATACCATCCAGGGCAAAAACATCCCGAACCCCAGCCCGGGCAAAAGCATCCGTAATCGCCCCACGAACATGGGGAAACACATACTCCGCCTCCACGCTCGCCTCCAGCTTGTCCGCCAGACTCAACGACGCAGAGCGATGACCCCAACCCGCGATCCGCGCAACCGGCCGGCCAAGACCGCCCCCATGCTCACGCATCCACCGATCCGAGACCAGCACGATACCGGCCCCACCATCAGTGACCTGGCTGCAGTCATAACGGCGCACCCGCCCAACCACCGTCGGGTTCGCCACCTCATCAGCGGAAAAACACTCCGGCGTCGTGGCCCACCCACGAGTCTGCGCCCTGGGATTGGTCCTGGCATTAGCAAAGTTCTGAGCCGAGATCGCACCCAGATGCTCATCAGCCAACCCATAACGCCGGTCATACTCCTGAGCAATCTGCGAGAACGTATACGGCCACACGAACTCCTGACCCTGACCCTCATGGCCAACCCACGCCGCCGAAGCCAGATACCCCGCCCCCACCGCCCCCGGGACATTACGCTCGATCTCCACCCCCACAACCAAAGCCACGTCATAACGACCCGACTCCAGATCCGCCATCGCCGCCAACACCGCCACACCCCCCGACGCACACGCCGCCTCATGACGAGTCGCCGGAACACCACTTAACGCCGGCACCACACTGGCCACCATCGAACCCAGATGACCCTGCTTGACGTAAAACTCCCCCATCGCATTACCCACATGAATAACCCCAACCTGACCCGCCGAGACCCCCGCACCAGCCAGGGTGCCAGTAGTCGTCTCCGCCACCAGATCACTAATCTCCAACGACTCCCTGGTGAAATTCCGGGCAAAGTCACTCTGGTACCCACCGATAATCCAGACGGGTTGCTGTGTCGTCATGTTTCGGTCCCCCTCGGTCGAATGTGCTGATGTGGCACATGATTCCGGTTCCTGACAGCCTGCGCCAGAGGTTCGTATGCTGAATTACCGGGGCCGCTCGGGCCGCCACCTGGCCATGAGCCTGTCTGCGGGCCGGCCGCAGCTCAACCCGGTTGCAGCTCGAACTCCACCGAGTCCCCCGGGGCCAGAGTGTGGCTCTTGTCCAGGCAACAGACCTGGATCTCGGGGACATCCCCGGCCACCGCACTGATCCGCAGCAAGGTGCTGCTGATCCGGACGATGATGTCGTGCTGGCGGAACCGCAGCCGGGCGGTGAAAGTGCCAAGGGCCTCGGGCCATTGCGGGTTGAAACGCAGCACGCCGCCGCGGGTCTCCAGCCCGGTGAAGCATCGCTGCAGAAGATCTACGCTTCCCGCCATCGCCGCCAGGTGGATCCCCTCCGCTGTCGTCCCACCCTGCACGTCGGCGACATCGCTTTCCAGCAGGAGCTTAAAGTACTCGAGCGACTGGTCCCGGTGGGCCCTGGCAAGCACCCAGGCATGGACCAGTGCGCTGAGGGTCGATCCGTGCGAGGTGCGGCCGAGGTAGTACTCGATGGTCGCGGGGATGACCTCCGGCTCCAGCGGGTAGCCGAGATCGCCGAGCAGCTCTCGGAGTTCGTCGGCCGACAGAAGGAAGAACAGCATCAGGACGTCTGGCTGTTTGGAAGCCTGGTACCCGTTGACCGAACGCCCCTCTGCCTCCAGGATCCGGTCAAGGCGCTGGATGTTGCCATACCGCTGCCGGTAGGACTCCCAGTCGAGCTCCTCAAGGTCGCCATAGCCCTCGAACTGGCTGATGACCCCGAGGTGGAAGGGCACGAACATCTTGTGGACCATCTCTTGCCAGAGCCGGGCCTCGCTGCGGCGCAGCCCAAGGATCTCGGTGAGCTCGACCCGGCGCCGCACGGGCAGCGCCTCCAGGACGTCCAGCGCCCGCCGCAGCACCCACACCGCCATCACGTTGGTGTAGGCGTTGTTGTCCAGGCCTTCGTCCTCCGCCCCGGGGTACCCAGTGTGGAACTCGTCGGGCCCCATCACTCCCCGGATGACGAATCGATCCAGGACAGGGTCGAAGGTCGCCAGAGACGCCCAGTAACGGGCGATTTCCAGGATCATCTCCGCGCCCTCCTCCTGGAGGAAGCCAAGGTCGCCGGTCGCCTCGAAGTAGTGCCAGGCGGTGAAGGCCACTGCCAGGCCGGCATGGCGCTGAAGCCGGCTGACGTCTGGCAGCCATCGCCCGGACAGGGGGTTCAGATGGATCAGCTGGCTCACCTCGCGGCCGTCGCTGCCCGACTGCCAGGGGTAGAGAGCCCCGGCAAGACCGCAGTCCGCGGCGGCCGCTCGAGCGGCAGGCAAGCGCCGGTACCGGTATCCCAACAGCGCGCGGGTCAGGCCCGGTGCCCGCAGGGTCAGCACCGGGAGCACGAACAGCTCATCCCAGAACACGTGCCCGCGGTAGGCCTCGCCGTGCAACCCCCGGGCAGGCACGCCGGCATCTGCCTCAAGGGTGTGGATGGACAACGTCTGCAACAGGTGGAAGAGGTACAGCCGGACAGTGAACGACGCTTCGGTGCCGGTCTGCCGGTCCATCTCCAGCGAGGTGTGGAACCGCTCCCACAACTGTGCCCAGGCCAGCGTGTGCCCTTCCAGAAGCTCCTCAAAGCTCTCCGCACGCTCCAGCGCCGACGCTACCGCCTCGGCTGGCTCGGAGACGGCCCAGTCGCGGCCGGTGTGCAGGGCCACCACTTTCTCAACGCTCACCTGCTGGCCGGCGCTGACAGCTACCGCCATCTCCTCCCGGACCAGACCAGGCTCGGTGTGCACCCGCCGTTTCACCTCGCACGGCTCACCGGAGCACCGAACCCGGGTTCGGGATCCCACGGCAATCCTGACCCTGGACTGGCTGGTCTCGACCGTCACCTGCACCGTGTCCGGTCCGATGGATCCTTGGCTCGCGGGCACGAGATGGTCGCTGGCCAGCTTTCGGTATCGGTCCACTCCCGCGTTCTGGACGGTCCCGTCAATGCCTGTGCGAAAGCGCAGCCGACCGGACCAGTTCTCCGCGGTAACCGTCGTCTCCAGCCCGGCAAGGTGCGCCCGCGCCATGTGCACGAAGCGCCGCTGGGTCATCGACGTGAGCCGTCCCTGGCTGTCACGGAAGCGAAGCCAACGGGTGAAGATTCCACGACGCAGGTCCAGCTCCTGCCGCTGGGTGAGCATCTGTACCTGGTCGAGGTCCAGCCAGTCGCCGTCGTCGACCGCGATGGTGACGGGAAGCCAGTTGGGCAGGTTCACCATCGACTCGTTGTCCACGGGCTGTCCGGCCACCTCGTCCCGTAGCCGGTTCCAGCAGCCGGCGACGTAGGTGCCCGGGTAGTGCACCCCATCGGCCCGCGACTCCGGAGCGGCTCCGCGGGTGGCGAAATACCCGTTGCCAAGGGTGCATAGCGCCTCACGCAGTCCTTCGCGCACGGGTTCGAAGCCCTCGTAGGCGAGGACCCACTCGCTCATTGCGTGGGCCTTTCCATCACCGAAGACGCCGCCACCTGCACGCCAACCAGGTCGGGGACAATGACGTCAGCACCATGATCCAGCAGCTCCTGGCCGTGACCGGCACGGTCCACTCCGATGACCAGGCCGAAGTCTCCGCCACGTCCAGCCTCGACCCCTGCCAGCGCGTCCTCGACGACCACAGACCGCTGCGGCGCTGTTCTGAGCCTTCCCGCCGCCTCGAGGTAGACCGCCGGGTCCGGCTTGCCCGGCAGCCCTAGCTCAGCTGCGATGACACCGTCAACACTGGCGTCGAAGAAGTCGGTGAGCCCGGCCCGGTCCAGAACCGCACTGCAGTTGCGGCTCGCGGACACGATTGCCGTCCGGAACCCCGCTCGGCGCAGGGCGTTCAGCAGGGGCAACGCACCGGGGATGAGGTTGACGCCCCGCTCCACCAGCAGGACCTGGAAGTCGCGATCCTTCTGTGCCGCCAGGGCGTGGACCTTCTCGGCGGCCATCGTGATGCCCCGAGAGGTCAGGAAGCCGGACGCCCCGTCGAAACGAGGCATGCCGTCCACGTAGCGACGATAGTCCGGGTTCTCGAACGGTCGATGGTCCTCACCGACCGCCGGCGGGCGGGTGGCCAGGAAAGCGTCGAACATGGCCTTCCAGGCCATCTCATGCAGTGACGCTGTGTCCGTGATGACCCCGTCCAGGTCCATGACGACAGCGTCGAACGCCGTGCGGGAGAGTTCAACTACTGCGTTCACCGCCACCTCCGCGCTAGGCCGAACCCCGGTGGGGACGAGGACATCTCTGACTCTGCCCGCCCCGTGGCCTGCTCACAAGTTCAACACGCCTGCACATTCGTTGCGCCGCCCTCGGCGCCCTTATCAGCGCGGCAGCCCAGTCGTTCACCCCATGCCTGGGCCCGCTCCAGCTCGCCGTCCAGCAGCGGTCCACTGACACCCTGGACGTAGAAGCTCATGGGTTTGGCGGCTGTCTTGTAGCCGAGCTTGTGGGCCGCGTTCGCCGCTGCCCGGGCCGCCGAGCCCGGCAGATGACGGACCTTGCCCATCTTGGTGTCGAAGGTGGCCACTCGCTCGGTGTGCCGGCCCCGATGCAGCTGCTCGAGCCATTCACGCACGCCGACGGTGTCGGACCCCCTGCTGGCGCCCTGTTTGACGGCATCCTCGCGGGTGGACTGCCGGGGCATGGAGAATGCGTGGGTCGGTCCGCCGATGACGATCAGGTCAACCGGTTCACTGATCGCCGGCGGAGCCATCGCCACCTCGACCAGCTCAACCTCGCCATGGATGGACAGGCCCTTGGTGATGGCCATGGCTACCTGCTCGGTGTTGCCCCAGAATGACTCATACACGACCAGTGCCTTCATGGTTCTTCTTCCTCCTGCCGGTGCGATCGCCCGGGTGGCATCAACGTGCTGGCGGTTGCGAACGGAACGGTACAGGTCATCGGCAGACCCGCGCCGAGCAGTCTCAGCACCGTGAGGCAGCTCATGGTGACCACGATGTCCACGGGGGGCAGCGCCGCGCCTACGAGAAGTTCCCCGGCCGCAGCCGCGAAGACAACCAGTGCCGCCACGACCCACAGGGTTCTGGGCAGCCCGCGCTCACCTACCGAATCTGACATGCTCACGGCTTGGCACCTCCAATGAGCTGGCTCCCAGTCATCTCGGCCTTCAGGTTGTCACCACACGCATCATCGACAGTAGGGACGTTGGTCACCCGTTGCGCTTGACTGGTGGCATGCATGTTGAGCACGTCGTCCGCGGCGCAGGCCTGGCCGCCATCCTGGCCCTGGGCGCCTCTGGCTGCGCCAGCGCCACCACGGCGCCACCGGTCCCGGCGAGCGGCAGCACCCAACCGGGCCCGGCGCCCGCGACGACACCCGCCCCGCCGGCAGCCGCCACGACTGCCCCGTCCAACCGCCCTGGGGCGGTCACCAAGGTGCTGGTGTTCGTCCAGGAGAACCACTCGCTGGCGGAGATGAGGGCGCAGATGCCGTATACCGTCGCCCTGGGCCAGCGGTTCGGCTATGCCACCGCGTACACGGCGATCACCCACCCATCCCTGCCGAACTACATCGCGATTGCCGGCGGCCAGACCTACGGGATCACCAACGACGACTCGCCGGCGGCCAACCCCGTGCCCGGCACGTCCGTGTTCGGGCAGGCAGTGGCCGCGGGCAAGAGCGCCGCCGTGTATGTCGACGGGATGGCGAGTAACTGCGCGACCAGCGACGGCGGCAACAACTACGCGGTAAAGCACAACCCCTGGGCCTACTTCACTGGTGAGCGCGCCGCGTGTGACAAGTACGACGTCCCGGTTGACCGGCTCGGCGCGGCGATCGCAGGAGGGCAGCTGCCGAACGTGGGGATGGTGATCCCCAACCTGTGCCACGACGCACACGACTGCTCGCTGGTCGTTGCGGACACCTGGTTCAAAACCTGGATGACCAGCATCTTGCAGGGCCCGGACTGGAAGTCAGGACACCTTGCGGTGGTGCTGACCGCCGACGAGGACGACCAGTCGCAGGCAAACACCGTGCTGACAGTGGTTATCCATCCCAGCCAGAAGGCGCACGTGGTCACCACGGCACTGACCCACTACTCGCTGACCCGCCTCTACGAGGAGGTGGCGGCGACGCCCTACCTGTTCCGCGCGGCATCGGCGCCGTCGATGGCCGCCGCCTTCGGGCTCCCGCTCGGATAGCAGCCGGGCGCCATCCACCATCGCCCGTACCTGATGCGTGCCTGCGTGGCTGATCGGCGTGCCGCCAGCAGCCGCACCACGATCGGCGCACGGCCGCCCAGGACCGAAGCCATCTGGGTGGGTGGCTCTATCGGCGTCGGATCCAGCTAACCCCACGGGCGCCGGGTCGGCGGCCGTTCGGTCCACGGTGCGGCACCGCCACCAGTTCGGCTCCCACCAGAGCCGGGCGCCTGTTAGCAGTCGCGGGAGCTCTCATGACTGAAATCACCTCGCGGATACCTTGTGAACGTCTCAGGTTCCTGCCAATCTGCCAGTGCTGGTGCGAAGATTCGGAGGGGACCAGATGTCTTCGAGAGTGTCGAGGCTCGGAAGTTCGCTACAGGCAGTACCTGACGCCTTGGTAGGTATGGATCAAAAGGGCGTGATCCGGTTTGTCAATGGCCAGACCGAGTCGCTGTTCGGCTATGACCGCGACCAGATCGTCGGCCAGCCCATCGAGACGCTGGTGCCCGAGTGTCTCTGGCAGATCTACGCCGAGCACCAGCAGGGCTACTTCGCGGACCCCAGAACCCGGTCCAGCTCTCTGGAGGTGGAGCTGATCGGACTGCGACACGACGGCACCGAGCTCCCGGTCTATGTCAGCCTGTCCCACATCGACACCGGGGATGTCCTGGTGGTGATCACCGCGGCCGCCGAGGTGAACAGACAGAAGCAGGCCATCAAGGACGCCCAGCTGCTCGCGGCGATCGTCGAGTACTCGGACGACGCCATCATCGCCACCACCCCGGCAGGCACGGTCACGAGCTGGAACCCGGCCGCCGAAAGGATGTACGGCTACTCCAGCCAGGAGATCGTGGGCAGGTCCCAGAACCTGCTGACCCCCCAGGAACGGGCCGGCGAGATGGACGCCACCATGGCCAAGGTCAGAGCCGGCGAACCAGTCAGGAACCTGCGCACAGACCGCATCCGAAAAGACGCACAGATGGTCACGGTCTCGATCAGCATCTCGCCCATCCGCGATCAGCAGGACACCATCGTCGGTGCCTGCGAAATCGACCGTGACCTCATCGAGCAGACGCAGGCGTTGCCAGCACCAACCTCCAGCCCACAGCCGCTCCCCGCGGCCTGAGGTCTGGCCCCTGGCCTGCCCGCCCGAGCGTGCGACCTGCCGCCGGACCCTGGCTAGGCCCGCAGCTTTGCCAGACGTCGCAGTGACTCCCGCCGCTCGTGGTCATGGTCGACGATCGGGGCCGGGTAGCCGCGCGGGGGCCCCCCGGGAAGGGTCCAGGGCTGATGGATCCACTTCTCGCCCACCTCGGCCAGCTGCGGTACATACCTGCGGACGTAGTCGCCGTGAGGGTCGAACCGCTTGCCCGCAAGGGTGGGGTTGAAGACCCGGAAGTAGGGCGCTGCGTCGGTGCCGCAGCCGGCCACCCACTGCCAGCCGTGCTGGTTGGAGGCCAGGTCAGCGTCCAGGAGACAGTTCATAAAATGCCGTGCGCCATATCGCCACTCGATGTGCAGGTCCTTGACCAGGAAGCTGGCCACCACCATCCGGATCCGGTTGTGCATCCAGCCCTCGGCCTGCAACTGACGCATGCCGGCGTCGACAATCGGGTAACCGGTCAGCCCGTCGCACCACGCCTTCAGGGCCAGACCCGGCTCGTCGTACTGCATCCGGGCGAACTCGGCTCGCAGGTACTGGCGGGCGGAGTCCGGCCTGGCCCACAACACATCGGCGTAGAACTCCCGCCAGGCCAGCTCGGCCGCATACGCGACCGCGCCAGGGCCGGGACGGCGGGCGAGATCGGCAAGCATGGTGCGGGGATGGATCTCGCCCCACTTCAGGTGCACGGACATCCGGGAGGTCCCGTCCAGGTCGGGGCGATCCCGGGCGCCGGCATAGTGGTCCAGTCCTCGGTCAAGGAAGTCATGCCAGCGCAGGTGGGCGGCCCGCTCACCGGCGGCCGGCAGGGCAGGGCGGCCGGGGACCTGCTCGGTCTCCAGCCGGTGACTCGGCAGAGGTCGAATCCACCTCACCCCGCGTGGCGCCATGGCCGCGGCCGTCCAGCCGTGGTCGCGCCAGGCCCGGGAGTACGGCGTGAACACCTGGTAGGGATCACCGGTCCTGGTGCGTACCTGGCCCGGCGGCACCGCGTAGGGCGACCCGGCCCGAACGAGCTTGATGCCGTGGGCGGCCAGCGCCGACTCGACCTGCTGGTCGCGAGCCCGCCCGCGCGGGCCGAAGTCCGCGGCGATGTGCACGCTGGTCGCCGACGCGCCGGCAGCGACAGCGACGACCTCGGCGGCGGGGTCGCCGCGACGCAGCTGAAGGCCCCCGACCCGGGCTCCCAGATCCTTCAGGCTCGCCGCCAGGTAAGCGCGGCGCGGCAGGCCTGCGGGCTTGCTCAGGCCAGGGTCGAGCACGAACAGCGGGACTACCTCCTGGTCAGACCCGGCGGCAGCCACTGCCGATAGCAGCGCAGGGTTGTCACGCAGCCGCAGGTCGCGCCGAAACCACATGACGGCACTCATCGGACTCCTAGGGTGGAAACCCGGCCGTTGCGGGCCGGAAGGAAACCCCTGCCCCTGTCGGTAGAAGGGTGGACGTTCAGGTCCGCTGGGCGATTACCAGGCTCGGCACGGTTTGGCCCTGCCAGCAGGGAACCGCGACAGTCCATGCCGTGGCGGCCCATGGAGGCCTGGGAGTGCTGGCCCTGTCTGAGAGGCGCGGACCTCACGACGTTGCCTCCGGGTCGACGCAGGAATCGTGGTCGTTCATGGCCGGGTGGATGTCAAGAACCAGCGAGATCCTCGGCCGCACTGACCGGGTCGCCCGTGAGCAGACGCGCCCCGATGCGTGCCGCCAGCTCAGTGGTCGCCCCGGCGCCGGCCAGAACCACCGGTACCGCGCCGGCCAGCTCCCTGAGCTCACCGGTGACCGCCTCGAAACGATGCGCCGTGGTTGCCGCCAGCACAACCACGTTTGCCCCGAACTGCGACGAGGCCGCGATCAGCTCCGGGATTGGCGTGTTCACCCCGAGGTAGCCGATCCTCCAGCCGCTCCGGTTGAGCGTGACCCCGAACGCGAGCAGGGGCAGATCGTGCTCCTCACCAGGCGGACAGGCAAGGATCGCGTACGGACCCTGGCCCGTTCCCCATCCCCGGGCAAGGCCGGCCAGACGCCCGCGCAGCACGTTACTGGCGAAGTGCTCCTGGGCGACGCTGATCGTGCCCTGCTGCCACCTAAGACCCAGCTGTCTCAGGTAGGGCATCAGCACGTCGCGGATCACGGTCTGCACGGTGAAGTCGGTAAACAGCCGGTCCAGCACCGACTGGGCCGTGGGCTCGTCCAGAGTGTCCAGGGCCGCCCGCAGCTCGTCGGCGAACTGGGCGAGGTCAGCCCGGGGTGCCGTGTCCGCAGTGGCGCTGGCGATGGCACCGGGTTGATCATCGGCGATAGCCGCCAGGGCAGCTTGTGCGGCCGCCAGTCCGTCGTGAAGATACGCCTGCATGCGAGCCACCCGGGCCTGGTCACCTGCGGAGTACAACCGGTAGCCGCCGGCCGAGCGAACCGGCCTCAGCAAACCGTACCGGGTCTCCCATGCTCGCAGAACGTACTCGCTGACGCCGACGCGACGACTCAGCTCACCGATCCGCAGCACTGCGGCCTCCTTCTCGTGGCTCATGCTTCAAACTGTACCAACATTGGACGAACCCTAGACAATCTCTCCCGACTTCCGTAACGTACCACGGGTGAAAGACATCTCGGCACATCGACAAACCTTAGACAAAGAAGGGCACATGGATACCGCCACCCAGGCGCCCACCTCCCAGACACCTGCCCGGGGTTCCGTAGCCGTCATCGGCGCGGGAGTCTCGGGCCTGACCGCCGCCTACCTGCTGACACGCACCCATGACGTCACCGTGTTCGAGGCCGACAGCCGCCTCGGCGGTCATGCCCACACCCACGACCTGACCGACTCCGCCGGCATGGCGCAGGCGGTGGACAGCGGGTTCATCGTCCACAACGACCGGACCTACCCGTGGCTGCGCAGGCTCTTCGCCGAGCTTGGGGTGGCGGTGCAACCGACCGAGATGAGCATGAGCGTGCGGTGTGCGGGGTGTGGACTGGAGTACGCCGGTGGACGAGGTCCGGCTGGCCTGCTCGCCCAGCCGCGTCGGCTCCTGGACCCCAGGTTCATCGCCATGCTGGTGCAGGTAAGGCGTTTCCATCGCCGCGCCGGCGCGTTCCTGGCGTCCGCAGACGAAGCCGACCTCACGACCTACGGCGAGTTTCTGGAGCGGGAGGGGTTCAGCGACCACTTCGTGGCGCACTACGCCGTGCCGGTGGTGTCCTGCGTGTGGTCCGCGGGCCGGGAGGTCGCGCTGCTCTACCCGGCGAGGTACCTTTTCCGGTTCCTGGACCACCACGGGATGCTGGCGGTCAGTGGCTCGCCTCAGTGGTACACCGTGACCGGCGGCTCACGAACCTACGTCGAGCGCCTCGCCGCCACCTTGAGCGACGTACGCAGGTCGGCCGCGGTCACCGACGTCACGCGCTTACCCGACTGCGTGCAGATCCAGGACAGCACCGGGGCAGTCACCCGCTTTGACCGGGTCGTGATCGCGACCCACGCGGACCAGGCGCTGAGTCTGCTGACCGACCCCAGCGACCTGGAGGTGGCCACCCTGAAGGCATTCGGCTACTCGAGCAACAAGACGGTCCTGCACACCGACGTATCGCTGTTACCGACGGCCGCGGCGGCAAAGGCGTCCTGGAATTACCAGATGTCCTCGTGCACCGCCGCCGACGAGCCGACCGTGGTCACCTACTGGATGAATCGCCTGCAGGGGCTCTCCTCGGGCCAGGACTACCTCGTCACGCTCAACGCCGCCGAGCGCATCGATCCCGACGCCGTGGTGGCAGTCATGGACTACGACCACCCGATCTACACCCCGGAGTCGGTCGCCGCCCAGTCGCACCTGGGCGCCCTTGCCACCGACCGGACCGTCTACGCCGGTGCTTACCACGGCTGGGGCTTCCACGAGGACGGGTGCCGCTCGGGCGTGCAGGCGGCCCGCCGTTTCGGGGTGACCTGGTGACGATGGCCGACCTGTGCACATCTCCGCACACCCTTGCTGCCGCCGCCCCCTCGCGGCCGGTGCTTCCCGCGCTGCCGGCACTGGTGGCCGGCACCGTCACCCACCACCGCCGGGGGCCGGTCCGGCACAGCTTCCGTTACGGCGTGTACCAGTGGCTGGTGGACCTGGACGCCCTGCCTGAGCAACCCTGGTACCTGAGGCCCTTCGCCAGCTTCAGCGCGGGCGATCATCTCGGCGACCCGGCGCGCTCGATCAAGGCGAATGTCGAGTCTT
>JGI24140J50213_10001138_pt1 | contig 11849 bp, 8 predicted proteins | sample BarGraIncu00222A_FD_50213 | JGI IMG/M metagenome (IMG submission 50213)
TTATAAAGTTTACACTACTGCCGCTCAGAAACCTGCAGGCTTAAATGTAAAAAATTGGGGGGGCTTAATAACAGGTGCTGTTCTTCCTACACATTTTGGCAGTTGGGAAGATTCATATATCACCTATAGTAAATTCCACAAAGCATTTTTTGTTTCTTATACTGCTGAAAATGCAATTTACAAATATGTGAAGAATGCCGACAATACCTGGACCTGTACATTGTGGGCAGGGAAAAACGGTGCGGGAAGCACTGTTGGCGACCGTCTCAAGGATGCACAATTCACTAATCCCTCAGGGCTAGTTGTCAATGCCGATGGAGATATTTTTGTATGCAACAAAGGTGGCTGCGCCTGGTGTAATAACGGACATGTCATCAATAGGATTTCCGGAGATGCGGTAGAAGTGGTGGCAGGCATGGTGGGCAGTATCAATCCATTGGTAAATGGCACTAATCCGCTGGAGGCTACTTTCTGTGAGCCACGCAATCTGGCAATTGATTTTGAAGGCAATTATTTTATTGCCGGCGGTAGTGACAGAACGGTCAGGAAACTCTCTATCGAATAGAAAATAAAATGTAAAACCATTAAATCGAATAGAAAATTGTAAAACCATTAATTTGATTAAAATGAATAAATATATAGCAATAATACTTTTTATTGTAGCCAGTTTCTGTCAGCTGCCTGCTTATGCACAGTCCGGTTTGATTGTCAGCGGATCGGTGATGTCTGAAAAAGGAGAAGCGCAGATTGGCGCCACTGTAATGGTAAAAGAATCTCCCGGTAAAGGTGCAGTTACAGATTTGGACGGTCAGTTTAAGATAACCAATGTACAAAAGGGCCAGACATTGTTGATCTCAATGCTCGGGTTTGAAAAGCTAGAGATTAAGATTGAAAAGACGGATGAACGGATGCGTGTCGTCTTGAAAGAAGCAGTCACCAATATGAATGAGGTCGTTGTCGTTGGACTTGCCACGCAGCGTAAGGTATCTGTAACTGGTGCAATTACGAATGTAGAAATGAAGGATTTAAATGTTCCGGCGACCTCCATTGCCAATATGCTTGGTGGTCGTGTACCCGGTATTATTTCAGTTAACCGCAGTGGAGAACCTGGACAAGATTTTTCTCAATTCTGGATTCGTGGTATCAGTACATTTGGAGCAGGTTCAGGCGCTTTGATACTGATTGATGGAGTGTCTGGAGATTTAAATACCATTGATCCTGATGATATTGCGAGCTTTTCGATATTGAAGGACGCATCAGCAACTGCCGTGTATGGTGTCAGAGGCGCCAATGGGGTAGTGCTTGTAACCACCAAAAAGGGTGTTGCGGGTAAACTCTCTGTTAGTTTTAAAGCAAATGCGGGTATTTCTTGGTCTCCTATAATGCCTAAATACGTGGATGCTAATACCTATGCAACACTTGCAAACGAAGCTGTTATGACGAGAGGTGGCGATCCTATTTACAGCTCTGTCGATTTGGCTTTGTTCAAAAATGGGTTGGATCCCGATCTTCATCCTAATGTGAATTGGCAAGATGCTATCTTAAAAAATAGCACATGGAATCAGCAATATCACGTAGGTATTTCCGGAGGAGCACAAGTTGCCCGATACTATATGAGTTTGGGAGTTATAAACAAAGACGCTCTTTACAAACAAGATCAAGGGGTTAATAAATACAGCACAAATGTAGCTTATAAACAATACAATTTCCGTGCGAATATAGATGTTAATCTGACCAAGACTTCGGTCTTGACGTTGGGATTGGAAGATGTAATGGTCAATCAGAATTCCCCTGCTGTTGGGAGCGACACTCAGTCAATATGGGATGCGCAAGCTAATATGACGCCTGTAACCACACCGATAGTTTTTTCAACCGGTCAGCTTCCTGCCTACGGTCCCCTTAACAACCAGATAAACCCTTACGTGTTACTTAATTATACGGGATTTACGAAAGTTTTCAAAAACACATCAAAACTCAATCTTCAGTTTCAGCAAGACTTGAGCATGATTACTAAAGGGTTTAATTTTACAGTTCTTTTCAATATGACCAATAACAGCAACATAAATACAACCAGGACAAAATCTCCCGCGCTGTATTATGCCCTGTCAAGAAAACGTGACGGTACGCTGGCTATGGAAAAAAGACGAGATGCGTCAGATCCTGTATTTACTGTAGCAACGGGTTCGGACAGAACATTTAATGGAGAGGCGAATGCCAATTACGAACGTGTCTTTGGGAAACATCGGGTTACGGGGTTGGTCCACGCCTTTATGGAAGATTATATCAGTACTATTAACATTACGGATTTGACTGCGATTCCAAAACGCTATATAGGATTATCCGGTCGTATTACTTATTCCTTTAAAGATACTTATTTGATTGAGGGGAACGTTGGTTATACCGGTTCAGAAGCTTTCGAAAACGGAAAAAAATTCGGTTATTTTCCTGCCATTTCTGCGGGATGGGTTCCTACGCAATATGCATTTGTCAAGAAGAACCTTCCGTTCATTGATTTTCTCAAATTCAGAGGCTCTTACGGAATTGTAGGTAACGACCAAATGGATACCAGATTTCCCTATCTGACACTGATGGGAGTAAGCGGCAGCGGTATATGGAATGCAGGTAACGGTTACACAGAAACTCAGGTAGGTTCCAGTAACCTGAGATGGGAAACTGCAACAAAAACGAATTTCGGTATTGATGCAAAATTCTTAAAAAATAAGATTGACTTTACGGTTGACATTTACCAGGATATTCGTTCCGGGATTTATCAACAGCGGGCAAGTATCCCCGATGAAATGGGATTAGTTACATTACCTTTTGCGAATGTAGGCAAGATGAAAAGCTGGGGTGTTGACGGTACTATTGCATTTACTCAGACGATTAATAAAGACGCCTATGTTGTATTGCGCGCTAACTTAACGCAATCCAAAAATGTATTACTTGATTATGAAGAACCTATCGTGCGATATCCCTATCTTTCAGCTGTAGGATACCAATATGGGATCAACAGAGGGTTGATTGCGCTTGGTTTGTTCAAAGATGCTGCCGACGTGGCAAACAGCCCAAAACAGACTTATACTAACGTGGTTTTGCCCGGTGATATTAAATACAAGGATGTGAATGGAGACGGAGTTATCAACGATTATGATATGGTTCCATTAGACTATTCCAATATCCCACAAATACAATATGGTTTTGCCACAGAATTCAAATGGAAAAATTGGGATTTAAGCGTGCTTTTTGAAGGCGTAAGCCGTGTAAAATATTTTAGCGGCGGAAATGGAGTCTATCCTTTCGAGGGAAAAGTTGTCGGTAATGTGCTGACTGCTGTAGCAGACGACCGTTGGATATCGAGTGATATTTCAGGAACGACAGCAACTGAAAATCCAAATGCTCGTTTTCCCAGGCTTACATACGGCGATAATGCTAATAACAACCGGGCTTCCACATTCTGGCTTAACGATGGTAGTTATTTGAGAATAAAGAATGTTCAGTTATCTTATCAGATGAACCGATCGATTTTGCAGAAAATAGGGATTAAAAGTTCCACACTCAGTTTAATAGGGGATAATTTGTATGTTTGGTCTAAAGTGAAATTATTTGATCCTGCTCAAGCAAGTGATAACGGTTCCAAATATCCCCTACAAAGAGTTGTGACAGTTCAATTGAATATGCAATTTTAAAAAGACACACAGATTATGAAAATAAAAAAATGGATTTGTATTAAGTGGTTCTCGGTACTTTCGGTATGCGTTTTAGCGTTTACTTCTTGTGAAAAGTACTTAGATATCAACAAGTATGTATATGATAAAATGACAATTGACTCAGTTTTTGCGACCAGGACGAGAATTTTTCAATATGTTGTCGGTACGGCTGCATATTTGCCTGATGAATCTAAATACCTTAGCGACTGGTATGCCAGTGCCTATACATCTTCTCCAAGCGGAGGGGCTTCAGATGATGGAATTCTACCGTGGGCAGATGACAATCATGCGGGCGCTAAAATGATCGTCGATGCTATTACACCAATGAGTACTGCACATATTAATCCCTGGCCTGATTATTACAAAGGTATCCGTAAGGCAAATATCATACTTGCACGAATTGGAGGAAATAAGGATTTGACCGATGCTGATAGACAGGATTACACAGGAATGGCATATTTCCTACGTGGTTATTTCTACTTTAGCTTGTTGAAACTCTACGGACCAGTGCCAATTTTACCTGACCAGGCATTTCCTACGGACGCTTTAGTAGCGGATGTTTCTTTTGAACGATCCTCTTATGACGATTGTGTGGAATATATTTGTGCCAACATGGAAAAAGCGGCACAAATGCTTCCCCTCGACAGATCAATATCCTATCAGGAAATGCCTACTAAAGGTGCAGCTTTGGCTGTAATGGCGCGTGTACGTCTGTATTCTGCCAGTCCGTTCTTCAATGGTGGAGCCAGTACAGTTAGTGAGTTTTCTAATTGGAATCGCAGCGATGGGAAACCTTTTCTATCTCAAAAAGCCGATCCGACACGTTGGGGTATGGCCGCAGCGGCTTATAAGAGAATTATCGACTTGAATAAGTATGCTATCAACACAACGCTTAAAATTACTTCCACAAAAGGAGCCGGTACACTGGATCTTCCCATTACCAGTGATCCGAACCTGGCGACGAAGGCTTTCCCTAACGGAGCAATGGATATTGATCCATACAAATCGTATAAAACAACGTTCGATGGAAACTTGCGACCCGAAAACAATAAAGAATTGATTTACTGTAGCATAAGAAGTACACCTGATGATGCATTTTATTTCCCTACAAAACAGGGAGGTAACAGTACATACAGTATTACTCAGGATATGGTTGACCAATACCGTATGGCGGATGGAAGACAATACAGTGACGCAACCGATGCAGAAAAATCGGCCAATCCAGTTGGAACAGGTTTGACTTTTTCTGATGATTATCAGCTTGATGCCAACAGAGCGATAATGCATGATAAACGCGAACCTCGTTTCTATGCTTCTATTGGTTTTAATTATTGCGTTTGGCCTGCAACCTCGTATAGAGGCACGGATAATACTATTAAAAACTTGGTTGCAACCTACTATAAAGATGGAACTGCCATAGGGGGAACTCAAGACAATAGTAACCTAACAGGTTATACTAGTCGTAAATGGGTAAACCAGGAAGATTACGATCAGTGGGAAGGTACCATTAAACAGAAATTTTATCCTATATTCCGTTATGCCGAGGTTTTGTTGGGTTATGTTGAAGCTATGAATGAAATGACAGCTCCATATACGGATCTAACAAATAATGTTACAGTAACCAGAGATCCTGCTCAAATAGTATTTTACTTCAATCAAATCCGTTACCGTGCAGGACTTCCGGGAATAACTCTGGCAGATGCTTCTAATGTTGTAACCATGAGAAACATTATTAAACAGGAATGGAGGGTTGAATTTTTCAATGAAGACCACCGTTATTATGATCTTCGCCGTTGGATGGATGCACAAAATGCATATCAAAGACCTGTATATGGTTTAGACGTATCTGCAAAAACTTCACAGCGTGCACAATTTTACTCTGTAAGGGTTTGGAATACCCTGGCATCGATGAAACGTACCTGGAAAGCCAAAATGTACTTTTTCCCAATTGATCAGTCAGTGATGGATAAGAATGGAAAGTTGGTACAAAATCCGCAATGGTAATTTATTAATAAAATAATTTTAGAAAATTATGAAAAATATTATATTATTGACATTAACACTTCTGTTGTTCTTTATGGTAGGGTGTGATGTGAAATCTCCTATGGACAAAGATTTGTATCCTCAATATGTCACTATTGTCGGAGCACCGGACAAAATTGTCGATAGAGACTTGAATATTGGATATTTACTCGATACTGTGTCTATTTCAGTGGCTGTAAGCGGTTCACGTCCTTCCTCAAAGGATGTAACGGTCACTGTGGGTGAAGATAAAGATGCCATTGCAACGTATGATGTAAAGAATCTTTCGGCTTTAATAACTCAGTATCGACAATTAGCAGCCGGTCTTTATTCTTACCCGTCCAATAATCTGACGATAAAAGCCGGTCAGATCTATAATACCTTTCCTGTTTACATAACGCCAGCTACTCTTCATTGCGATTCACTGTATATGCTACCGTTGAAACTAACTTCAACTTCGGCTTACACATTGAACAAGACCGATACAGTGGCACTTGTAAGGCTAAATATGGTTAATAATTATTCAGGGTTGTACTATATGTCCGGTATGATTAGGAATACGACAAATGTTGCGGATTCTATAGTGTATAAAATGTCGAGAAACCTGAAGGCAACTGACAATGGTCGAACGGTTCGGATGTATCACTATAAAAACGAATTTGTCCAAGGTGATATTGTAGATTATCGTCCTTCGAATGCACTCAAGATTACAGTGAATGCAGATAATTCCTTGTCTATTGTCACCTGGAAAAATTTCCCAATAATAGCAGGAGGTGGGACATATTATCCTGATCTGAAGTTGTACAGCCTTTGGTACACATTTACCGAAAATGGGGTTATCAAGAAAACTACTGGTTATATGTATAAAGCGACTACCACAGCTGCGGCACAACGTGTGATCGACGACTGGATAGAAGCACATCCATTAGGTAAATAACAAGACGAAGGTGTCTGAAAAGTCTAGNGTATTTTGGAATAGCTAATCCAAATGAGACTTTTTAGACACCTTCTTCTTAAAATATTTCATATATCCATTAAACCGGAACTTTTAGATACCCGGTAAGTATTTTAATTTATCAACACATATATGCGTTTTTGGATGCAACTGTTATATTTTCTATCTTTAGTGTTTCTGTATAAAACCAAACTAAGCAAGACTCCTTCATGAATTTTAATTGGGTAATCCTTTTCTCATTTATGAATATGGGCTGCCTAAATAGAATTTAAATCAATTTTCTCAAACTATGTTACCTCAAAACAAATCATTCAAAGTCTTTTTAGTTGTCACCATTTGCTCACTATTAACTATAGTCAATGTTCAAGCCCAGAGAGAAGTGTTAGCGAACTGGCGCTTTGAACAAATTAAACACCTTAAAGGCGATTCACTTTCATTCTCCGTTGTGGGTAAGCCTTTAACTTCTAATAATCGCGGTCCATCTGAACCACAACCATTTGTGTTCGATGATTCAGGCAAGGGTAACTTTCTGCAAGCACAGGGTTCAAACTTATCGCCTATTGTATTCTCCGATAATGTACCTTCCGCCATGATCAACGGACAGTCCAATACCCACTCACTTGCCCTGAAGAATGGCGAATATGTAATTACATTTGATCGTCCCCTGGCTTATTACGACATGCAAAAAAGCTGGTCAATAGAAGCCAGTTTGAAGTGCAACTTACTTGGCACCGAACAGGTTTATCTTTGCAAGGAAGGAGCGAAAGACCAGTTGGCAGGTGATGTTTCAATTGGTTTTGATAATATGTATAAAAAATATTTTGTTGAAGTGATGTGTGCCGATGGCGTACCTCGTCGTATAGTGGCTGGTGATGAAGTTGAAGCAGGCAAATGGTATGATGTTCGTGCTCAGGCAGAATATGATCTAAAAACCGGTCAGACTCAACTTCGCTTTGAAGTAAAATCTTCGGATCAAGGTAATTTCAACAAGCCTTCCTCCATTACTTTCAAAGGTAGCGCTCTACGAAGCGATGCCGGTATATGGGTAATTGGACGCGGGTTTCCCGGAGGCTTTCCTAATAGTCTTCAGGTGCTCGATGGTGGGATAGATGAAGTTAAGATTTCAGGTGAGGCCCTACCTCGTGTAGCTGGTCAAAACCCACTTTTTACAGATGCCTTTACCGCCGACCCCGCAATTACAGTCATTGGAAACACGGTTTATGCCTATGTTGGTCAGGATAAAGCCACTGTGGGAGGATGGTTCAATATGCCCAACTGGCTCTGCTACTCAACTACTGATATGAAGCACTGGACTGCTCATGGTCCTGTTTTGGCTGCAAAAGATTTTGTCAATGCAAACAGCGGCTCAGCCTGGGCGGCCCAGGTAGTAGAAAAGGATGGCAAATATTATTATTATGTTATGCTTGACTGCAAGGAAGGTCACTTCATCTCAGTAGCTGTAAGTGATAGTCCAACCGGACCGTTTAAAGAGGCGCGTCCTGGCAAACCGCTGATTACCGATGCGATGACAACTGATTCACACAGACCGAATGCCGACATCGACCCTACTATTTTTATCGATGATGACGGTACTCCTTGGATGGCCTGGGGCAATGGCGACTGCTACATGGTAAAACTAAATCGTAACATGGTTGAGATCGATGGACCTATTATTAAAGTGCCATACCGAAATTATTCTGAAGGTCCCTGGCTTTTCAAACGTGGCAATCTTTACTACAACGTTTATGCAGCAGATGCACCTGGTGTGCAGGCTGAGCAGATTTGCTACTCAACCGCCAAGAAAATCACCGGACCCTGGACTTATGGTGGTATCATCACAGGACCCGCAAAGCACGGTTTTACAATTCATCCGTCGGTTGTTGAGTTTAAAAAACAATGGTATTTCTTTTATCATGATGGCGCTTATACTTTAAATGGCACACCCGGTGGCGATTGTCGACGTCAGGTATGTTGTGAATATCTTTATTTCAACCCGGATGGAAGTATCAAACCAATTAATTTGACAACCGAGGGAGTGAGTGTGCCTGCAAAAGAATAGGGCATGACTTGGGGTGACCCTATTATGCTGGATGTTGTAAAATGCTTCATTAAAAACAATTTCGCGGTTAATTACAATCTCCTGCCGTCACAAGTGGAGGGCCAACGCAAGTTCTTCGGTTTATTGACCGAAGGGTTCATGATGGGTGAGTTCATTGAAAAGGATCGTTGGTACTATTAAGCCAAATGGTTTGGATGAATCATTACTGGATATTGAAGAGGGCAGAGTGCATTATGCAAAAGATTTAATCAGCCAATATTCAAACTGACTGGTTATTAATCTGGAAACAGAATGAATCGTACTGAAAAAGTGATCTAAAAAAGTTTTGCCTTTTGGTTTTAGCTCTTCGAAAATCTGTTTACCAAGGGCAAATACCAGTTCTTTAAGGCTGCTTGTGGCATATATATCGATGAAGAAGGTGTGGTATTCATTGGCAATAACCTGTTGATTAAAACAATGTTTGATTAAACCTGTTTTACCCATTCTACGTGGAGAGATGATGGCTATATTTTCTCCATTGCGCATTGAACGGATGAGTTCAGCGCTCTCCTGCTCCCTGTCGCAGAAATATTCTGCTGACACATAACCACTCGTAATAAATGGATTTCTAATCTTGGTCATTATTGTAATTCAATTATGCAAATGTGATTATTTAATTTAAATAATGCAAATTGAATAACCCAGGGTCCTATAATGAAAAACTAAGATAATAAAAGACAGGAATTACTTTTTTATAGAAATTTTACTTGCCAGTAATATATCAGCAGTTGCATTAATTTGGAATGTTTTCGGTACTTTGATACTTATCCATTGCTTAGGATTTAGTTTATTTCCTGAACCTAACAACAAAGACCCATTTTTTCCATGAATATTTACATCCAGGGAATCGTATTCAGAACAATCCCATATAGCAGCTCTACCACCGTTATAAAATTCACCGCTTAGTTCAAGTTTTTTTAACTTGTTATTATATAGCTGTAATTCATACTGGCAATCATTGATTATTGATAAGGTATTGGCAATAAAACCCTTAATAGTGGTCTGTTGGCCGTTACTATAAGACCCACTTTCATTAGGATTTGAATGAATAATAACTCCTTTTAAAACCGGCACAGATATCTTAATAAAATCATCAAAATGTAATGATTGAGGAGATTTATAATTAATTGTCAGATAGAGTGTATCTCCGGAAATATTAACCGAAAGATCCTTTTTTATTCTATTTGAATAACTGATTTCCTGTTTCGCTGCATAGATAATCTCAAATCTTGGTGGCACTGAATTTTTTAAATAATCAATTTTAATAATTCTAAAAGTTCCTGTCAGTTTACTTTTTTCCAATCCCATAACTTCTGCATAACTACATATTTTATTGGAGCTTATAATTTTAAATGCATTGGCTTGTAACCATCCACTCAGCAACAACCAGCAAACAGGAAGTAAGACAGCGCTTATAATTATTATATTGCTTTTTTTCATCTCGCTTTTTTAATTAATGTTTTTGTAACTTTTTATTATAATTGTTATAACTGACTTTCAGGTCATCCATACTTAAACCCAGCATTTGCATTGAGTTGAATATAGCAGGGAGTTCGGTTTCCAGAAAATGGTTGCGACGGCTTGAAATAATCTTTGATTTTGCATTGCTACTTAAGAAATTTCCAATTCCTCTTTTGTTTTCAATAATCTCATTGTTCTGCAAAAGTTCATAGGCACGCATCACGGTATTTGGGTTTACCTGCAACTCGACTGCAAGATCACGTACAGAAGGGACTCTTTCCGCGCCTTTCCATTCATCCGTGAGTATGCGGTCATATATATATTCCACAATCTGTAAATAGATTGCCTGTTTCGCGTTAAAGTCCATGATTGTTTCTTTTAAACCTGTTTCTCTCTTAGTTTAAAATAAGATGCTAAATAGAAGAGTAACGTGCTGATTGTCACAACAATAATACTGGTATTGAGGATAAATAAACTGCTTATTTTGGTACTGGCATTTTCTCTATAATAATTTGAATATTCAACGATAGTTGGAAAGACCATGAATTGTTGATTAATATTAACATTTAAACTTTTAAAAGCTGTAAACGAATTAATATAATGCATGTTCCCAATTCCAATAGCAATGTATAAAAACATAATAACTCCAAATGTTATTGTAGCTTGTTTCTTTTTGAAACAAATAGAAAATAAAAGAAACAATGAGTTGAAAAAGAGATACGGAACCAAAGCATATATAAACAGAGAAGTTATTGGTGTCAATCCGTGGTATTCCATGAGAAAAGCACCTTGTTTGTTGAAAATTCCTGTGATTATGAATACGGTAGTTTGATAAACAAGTGTAAATACCGGGAAGAAAATTATTACAGAGAAAAAGAGAACGAGCGCTAATTTTTCGAAGGGGGTAGCGGGTGATAACAATATCGATGCCGCTCGTGATTTAAAGGTCCATTCTTTAAAAAACATGGTGGTATACAACCCTCCAATAAAGATCAGAGATACTATATAAAATAAAAAATTGCTGTCATCTTGTTTTGGATTAATCATTAGTAAAGCCATTAAAATGCCGGGAGCAAACAATAATACAAATGAAATAAGGAATGTTTTCCGGCTTTCATTGAAATGCTTTCGGACTAAAAGCCAAAAGCGTTTAAAGTTGAAGATCTTTTCCATATTTATTTAGTCGTTAAGTATTTGGTTAAAAACATGCGGTTCAGAAATAAATCCATTGAAAAGTGTTTCGAGGTCAACCATTCCTGGCTGTTGGTCATCATTCTTAAAAATATATGATTTGCCCATTTCACCATTCGCACTGTAGAGTAGTTCGACCCCTTCAGGAACCGTACTTCCATGGCCGAAATTCAATTTTTCAGAAACCTTATCCAACGTGATATTAAACTGTATTTGTCCATTATTAAGTATGATAACACTATCGATCATACTTTGCAAGTCGCGGACCTGATGGGTAGAGATAACCGTAATCCTTTTTTCATCGTAAGTGGAGGCCATGATGCTTCGGAAAAGCGCCTTGGATGGGATATCTAACCCATTTGTTGGTTCGTCCATAAACAGATATTTCGTATTGCAAGCAATGGCAAAGGCAATC
>JGI24140J50213_10001139_pt1 | contig 11849 bp, 13 predicted proteins | sample BarGraIncu00222A_FD_50213 | JGI IMG/M metagenome (IMG submission 50213)
GAATTTGACTCCGGCCGTGTCGAGGTCGACAAACTCGAGGCCCATCTCGTGAGCCATTCCCCACATGAGGTCGGCCTCGGTCACCAGCTTCTTGGCCGTCAGGATGTGAGCAATGCTCCGGCCACTTCGATCGTGTTCCTCGAGGACCAGCTCCATGTCGGCCAAGGACACCCGATTCCCCTCGATCAGCACCTTGGCCATCGGCGGCAACGTCGACGCGAGCCCTGTGAGCAACTCCGGTTCGGCTTGCTGTCCCTCGAAGGTTGCCACCGCCTCGGCAACCAGNTCGGCAGTCTCCGCCGCCGAATCGACCCGTTCGGTGGGCTTCGCCAGCCGTGCCGTGCGTGCCAACTCAGCCAACTCGGAGGCACTGGCCGCCAGGGCATCAGGAGGTAGCGCTAGATCAGTACCGATCTCAATTGATGCCGGCGGAATCGACTGGGCTCCATGTCCATTGGTTGGAGGCTCTTGGCTTGGCGAACCCTCTTTCGGGAGAAATGCCGATCCATGCAGGGAGAATTCCGACCCATCGTCGACTGCAGGGGTAGCGATCTGGCGTGCCGAGACGACTGACGGGTTCGGGATTGCCGGGAGCGGGACCGGCGGCGGAACAGTTGTGGGCGCATCGGAAACGGCACCCGTCGGCGCTGCCGGCCCGGACGAATGGGACGCATCGTAGAGTCGGTCGACGTACCTGACGATCTGCTCAGGAGGGGCGACAACCAGCGTGAAGTCTCTACCCACGGAGGCGCGGATGGTGTCGAGGACAAAGATGTCATCGGGGTTGGCGACGGCAATCACCGGGATCCCGGACTTCCATTTGATGGCGACCACATGGAGGCGTAGAGCTATCGCCTCAGGGAGAACCTCGGCGGTGCTGTTATCAACCGTCTGGGCATCGAGATCAACAAATTCGAGGTCGCGTTCGCGTGCCAGGGTGCGTATGGCGTCGACATCGCTCATGGCTTCTTCATCGGCACATTCGCTGTGAACATTGGATCTGTCCCCCTGTTCGGTGATCGCCTCCCCACAAGGAGTGACGGTGCCACCGAGGTGGAGGTTGCCGGGCCCACGTATCAACGTACCGATCGCCCCCGGTGCTACCGTTCGCGGGCTTTGGTCCATCTCTGCGGCACTCCACCCTGCNACCTCTCGACCCCCAGCTCAAGGGCCAATTCCGGGATCCAGNACCGATCATGACTACTCAATCTATCTCCTCAACCACCGTGATGGTGTCGCTCTCAGTGANATTCGGANTNGCGTTGGTGATCGGGCTGCTGGTGGGTTCGTTCCTCAATGTGGTCGTCTACCGGATACCTCGAGGACTCTCGGTCTCCAAACCCCGGTCATTCTGTCCAACCTGTCAACGCCAGCTGGCATGGTGGGAAAATGTGCCCCTCGTCTCATGGGTGGCCCTACGGGGTCGTTGCAGGACCTGCCGGGAGGCCATTTCGATTCGATACCCCCTGGTCGAAGCGGGTACCGCCGGGGCCTTCGTCCTCATTGCGTGGGCCAGGCACGGTTCCTTGATGACCATTCCCTACTGCCTGTTGGTCGCCACCATCATCACGATTCTCCTCATCGATGCCGGCGAACTGCGATCACCGCTGTTGGTGGCGGCCTTGGGAACAGCCATTGCCGACCTAGTTCTCGTGATCATTGCCGCCGCCGGCAGCCACTGGTCAGTGCTCATAGGCGCTCAAGCCGGGACACTCGCCGGAATCGTCGGCTTCAGTGCGTTGCGACGAATGGATCCGGGGTGCGACTGTCGGGAGGGTTTCGGCCGTAGCGCCCTGATTCCCGCAGGCTGTTGGCTCGGAGGCCTTGGACTCGTGGCCGCCGGAATCGGGGCAGGGGTCTTTCTCGCCGTCTTTCTCCTCTGCGTCGCTTTCAACCGGAAATCAGGGAAGATCGCCCCACGGAGTGACGAGAACTCAGCCATTTCCTCTTCAACCGGACTCCTACNCCGCGTGATCGGTCTGCCGATGGTCGTGTCGGTGGCGTTTGGAACGGCTGTAGGTCTCGCGGTGTTCGCCTGATCAGCCAACTGATCAGGAGCTTTACCGTGTTTGTGCGGCTATTGACGTCATGGGTTGGGATATGGGTTGCATGTCTCGTCCCGACGGACAATTACCTGGTCAGAGTCAGTTTTGACCCAAGGACCACGAACAATCCGCCCCTCGCTCTTTGTGCCCGGTGGCAACTGTCACGCGACCGCAATGATTCTGCAGTTTGAATCCAGTATTTGGGTGGCACAATCACTGTATGGAACCCATGGTCATTGAGTCGTGCCACAGCACGTGGGTCGTCGACCTCGAGAACTCGAGGTTCAAGCGGATTCTGAAGGGGTTCGATACGAGTGCTGGACAGGCCTCGACGGCGTGGAGGCCTTGCTTCGGTTTGGAGATTGACCCAATGTCGGAATCGTTCGTGGTTCTGCTCAATGAGGAAGGAACCCGTCTCCTCAGGAGCTGGCGCCACGTGGAACATTGCGCTCAATGCGGTGGTGAAGCAACAACAGAGCTCACGCTCGACGAACTGAGAACCGCCGCGCTGGGTTAGGAATCCGAGTCTGGCATCGCCTGGATTGAGCCCATTTCTCAACCGGCTTCGCGATAAGTGTCACGCCAACCCGTCGGATACACTGACTCGGCAGGTCGCGGGTTGTACCCGTAGTGTGCGCGTCTTCCACGACCGGCACTGAGTACACCGGGGGAGGAGTTCATGAAAATCAGAGGACCCGCCTCGGGAGACAACCGGCCTACCGCTTTGGATGAAATGCTGTCCCCCGATGCTCTAGCCACCAACATGGCGGCGGTAAAGAATTCTCAGAGTGAGCTTGCTCGCACCATCGACGTGCTCTCCGGTCAGATCGACTCGCTGCAGAAGAGCTCTTCGGGCCATCCACCTGCAACCGCACCGCCACCGCCACCGCCACCACCGCCGGGGTTCGCCATTCGGACAGGAACCTCGCCCCCACCACTGCCGGGGTTTGGAGAACAGCCGACAACTCCGCCGCCGCCACAAGTTGACCGTGAGTCTGCGCCTCCACCACCTCCGCCTTCAAAAGGTGGAGGTGGACCTGTGTCACCCACGTCGAGTGGTGCATCTCTCTCGAATAACCCGAGTTCTTCGCTCAGCCCCCTCGACAGACTCCTCGGGGAAGAATTTGGACGACCGCGACCGCGGCCGGCTCAGTCGATCCAGACTCCGCCTCCGGCCGTTTCACCGAACGCCCCCAACGTCACCAGCCCGATTGCCGAAAGCGATACCGCCGNCGCCAATNAGCTGGCCGCCTCTCACGTACCCGAACCGATCTTCTACGTACCGCCGCTCCTCGACGAAAAGACGCCGGCCGCTCCGAAGGTCTCGGTCAATCCTCAACCTCAAACTCAACCAGTCACCAAACCGGCAACTGCGTTCTCGTTCAACGCCACGTTGGACAAATTGAATGCTGATGACCTCACCGGAAACGGTCAAGTGAAAGCTCCACCGGCGCCACTCACCGCGCCCACCCCGACGGCGAAGATCACCATTGGGGGCAATGCTGCGAGCACTCCAACCGCCCCGCCGGTAGAGGAGCTAGCGGCCAACCTTCCTCCTGCACCTGACTTCTTCCGTTCGTCGGGACAGTCATTTGCTTCCGCCGCGGCAATGGTGAACGATATTCTCGCCGCTGCACCCGATGCCGCGCCGGAATCCGGTCAGGTCGAAGGCAAGGAAACGGCCGCCCAGTCGGTCGATGAGCCGGACCCATCAGAGGTGCCGATCACGCCCGACTTCTTCACCGCTCACCCCCGAAAGAGATTCAAGTTCCGCCGTTGAGCGCGGGGGCGATGATCATCTCGTCGTAGATTCCAACCTCAGGCGGTAGGTTCCCTCTTCCACATTCCTGAGCTGCCACCGGTCTTCTCCCACAGCATCAGCTCCCCGATGCTCATGGTGCGGTCGGTGGTCTTGCACATGTCGTAGACGGTGAGGGCGGCGATGGCACAGGCCGTCATGGCCTCCATCTCGACCCCGGTGCGGTCGACTGTCTCCACCTTGGCCTCGACCTCGACATAGTCGTCACCGATGGTGAAGTCGACGTGCACAGCCCCCACCAGCAGCGGGTGACACATGGGAACCAGGTCGGCTGTCCGTTTTGCCGCCTGAATGCCGGCCACCCGGGCCGCCGCCAGCACGTCGCCTTTGGTAATGGCGTTGTTGGCAACTTTGGAGGTGGTCTCGGGCTTCATCGCCACCCGGCACCGGGCCAATGCTCGCCGATGGGTGGGTTCCTTGGGGGAAACGTCCACCATGCGTGCCCCACCCAGAGGGTCCAGATGACTGAGACTCCGGTCAGTCATACCAAGGTCCGATCGATCACGGACGACAGTGTAGAGGACAACCCGATTCCGAATCCGTATTGGCACTCGCTGCACTAGACTGCTAATCCGAGCAGCGCAGACAGCAAAGGGATCAGCCAGCGTGCCCACTTACGAATACAACTGTGCACACTGCGATGAGACCTTCGACGTCGTCCGGTCATTCCACGACGATCCCCTTACTGAGTGCCCCACTTGTGGCAATCCCGTGCGCAAGGTGTTCGGCAACGTGGGTGTGGTGTTCAAGGGAAGCGGCTTTTACAAGAACGACAGCCGCCCCAAGGAATCATCGAAATCGTCGTCTGAAAGTAGCTCGTCGTCGAACGGGTCGTCTGACTCGAGTTCAACTGCCACCGCGACGAAGGCTCCGGCTTCGGACAGCTCCAAAAAGTCGAGCGGCTCCGATGGTGCCTCCACCTCAACCAGCACACCCAAGGCGTCGGACTGAAGATCGGCGCCGAACACGTTTGATTGCCGACCGGGCGTCGGCAACTACCGACTTCATTGATTTTCCGCGCACGGTAGGTGTTTCAGCCGCACACTGCCGGCATGGACCGCACGGACCTCGATCGATTGTTGGTCCTGCTTGCCAAACTGGACGGTTCGGACCTTCACGTAAGAGCAGGCGCGATCCCACGGGTACGAATTTCCGGAGCGCTGCGGCCGCTTATCGATGAGCCGCGGTTCACTCCGGAAGAGACGTTGGCAATCGCCGAGTCGATGATGCAGCCCGGAACTCTCGAGAACTTCCGCAAACANCACGAAGTCGATTTCGCCTACAGCGTGCCCGGTATCGGGCGATTTCGGGTCAACGCCTTCTATCAGCGATCGTCAGTCGCCATGGCCATGCGCCTGGTGCGAACCAATGCCGCTACCGTGTCCGATCTCGGCTTGCCCGAGACAATCACCCGGCTGGCCGAGGAGCAGCGGGGCCTGGTGCTGGTCACCGGTCCGACCGGATCCGGAAAGACCACCACGCTGGCCGCCCTGGTCGATCACATCAATCACACCCGGGCCTGTCACGTAGTGACCATTGAAGATCCGGTCGAGTTCCTCCATGCCGACGATCTGGCTGCCATCGATCAGCGTGAGGTCGGGTTCGACACCGACAGTTTCTCGTCGGCCATGCGGGTGGTNCTCCGTCAAGACCCCGATGTCATCTTCGTCGGTGAGATGCGTGACTTNGAGACGGTGTCGGCCGCCCTCACCGCTGCGGAGACAGGTCACCTGGTGCTCTCGACCCTNCACACCACCGACGCCACTGAGACCATCAACCGTATCGTCGACTTCTTCCCTCCTCATGAGCAGAACCAGAGACGGGTAAGCCTGGCCGGATCCATCAAGGGGATCATCTGTCAGCGACTGGTTCCCACCGCCGACGGAAAGGGCCGGGTGCCCGCACTGGAACTGCTCGTCTCCAACGGGCGTATCCAACAGGCTATCGTCGATCCGATCCAGACATCGGATATCGGGGGCATCATCGCTGAAGGTGAGTACTACGGGATGATGACGTTCGACCAGTCTCTGGCCGGCCTGGTCGCCGAGGGAGTGGTCGATGTCCGCGAAGCCATGAACAGCGCCACCAACCCCCACGACCTCAAGGTGCTGCTGGAGCGCCGGGGCGTCCTCCAGACCGGCCAGCACGCATCATCAGGCGAAGGGCAGGCGGTCGTACCGCCAGTGAGATGAACCGGATCGGCATGGGTCGGCGGCGATGTCTGTCAATTCATCCGGGTTGCCCCAATTGGCCCGTCGCTCTCAAGCTGAACCCACTTCGTTCCGATACTGCTTGTAGGGCGCATCAGCGGGGACGGTCCGTACACACAACTCAGCCGGCATCAACAGAAATCAGGTATTCCCAGGTGTCACAACTACATGGCGAGACGAACGCTGAGTTCAATCAGCCAGGAGAGCGCGGGTTGGGCGCCGATCCGCAGACAGCCACTGAAGTGGCCTTGCGCGCGGTGAGAGGAGCTTATCCATGGCACAGCTGATCGTGGGCCTCGACATCGGCACCAGCGCCGTTCGCGCCGCTGAGCTCGATGTCAGTTTGAAACCACCCCAACTCCTCAACTACGGGCAGACCGGACTGCCGCCGGGTTCGGTTGTCGATGGAGAGATCCACGACGCCACCGCAGTGTCAGAAGCGGTGCGTCGCCTGTGGAAGAGCGGCCAGTTCTCCACCACCTCCGTGATCGTCGGGATTGCCGGCCTTCGGGCCATCACCCGCGAAATCGAGCTTCCGTTCGTTCCGGACAACGAAGTGGACAGTGCCGTCCGGTTCCATTCCGAAGAGGTCATCCCCTTCGCTCCCGACAAGACCATCCTCTCGTCGCAGATCCTCTCCGATTACACCTCTCCCGAGGGCGCCAAAATGCGCCGGGTGCTGGTGGCTGCGGCCCACGCTGATCTGGTCGAAGGAGTCGTCGCCGTGGCCGAGGGTGCCGGGCTGGTGATCAAGGGCGTGGACCTGGTGTCCTCTGCTCTGGTGCGGGCGATCTCTGGCGGCGCCACCGACGACCAACCCGAAGCCATCGTGTCGGTCGGTGCCGGCCTCACCGTGGTGGTCATCCATCAGAACGGGCGCCCGCAGTTCGTCCGCACCATCGGGTCAGGTGGCAATGCCACCACCGCCGCCATCGCCTCCGCTCTCGATCTTCCCTTGGCCGATGCCGAGGCGCTCAAACGTCGCCTGGGAGATCCCACTCCTCAGGTGCATGCCGCACAACAGGCAATCCAAGAGACTGTCGACAATCTCATCAGCGAAATCCGCAACTCGATCCAGTACTTCGCGTCGTTGCCCGGTCGTCTCCCCGTCTCTCGCATCCTGGTAACCGGGGGCGGGTCATCACTCCACGGCTTCATTCCCATGCTGGGCGCCCAGATCCATCTGCCCGTCCACTCGGTCTCCCCCTTGGCCCGCCTGGACATCACCAAGGTCGACCTCACGCCCGATCAGGCAGCCGAGGTCAGTCCCGTACTCTCGACGCCGATAGGCCTGGCCCTCCCCGAGTCCAATCCGGCGGTGAAGCAGTTCAATCTGCTGCCCCCCGAAGTGATCAGGCGAACCCGACTCAACTACATCCAACAGCGAACGATGCAGGTGGCCGCGGTCATCGTGGTACTGCTCGCCGCCTTCGGCGTGTGGAAGGTCTTCCAAGTGCACAGTGCCCAGAATGATGTGAGCGCTCTCAACTCCAGCATCAGCACACTGAATGCGCAGATACCCAAATATGACCTGGTGGTGGCGGCCGACACCGCCTACACCCAGGGGAAGGCACGGCGGACCGCTGTACTGGGCCAATCCATCGACTGGCCCCAGGCCCTCACCAACCTGATCTCGATCACACCGGCTCGGCTCCAGGTGCAGTCATTCGTGGGAACCACCGGGAACGGGACGGCCACCACCCCGGCCACGACCACNACCACGACCACTCCGGCCAGCAACACCGTGTCGGCTTCCATCGGTTTCGTGGCCACTGCCCTCACCGGACCCGGGCCCGGGCTCACCAGCCCCTCCCAATGGACTCAGGCCATCGCCAACGATCCGGCCAAGATGTTTGCCAACCCTGTCCCCACTTCGATCGCCACCAATCCCGACGGTTCCGTATCGTTCCCCTCGACGATCTCGGTTACCCCCTTTGCCAGCTTGGCCAAGAATGCGAGCCTGCAATGAGCACCGTCAAGGAATACCAGAGGCCACTGTTGGTCGCCGTGGTGGGAATCGTCGCCGCCATCTTGTTGTACGCACTGTTGATCTCACCGCAGAGCTCGAAGCTCTCCGAGCTCAACGCGCAGAAGACACAGCTAGCGGGTCAACAACAGCAACTGCAGGCGCGATTGACCAGCCTGCAGGCGGAAAAGCATAAGCTATCGGGCAAGTGCGTGGACCTGCAGAAGATCTCGGTGCAGATTCCGAGCGTTCAGAACCCGGGAGACCTCGCCGCTGAGCAGTCATCCTTCTACAACCAGCTCACCGCCCTGGTGGGTTCGTCGGGAACGTCGATCCCCTCCTTCGCCTGGACCGGCAACACCGCATCGGCAGCCACCGCCACCACACGCCCGGTGGCGGGCAGTCCAACTGTCTCCAGTGGGGTGGTCCCGATCCCGGTCAAGATGCACATCACCGGCAACTATGCCCAGATGTCCGCATTCATCGCCGGTCTTGATTCGTTCCCCCGGCTGTTCGTGATCCAGACCTTCACCCTGGCGGTCGGGGCCGGCGCGGCAACATCGACCGCGGGTGCCTCGACCGGAGGCTCGGCCGCCGCCGGNGCCACGGNTCCCCCGCTGTGGGTAGGCCAGACCCCCACCGCTCCAACTGGAGGGCCCTACGGATTGGATGTCGCCGGATCGATCTACTACACGGCCACTCCCAGCGCCCTGGCCGCCTGCACCCAAGCCGCCAACGCCAAGTAACAGTGCGCCCGCTTATACGCGCCTACAACCCGAGTTGATTGCGGATAACGACGAACTCGACAGCAAGTACCCTCCAGACGATCTCGGTGTCGGTGGCTTCATAGTCGTGGACAACTCGGTTTCTCAATCCACGAATCTCCGACCAAGGAACTGTCGGATGTGTTTCCTTGAAATGGTCAGGGAGCCGGTTGGCCGTCCCCGCGAACTCGGTCACGATGTTCTTTGCCGCCCGTTTGGCCATCCAATTCGAGTCATAGAGTTCTTTGCCGTCGGCTACCAACACACCGGCGTCATCCATGCATCTCCGGAGACTTCCGAGTTGCTCTGCCAACCTTTCACCCGGCGACGACATGTGGAGCCCGGAATCCATGCTCCGGCCCGGAGTAATCCGTTCACCGTTCGGCTCCCCATCGGTGCGCTTCTTCACAAACGGACGGTATCCCGAGCGATGGACGATCCCGGCCTTACTGAGCGTTCCGAAATGACCTGGACCGGATAGTCGAGCAACTCCGAGAGGTCCATTTCAAGACCCACCTGATCAAACAGCGAGGCTTCGGGGCCAAAGGTGACTACCAAATCGATGTCACTCTGTGTCGTGTCTTCACCCCGGGCACACGAGCCGAACACCNGGACATTGGAGGCATGGCGACCCTCCGCCAATTCCACCACTCGCTCTCGTTGTTGGAACAGCACATGAGAAGGAGTTGATCGGGTCGCATGAATAAGTCGGTCTCTGGTGGCCCGGGCCGGAGTCACTTTGCCCTGCTCGTATGACGAAACTCTCGACTGGCTGGTTCCGGCCAGCTTGGCCAACTCGGTCTGACTCAACCGGGCTGCAATTCAGGCAGTTCTCAATCGGGGGGCGAAATCCACACCCAAATAATCTCACCTGATATAGCGAGCTCTTCTATACCCCGCTGATCTGCATGTCACCTACGGCCAAGGTCTGACCGGCGGCGATCCCGGGAAGCCACTCGACGTCGGCCCCCACCGCTACCAGCGAATGCAGAATTCTCTGGAGGGTCGATGCCACGGTGATCTCCCGAACCGGCTCGGCCAGCTTTCCGTCGCGGATCATGAGCCCTTCGGCACCAACCGAGAAGTCACCACTGATCGGATTCACCCCCGAATGGACCCCGGTCATCGACTGTACGAAGAGCCCGTCACCCACCGCCGCCAGCACCCCGTCCTCATCGAATCCCTCGGGGCCCGGCGTTAAGGCCAGTGCCCGGCAGCCCGGCCCCGGGGTTCCGGCGAAGCCACCCCGCACCGCCGAGCCGGTCGAGACCACTCCGGCCCGTGACCCGGCCACCGTGTCATACAAGAAGCCCTTCAAGAGCCCCGCCACGATGAGCTCGTTACGCCGGCAGGCCAGGCCCTCGGCATCGTAGGACGCCGCCCCGTAGGCCAACGGATTGGTGGGATCGTCGACCAGGGTGAGCCCGGTGTCCCCCACCTGTTCACCGATCCTTCCGGCGAAGAACGAACGGCCCTTGGCCACGGCTTCTCCCGACAGGGCGGTGGAGATTACCGACAGCAACGTGGATGCCGCCCGCCGGTCGAAGACCACCACCGAGCGTCCCGACGGGCCTTTGGTGGCTCCCAACATGCGCACCGCTCGCCCCACCGCGTCGGCGGTGGCCTTGTCGGGGTCCAGGCCGTCGAACCCACGGGCCGTATCGAATCCACCACCGGTCTGGCTGGCATCGCCATCCCCGGCGATCACCCCGACCGAAATGAAACCCTGCGTCTTGCGATTCGACGAGCGGATGCCGGTGGTCGATACCAGGGCGACCTCCACCGAGGTGTCGCCGTAGTCAGCCGACGACACCTGTCGGATACGGGGATCCGCCCCTCGGGCCTGTGCTTCCAGCGCCAGGGCCAGGGCCACCTTCTGCGAGGTCGGAATGGTTGACAGGGCTTCGTCCCACAGGTCGAACGGCACCGCAACCACGCCATCGGGCACCGCCAACTGAACGTGATCGTCGGGGGTGGCGAAGGTGGCATTGTCACGAGCCTCGTCCAACGTCTCCTCCAGGACAGATTCATGAAGAGAGCCGGCCCAGGCGAACCCGAGTTTGTGATCGACCACCACCCGAACCCCGATGCCGGCCGAGGTGGCCGACGTCAGGGATTCGACCTCACCGTCATAGGCGCGGATCTCCGTCTCGTCACCCCGGGCCACGTAGACCTCGACGTCCTCACCCGATCGCGCCCAGCCGGCCACCCGATCGGCCAGGGCCAGGAGGTCGTCGGGGCCGTCCGGGTGGGGGCCAGCCGTGGCCGATGTGGTCTCAGCGGCGGTTGTCATTCCGTGGTACCCCCGATGGTCACGCCGGTGATCCGGAGCGTGGCCTGGCCACACCCCACCGGCACACTCTGGCCGTCCTTGCCACAGGTTCCCGGAGTCATGGCGAAGTCGGTGGCCACCGCGTCCACCCGCTTCAGGATTTCGGGCCCGTTCCCGATGAGGTTGGCGTCGCGGAGCGGTTCGGTGATCCGTCCTCCCTCGATCAGGTACGCCTCGGTGGTACCGAACACGAAGTCGCCGGTGGTGGTGTTTACCTGCCCACCGCCCAGTTTTGCCACGTAGACGCCATGGGGGGTCTGCGCCACGATCTCGTCGGCGTCGTCGTTACCCGGCAACAGAAATGTGTTGGTCATCCGCACCATGGGCAGGTGTTGATAGGTCTGGCGCCGACCGTTGCCTGACGACTTCCGGCCCTCTTTGCGGGCCCGGAGGTAGTCCCACAGGTACTCGGTGAGGATGCCATCCTCGATGAGCACGTTGCGTTGGGCCGGCCGACCTTCGTCATCGAAGCCGAAGGTGCCCCACTCGGAGCCCACCGTGCCGTCATCGACCAGGGTGACCAACGGACTGGCCACTTGTTTTCCCACCTGGCCCACGTACACCGAGGCATTCTTGGCGATGTGATCGGCCTCGAGGCCGTGCCCGCAGGCCTCATGGAAGAGGATGCCGCCACTTCCGCCGGCCAAGACCACCGGCACCTCACCGGACGGCGCCGGGCGAGCCGACAACTTGGACAGGGCCCGACCCGCAGC
>JGI24140J50213_10001140_pt1 | contig 11841 bp, 11 predicted proteins | sample BarGraIncu00222A_FD_50213 | JGI IMG/M metagenome (IMG submission 50213)
ACGATCTCGCCCATGCACCGTTGCACACGACAGATATCGGACAAGCCGACTTCCAGCTTCTGATCGACGTCAGGCGCTTTCAGATCGCAGTGGATACAGATCCGGAGGCTCAAATTAGATTGTCGGCGCGAATCGTCGACAAGGATGGAAAAGTCATCGCGTCGCGGTTGTTCGAAGAGAACGGGAAATTCGACAAGGTCGAGCCACAGGCTGCCGTCGCGGCGTTCAATGCTGCGTTTGGTCGAATTGCCGGAGATGTGATTGTCTGGACCACGCAGACGCTGCAGTAACCGCGGGTGATTTTATTCGAGGGTCTTCAGATACGACAGCAGGTCGTGCTGCTTCAACCACCGCAATTGGAGGAAGTTGCCGGCCGCAGGTTGCTGGAAGCCCGTTTGGAGAAAGCCGGCTAAGAACGGTGATCCCCGGTGAGGCCGCGAACCCGATGCACGGTTGCCGCATTACGCCGGTATATCTCCAGCAAACCGCGAATCGTCAGGTCGGGATCGAAGTGGTCTATCGCCTCGGTAGCGCCGTGGAACAACGATGCGACACCGCCTGTTGCGACGACCGTCATCGCTTCGTTTCGTTCAGCCTTGATGCGCGCGATCATACCCTCGATGAGTGCAACGTGACCCCAGAAAATGCCGGACTGCATGGCGCTAACCGTGTCGTCGCCTATCACCCGTCGTGGCTTTTGCAGCGCGATCCTGGGAAGCTTCGCGGCAGCCGCATGCAGGGCCTCCATCGACAGGTGGACGCCTGGCGCGATCACTCCTCCGTCGAAGGCGCCATCACTCCCGATCACGTCCAGTGTGATGGCGGTCCCGCTGTCGACGATGATCAATGGCCCGGAATAGAGCTTGAGCGCGCCGAGCGCATTGACCAGACGGTCCGATCCGACCTCCGAGGGCTTTCTGGTCCGCACCTCGATGCCTAGCTCGGTATTCTCACCGATGATCAAGGGCTCGACGTGCAGGTAACGACGCGACAGGTTTCGCAGGTTGAAGATGGACTGCGGCACTACACTCGATATCACACAGGCATTCAAAAAGCTGAGCTCAAGTTTGTGCATTGCCATCAGCTGTGACAGCCACACGACGTATTCATCGGCTGTACGGCTAGGCTGGGTGGCCGATCGCCATTGGGCAATCCAATGGTCGCCGTCGTGAACCGCAAACAGGCTGTTGGTGTTTCCCTGCTCAATTGCCAGAAGCATCGATCAAGTCCTACGTTGCTGCTTCACACTACTGAAGGCATTACTTCGGCAGACCGTGAAGCGCGAAGTCACTCGCATGACCACCCTGACCACATTAGACAGCTTTTCAACGAATCTTGCGCTGCGAAAGATCGCAGGCATGCGCAAAATTATCAATTGTCGCGTATGGAAGACTCCGGCATCATAGCGGCAGGGCGAAGCAGTAGTGCCCATCTTCATCGGCCGTGGCCGCCACTTGTCTCACTGGTCAGCATTGCGTTTTCCCTTTTCAGCGTTGAAACGGTGTCAGTTTGCAGTTGGTTTGCAAACTTTGTTCGCGGTGAGTTCTAACAATTGAAGATTGCCCGCTCTGCGAGGCCGCGCGGCCGGAGAGATCGTCGGCATTCGCGATTTGAGGGCTTTGCCGGGCTGCAACATAGGCCGCCAGCCCTTCCAGGTCGGACATCCGCACGTTGACACCGTCGAGTGGCGACACGACATATCCTGAACCGCCGATCGAGGTCACTGCTCAGGAGCAAGATATGAACGCGCCGCCAAGCGATCCCGTCACCGCGCATTCCGACAGCGACGTTGGGCACTGGCTGATAAACCACACGCGCGATGAGCGCTTCATTGACAATATTTTCGCGGAACTGTGTGTCCGGCTCCAGCGAGCGGGCGTTCCCGTCAAGCGGGCATCGCTTCATGTTATGATCAATCATCCGCAATGGCTTGGCGCCCGGATCATGTGGGCCGACGGGATGCGCGAAGCCGAGATTGCGAGAGTAGACTACGACGCCAGGGAGCGATCCGAATACATCGGTAGTCCCGCCAACGAAATCCATGACGGTGCCACCGAGGTGCGCGAGAATCTCGAACGCGATCCCTCGCTGGGCCGCAAGCACGCCGTCTATGACGAGATGCGGGCGAAAGGCCTGACCGACTATGTGGCGTGGCCAATGTACCATACGCTCGGCAAGCGGCATATCGTGACCTTTGCAACCGACCGGCCCGGAGGTTTCGACGACGCGGATATCGCCGGCCTGTTGAAACTGTTGCCGGTTCTGGCACTGGTCAGCGAAATCCGTGTCAAGAACCGGCTGGCGCGAACGCTGCTCGAAACCTACGTCGGGTCGCATGCCGGCGAACTCATTCTGGCCGGCGCCACCAGGCGCGGCAGCGGGACGACGGTACGCGCCGCCATCCTGATCTGCGATCTGCGCGATTTCACCAGGATCTCCGACAACTGGCCGCGCGATGACGTGATTGATCTTCTGAACGGTTATTTCGACGCGATGTCGGAGCCGATTGCGCGACATGGCGGGGAAATACTGAAATTCATCGGTGACGGTCTGCTCGCGATTTTTCCGCTCAGCCAGCCGTCGGCCTGCGCAAATCTGCTGCGTGCCGTGGCGGAAGCCCGTCAGGCCATGGTTGCCCTGAACGAAAAGAACAGCGAAACCGGTCGTGCGCCATTGAATTACGGCATCGGCGTCCACGTCGGGGACGTCATGTACGGCAATATCGGGTCGCGCACCCGGCTCGACTTCACGGTCATCGGTCCTGCCGTCAACATGGCTTCGCGTCTCGAAACCCTCACCAAACAATTGGGCAGAACGGTGCTGCTGTCCCGCGCGTTCGCCGACTTCGTCGAAAGCGATTTCGATCTCGAACGCGTCGGCGAATATCCGGTCCGCGGCTTCAACGACCCGATCGAGCTGTTTGCGTATCACGGCTGAATGCCGATCTATCGCCGGGTGACGAGCGGTCCCGATGGGCGATCAGGAGCATTGCGAGGCGTGTGCGTGCCTGTTTACGACTCCCGGAATACGTGAACACGTCGTCGAAGTCGCGAACGAGATGGACCATCTTGGATGCTCTGGGGGTCGCTCAATGTGGCAGATCATCGGCTATTGGCTTGGCTGGTCGGGCTCACCGGGCAAAGGCCGCGCCGTCGGCGAGAACAGGTTCAGCGGCGACATCAAGCCGGACATCAAGCGCGTGCGATAAGAGGTCAGCATGCGCCAGGTAAGGCGCGGCAGACTGGCTGTCGCAATTGCCAACGGCCGCGTATTGTCCGATGACACATGTGTCTATGTCGCCAGGGATATGAGAGTCGGACTGATAGCGTCGTGAGCCTAACCGGTCGAGATGGAGTGCTGATCCATCAATATTTCGGGCTCCGGGTCATGCTCGGCATTGTCGTTGACGGCGCTGAATCTCGGCTCGATCCGGCCGCCTTCAACGACGCGCTCACTCAAGGTCGCCGGATCAAGGTCACGCCTGGACTGGAAGCGCTGCATGATCCAAACAGCGACCAGGACGACCGCGGGTGCAAACAAAAACAAAAATGCGACCATGGACATGTATTCCGCAAACGGGATCGACGGTTGGCACCATCTTATCCATCATCGCTCAAGAGGCCAAGCCAGTACGAAAAGGAACGATCGGTTCCACGAAAATGCAGCAAGATAACTCACTCAGGTGAACGGGTTCCCTCGGCCTGCGTCACCGCGGGGGACGCGCCCTGCGAAGCGGTTGAGGATTGACTTTGGCTGCACCCGCTGCACAAACGCAGCATGACCGAAGCATCAACATCGGACACCCCACTGAGGGCGTCGTTCCAAGTCAAATTGAATGGCGAGTCCGTTGTGATTGCGACGGTCGGCCAGGCCTACCGGTTCATTACCCGCCTCAACACGGTCGAGTGGATGGAGTTTCAAGCGCTCCACAACGATGCCAAGGCGGCACTCGAAGCGGCGGCCGAAAACGGGATGATGATCGTGCAGGCGACCAACGCGGTTCGAGCGCTTTTCGCGCGCGCGAAGTTGCTCTGACCAAAATGAGTTCGAATCGCTTCGGGTGCGCCACGGCCGATGAAGATGGGCACTACTGTTTCGCCGTGGCGCTATGATGCGGCGGCCTGCTGCGCGATCCAATCGGCAATGCTCCGAGCGCCAGCGATTTTGTACTACGCCTTTGCGCGGCGCCGTCGTGGGTGTCGAAAAGCTTCACTAGCGGCTTCCTCAATGTCGCCGAAATGCATGCGAAGAGCCGCGTTCAGACGGAAAAGAAAGGCTTAGATGGTCTGGCTGCTGGGCCTGCCGTGTCGACGACCCGTGGCGCCTAGGTTGTGGTAGCGGGTTCACGTTCGACGTGGCCAAGCAGGCAGGAACGCAGGGTTTCGATCTCCGGACAATCCGCGGTGCCGAGCGGGCCGATCAGGAAGCCACTCTCTAGAGGCTCGCATCTGTAACCTGGATAGCGCCGCAACCTTTCCGCGATCACCACATCGACCTTGCCCTCGAGTAGCTCGTGCAGGCCCGCCGGCTGGCTGAGGCGAATGGCTACATGTGGCTGCGCCCGGCGGAACTGCACTAGACGCGTCCGCAACCCATCGACGTCGAAACTGGCATGTACACCAATATGCAACAGACTTGTGGCGCCCTCAGGCCTGAGCTCGGCAGTGGCGTCGGCCAGGCAACGAAACGCCTGACGTACCCGCATTAGATAGGTTTCCCCGGCAGAAGTCAGGATTACCTGCCGCGTCAGCCGCTCGAACAGCTGCACCCCCAGCCGCTCCTCCAGCAGGCGAACTTGCTGGCTGACGGCGCCGGCAGTGACGTGCAGCTCGTGGGCAGCCTGCTTGAAGCTGAGATGGCGGGCGGCGGCCTCAAAGGCGCGCAGGGCATTGAGTGGCGGCAGCAGATACGTCATGGCCGGCTCCGAGCTATGCGGTAGGGCCGCAGGGTGCATGAGTTTCGCTCGTTCTACAAAAGAGAAATCCTGCTTTGTCGCTGGTGAAGGCGGGCCGTATGGCTGACTTACACAACAAACATCGAGGAAACCTACCAAAGTGCCGCCTGAACTGCCGTCGATCGAGACTTCGTATTCCTGGATTCGCCTCGTCGCCTCCATCACTCTCAGCACACTGGGCTGCGTGGGCATGTGGTCTCTGGTCGTGGCGCTGCCGGCAGTGCAAGCCGATTTCAACGTGCCTCGCGCCGACGCGTCTTTGCCGTACACGCTCACCATCATCGGCTTCATGATCGGCGGCATCATTGTCGGCCGACTGGCGGATCGATTCGGCATCTTGCCACCACTAGCTGGGGGCACGATCCTAATGAGCCTCGGCTACGTCCTTACTGCCTCCGCTCCGAGCCTGCCCGTCTTCGCGGTTGTCTCCGGCGTCACGATCGGCCTCGGCGCGGCGGCGAGCTTCGCGCCCTTGGTGGCTGATGCCTCGCTGTGGTTCGATAGGCACCGCGGCCTCGCCATTTCGTTAGCTACATCCGGCAGCTCCCTTGCCGGCGTGGTCTGGCCACCGATCATCCAGCATTTCATCGCCGAGGTCGGCTGGCGCCAGACCCATATCGGCATCGGCATATTCTGCCTGGCAACCATGCTGCCGCTCGCCCTGGTTCTCCGGCGGCGGCCTGTATTCCGCAAGGCTACCGTCGAAGCGGCAAACACGGGCAATGCCAACCAAGCTATTGGCTTGGCGCCGAATGTCACCCAAGGTCTGCTGGCCTTCGCTGGGCTGTGCTGCTGCGTCGCCATGTCGATGCCGCAGGTCCACCTGGTCGCCTACTGCGGCGATCTAGGATACGGCCCTGCGCGCGGTGCCGAGATGCTGGCGCTAATGCTCGGCTTTGGTGTGGTGAGCCGTCTGATCTTCGGCTGGGTGTTGAACCGCATCGGCGGCCTGCCGACCTTGCTGCTAGGCTCGACCATGCAGGCCATTGCACTCGCGCTTTATCTGCCGTTCGACGGGCTGGTCTCGCTCTACGTCATTTCCGCCATTTTCGGCCTGGCGCAAGGCGGCATCGTGCCGAGCTATGCGGTGATCGTCCGTGAGCTGTTCCCGGCGCAGGAGGCCGGTCTTCGCGTCAGCCTCGCCATCTCGACCACGCTCGCTGGCATGGCGCTAGGGGGCTGGCTGGCTGGCGCGATCTACGACTGGACCGGTTCTTACGCAGCGGCGCTGGTAAATGGCATCGCCTGGAACATCGTGAACATGGCGATCGTATTCTGGCTGCTACACCGCAAGCGTCGGCGTGCTGTCGGCGCCCTTGCCGCGGCCTAGACTAGATTTGCGACCTGGCCCGCGGTCAATACACGATCAAGAAAGCTCGCAATCAGAGGCGCGAGACCAGCGCGCAGCAACCGCCACCCGGGACGACTGCCACTCGTGCCTGGCTCCGTGTCCTTCATCGCGAGCACCTCCAACGAGAGAGTTGAGACGGTGACAACGCACTCAACTCGACAACTTGTCTTGGTCAATCGAAGAACCGGCCGATCTTGGCGGCGATAGCGTATCCGAATTGGCGCGCCAGTGCGTCGTGCTGGCTTCGCCTCTAGTGAAGTCGCGGAGCGCGAATGTGGCCGTCATCCGTCGGCCAGTTCCAGCGCGCCGCCCAGCAGCTTGATGTTGAGCTTCCCGCCGGTAAACAACATATCGTCGAGCGCTTCGCCGATATCGCGGGATTCCACGGCCGTTCCACCGTCGCGAGCGATGCTGGCTTGGGCGACGCGCCGCATCAGCTCCTTGATGAACGCGGCACTGACACCCTTGGTCCGCTGCGCGGCCTCGCTTACGATGGTCTCGCCGAGCGGCAGGCCCCTGCCATAAAGCTGGATCAGCTTCCTGCGGCCGATATCGTCCGGAAGCGGCACCTCGATCGCCTGGTCGATGCGGCCCGGCCGGTTCGACAAGGCGCCCTCAAGCTGCTCCGGCCGGTTGGTGGTGAGGATGAACAGAATGTCCGCATCCTCCTTCAGTCCATCCATCTCGTTGAGCAACCCGTTGAGCATCGATTCCTCGCAAGGTCCCATCTTGTCCCGATCGCGCGCAATGAGATCGACATCCTCGATCACGACCATCGCCGGTTGCAGAAGTCGGGCAAGAGCCATGTAGTGAGCGAGCAATGTGACCTGCGCCGCGGTGATGATCAGGGTGGTATGACCGGGCAGGTTGCTTGCCAGATAGCGGATGGTGTGCGTCTTGCCGGTTCCGGGCGGGCCGTAAAGCAGGATGCCTTTGCGGGTTGATTGTCCCAGCCGCCGCAACTGCTCGCGGCTGCCGACAAAGCTCAGCACGTTGCGGTCGAGCAATTTCAGCGTCGCTTCGGGCAGGATTACCTCCTCGCGCCGAACCGGCGGCAGCCGGTGGACCATGACGCCTTTCGAGCGCCCCCGATAATCCGCATCGCCATCGAGCGACAGGACCTTGCCGCGATAGCAACGCGCCGCGTTGACGGCGTTCTCCAGCTCCGCGAAACAGCGTTGCACGAATTCGCTGCCCGCCGCCCCGGCAGGTACGGCAATCTCGACGCGGGTCCCGGACTCATAGCCATACTCGCGGTGCGAGGAGAGCATGACCGCGTAACGCAGGCCGTCGGCGATACAGAGCCAAAGGCCGTTGTTGAGGCATTTGACCGGTTCGATCTCGCCGATGTCGACATCATGGTACTGCGCGGGCGCGATGGCGTAAGCATAGTCATCCGCATAACGCGTCAGTGCGGAGATCGTCAGTGTTTCATAGCGGCGTTGCTCGTGGATGCCGAAGAAGCGGACCGCCGATTTCGAGAACAGTCTGTCGATCGCGGCCTGCACGTCGGCTCGCATGTGTCCGGGAAACTGCCGCGAGGTTGCGGCCAACCGGTCCGTTGCGATGCCGGCGAAATGCCAGTCCAGAGCTTCGTCGGCGTGGGTGAATTGCTTTATCTCGAAGACGCCGGCCGCATTGCTGGCGACGGCCAACGTGCAGTCGTCGCAGACGAATGCCGTTTTGTTGGCGAGATCAATCTCGTTCTCTGCGACGAGGATGCCGCATAATTTGCAATCATGGGGGCCAATATCGTCGCCGGCCTCGGTCGTGATCACCATTGAATGTCCGGCTGCCTTGATGCGCTGTTGCGCCGTCTGAAGCAGCGCCTCGGCGACCGCGCGCGGATAGGTTCCGCAAACCGCCTTGCCCTGCCTCTCGACCGTCGAGCACAATGTAGTGGCGACGGCCGCCGGCAGGCTAAAGACGGAGCGAACGAGATCGACCATAAAATTTTCCGGCGTCTCTTCGTCATCATGAAGGACAAGCTGGAGGTAGGCGGCTTCGGCCTGAACATCGTGCATTGAAAATACTCCTGAAAAATCGACTGGTTGAAAGCAGCGGCAGCATGGAACAAAACAAGAACAATGTCACGTCCTATCGCGCTAGCGGCGAGGTGTTCCGACAATTGAGCGCGACCGCCCGTATCCCTTGATAGGTTCTGCGACGCGTGGCGACGACGTCAGCGCCAACCAAGGGCAGGGGCGACGTGGGTCAAAAGCGCCTCGATGACATGCGCGTTGTAGGCGACGCCCAGTTGGTTGGGGACGGTGACAAGCAGCGTGTCCGCCTCTGCGATGGCATCGTCCTGCTTCAGCAATTCGATCAGGGCATCCGGCTCCGCCGAATAACCACGGCCGAAGATCGCCCGGGTCCTTTCGTCGATGAAGCCGATCTGGTCTTCTTCCATGCCCGGGTTTCCGAAGTAGGCGCGATCGCGATCGTCGGTCAGGGCAATGATGCTCCGGCTGACCGAGACCCGCGGCTCGCGCGCATGGCCGGCCTCCTTCCAGGCGGCGCGGAAGGCGCGAATCTGGGCGGCCTGCTGGACATGGAACGGCTCGCCGGTCTCGTCGTCCTTCAGCGTTGAACTCTGCAGGTTCACGCCAAGCTTGGCAGCCCAGACCGCCGTGGCGTTGGAGCCGGCGCCCCACCAGATCCGGTCACGCAGGCCCGCCGAATAGGGCTCGAGGCGCAGCGGGCCCGGCGGATTTGGAAACATCGGCCGCGGGTTCGGCTGCGCGAAACCCTCGCCGCGCAGCATGGTGAGGAACATCTCCGCATGTTGCCGGCCCATGTCGGCGTCGCTCTGGTTTTCGGCCGGCCGGTAACCGAAATAGCGCCAGCCATCGATCACCTGCTCGGGTGAGCCCCGGCTGATCCCGAGTTGCAGCCGCCCGCCTGCGATGAGATCGGCGGCGCCCGCGTCTTCGGCCATGTAAAGCGGGTTCTCGTAGCGCATATCGATGACGGCTGTTCCGATCTCGATGCGGCTGGTTTTGGCGCCGACGGCTGCCAGCAGAGGAAACGGCGAGGCGAGCTGGCGGGCGAAATGATGGACACGGAAGTAGGCCCCGTCAGCACCGAGTTCCTCGGCCGCCTGGGCCAGATCGATCGACTGCAAGAGCGCATCGGCCGCCGAGCGTGTCTGCGACTGCGATGAAGGCGTCCAGTGGCCGAATGAGAGGAAGCCGATTTTTTTCATGCCGATGGAGCCTCTCAGGTTTTTGGATGCGGCGATGAGCAGGGAGCGTCGGCGCGTCCCCGGCCGTGAACCCATGATAGCTATTTCTCGTCTCGGCCGCGCAGTAAAGCCCGTTCAAACCGGAAATAGCTTCTCATCTCAGCTTTCGCTTTCTCTAATACGCTTCGTCAAATAAATCAGCGGCGAGGAGGAGGCGATGAAAACAACGCTTTCTTGATCGGCTTTGAAAAATGCCCGATGCAAATGTCTTCAGCTCTCCCCGCGAGCACCGCTTCGGATGTGAAGCGCTTCACAATAGGTGCAAAACAAAGGTGATAATACGATCTATCGATTGAAGTGTTGATCCGCTCGTCGAAACCTCACGCAGAATGCGAAATCGAAGAGTGAGTCCTAATCTGGATAAATCATTATAATTCGATGAACACTTCGAAAACTTAAACTAACGCAATGGCGTTAGACGCCGATCCCCGGATCGATTTCACAAAGGAGCGGCGTGGACTGCCCTAGCAAAATCACATTTAAAGGGAGTTTCCATCATGGATACACGTACCCTAAAAAGCCAGATACATAAAACCAGTATTAAGAAGGCGAAGCGCGCAAAAGGAGGGAAGATTGTCTCTCATGGAAAGAAGCCTCGCAGAGCCGAGGAAAAAATTCGCGTGCGCGTGCCGACGGTGCCACTACAACACAGGGGGGAATTCAGTCCGGGAACGTCGGCGCGACATCACAAAGGACCGGATCGTGGTGATGATCCTGTGGTATTCGTAACTTATACCCCGCAGGACAGACCGAAAGATCCTAGCATAGTGAGTTACGTTCCCGCCGATCCCTGTGGCGACGACAGCGAACCCGGGGTGATTTTGCAAACGGGCAATGATTATGTTCGCTATTCAAACGACCGTGGAAAAACTTTCCAAATCCTCGCAAACACGGCGGTGATAAATAACAACTTTGCTGGAGGTCAGAATGGCGATCAAATAATGCTGTTTGTACCGGGTATCCAATGTTTTGTATGGTACATGCAATATAACGCAAATCCCACTACAAGCGACGGTGCTTTTCGTCTTTCGTTTGCAAAATTATCGGACCTTCAAACTAAAATCAAAGGCGTTTGGAATACATATGACTGGTTGTCGTCCGATTTCGGGCTTCCTGGAACTGATTTTGATTACCCGGACATTGCTGCTACGGATGAATTTCTGTACGTGACGACGGGTACCGACAGCCAAGGGCGGCTGTTAATGCGCTTCAAACTTTCCGACTTTGTTGCTGGATCTGTTGGCGCGGAATTCCTGGGCCTCCTGTCAATCACGACCGCAGCAGACAAATCGACCGACACTCTTCGCTATGCCCACCTGTGCCAACAGGCCTCTGACCGTGCCATGTTAGCAGGACACGTCGATAATTCGACATTACGGGTGTTCGACTGGCCTGACAGCGGTAATTTGACCACGCACGACGTTTCAACTGTGACGTGGCCCAATACGGGGGATTACGGGTCAAAATGCCCGGACGGAACTGATTGGCTCACTAACGGTGGCGATTCAGAGATTTCGGGATTTGTCAGACATGGCGATAACCTCACGTTGGCGTGGTGCGCTTCGAGAGGGAGTGCGGGCGGGGGAGCCTTCAATTTCCCAAACCCACACTGCCGTGTTGCAACGATGCGTATGTCTGACTGGACCGAAACCAGCGAAACGCAAATCTGGAATCCGGATTATGCCTTCGCGTTTCCCGATGTCAGTGTAAACGGGCAAGGTGAAGTAGGCGTTGCAGTCGCCTGGGGCGGACCTAGCAACTATGCCGACGCCGCATTCGGGATAATGGGCGATTTCGTCGTCTGGTATCAGGACGGGAGTGACGCCGCGCTTTCTCGTTGGGGTGATTATGTCACCGTCCGCCAATCCAAGTGGCGCGGAAACGCTTTTGCGGGATTCGGATATTTTACCAAGAAGGATAGCAAGGTCGGCCTGGGGGTTTATCAGGAGCCCTATTACTTGCAGTTTGCGAGGAAGTCGCAAACCTGAGCACACCCCTCAAGTGAGCCAGGAGTTTGGCTGATGCGGCGATCAGGTGGGGGCTGCTTGACGAGACTTCAATGACTCGATTCGGTTTCTGGAATCTGACACTGACGATGGCGGGAAAGTGATTTTCACCTTCCCGCCGCCACGTCTTGTCAGCTCAGGCCGGTTCAACAGAGACGCAGGTAGCTCGCGAGTGCTGTCTTCAGCGGCACGAGCCCATCGTGCTGGCGGCCGAAAAGAAAAAAGCCCCGGCGATGAGACCGAGGCCTGGAAAAAGAATTCATCAACGCTTCTGGCCATCGCCCCA
>JGI24140J50213_10001141_pt1 | contig 11829 bp, 10 predicted proteins | sample BarGraIncu00222A_FD_50213 | JGI IMG/M metagenome (IMG submission 50213)
TTACGAAACGCAAGCCGCACACTGCCGAAGTGTCCAGCCCGCTCGCGGCCGAATAAAACACGAGGTTAAATCATGGGTCCGCTTTGACAAAGTGACGGTCGGCATGGCCGCAGAGAAGAAGGTCACCGTTACGCCCGAGATGACGGTCGGTCATGTCGTCCCCGGGATGCCCGCCGTCTACGGCACCCCAATGATGACCCTGCACATGAAGATGGCATCGGGACAGTGATCGCTTCGTCCCTGCCGGCGGGATATATCAGCGTCGGAATGGCGGTGGAGATCCGCCATCTCGCGGCACGCCGATCGGCCGCTCCGTTCGTGCTATTGCGCGGGTCGCCAGGATCGAGGCGAAGAGCGTCGTGTTCAAGTGGGGCAAGACCCGTGCTGATCGCCCAGATGCCCCCGCCGATGCTGAGGCGCCATGCCCCGGTGAACTGTCAAAGACCGAGGTCCGAAAGCCCGGGATGGTCCGAAGGGCGAGGCCCGGAGCGATCCCAATGGTATTTGCGCTCCGATTCCTTGATCGGGAGGTCGTTGATCGAGGCGACGCGCCTCTGCATCAGCCCATTGGGGGCAAACTCCCAGTTCTCGTTGCCGTAGGACCGAAACCAGCTTCCAGAATGGTCATGCCATTCGTAGGCGAACCGCACGGCGATGTGGTGGTCGGTAAAAGGCCCAGAGCTCCTTGATGAGGCGATAATCGAGTTCCTTCATCCATTTGCGCGTCAGGAACGCGACGATCTCGTCGCGGCCGCGCAAGAACTCCGACCGGTTTCGCCAGTAGCTGTCTGGAGTGTAGGCGAGTGAAACCCGCTGCGGATTGCAGGAATTCCAACCGTCTTCCGCGCCCCGTACCTTTTGAGCGGCGGTCTCGCGGGTGAACGGCGGTAAAGGCGGGCGGCTCTCGGTCACGTCAAACTCCCGTTTCTGGTCACACGTCCGATCACACGGTGTCGAGGCAAAGCTTACCCGGGAGGCCCATCCTCGTCTTTCGGCAGCAGCCGTAGTTTTCCGAAATGCACGACCCGGCCTGGCAGCGAGGCGGGGCCGGCAAGAATTGCCGCGGCCGCTGCTGCAGGCATCTCGCGGACCGTATGGAAAATTCACGATCGTCCTGGTCTTGTCCGTACCGAATTGCGAATCGACCGTTGCATGCAATCTCTCCGCATCCAGGTCCCCAGGCACCGCGTTGGGTTGAATCGCGACGTCAACGTCAGGTCGGCCGGGTTGAAAAAGAAACAATCGAGACACCAGCCATCGAGCGGCGATACCCGGCAGCGCGAATAACGACTCCTCACAGCGCATAACTCGGCCGGCGAAACCCGGCGGCAAGAATAACGGCCCTTTACGCCGCGTAACTGGGCCGGCGGCCCGTTCGATGCGATCAATCGCTTGTCAGCACGAAGGTTCTCTCTGACAAGCGCAACCGTCAAAAGCGAGAGTCAAAATGACTACTACCAATCCACGCTACACCGCTGGAGCTTCCCGCCGCGACGTTATCGTCGGCAGCGCCTTGGCGGCTGTGGCCACGGCTATACCGGCGCTCCTCACGGGGCCAGCGAGCGCGGCAACTCCAACATCAAACCGAGGCGAAGGAACGAACGCCATGAACACGATCACCACCAAAGACGGTGTCCAAATCTTTTACAAGGATTGGGGGCACGGTCAGCCGATTGTCTTCCATCACGGCTGGCCCCTGAGTTCCGATGACTGGGATACGCAGATGCTGTTCTTTCTCCAGCACGGCTATCGCGTTATTGGCATCGACCGCCGCGGGCACGGGCGCTCAAGCCAGGTGTCGGATGGGCACGACATGGATCACTATGCGGCCGACGCGGCGGCCGTGGTCGAGCATCTGGAGCTACGGAACGCCGTACATATCGGCCATTCGACAGGAGGCGGTGAGGTGGCGCGCTACGTCGCGCGACACGGCAGGGGGCGCGTCGCCAAGGTCGTGCTGATTTCCGCTGTCACCCCGCTCATGCTGAAGACGCCGGGTAATCCGGACGGCCTCCCCACCGAGGTGTTCGACGGGCTGCGCGCGGGCCTGGCAGCCAACCGGGCGCAATTCTACCGCGAACTCCCGGCGGGCCCGTTTTATGGTTTCAACCGCCCTAGCGCGAAGCCGATCGAAGGTGTGATTCAGAACTGGTGGCGCCAGGGCATGATGGGTGGCGCGAAGGCCCATTACGAAGGCATCAAGGCGTTCTCGGAGACCGATCTCACCGAAGATCTCAGGAGCATCGACGTGCCGACGCTCGTGATGCAAGGCGACGACGACCAGATCGTCCCCTACAAGGACGCGGCGCTGCCCTCGGCGAAGCTCTTGAAGAACAGCACGCTGAAAATCTATCCCGGCTTCCCCCACGGCATGATGACCACACACGCCGATGTTATCAACCCAGACATCTTGGCGTTCATCCGTGGATGACGCCGCCCGACGTTGGGTCCCCCGCTTCGAGGCGGGGGACCGTTGCTCGCCGCAGACATGTATTGTCAAAACACCAACAAAGATCCGCGCCATCATCCGCACCGGTCCAGAGCGAAAGATCTGACGACCCGTACCCCTAGCTCGAATGCAGCTATGGACCCACAGCGCGTTCCAGGCGAATATCTCGGCCCTTCCTGAAAGAGGAGACGCCATGACGCAAATCTCTGCGAAAGCGCGTGTGATCACCCTAATCAATGTGTTCACAGTTGAGCCGATGAACCAACAGCGTCTCGTTGAACTCCTGACCGAGGCCACGGAGATTTCGGTAAGTGAGGCACCCGGCTTTGTTTCCGCTAGCCTCCATCGCAGTATCGACGGCACGAAGGTCACGATGTACGCGCAATGGCGTAGCATCGATGAGTATCAGGCGATGCGCCGCGACCCCGTCCCGCTCCCGTTTTTGCAGGAGGCGCTTACGATCTCCAGGTTTGAACCTGGCATGTACGAAGTCGTGCGAACATTCGCGCCCGCCGGGTGCGCGCGGGCCTGACAGCCAACCGGGCACAATTCTACCGCGAGCGCCCGGCGGGCTCGCTTTATGGTTTCAACGGTCCTGGCGCGAAGCCGATCGAAGGCGTGGTTAAGAACTGGTGGCGCCAGGGCATGATGGGTGGCGCGAAGGCCCACTACGATGGCATCAAGGCGTTCTCGGAGACCGATCTCACCGAGGATCTCAGGAGCATCGACGTGCCGACGCTCGTGATGCAGGGCGACGACGACCAGATCGTCCCTTACAAGGACGCGGCGCTGCCCTCGGCGAAGCTCTTGAAGAACAGCATGCTGAAAATATATCCCGGCTCCCACACGGCAGGATAACCACACACGCCGATGTTATCAACCCAGACATCCTGGCGTTCATCCGCGCGTGAAGCCACCGCGACGGTGGGTCTCCCGTTCCAAGGCGGGAGACCGTAGCCCGCCATAAGCGCGTGGTTTTAAACACCGGCAAAAAAGCCCGGACTGTAACGGCGATCGTCAACCGGGAGTCATCCGCCACTTCGAAAACATGGGATTCATTGGCCTACAGCGCGACAGGGTTCGCCATTGGTGTCGATTTCCGGCAGCATCACTGCGGCGCACTCGTTCAACGAGAGCGTGGCGGCCATCGACACGTCGATGTGCGGGCTTCTTCGGTGCGGTTGCGATGCTGCAAGGTGGCGAGGGCAATCGCCATCGCGCTAGACTAGGCCTCTAATCGCCGCTGCTGTTCTCATATGGGCTATTTGCCGGAATTTCGCCGCGCCGGGAGTTGCAGCGTTGCTCTCGCATAGTCAGGCGACGGAATTGACGCCTGCCGTCGCAGGCGAGGCGGCGCTGACCGTCTTGTTGTAGGCGCTGGCGGCGGTCGCTGGATATTGCGACAGGTTGGCGACGAGCTGTTCCATCGTATCGACCATCCGATCGTCGGCTGATCCGCCGCTGCCGCTTGCGGTGCCTGCGCTCCCTTGCTCGATCTGATATATTTCTGCGGAATAACCGTTTGGCAGGGCCACATCGATTCCGTCCATCGACTGGCCCGGCGCCAGATTCGCGGCGGCTGGAAGGCTCTCCGGGCTGGCCGGCGCGGCGCCATTAGCGGCCGCGCCCGGGGCGTTTGCGAAGGCGGCGACGAGTTGTTCGACGGACTGGAGCATCTGCGCGGAGGAGCCGCCATTGCCTGAGGCCGGAGCCTGCGCACCGCCCGGGGCCCGGGAGATTCGGAAAACGCCAACCGAAAAGCCGTTCGGCAGATTGACCTGAATTCCGTCAACGAAAGAGTCGGAAGCCCAGCTGCTGGACGCCGGTGCGCTGCTTGTGGAATCCGTTGACGCCGAGGTGGGGGTGAAAGCGCTCTTGGCCTGCGATGTCGTCGTTGCGGGCGATCTTGTCGGGAAGCTGTTTGGAAATCCCGTCGTGCTACCTACGCTCATACTCATTTCGATTCTCCACTGACTGCGGCTGACGGGACCACGCAAATAGAGTGCCATCGCAGAAGGTGGTTGCGCAGATCGGACTTCTGGCCGGAATGATCGGTCCTGGGCCCTCGTCAGGTCTCGCGCGACGTTGCCGACACAGCTTGATGGGTTTCGCCCTAGGCAGGGAGTGCCGGGTAGGAAGGTCCTGCCTAGTCTAACGCCCAAGGTATGCGCGCTCAGCACCTCCTTTCGGCGCTGGTTCATCCCCTCGATCGTTCGATCGACGACAGCCTTCATTTCAGCCGTCCTCTTCAGAACGCCAGTGGCAGATTTTGGGTGATCCGCAGCGATTCAATCAGCCAGGTCCCGTTCACGCGAACAAGATTCTGGCGGTAGTAGCCGGACTCTGTCGGGGTGATCGTGCCCTGCGCGCCATGAACGTCCTTCGACCAGCCCGTGTTCGGCTTTTCCGCGCCGAGAATATTGAAAACCATAAACTGAGCGTCGACCATCGCGCAGTCGCCGTCGATTTCGATCAGCAGTCCGTCGGTGGCGTTGTGACTCCAACCCCGCGGCGGGTGCGGCTTCATCATGTGGACGACTGCATTGGCTATCGTTTCACGCCCAATGAGCTCACCGAGCGGCTCCAGCTCGCCCGCGTTATTGTAGAAGATCTCCACACGTCCCTGGGGCGTGAAAAGCCTCGCCATGGCGGCGCCGTCACGCCGATCGTGAGCCCGCACATAGTGGGCGAGAACTTGCTGTACGGCCAGTTCATCAGACATCGGGATCTCCGGTCTATAAGTGACTTTCTTGCGTCCTTCCGGAGCGAGGGTTGCGGATATGCCGCGGGTGGATAGCGGCGAAGCCGCGGCGCCGGCAACCGCCGTCGATAATCGATTTCGCTGATAACACGGCATATCAGGGCATTCCTCCGCGCTCTGCGCACTTGTCTCTCGATCCGAGTGACGCCGCGCGTGGAGGAGAGGCTCAGGTCTGGGCGTTCATCCGCTAGGTAGACTGTCCTGCGGCTTCCAGGATCAGCCGCGTGATCTCGTCGGGACGGGAAATCAACGACAGGTGACTCGCCTTCACTTCGACCGTCTTGGCGCCCATGCGCTTGGCCATGAAGCGTTCGAGATCCGGATTGATGGTCCGGTCGTCGATGGACACGGCGTAGAAACTCGGCTTCGACCGCCAGGCCGCATGCGTCGTCTTGCCCGTGAGCAGCGCCTTATGGAACGGCTCCTGGACCGCATACAGGACCTTTGCTTTTGCTTCCGGGAGATCGCCCGCGAAATCGCGCAGGAACGCCGCCTCACTGAGACGTCCTTCATCGCCGTCGAAGACAATTCCGGCGGATGCCGGTGGCGTCGGAAATGTCTTGGCCAACGCCGTATAATCCTCGCCCGCATCCGGCGCTCGCGCCGCCACATAGACGAGCGCCGACACGTTCGGATGCGTACCAGCCTCCGTCACGATCATGCCGGAGAAGGAATGCCCGACCAGCACCGTCGGACCGTCCTGCAGCGCCAGCACGCGCTCGGCCGAGGCCACGGCTTCAGGCAGCGTTGTCAGGGGATTTTGCACAGCCGTGGCATTGAGGCCCGCCGCCTGCAATCGTGCGATCACCTCGGACCAGCAGGATCCGTCGGCGAACAAGCCGTGCACGAGGACGACGTTGCGCGCCTTCGCAGGAGCGGGAGTTGCGGCTACGCCGCGGACGGAAACCAGCGAAGCGGCGGCGCCGGCAACCAGGGTGGCAGAGAAGGTACGTCTGTTCATCATCATTGTATGTCTTCCTTTGACCGTTAGGGGTTGTGGTGAAATCTTTCTGCACAGAGCGGCGAAGCTCCAAATGTTGGCGTCGTCTCCGTCGTTGAATGCTCGTCCTTCATGCCGATGCAACCCGATCGCCTNGACGGTCCTGGATAAGTTTGCACGGCCTAAGCCCGTCCCATCGGACGAATATCGAACAGGTCGACGGCTCAATTGATCTTGAGGACGACTCTGAACCGCGCCTTGCCACTCATCATCCGATCGTACGCCGCCTGAGCCTCCTCAAGCGGAAAGATCTCATTCGTCGAACTGATGCCGTGAAGCTTGCTGAAGGCGAGTGTGTCCTCGGAATCGACGGCGATGCCCGTATACCAGCCTTTCACCGCCGCACGCTTTATTAGTAAATTAGCAAACGTGTCGATGCTGAAGGTGCCGACTGCGCCGATCACCATCATCGTCCCATTCGGTCCCAGGCCTCCCACAATCGCCTGCATCGCGTCGGCATTCGACACTGTTGCGATGATTGCTTTAGCGCCCCCTCGTGCCTGCAAAGCTTCGGCAACGTCGCCGTCTTCGCTGTCGATGTAGTCATGTGCGCCGAGAGCGCGGGCGACCGCCTCCTTGTCCCTGCCTCGATTGACCGCGACCGTTCGGAATCCGAGGCGTGAGGAGAATTGAATGCCAAGGTGGCCGAGACCGCCGACGCCATGGATCGCCACGAGATCGCCTGGCCCGGCGCCGCAGTTCCGAAGAGCGTTGAAAGTGGTGATGCCCGCGCAAAGCAGCGGCGCTGCTTCCACTTCGTCGAGATCCAATGGCACATGGGCCACCGCCGAAGCCTCGGCGAGCATATGGGTGGCATAGCCGCCGTCCCGCGTAACGCCGGTTGCTCCCGAGCCATTTTCGCAAGCGAACTGTTCGCCGCGGCGGCAGCGTCGGCAGTGCCCGCACGACCCTCCGAACCAGCCGACGCCTGCCCGATCACCTGCGGCCCACCCACGCACGTTGGCCCCGACCGCCTCTACCGAGCCGATGACCTCGTGGCCGGGCACGCGCGGATATTGAAGCCCCGGCACAAGACCTTCGACAGTCACCACATCACTGTGGCAAACGCCACAGGCATGAATCCGAATCAGAAGCTCTTCAGCGCCGGGCCTCGGAACCTCGCGTTCGACTCGTTCGAATTTGCCGCCCGCTCGGGGCACTTGCATTCCAATCATCATGATTGATCGTCCTTTGATCGTGTGGGGGTGTTGAGTTTCATCGAAGTGGCGCTCTACTGGTTTGAAAGGGTGGGGATCAAAGCCGGCGTTCACGGGCGATTGCCCTGCTTGCCTGCTCGCCAATGATGACGCTGGGAGCCATGGTGTTGGCCAAAGGAACCCGGGGCATCACGGAGGCGTCGGCGATACGGAGGCGGTCGACGCCGTAGACCTTGAGACGGCTGTCCACGACGGACATCTCATCCTGCCCCATCTTGGCGGTACAGCCCTGGTGCCAAATGGTTGAAACACCGTCGCGAATAAAATCGTCCATCGCCGCTGGCGCGAGCGCCGTCGGCATGACCTCCCGTTTCACAAAGCTCCGAAGTGCCTGAGCATTGCCAACCTCCCGCGCAAGCTCCACGCACTGCCGCAACGCGGTCAGGTCGGCCGGATCGGAGAGAATCTGCGAATCGATCAGGATGGGATCTTCGGGGTTGGCACCTGTCAGACGCAGTCGGCCCACGCTGTGCGGACGCAGCAGCGCCGGAAAGATCCCCCAGGATCCGGGTGGTATGGAGTGCCGCGCCGCGAGTTCGGGGGTTGCGACCGGAAACTGGATCTGGAGCAATTGGATATCAGGACTGTCCAGTTCCGGCGTGCTCTTGGCGAAGATGGTAGCTTCGCCGCCATTGCCGTGCGGAGGAATCGATTCCGGATATTCCCAGATGCAACTGGTGACCATGATGTGGTCCTGAAAGTTGGCGCCTACTCCCGGGAGATGTTGGACTAACGGGATATCGAGGGATGCCAGCGTTTGAGCATCGCCGACGCCGGACTGCATCAGTACCTTTGGAGTGTGGATGGCGCCGAGCGACAGGATCACTTCCTGCGAAGCGTGGAAGCGATGGAGCCGACCGTCGAGCAGACACTCCACGCCGATCGCCGCTCTCCGTTCAATAAGCATGCGCGTGACCAACGCGCCGGGCATCACCGTCAGGTTCGGCTGTTTCATCAGCGGGAATGTGTAGGACCGGAAAATCGACTGCCGCCGGCCGTCGCGTATGCGAAGGTTCATGTAGGCCGCGCCCCCGGGGCCTTCCATCATGGAGCCGTTCACATCTTGGAAGACGGGGATGTCAAGTTCGGTGGCTGCATCGAGCATCGCGGCTGCGACAGGGTTCGGCTCGGTCGGAGGCGTGATGTAGAGCAGGCCATCGTGTCCGCGTCGGACGGGATCGGGAGTACCTTGCCAGTTTTCGGTCTCGCGATAGATGCCCAGAACGGAGTCATAGTTCCAGGCGGGATCGCCGGCGGCGGCAGCGAAGTAATCCCAGTCGCTTTTGTGGCCGCGGGCCCAGAGCATGACGTTGATGCTCGATCCTCCCCCCAGCACCTTGCCCATGCTCATCGGGATGGCGCGCCCATTGAGATGAGGATTGGGCAGTGCAGTGAAACCCCAGTCACGCTCGCTGCCCAGATTGCGCGGCCAAGCAGCCGCCATTTCCACCTCGGGTACGCTGTCGCTTCCGCCGGCCTCGATCAGCAACACCGAGACATCCAGATTCTCGGCCAGCCGCCGCGCCACGACCGCACCGGACGAACCGGATCCGCAGACGATGAAATCGTAGGTTGGCCGCAAGGCTCCGCGAAGTCGAAGCTGGTTTTCTTCCACCTCCCGGGCGAATTCCGCGTCAAGGCGCACAAGAGGCGATGTTTCGCTCATATTCCACTCCAACAGATTGAAAAGCGAGGATTTGCGTCAGTCGATTGGGCCAGGAGCGCTGGCGGTAGCGCTGGGCAGCGTCGGCTAAGAATCCAGGAAGGTCCGCACATGGCCGACAAAGGCCTCGTGGTGCTGGAAGAGCGCACCGTGGCTCGAGTCGGGATAGAGCATCAAATGCGCATTGTTCATGGCCTTAAACGTCGCATAGGCGTTCTCTGCCGGCAGCATGGTGTCGTTACTGCCGCTGACCACGAGGGTGGGCTGCTTGATGGCACGCAGCATGGCGTGCTCGGGATCGGGCGTGGCGCACCAGGTGATCAAAGCCTTGGCTTGCGGATCGGTCACGGCGCTGCCGTTATCGGTGTCCCGATCTTCGGTGCGGACCTTCGCCCGCTTCAAGAACGCCAGGCCGGCCGACTGGCTGGCGGACGACGGCGTGAAGAACAATGGCAGGCGTGGGTCCGGCGCGTCGGTCTTCGCAAAGGCCGCCTTTAGAACAGCCAACAGATGCTCTTCTCCGCCTTTCGGAGCGGTGCCAGCGAGTATCAGCTTGCGCACCATTCGGCCATTCTCGGCCGCCATTTGCTGAGCGACGCAACCGCCCAGGGAAAAGCCCAGCAGGTCGACTTCGGAGAGGCCGAGCAGGTTGATAAAGGTGACCGCGTCGCGCGCCATCGCTGCGACATTGTCGGGGGTTTGGCCTGTCGAACGGCCGACCCCGGCATTGTCAAAAGCGATCACCGGGCGATCGGCGGCCAAGGCGTTCACGACGGCGGGATCCCACGCATCGATGTTGCCCGAGAAGTGCTGCAGCAGAACCAGCGGCGTTCCGGTCGACGGGCCGAGTTGGCGGTAGGCGAAGCGGATCCCGCTGCCTTCGACGTAAAGGGTGGGTGCTGTCTCCAGCGTGGCGCCCTCACGGTTCGCAGTGTTGAGTTTGGTCATGTCATCCTCCAGACACTTTGAGAAAACTGCTCGGAGCGGAGAATGGTCAAAAAGGCTCGTGGTTGGCTTTCAAAAACGGCTGCATATTGCGTAACCGAACGAATGAGCACGGATCTTAGCGCGTGTTTGAGAGAGATACCCAAAGCGGCTTTGCCGTGATTCATGCGGGCGTCGGACCAACACCGAGGGCCGGCGCGCAACGCCGAACAGGACGCCTCCAGCGAAGCGGCGCTACGATATTGAATTGACCGGTACCCAATGGGAGCTGCAACCCTGTTATCCCAGATGCGCGTGCGGCCAAAGAAGGAGAAGCCGCGCGAGCCGGTTGACGCCATTCCGCCACGTCCGCAGGGATCGACCCATCCGGATTACTGCGATTACGACGTTTCCCACCGGCCTCTGCGACGAGCGCTCGCCCGGCGCGATGCTGAGCCTCGAAAGAGCTGCGCAGCCTTGGTCAAATGCCCGATTGATTGCGCAGAATGATGAGTTGAACGATTCTGTCGCCGCAGGATGAGAAATAGAAGGCGAGCACAAGGGGGTTCGGTAACCCACGCTTGTCGAACAATCCGTCGACATGGGCGGTTACGATTGAGTGTCCATAGTGCTGGACAGTCTTGACGACCTTAAGCGTCAACTGCTCGCCGATGATGTCGTGAGTAGCCCAGGCGGCGATCGCCTCCTTGCCCCAATAGTCAATTAGCTGATCATTGACGAGGGCATCATCGACGAATGTCTCCAGCAGCGCGTCTAGATCGCACAGGTTTGTCGCGCGGATGTAGGCGGCCACCGGCGGCGGAAGTCCGGCGACCAGCTCATCAGCAGGAGCGATCTGTGCGCCAAGATCTCGTTGCTTTCCCGAATCAGACATGCTCGTTCCTCCTGCCTGATATTGCCGGAGACGGCCGCGGAGGACATGTTATCTGGTGTTAAACGCTGTTTTTCGCTGAGTCAGATCCGGCCGCTCGCCGTATCAAGGGGATCGACGCACCGTCCGAGTTCCGTCAGAAGTTGACGTGAAAGTATCAAGTCCGTTGTCTGGTATCCCTCCCCAAGCCGCCGATAGCTGGTCTCGAGCAGGTCAGCGGCTTCCGAAGATTTGCCTTGGCTGGACCATAGTCGCGAAAGCCTTATAGCTGACCGCAGTTCGAGGCTGAGGGCCGATTGTTGCATTGCATGCTGCAGGGAGAGCTGGAACGCCCGCTCGGCGGCCACGGGATCGGCGGGCGTCGCTTGGAGGCATATCTCCCCACGGACTCTCAGGAGCTCGGGTACGTTTAAGGTTTCGCCGAAAGCCTCAGACAGGACCAAGCCCGCGTCGATCACCGCCGCCGCCTCGTCAACCTCCCCTACCTTCATGAGACCGTCAGCAAGCGCCACATGAAGGGCCGGCGTTAGGGCGTGATGTTTCTCAGCCTGCAACACTCCGAGAGCGCGCCGCAAATGCGCCACTCCCTCCGCCGGATTGCCGCGCGCAACGGACAGTTCGCCGGTCAGGGCCAAACCGACGGTATGGTAGGGGCCTAATGAATGTCGCACTGCGTGCGCAATGAGGCGTCGGATAAGCTGCTCCGCCTCATCAAGGTCACCTCGCCAGAGAAACACGGTTGTCGTATAGATCAACGTCATACACAGATTGACCGGATGATCGCGCTTGGTTGCCACGTCAATCACCCACCGCGCTGTCTTGGCGGCACGATCCGGAAATCCGATCAGCCAGTAGCAGCGCGCAAGCGCGATCAGGGCGCGAATCTCGTGATCGTAGCCAAAGAAGGCGACCTGCCCGGCGTC
>JGI24140J50213_10001142_pt1 | contig 11826 bp, 8 predicted proteins | sample BarGraIncu00222A_FD_50213 | JGI IMG/M metagenome (IMG submission 50213)
GAGNACCGTGAAGGAGCCGCGGTGATCGAGCTCACCGAGCTGGTCGAGCTCACCGACTGGCCAGAGGGCACCCGGCTGATCGTGCGGCGGGAGCCGCCAGATAGCCCGCCGCACTGAGTTGCTCAATTTCCTCTGCCACTTCCTCTGGTTCAAGGTCCGTTCCATCGGCGATGTCACCGACGCCGAGGAGTGTGAGTTGGCCACCGTGCTCGTGGACGTACTCCAGAATCGGGAGGGCCACCCGGTACCACCGATCTTCTGCCATTTGGCTCCCTTGTGACCAACTTGTGACCACAGACGGGATTTCGTGGTCTTTCACACCGACCCCCAACGCTCTGACCAGCCACAATGTCGCTGAGAGGGCGTGCCCGGGGCGGGACTCGAACCCGCACGCCCTTTCGGACAATGGATTTTGAGTCCATCGCGTCTGCCATTCCGCCACCCGGGCCAATGGCGGACCAGCATATATCGATGTCCGCAGGGCTCCGGGCCGGCGTGGCGGCAGGCTCGGGACGCCACAAAGCGCAAAACCGTAGGCTCCGACCGTGACGACTCGCACGGATACGGGCACCCGTCCCAACCGGGTGTTCTGATGGAAAGCAGCCACGACCCGGCGTCGGCATGGTCGAGCCTCGGAGACCGGACGGCGATCAGCCTCGATGCGATCGAGATCCGGTGGGTCGAGCTCCAACTCCGGAATCCAGTGCGTACCTCACGCGGGGTGCACGACCGCCGCCCGGTGATTCTGCTTCGCCTGATCGGCACCGACCCGAACGGAGCGGTGGAGGGATGGGGCGAGTGTGCCGCCCTCGCTGACACTACCTATGACGCCGAGGATGCCACCACATCATTCGCCACCCTCGAACAGATCCTCTGCCCGGCGCTTCTTTCGGTGACCGGCTCGGCAGGGAGGATGCCCTCGTTGGGTGAGTTCGCAGCCCTACGAACGGATGTAGCCGCCACCTCGCTGGCCGGTGCTGCCCTGGAGATGGCCGTCGCCGATACCCACCTCCGTTCGGAAGGCACCTCGTTTGCGGAGTTGTGCAGCGTCGGTTCCGATCCGGTCCCGGTCGGTGCGGTGGTCGGCGAGTGCCGCGACGCCACTGAGTTGGTCAACCGGGTGGACCGTTTGGTCGACGGGGGCTACCAACGAATCAAAATGAAGATCGGCCGCGGTTCGGACGTCGAGCCGATCGCCGCGGTTCGTAGGGCTCATCCAGGGTTGTTTCTTCAGGCGGACGCCAATGAGGACTACACCGAATCGGACATCGACCACCTGGCCGGTTTCGACCGGTTTGAGCTGGCCTGCCTCGAGCAGCCATTCCGCCGGGACGATCTTTCAGGTCATGCCCACCTGGCCCAGCGAATGGCCACGCCGATCTGCCTGGACGAGAGCCTGCACTCTGTGGACATGGTGGTGTCGGCCCTGGAGATGGAAGCATGTTCGGTGGTGTGCCTGAAGCCGGCCCGCCTCGGGGGCATCGGCCCGGCCCTCGAGGTGATCCGGGTCTGCTCGGCGGCGTCGGTGCCCCTGTGGATCGGCGGGATGTTCGAAACCGGATTTGCCCGGGCGGTAAATGTGGTGCTGGGTGCGGTGTCCGGAACTCCGTGGCCAGGGGACCTGAGCCCAGCACACTCCTATCTCCGGGAAGACCTGACTGCTCAGACAGCTCAGGTGGCGGGCCCCCTCACGGTCGTCCCAAGTCGGACGCCGGGAATGGGCCCGGCCCTTGACCAGGTGATGGTCGATCGTCACACCGTGAACATGGTGCGCCTCGAATCCATCCCCGGGTCCCATTTTGGCGACGGATGAACGTTTCGGTCCCGGCCGTGTCTACAATTGCCGATCCATGCATCGCTCAACCGTCGAACGTCGGCTCAAAGACGCCCACCAACGGCTGGCGCGCGCCCGCATTGAGCTTGCTGTGCTCGACGAGCAGTTTGCCGTGGTCAGCGATATTGCTGACGACACCCGCCTCAAAGCATTGGTGGCGGAAACGCCAATAGCCTCACGGGAACACGATGAGGCCAGTCGTCACGCCGCCGCCATGGGGCGGACCCGTGAGGCGCTACGGGCGTCCATCACCGAGCTCGAACAGCGGCAGAATGAGCTACTCGACCGACTGGTGGTCGGGCCCAGTTGAACGAGCCCATCATCGTTCCATTCCGAACGAGCAGTCTCACCGAGCAGGGGATCCCCTCGACAGGCAGGGGGAGAGGAGCAGTTGCACCATGAGCAGACGCGTGGTCATAGCTGAAGATGAAGCCATTATCCGACTCGATCTGAAGGAGATCCTTCAGGCCGAGGGCTATGACGTAGTGGGGGAGACCGGCCGTGGGGATGAGGCCGTGGAGCTGGTGCGCCAACACGTTCCCGATCTGGTGATCCTCGACGTGAAGATGCCCGGGATCGACGGATTGTCGGCAGCGCGGGCGGTCCGGGACCTGGGCCAGAAGGTGGCGGTCCTCGTGCTCACCGCCTTCAGTCAGCGGAACCTGATCGACGAGGCCCGCGATGCCGGCGTGGCCGCGTATCTGGTGAAACCGTTCCAACGCAGCCAGTTGGTCCCGGCCATCGACCAGGCCATGGCCCGGTGCCAACAGGAGTGGGCCATTGACGCCGAGACGCGGCCAGGGGAATCAGCCGACGGTGCCAGCACCGACAGCCCGACGTCCGCCGAGGACAAACTCGAAACCCGACGTATGGTGGACGGGGCCAAAGGGGTGTTGATGGAGCAGTTCGGCATGACCGAGTCGGACGCGTTCGGATTCATCCAGAAGACGGCCATGCGGACCCGGGCACGGATGATCGACGTGGCCCGCCAAGTGCTCGAAGGATCGCTCGTCCCGTAGGAAGGGCGATCCCTCAGCTATGGCCAGTGCGAGCTCCACCACCAAGGGCAACGGCAGCCCACTTATCCTCCTGGACGGAATGTCGTTGGCCTTTCGGGCCTACTTTGCCCTCCCGCCCGATCTGGCCACCAGCGCCGGCGTCGTCACCAACGCAGTCCATGGTTTCGCCTCCATGTTGGTCAACCTGGTGCGGGACCACCGCCCATCGGGGCTGGCCGTCGCCTTCGATCTTCCGGGAGGCACCTTCCGAGACGATGTGGTCGACGATTACAAGGGGGGTCGGGCAGAGACTCCCGCAGATCTCGTCGCACAGTTCGACATGATCCGGGCCCTCCTCGGGTCCCTGGCCATCCCTGTCGTCGAAGCCGTCGGGTATGAGGCTGATGACGTCCTGGCCACGCTGGCCACGGAAGCCCGAGACCGATCACAGCCGGTGATCATCGTCACCGGCGATCGCGATGCATACCAGCTCGTCGAGGACCCCTTCATCCGGGTGTTGTACAACCGGCGCGGGGTGAGCGACTACGTCCTCTACGACGAGCTTGGCATCGAGGAGCGGACCGGGGTGAGGCCGCCGAAGTACCCGTTGTTGGCGGCCTTGCGAGGCGATCCGTCCGACAACCTGCCGGGTGTGCCCGGGGTGGGGGAGAAGACGGCGGCGAAACTGGTCAACGAGTACGGCGATCTCGATTCGCTCTATGCCCACCTCGACGCGTTGTCACCCAGGCTGAGGGAGAACCTGGCCGCCTATGTCGACCGGGTCCGGAAGAACGCCGAAGTGATCCCACTGATACGGAACGTCCCGCTGGAGATCAGCGTCGATGAGCTCGAGCTGGGCGGATGGGACACCGAGGTGGCCCGGGCCATGTTCGCCGAACTCGAGTTGCGAACGATATGGACCCGGTTCCAGACGGTCATGAACGACGGCCTCTTGGGTCCACCGCTCGCTGGTGGGAGTGCGGGTGCTGAGGTCGTGGGCCAGAAGCCGGGGGGTGGGGCCGGACCGGTCGAGGATCAACCCGCCTGGCTGGTTGCCCCAGACCTGATGGTGCCAGACGATGCCGCCTCCGCCGTGGTCGGGCTCGACGCCATCGTCACCTTGGCCCGGTCGGGAACCGGCAACCTGGCCCTGTTTGCGCAATGGACCGGCGATCCGGGGAGGTCCTCCCTCCGGGACCTCGCCCTGACACCCGAATCGGGACCAACCGAGACCCATCCGGTGCTGTATCTCCGAGGTGGAGGTGGATCCCCGGTGCTCGAAGATCCGACGGTCATGTCGGCCCTGGCCGTCGCGTTCGGCGAAGGGGGATTGGGGGTGGTGGCCCACGATGTCAAAGAGTTGATGCGTTCCCTGCTCCCGTTGGGCGTGGACATCGTGGGACTCGTGATGGACACCGCGGTAGCTGCGTACCTGCTCGATCCTTCCATCTCCAGCTATCGCCTGGTTGATCTGGCCAACCAGCAGTTGGGCGTCACCGTGGACGATGGGCCGGGAGGGCAGGGCTCTTTCGCACTGGGAGATGACGAGACCGGCGAAGTTGCGCCCATGGATGCGCAGGTGCTGAGAGCCACACAGCTGGTCTCTGTGGTGGCGCGTCTGCGGTTTCCACTCGAGTCGGCACTGGCCGCGGTGGGAGAGACGGCTCTCCACGACGACATCGAGAGGCCCCTGGTGCGGGTATTGGCACGCATGGAGGTCACCGGGATCCCGGTGGACCGGGGTGTGTTGCACGCCATTGCTGCCGGTCTGGCCGATGAGTGTCGTGAGTTGGAGGCAACGATCCAGGATCTGGCCGGTGGACCGTTCAATGTGAATTCGGTTCCCCAACTGCGGTCGGTGCTCTACGAGCGCCTCGGGCTCACCCCCACCCGCAAGACGAAGACCGGATTCTCCACCGATGCCCGGGCCCTCGAGCAACTCCGAGATCAGCACCCGGTGGTCGAGGCCCTACTCCGGTACCGGGAGGTGGAAAAGCTCCGGTCCACCTACGGGGAGAGTCTGGCCGCCGAAGTGGGCAGCGACGGGCGGATTCATGCCACCTTCCGCCAGACCGTGGCTCGGACCGGGCGGCTCTCCTCCGACCGGCCGAATCTGCACAACATCCCGGTCCGCACCGAAGAGGGCCGGCGATTCCGCCAGGCCTTCGTTCCGTCGGCCGGGCGCCGGCTGCTGGTCGCCGACTACGACCAGGTGGAGTTGCGGGCCATTGCTCACCTCTCCGGTGATCCGGGCCTGACGTCTGCCTTCGCCGCCGGAGAGGACATCCACCGCACGGTGGCGTCTCAGGTATTCGGGATCGACAGGGATCGAGTGACCTCGGCGCAGCGCTCCACCGCCAAAATGGTCTCCTATGGCCTGGCCTATGGCATGGAGGCCTACGGCTTGTCCCAACGACTGGGAGTGCCGGTCGAAGAGGCAAAGGGCATCCTCCAGGCGTTCTTCGAGGCATTTCCGGCCGTGCACGACTACATGGAGCGCACGGTGGCCGAGGCCCGGTCCACCGGTTACACGGTTACCGAATTCGGGCGCAGGCGCCTCCTTCCCGAACTGGTCGCCACCAACTACCAGATCCGACAAGCCGCCGAGCGCCAGGCCATGAACGCCGGGATCCAAGGCCTGGCTGCCGACCTGTTCAAAGTGGCACTTCTCCGCCTCGACACGGCACTCGAAGAGGGAAGCTATGCGTCTGATCTGGTTCTGCAGGTGCACGACGAGGTCATCATCGACGTTGATCCCACCGAAGCCGACGCGGTGGCGGAGCTGACCGAAGTGGCCCTTACCGGGGCGGCGGACCTGTCGGTTCCCCTGAAAGTGGCGATGGCCTGGGGTTCCTCCTGGGCGGAGGCAAAAAGAAGCTGAGCCTTCCATAGGCTAAGATCGCTGTTCGGTCACAACCTCGTGACCTCTGTCTTCATCCGCATCGTCGTCATCGGCGGAGCGGGACCTGTCCGGAAAGCGAGCTACCTACTTCATGTCCGACGTATCGGCAGTACCCGGGGGCCCCGCCCTCCTGTCCTCAGAGTCCATGGGTCATTTCGACGAGGACGGGGTCTATGTCCCCCGCTCGATCACCGAAGATGACCTGGGCGGGGCGTCTCTCGAAGATGCCATGGCCGGCACCATCGTCGAGTTCGAGGACGGCGACCTCGTGCAGGGCACCGTGGTCAAAATCGACCGCGACGAAGTCCTTCTCGACATCGGCTTCAAGTCCGAGGGTGTGGTGCCCGTGCGCGAACTCTCGATCCGCAATGATGTGGATCCGTCCGAAATTGTCTCTCTGGGAGAGTCGATCGAGGCGCTTGTCCTGACCAAGGAGGACAAGGAAGGTCGGCTCATCCTCTCGAAGAAGCGGGCCCAGTACGAGCGGGCGTGGGGCACCATTGAGAAGCTGAAGGAAGCCGACGAGGTCGTCACCGGCCCGGTCATCGAAGTGGTCAAGGGCGGGCTCATCGTGGACATCGGTCTTCGTGGCTTCCTGCCCGCGTCGTTGGTGGAACTCCGTCGTGTGCGCGAGCTTCAGCCGTATGTGGGCCGCACCATCGAGGCGAAGATCATCGAGCTCGACAGAAACCGTAACAACGTGGTGCTGTCCCGGCGGGCCTGGCTCGAAGAGACTCAAAAGGAACAGCGGGGCGAATTCCTCGAGAACCTCAAGCCCGGGGAGCGTCGCCGCGGCACGGTGTCATCGGTGGTCAACTTCGGTGCCTTCGTCGACCTGGGCGGCATGGACGGACTCGTCCACGTGTCGGAATTGTCGTGGAAGCATGTCGATCACCCGTCTTCGGTGGTGGCGGTGGGTGACGAGATCGAAGTCGAGGTGCTCGACGTCGATTTGTCCAAGGAACGGATCAGCCTGTCGCTCAAGGCCACACAGTCCGACCCATGGCAGGAGTTCGCCAACTCTCACCAGATCGGCGAACTGGTCTACGGGCGCATCACCAAGCTTGTCCCCTTCGGTTCCTTCGTGCAGGTTGGAGACGGCATCGAGGGCCTGGTCCACATCTCCGAGATGGCCGTGCACCATGTCGACCTGCCCGAGCAGGTAGTGGCACCGGGTGAGGAGTTGTGGGTGAAGATCATCGACATCGACCTCCAGCGCCGGCGGATCAGCTTGTCCATCAAGCAGGCAGCCGAGGGTGGCGAGGTGTCCGAGGAGTACCGCGAAGCATTCGGTGAACATGCTTACGACGCCGAGGGCAACTACATCGGTCCGTTCGAGTACACCGAGACCGAGTTCACGCCCGAAACCGAGGCCCAGGCGGCCTGGGCCGATTTTGTGGCCGAGCCCGGGACCGAAGAAGCCGGGACCGAGAGCGCCGAGGGCGAGCCGGCCGCGGTCGAGACCGGGGCCGCCGTTGCGGGGACCGNGGCCGCCGTTGCGGGGACCGAGGCGGTGACGGAGACCGAGGCGGCCGTGACGACCCAGCCCGAGGCGGCTGCATCGGAGCCTGTGACGGAAACCGAGGTTGATTCTGCGGCGGAGCCTGCTGCGCCAGTGGCTGCTGCTGCTGTCGACGAAGCTGTGCCGGCCAAATCCGACTGACGGCACGTCTACATACGACGCCCCGGATGGTCCGGGGGCGTCAACCGGTGGGCTGCGCAGGGCCGCCCTTTTCGGGAATTTCGGATAGAAGCGGGGTGCGGGAACCTCGCCTTGCACAAAGACGCATGCAGATCGCTTAATACACGGGTGATCCATCGTGTATCCCCGCGTCTTTCACACGCGGCTGACAGGGTGCCGGGATGACCACCTGCCCGTCCNTTGTCCGCTTCGCTTCGCCGTCCGGTGAGGCCCGCTATTCGCTCGGCCATCCGCTGCTTGATCGATACCTGGAGTTCGTCGCCGGCAGGGCCCGGCCGAACACGCTGCGAGCGGTCGCGTTCGACTTGAAGATCTTCTTCACCGGCGTCGAGAAAGACCCGACGGAGGTCGTTGTGGCGGAGATCATCGACTTCCTGGCATACCAGCGCGGCGACCGCACGGTCGTTCGTCTCGCCGACGGTGAGTCGGGGTTGTCGGACGGCCGGGGTTGTCGGACGGCCGGGGTGGAAGTGCGGGGTTCGCGGTCAGTTGGGCGGGACAGGGTCGTCAATCGACTCTCGCGCCAGGCGGGTGAGCAACTCGGCCAGCTCGACGTGGCGCTCGGGGGCCCAGTCGGCCACGAATTCGGAAAGGGTGTCGCGTCGGGCCGCGGCGAGACGCTCGATGTCGAGTTGTCCTTGGTCGGTGAGGCTGAACCGGGGGATTTCCGGCATGGCGTGTTCGACGCTCCCGTTCGATGCGACGAGGCCCCGCTCGACCAGGGCGTCGATGAGGGGCTCGAGGGAGGATGGTGGGACGCGCAGGTGCAGAGCGAGATCTCCCAGGTCGTCGGCAGGACGATCGTGGAGGCGGAGCAGCATCCAGCAGCTGCGAGGGTCGAGGTCGAGCCCGGCCCGGGCGGCGAGGCGCTCGTAGGAGCGTACCCGCCCTTCCCTGCTCATCAGGACGCTGAGGGCCCGAGCGATCTCGTCGAGGGAGGAGCGCACCGCGGGCATGGCATTGGGGGCCAGGGTGTCGGCAGGGTTGGGTGCCTGGGTCGTCTTGCGGAGCGGAACTTCTTTGAGCAGCCAGGTCAATGCGAAGGCGACCGCGGCGATGGGGACGGCGATGAGGAACACGGTGTGCAGGGATGCCGAGAAGGCGTGGATGTAGCCAGAGTGCACGGCGGCCGGCAGCTTGGCGAGCGTGGCCGGGCTGGCCCCAGCAGAGCTGTGGAAACCGGCGGGGACCGGGGTACCGGCGAGGTAGTGGGTCAGGTTGCCGGTGAGCTGGTTGGCGAAGATGGCGCCGAACACCGCGGTTCCGAACGACCCTCCGATCGAGCGGAAGAAGGTGGCGCCCGCGGTGGCGACACCGAGGTCCTCGTAGGGGACGGCATTTTGCACGGCGATGACCAGGACCTGCATGACGCCACCTATGCCCACGCCGAGCACGAACATGTACAACGAGCTGTCCAGGGTGCCGGTGTCGACCGTAAGGCGCGAGAGCAGGTACATCCCTACGGTCATGAGGGCCGTGCCGAGGATGGGGAAGATCTTGTAGCGGCCCCAGCGGGTGATCAGCAGCCCCGAGGTGATCGAGGTGAGAAGCAGACCGGCCATGAGGGGTAGCAACTCGAGACCAGAGCCGGTGGGGCTCGCACCCCGGACGATCTGCATGTACTGGGGCAGGTAGGTGATGGCGCCGAACATGGCGAAGCCGACGACGAAGCCGACGACACTGGTGACGGAGAACATCCGGTTGGCGAACAATTTGAGTGGGAGTACCGGCTCGGCCGCCCGGTGCTCCACCATGACGAAGATGGCCAGGAGCACGATGCTGGCGACTCCGAGGATGGCGATCGGCGCCGAAACCCAGGCGTAGGTGGTGCCCCCGAGGGTGGCGAGCAGCACCAGACCGGTGGCCGCGCCAGCGAGCAGAATGGTGCCGAGGTAGTCGATGACGTGGTGGACCCGGGTGAGGGCACTCGGCAGCACGATGGTGGTCACCACCAGGGCGACGGCTCCGATCGGCAGGTTGATGTAGAAGATCCACCGCCAGGACAGGTTGGTCACGATGAACCCACCGACCAGGGGGCCGATGACACTGGTCACCCCGAACACGGCGCCGAAGAAGCCCATGTAGCGGCCCCGTTCGCGAGGCGAGACAACATCGCCGACGATCGCCTGGGCTCCGATCATGAGCCCACCTCCTCCAATGCCCTGGAGGGCCCGGAATGCGATCAACTCGAGCATCGAGGTGCTCAGCCCGGCGAGGACGGAGCCAACGAGGAAGATGACGATGGAGGCTTGGAAGAAGCTCTTGCGACCGTAGAGGTCCCCGAGCTTGCCCCACAGCGGAGTGGAGGCCGTGGAGGCGAGCAGGTAAGCGGTCACCACCCAGGACAGGTGCGAAAGCCCGTGCAGGTCACCGGCGATGGTCGGCAACGCGGTGGCGACGATGGTCTGGTCCAGCGAGGCCAACACCATTCCCAGCAGGAGGCCGCCGATGATCACCAGCACCCGGCGTTGGCTGATGGCCGGGCGGTCGTCTAGAAGAGGAATGCTGGACACGGGGCTCCCGTCGCTTTCGGTTCGCGACAGGGTTCCACCCGTCGCGTCGGTCGAGGGCGGTGCCAGCCGCGGTCAGCACCAAGATGAACCCGAACACCGCGGCGACAGCTCCGGCAGTGTGCAGGACCCGGGCGCCGGGGCCGGGGGAGACCAGCCCGAGGAAGGTCGGGATCGGCCGCCATCACAAGGGCAGTGAGCTTAGCTTCGGCTGAGACAAGGTTCACCGCCCGGTCCGAGTCTGTTGGCCTGGTCGCTTCCATGCCGGTGAAGACACCAGAGGATCTCAATGTGCGGCCCATCGGGTCAATGCACTCGCTCAGGCGTCAGAACGGGTGAAGCGGGTCAAGGCCACGTAGACGAACACGACAGTGAACAGAGCGAACGTGGCCAGACCGTCCCAGTGGTCGAGGTATCCCTTGGTGGGCAGCTGAGCGGCCGCTTGGGCAGTTTGAAAGGGGAGGTGCTTGGAGACTGCTTTGGGCAGCAGGCCGGCCATCGTCTGCTCGATGACCAGGGGCCAGACAAGTACGAGTGTGACGGCGAGTGCAGTGCTTCGTATCAGTGCCCCGACAGCCGCACCGAGAGCCGAGCCAAGGGCGCACACGGCGACGTAGCCAAAGAGAGCCTGTCGAACTTGGTGATCGGAGAATAGAGCAGTGGGGAGGCCACGCTGATGCAGGATCGCCATGGTCACCGGGAACGAGATCGCCAGGTACACGACGCACGTGACCACCCCGACCAAGGCCAAGACGATCAGCTTGCTCCAGAACACGTCGATCCTTCTCGGCGACGCGGTGAGCGTCACCCGCATGGTGCCGAATCGGTACTCCTGGGTGAATGACTGGACGCCAAGGATCAGCAGGAAGTACAGCAGGAACGGATTGGTCGCCGAGTGGAGCGCAGTCCCAGAGGTGGCAGTCGGACCCAGCTTGACCAGCGCGGCAGTGAGCGCGGCCAGTCCAAGCGTCACCACAATTCCGGCAATGACGACGATGATGTTGGTCCGTACCGTGGAGAACTTGATCCACTCCGAACGCAGCACTCGTTTCATGGCGTGCCCTCAGGCGAAGAGGTGGGATCGTTGCCTGCCTTCGAGCGGTATTCCGTCGAATCGGCAGTGGCCTCCAAGAACGCCTCTTCGAGAGAGGCCGCGACTGACGCCAATTCGTGGAGTTCTATCCCGCTTCTGAAGGCAAGCTGTCCAATGGCCTCGGCATCGGCGCCCCTCACTTCGAGCGCCCCCTCTTCATCGACGCTGACGGTCGCCCCCAAGCCGACGAGCAAGTGCTTCAGCTCGTCGATCTGTGGCGACTTCACCTTCACCCTGTTGTGCTGGCTCTCGGCCACGAAGTCGGCCACGCTGCCCGCGGCGATGAGATGGCCCTGACCAATCACCACTACCTCGTCGGCCACCTGTGCCAGCTCGGAGAGCAAGTGGCTCGAGACGAACACGCTGCGGCCATCATCGGCCAACGAGCGCAGCAGGTCGCGCATCCAGGCGATCCCTTCTGGGTCAAGTCCATTTGTCGGCTCGTCGAGGATGAGAATCCCCGGATCTCCGAGGAGGGCCAGAGCCAGCCCGAAGCGTTGGGCCATGCCCAAGGAGTAACCGGCGGGGGAACGGTCAGCCTCACTGGTCAGTCCCACCATTTCAAGTACTTCATCGATCCGCGCTCGGCTGATGTCGCCAGCGGCAGCCAGCATGCGCAGGTGGTTGCGCGCTGTGCGAGTGGCGTGAAAGGCCTTGGCCTCGATGAGCACGCCGACCTCTCGCATGGGATCTTTGAGATCGGGATAGGGCAGACCCGAGATCGTGGCCGTGCCGGCATCGGGATGGTCCAACCCGATCAGCATGCGCATCGTGGTCGACTTGCCGG
>JGI24140J50213_10001143_pt1 | contig 11814 bp, 8 predicted proteins | sample BarGraIncu00222A_FD_50213 | JGI IMG/M metagenome (IMG submission 50213)
GGCAGCAATTGTAAGAACACCTTCCGTTACAAGATCGATGCCACTCATTTTGGAAATAGGGGGGAGATTACTGTTCATACTATTTATTTCTACTTCTATCGGACGGTTTAATTCACGCGATAATATTTGTGCAGTGGTGCCTCCTGAAATGACAGTACGACCATTGAAGCCCCTTACATGTTCAGCCAACAATCGATCCTTGGTTTCATCATAGGGAGGGCCTGAGCAAATCAATAGTTTACGGGGTTCCCGAAAGTAAATGATTGCACATGAAGCATCGTCTCGTAGCTTTCCAATATCGTTGCGTTCAGCCTGGTTTACGATCCTAAGGGCCAGATTTGTTGCCGAGATGGTTGGTTTCTCTTTGATGAGCGAGAGAATGAATTCGCCTACACTTTTGACACCCCATCCGAAAGGGTATGCACGACTGCCTATCCCGGATTGGTTTATTCCATCTGAGAAGAATACAAGCCGATCTTCTTTCTGAGCTACAAAAGTGCTTAAAGTGATTTGTTTGTCTTTCCCTTTCTTTCCTTTTATAATGATGTCACGACTTTCTGGAGGAATGATATGTCCTTTGCGGATCAGAAAGAATGAAGGGTTGTCATATTCAACAACACGTGTGTCACCTTCGCAGTCAACATCCACAATGCTGAATGTGGCGTAACTTATCTTCCTGACTTTATCTACAGGAAGGGTTTTCATGATGGTAGTTGCCGTTCTTTGCAGTGATTGATTTTCCATCGTGAAGTTAAGTGCCATCGATGCCGTGAGAGTAGCCAGTACATTTGCTTTGATCCCACTTCCCAATCCATCACTCAGTACTGCTATGATGCGTTCTTCCTCTTTGATCTTTTTAGAAAGGAACATGTCCCCACAAACTTCGTTACCATGTTTGTTCTTGTGTTGACAATCAATTTCAATAAAGAAGTCTCTATTCTTCATCCGAAATATTTTTAGTCCTTGATTCTATAATAGAATTCAACATTGCTTCGTTGCGTGAAGCATTTTCGCCTAGCAGGTAAGCCACCTTTTGCACTGTTGCCAGGTTTTCCCTGATTACTTTACGGGTTCGTTTGATGAGTTCATCATCACGCACATCCAGAGACTGCAGATCTCGAATGATACCGCATACGATCCTGTTTTTCTGAATGGAAACTACCGATACATGAAGCAACTTTCCGTTTTCCTTGATATCGTGCTCAACCATATCCTGCCCGGCAAGTAATACGGATGTGAAAATCTTATGGTAAGAAATAAACTTTTTGAGGTCGGCTCCCGACATACCTGGGTTAACATCGAAGATCATTTCAGCCTCTTCACCAAGTATGTGAGCAAAACTTTTGTTTGATTCAATAATACGCAGTTTCTGGTCCACAATGACAACACCAAGCGGGATCTTTTGGATGAGCACTGAGGCCTTGTCATGCGCCATTTTACGCATGTAGGAGACACACATGCTGGTCTCGGCCTGGTTTTCCAGTAAGGCTCTTGCAAAGTCACGACAGCTATTGTAACCGCACCCTCCGCAATTCAGTTCATCACTTGGAGAGAGTTTTCCCACATCACGCAATGCATCTTCAATCTCCTTTTCAGTGTAGATATTTCTGTTAACCGGTTTATGATTATTGAAGTCGCGTTTGATATGATCCACTGGTAGTAATTCTTCAAGTGTCGGTATGGGCAGTTCAGCCGATACTACTGTTCGTGTGTTGGTCTGACTAATGATTTCAAGACGTTTTAATGCAGTTGTCCCGTTTTTAGCACAACCAGGTCCATTGATACAACCCCCTTCGCATGCCATGAGCTCAAGAAACAGGATGCCCTCTTTTTTGAATGATTCGAGCCCTTCTAATGCCTGCCTGATATTGTTGATTCCTGAAAAGGTCATGAAAGCAGCTTCAGTAACTTCGGTTCCTGCTTTTATAGTTGTGATCATGCCTCCGTCTACCGGATAGAGTGCTCCTTTGTAGGCCTGTTTTGGAAAAAACTGATCCTGATCCCTGTGTATTAACTGGTCAGTTGTAATGCCTTCATCTTCCAGCCATATCCTCAGATCGTTGAAAGTGAGTGCTGTTTCAACCTCGTCATTGAATTCATCACTCTCGGTCTTTTTGGCAACGCATGGTCCAATGAATACAATATGTGATCCGGGTGAATATCTTTCTCTCAATAACCTTGCATGCATCATCATTGGTGAATGAAAAGGAACGATGCGTTCTGTGAGATGTGAAAAATATTTTGTAACCAGATCTACAACAGCCGGACATGCAGAAGAAATCCAGATCCCTGTCTGATTGTCAGAAAGAAACTCAGCAGTTTGCCTTGAATATTCTTCAGCTCCCAGTGCGGTTTCAGATACTTCCTGGAATCCAAGCATCTTTAAAGCCCCCACCATTTCGGAAGGCGTATATTCGGGAAACTCAGAAACCCAGGAAGGGGCAAGAGAAACGATCACATTCGAATGTGCGTGAACGATCATCTTTGCTCTTTTCAGGTCGTTTCTGACTTTCTTGGCTCCAACCGGACAAATTTGCGTGCAGTGACCACAAAAGATACATCTTTCGTGTACTATCCATGCACTCTCATCTTCACAGCGGATTGCCTTTACGGGACATTCCCTGATACATTTATAGCAGTCCTGACAGTTGTTCTTCTCTGTATAAACGGGCTGTGTGGCAATCATTTCTTACCTCCGAAAGCTTTATCCAGTATGCTGATGATGTTAGACTCATCGACCTGTTCAAAGACCTTGTCGTTGATCTGAAGTATTGGACCATGATTGCACTGTTCGGAACAAAGATTTCCTTTAAAGTCTATGCTGTTTTCAAGATTATTCTTTTTGAGGTAGTCCTGTATAATACGGAGGTTTTTACTGTTCCCGCGTGAAAAGCAGGAACTCCCCAGACAAATGATCATTTCGGGTTGAGTATCCATGGTCTTAATGTTTGATAACGTTCAGAAATTGATTGAAATACTTGTTTTAGATTGGCTCCCGGAGCAGTGTTTTCAAGAATAAATCCCGAGGGAACTTTAATCTTTTCAGGGGTAAAGTTCCATATGACCTGAATCTTTGAGGCAACCATTATATCAGCAGTTTGCTGTGCCTGATCGGGTGGAGTGGTAATAATTCCTAAAGCAATATGCATCCTGTGTGCCAGACTGGATATTTTATCAATATTGACTATTTTGACACCATAAATCTCTGTACCAATAATAGTAGTATCTATGTCAAATGCTGCAGTAATCTTTAAACCACAGCTGCGAAATTCCTCACTCTTGATTAGTTGTGAACCCATTTTTCCGGCCCCGGTGATAAAGGCTTCATCGAGAATATGATGACCAAGTATTGTCTCCAAAAGATCCATGCTCTGGCCAATCTCAAACTCGTAGTTCGCCGGAATCCCTAACCCAATATTAGTTAGCAGATTGTAGATGGTCTCATGCGGGATACGCATGTGATCTGCCAGCGTTTGTATGTCGACATAAGATCGCCCTCTTAATTTAAGAAAGCGCAATAAGGTCAGCATTTGTGAAAGGTAATTTCTTTCTGTCGTTTCCATTGATTTGTTGATTTTGGAAATCAGTGTTATACTCAGAATGAATAGCCAACTATTATGCCATGATTTTTAATGAACTTTACAATAGCTATTTATGAGGATTTTCAATAGTATACCATTAAAATGTGTCATAAAAATTAACAATTTCCAGAATAGAAAGTGTAAGAAAACAGGACAATGATCGAAAAGAGTACAGTATAAAAGCAGTAATGTGAAAATGATACTGCTCTGAAAATAAACTAATAATCAATTAATTCCCTTTCAAAATCAGAACGGAAGGCAGACTTTCAATGGGCCATGTATTACGACTTACCAGCATTTTCCATCCTTCAATCGAGATGATCAAAAGATCAAATGATTCTTTTGGTGTATGGCCCGGATTCAATAAGACATTGAAAGGGGTCAGGTTTACAGCGGCTTTACCCGGTTCATTGAAGAGTTGTTGAATATCGTTGCGACCTTCTATATTGGTCAGTAATCCTGTAATAGTCATTGAAACTATATCACCATTCTGATATAAGTGTTTTAAAATCTTTTCGAACAATGGATTACCCGGAGGGGGAACGATAGCAAGGACTCTTTTAGGCGTAGTGAAATCACGATCAATAAAGATACCCAGGTTACATTTGCAATCGCTCAATAGTTTGCGAACAATACCACCCAGTACATTTTCCGTAAAAACAGAACGGGCACTTCCCAATAACAATAAGTCAAAATTCTCTTTATTGGCAGTTTTTAATATTTCATTCTGAACCTCATCCGTAGCCTTGTATTTGGTATGAACATTAAGATTCAGGTCTTTGGCTGTTTCCTTGAGCAGTGCAAAGCCCTCTTGCTCAAAGACCAATGCATTGGTAGGATGTACTTCAGAACTTGGCGTAAGATGCATTGCAGTAAAACTGGGAGTAAGTATATCAGTAGAAGGTGTGATAATATTAGCCAATTTCAATAGTGTGCTTCCCATTTGTGGTGGGCCGAAAGAGATGAGTACCTTAAACAGTTGATGTCCTTTTCCATGAAATGTATACTGTTTACGGTCAAAAAGTCTATTGATTGCATTCAAAGCAGGTCCGGTCATAAAAGTAGTCGTTAGTGCCATTAATACCATGATTGCAAACATTTCCGGAGAAAGGATTCCCAGATCGTATCCTATATTAAGGACGATAAGTTCCATCAGACCACGTGTATTCATTAAAGCGCCTAAAGACAAGGAATCTTTCCAGGTCATACCTCCAAATCGAGCAACCATTGTCGTTCCACCAAACTTCCCGAGGATAGCAACAGCAATAACAGCAAGACAAATAAACCACAAGTTACTTTCATTCAAAAGACCAATCTGTGTTCTTAGTCCGGTAAAAGCAAAGAAAAGAGGAAGTAATAAAACCAGACTAACATCTTCAATTTTTTCTACCATGTGTTTTTTGAATTCGGAAGCATGTGGCATAATAACACCTGCAAGAAAAGCGCCAAAAAGGGCATGAAGACCAATTAGTTCTGTTATATAGGCTGAAAGAAATAGTATGAAGAATATGAATGCAAGAACTGTTTTGCTTAAAGTCTCTTTTGATATATAGACTGTTCCGATTTTTCGAAGGAATGGCTGAATTACAAAGATCATCACATTTACATAAAGGACTGCCAAGCCTATTGTGAAAAGTGAATTGATGAGTGTGCCTGTTTTGACAATTGCAATCACAGCTGCCAGTATGCACCATGCTGTAATATCATCTATTGCGCCACATGTAAGCGCTAACGAACCCAGCGGCGTTTTGGTAAGACCTCTTTCCTGAATTATTCGTGCCAACACAGGAAATGCAGTAATACTCATAGCGATGCCCATAAACAATGCAAAGGCTATAAATCGAATATTAGGTGGAGCATAATTTGTATAAATAAAATAAGATAGAATTACCCCCAGTAAATATGGAATAATAATACTTGCATGACTTACAATCACTGCAATCCCAGCTGATTTCTTTAATACTTTTAAATCTAATTCCATCCCTACTAAAAACATGAAGAGGATCAGACCGATCTGACTTAAAAACTGCAAAGTAATGAGTGAACCCGGAGGAAAAATAAAAGCAGAAACAGAAGGAAAAAACAAACCAAGAAATGATGGCCCCAGAATGATACCTGCAACTATTTCTCCTATTACTGTAGGTTGGCCGATTTTATTAAATAAATATCCAAATATACGGGAGAAGGCAATGATAGAAACAATTTGGATAATTAGCACACCAAATGGATTTTTCATACTGTGTAACAACTCATCCATTAAGCGACTGAATGCATTAGCCTCTACACCCGAATGTAAATCAGAAGATGAATTTCCTACAGAAATAAGGCCAATTAATTTATTGTTTTGCAACACTTTACCATGATCTATAACTATATACATCAGCAATATGAAAATCCCTATCGTGATAAAGTAAAATAGAAAGTTTCTACCAGTCTTCATAAATGTTGCTTTATGATTATGAAGTTGCAAAGTTAATAAAAGATACCCAGCCAGATAGGTTTAATCAAGAACGATATCATATTTTTTTAACTTCTGATATAAAGTATTTCTACTAATGCCAAGTGAACGGGCCACCTGGCTCATATTGTGATTTAATTTTGTAAGCGCTTTAATTATTGCTCTGTGTTCCAGTTCGTTTAACGATAATAACTCTTCATCATCTGAAACAAATTCCGGAACAGGAGCATTGTTGAAGAGACCATGAACTGAGTGGGCAGGAAAAAGAATACCTGCCAGATCAATATTGCCATCCAGATTAACGAACTTTTCTATAAAGTTTTCGAGTTCACGTATGTTTCCCGGCCAGTCATAAGCCAGCAATTGCTGATAAAGTTCATTACTCATCTCCGGTATTTCCCTTTGAAGTTTCAGAGACTTCATGTTCATAAAATATTTGATGAGCAAAGGGATGTCTTCTTTTCGATCCCTCAATGGAGGAATATTCACGGGTATGACACTCAGGCGATAAAAGAGGTCCATTCTGAAATTGCCTTTGTCCACCTCTTCGAGCAGGTCACGATTTGTTGCTGCAATGATGCGAACATCTATCGGGATTACTTTATCACCACCTACACGGGTGATATAACCTTCCTGGATTGCGCGTAACAACTTGACCTGCATGTCAACAGGCATCTCGCCGATTTCATCAAGGAATAGAGTGCCCCCGTTGGCAAGTTCAAATTTACCCATACGGCCACTTTTACGGGCACCGGTGAAAGCACCATCATCGTACCCGAAAAGTTCACTTTCTATAAGTGGAGCAGGTATGGCCCCACAATTGACAGCAACAAAGCCATTGTCGTTGCGATTACTGTAATTGTGAATTGCCTGTGCAAACAGTTCTTTCCCTGTTCCGCTGTCTGCCTGAATCAATACTGTTGATGGACTGTCTGAAACAGTTTTGACATAGTCGATAATTCTATGGATCTGGTCGCTTTCACCTATAATGTCCTCGAAAGTATAACGGGCATTCATCCCGGTGTATTTGTTCACCAGTTTGTAAACCCGCTGCATTTCCCGGAAACTGAAAACAATTCCATTAATAGAGCTTTCTTCGTCAAGGGTGATATATGCATTCAAACTAAACGTTACTTTGCGGGGTCCGATGTGAATGATTGTCTCTTCGTCAAGGTATTTATGACCTTTTGCTACCTGATCACGGATAAAAGTCCAGTTTGGAATAAATTCTGCAATGTGTTTTCCCAGTGCAAATTCCTTGGAAATATTCATTAGTTTAGTTGCAGCTTGATTGAGCGAAAGTATTGTCCCTCCGGCGTCTGCAGTAAAAACCCCTAGTGTGAGAGTATCTAAAACCGAGTTTAAATATTGATAAGCGTTGCCACTATTTATTTCCTTTTTCTCCTTCATACCGTCCCGTCTAATCCAGTGCAAAGGTAATAAAAATAGTCTCATTGTTATTCGAATAACAATGAGACTATTTTTATTAACACAATTTTTAAAGGTTTTAATATTTTAAGCAGCCTATTTGATCGGATAGACAATCAGTGTCAACAACTTTGCAGGATTCTTTTCGGTCAAAGGATCTGTAACAAATACTTCACGTGGAGCACCATTTATCTTACTCTTGTTGTCTGCAATCCATTTCATTGCGGCGGCATGTGCCCGTCCGGTTCCTTCATAAGGGCCATAATATTTAACAGTAAGTATTTTACCGGCTTTCAGTTTAGCTGATTTTATATCTTTATCTCCTTTTAGTGGCTTATTTACAGGCATACAGATATCGAAATCAAAGTGATTTTTCTCCCATTTATAGTAGAGTGAGAAGGGTGCCCCATCTGATTTGGCTTTATTCTCAATGATGTATTTTCCCAATGTCGTATACCCGGTCATGAAGAATTTCTCCATTTCCTCTGCACCACCAGCTGCGTGAATAAAGACATAATTGGATGGTTTTTCCATAGAAGTCTCAATTACCAAGGGTGTATTCCCAAGATGTTCAGAAATGGTTTTGATCGAATTGAGCCCTTTCTCAAAGTCTTTTCCAATCATTTTGTCCATCATAAGTCCCATCCAACGTCCTATTGGATTATTCCCCATGTCAGCATCCATCCACCATGTCAACAGCACAGTACTGTCTTTTTGAGTAAAACTGTATCCTCCCAAAGCAATTCCCTCACCCATGAAATTCATTTCAACTTCAATGGTATCAAAAGGAACAACTTTGGTAATAGTCAGCTTTCCATTTCCTACGTTTTTATCGTTACTTTGCCAGGAGTAGGAAGCGCCTTTACCGGAAGGAATATTGTTGTATTCGAGTTTCATCTTTGGATCAATTTTGTGCCAGGGAGACCATTGTTCCCAGTTCTTCAAAATGTTAACCTGTCCATAGACAATTTCCTGTGAAGATTTAATGGTAGCGGATCTTTCCACCTTAACATGTCGCGGTAACAAATATGCCACTACAACCAGAAGTACAATCAGAATCAATATACCTAGTCCAATGAATTTAAGAATTTTCATAATTTTAGATTTTGTTGGTTTGGTGAGTAAAAATACATTTATTTTTAAAAGAAGTCAAATAATGATTTGCAATTAGTTATCCTATTTAAATAACCCCTTCACATATTTATTTGTTCATTCCTGTTGCTTTTTAAAATGGAGTATCTTTACATCACTGCACTGTAAAAATGAAAAGTAATATAGTACATCATCGTTTGAAGGTTCTTTTTCTGCCCCGTTGGTATCCATCTAAAACAGATCCCATGCCCGGGCTTTTCATTGAACGGCATGCAGAAGTGGCATCACATTTTGCAGATGTTGCGGTACTGGCTATCATTCCTTCAAATGATCTGTCTGAAATAGAAATAGATAAAAAGGAACATTTGTTTACACTGCGTTATTATTTTAAACAGGGACAAACCGGGTCTCTGCTGATCAATAAACTAATTAATCAATACAGGTGGTTGTATGCGCTTCTGAATGGATATCGGATTGTCCGGAAAGAAATGAAAGGATTTGATCTTTTGCATGTCAATGTGTTGACCCGTCTGGGGGTATTTGCATTGTTAATCAGGTATATTGAAAACACCCCCTATGTGATCACTGAACATTGGACGCGATACATAAACGGTGGATTTAATGGAAAACTAAGACACGAATTAACGCGACTGGTTGTCAGAAAAGCAAAAACAATCTCAACTGTTACGGATAATCTGTGGAAGTCGATGCAATCATATGGAATAGTTAACCCCAATCATCTGGTGTTGCAAAATGTTGTAGAGGATATTTATTTTGCTCCATTGAAAGTAAGTGATCAAAAAGAATCGACGTCACCAAAGCGATTTATTCATGTTTCCTGTTTTACTGACCGGTCAAAAAACATTTCAGGCTTACTCCGCGTAGTTGCCAGAATGAACAGATCCGGAATTGACTTTGAATGTATTTTGGTTGGCGAGGGTGAAGATCTTGAAATGTTGAAAACATATGCTGTTGAATTAGGATTAAAATCTCCACAGATTCAGTTCAGAGGACTGCTTACCGGGAAAAGCCTTGTTGAAGCCATGCGTTCTGCCTCTTTTCTGGTGCTTTTTAGTAACTATGAAAATATGCCTGTGGTCATCAATGAAGCTTTTGCATTGGGCATACCCGTTATTGCAACCGATACCGGTGGAATCAGTGAACAGGTCAAAGAATGGAACGGAAGATTAGTAAAACCTCGGGATGAAGATGCCTTATTTTCAACTATACGCTCTTTTATTGAACAAGAAGATAACTTTGATGCCGAAAAAATAAAAAATTATGCAGAACTTTGGTTCGGCAGCAATGCTGTGGAAAACCAGTTGAGAGAATTATATGCTGATAAAAAATGATTAAAAGAATTATTGGAACGTCAGCAGGAAAACTGATTACAGCTTTGGCTGGGTTTGCGATTATCGTCATCAATGCACATTTTATTGGCGCAGCAGGAGTGGGGATAATTAGTCTGATCCTTTTGGGAATCACATTTATCAATCTGGTCAGCAATTTCATAGGGGGTCCTGCTATTGTATATCTCTTACCTCGCTTTGATGCTTTTCGGTTAATTGTACCCTCTTATCTCTGGGCCTTTCTTTGTTCATCTGCAGGCGCTGTATTGTTGTCTGTTTCAGGATTAATTCCTGTCATTTATGTTTTTGATGTTTTCTGGTTGTCATTTTTTATTACAGTTACATCTGTTAACCTGACGATCTTATTGGCTAAAGAAAGATTTGGCATCTATAATCTGCTGAGTACACTTCAAATTATCATTACCCTGACAGTTTTGCTTTATCTGGTTTTTGTCGCAGGAGATCATTCAGTTACAGCATATTTATATGCATTTTATTCGGGTATCATTTTCTCGTTTGTGATCAGCTTATTCACCATCCGTAAGCTAATTCATTTTTCTGACATTGAAGAACTGCCACATGTTGTGGCGACAATGTTGAAATACAGTCCGTTTATGCAGTTTGGGTCGTTCTTTCAAATGCTCAACTATCGGTTATCCTATTATATCATTGAACGGTTTTTTGGTCCGGGTATGTTGGGGGTCTTTAGTGTTGGGACGCAGGTTTCAGAGAGTGTCTGGATTGTCGGACGGGGAGCAGCAACCGTTCACTATGCACGGCTGTCGAACACAAATGACATGAATTATGCAAAGGAACTCACACTTGCATTGATGAAGGGAGTTGCTATTGTGACCTTTTTCTTACTGTTTATCATGGTGCTTTTACCCCAATGTGTTTATCTCTTTCTCTTTGGAGCCGGTTATACGGAAGCAAGGATAGTTGTTTTAATTTTGGCTCCTGGAATGTTGTTTACCGCTGTCACAATGATCATCAGCCACTATTTCAGTGGCATGGGAATGCCCAAATACAGCATGTATGGCTCAGCGGTAGGACTGGTCATGACTTTGAGTGTTGGCTTTATACTTATTCCGATCCTTGGCATCAGAGGAGCGACATTGACTACCTCCCTCTCTTATTTTGTTTGCATGTGTTATTTGATCCGCGTCTTTATGCGTAAATCAGGAGCCGCATTCAGGGATTTCAAGATCCATCAATCAGACTTAACCTTTTTACTTACAGCCCTCCGCCAACACAAGGAATTAGACAAATAACAAATCAGCCTGAGTTGTCTTGACTTCGTTTAGGGGTCAGGAAAAAAATACTTAATAAAACGATAACTTCAAGAACATTCTGACAACACTCCCGTATGAAGAAGCAACACTTCCCCAATAACTGGTAGATACTCGAGAGGTGTAGCGTACCTGTAGCGTACCCTTAGCGTACCTGTAGCGTACGTGTAGCGTCTATAGGGTACGGAACAGGTACGCTAAATGTAGGCTAATCGTACGCTACAGGAGACGAGTATCTGCCAGTTGTCTCTAAATGGCTTTTAAGTGATATGGGAGTCATCAAAGAAGTATCTAAAAGTGATTCTTTGATCATGATTTCGTTAAAATTCTATTACGTTGCTGATTAATTTTCCTGTTTTTTTAGGTTTAAAATAATTTGGTGCTCTTCTTTTTCCGATAATTTCAGTTGTGTTCAAAATGTGTTAACATAATTAACACTGTCCTAATTATGAACACCTGGAAAGTAGTCTTTGTGTTCAGTCTTATGACATATTTTGAATATTAAAATTTTCAAAAACAAGTTAACTCGTTTAATAGCAAAACTATATAATTTGTGGCACAGTAATTGGCTTCAGGAAATCGTATTGTTAATCGAATAACAATGAAATTTTGAAATA
>JGI24140J50213_10001144_pt1 | contig 11811 bp, 8 predicted proteins | sample BarGraIncu00222A_FD_50213 | JGI IMG/M metagenome (IMG submission 50213)
CGCTCGGCCTGCTGGCGACACAGGTCCATCAGGAGGATTCGTGCCTCGAGCACCTGCGCATGGTCAGGCTCGCGCGTGCCTTGCTCGTCGCCTTCGCCGACTACAAGCGGGAGCGCGGCTACGCCGACATGGCCGATCTCGAATGCTGCGCCCTGGCGCTGCTGCGCGACAGCGAGCTTGCCGGCTGGGTCCAGGAGCGTCTCGATGCGCGCGTGCGTCACCTCCTGATCGACGAGTTCCAGGACACCAGCCCGCTGCAGTGGCAGGCGCTGCACGCCTGGCTCGCGGCCTACGCAGGGGCCGGCGGCGGTGCCAGCGGCCAGCGCCCGCCAGGAGTCTTCATCGTCGGCGATCCGAAGCAGAGCATCTATCGCTTTCGCGGTGCCGAGCCGCGCGTCTTCGCCGCCGCGGCGCGCTTCATCCGCGAAGGACTCGGCGGCAGCATCCTGGCTTGCGACCACACGCGGCGCAGCGCGCCACGTGTCCTCGCCGCGATCAACGCCGTGTTCGCGGGCGCCGCGGAAGAGGGCGCGTTCAGCGGCTTTCGCGCCCATACGACCGAAGTGGCGGCAGACGCCGGCGGCTCGGTCGAAGCGCTGCCGCGCATCGCCCGCGACGCCGCCAAGAGCAAGGCTCCCGCCGACGCCGTCCCGCAGTGGCGCGACAGCCTGAGCTCGCCGCGTGTCGAGCCCGACGTCGTGCTGCGTGCCCGCGAGGCGGCCGGCGTCGCGCAGGCGATCGCCGCAGCGCTCGCCGCCGGCGCTGCACCGCAGGAGGTCTTCGTCCTGTGCCGGAAGCGCGAGACGCTGCGTCTGGTCGCGACCGAGCTCGAGCGCGTCCACATCGCCCACTCGGCGGTCGAGGACACGTCGCTCGCGGCGACGACCGAGGCGCAGGACCTGATCGCAGTGCTCGACGCGATCGTCTCGCCGGCGCATCGCCTGTCGCTGGCCCGGGCCCTGCGCAGCCCGCTGTTCGGTGCCAGCGACGCCGACCTGCTCGCGCTCTCGGCCGCCGCGATCGCAACCAACGACTCCGACTGGTGGCGTGCCCTCGCTGCGATGGGCCGGCCGGGCCCGGTGCTGGCACGCGCGCAGCAGCTCCTGCAGCGCTGGCGCGGCCTGGCGTCGACCTTGCCGCCGCACGACCTGCTCGATCGCATCGTTGACGAAGGCGAACTGCGCGAGCGCACGGTCGCGGTCGTTCCGCCGGAGCAGCGGGCCCTGGCGCTCGATGCGATAGACGCCGTTCTCGCCCACGCCCTGCTCCTCGACGGCGGCCGCTATGCGACGCCGTACGGGTTCGTTCGCGCCTTGAAGCGCCGGGTCGTGAAGAGCGCACCGCCGCTGCGTGCCGACACGGTGCGACTGCTGACGATCCACGGCGCCAAGGGCCTGGAGGCGGACTGCGTCTTCATCACCGACAGCGACCCCGAGCCGCAGTCCGTTGCAACGACGACGCTCCTCGTCGAGTGGCCAGTCGAGACAGCGAGACCGGTGCGCTGCGCCTTCGTCTACTCGGAGTCGCGCTGCCCGGCGTCGCTGCGCGCCGTTCTCGACGGCGAGAGGCGCGCCCGCGAGCGCGAGGAGCTGAACGGGCTGTACGTGGCGATGACGCGGGCCCGGGAGCGCCTCGTCTTCAGCGCGACCGAACCGTACCTGCCTTCGCCCGGTCTCTCGTGGTGGCAGCGCGTCGAGCCCGTCGCGACCGCGGTGCCCCGGGTCGCCGGGCCGGCGCAGGGCGATGGGCCGGCGCGCTTGCAGGCCGCGCGCATGCCGGTGCTCAAGGTGCTGCCGTCCCACGCGCCGGAGGTCGTGCCTCGGTCGCAAGAACCGCCGGCGGTGCCCGTCCAGGCACAGCTTTTCGACGCGACGCCGTCGCGCTACCCGACCCGCGACGCCGAGACTGCTGCGCTCGGCCGGGCCGTGCATCGCCTGCTCGAGTGGGCGGCCGGCGGCGCTGAGGACGTGGCTCTCGACGATCTCGCCCGAGCCGCGGCCAGAGAGTTCTCAGTCGACCGATCAGCCGTACTGCGGCATGCCCGGGCCATCCTCGGTCGGCCCGAAGCGGCGCGCTTCTTCAGCGGCCGGCAGCTGCGATGGAGCTGCAACGAGGTCGCGGTCTACGAAGGCGGCGAGGTGCTGCGGATCGACCGCCTGGTGCAGCTCGACAGCGCCTGGTGGGTGCTCGACTACAAGCTCAGTCACGCGCCCGAAACGCTGGAGCCCTATCGCCGCCAGCTTCTGCGCTACCGTGATGCCGTTCGCATCCTGCAGCCGGGCGATGTCGTGCGCTGTGCGTTCATCGCCGGAGACGGGAGGGTCGTCGAGATCGACGCGGCGTGAAATGCGGCAGAGATGCGGGGAGATCGACTCGCAGATCGGCGGATTCGCGGCGGCGGTTCGCGGTCCAATCGGAGCATCCGTTTTCCGCCTTCGCGATGCCGCCCGCCGCCGCTCACGCTCACGCTTCGGCCGCGCCGTCGCCGGCGCGTGCATTCGGGCGCTTTCAGCTGCGCCGACTGCTCGGCAAGAGCGAGGCGACGATGGCCTGGCTGGCGCTCGATTCGCGCTCCGGCGTCGAGGTCATGCTGACGATGCCGCGCATCGCGCCCTCGAGCCCGGCCGGCGCCGCCGCGTGGCTGCTCGGCGTGCGGCGCGCGGCGCGCCTCGACCATCCGAACCTGGCCCACGCTTTCGAGTGCGGCATCCACGAGCACTGGCCGTTCATCGCCGTCGACCGGCGAGCCGGCGTCACGCTCGACGAGTGGCTGGCGGAGCACCCGCGGCCGCCCATCGACGACGCGGCGCAGTGGATCGGCGGCGTCCTGCGCGGCCTGGCCTTCGCGCATGACGCCGGGGCGGCGCACCTCGACCTGCAGTGTCACAGCATCCTCGTCAACGAGCGCGGCCAGGCCAGCGTCATGGCGCTCGGGGCGGCGCAGGACGGCGAGCCTGTCGCGGGGCCGCGCCGCGGCGAAGACAGCGGCCTGATGCCGCTCGATCCGACGAGCTTGCGCGCCCAGCGTGCCGCCGCCGAACGCGACGTGCTCGCCTGCGGCGTGCTGCTGCATCGCCTGCTCGCCGGAGAGCCGGCGCTCGGGGTGGCCGACACGGGGCGAGTCATCGACCGCATGGCGCCACGCGGACGCGAGTTCGTGCGCCTGCCGTGGACGACGCCGCAGCCAGTTCCCGAGGCCTTGCGCGCGATCGTCAACCGCAGCACCGCGGGGCAGGAACGGCTGCGCTACCGCAGCGCGCGTACCTTTCTCGGTGCCCTCAACGGCTGGCGCGAAGACGTCGCCGAAGACAGCGGCGGCCCGGTCGCGCTGCTGCTCGACCGCATGCGCAGTATCGGCCACCTTCCGGCCCTGCCGGGACTTGCCGGCCGCGTCCAGCGCATCACCGGCATCGAGAGCCAGCGCACCGACGAGATCGCCGGCCATCTCCTGCCCGACATGGCGCTGTCGCTCGAGTTGCTGCGCACGCTCAACTCGGCGCAGGTGCAAGGGACGCAGGTCGCCGGCAACGGGCCGGTACTGACGCTGCGCCGCGTCGTCGCGCTCGTTGGCGTGAACGGCGTGCGCCAGGCGGCGAACAACCTGCGCGTCTGGCCGGGGCCGCTCGACGAAGCCGGCGCGAAGGCGCTGCTCGCGACGATCGATCGCGTTCGCCTCGCCGGGCACCTGGCGCAGGCCTTGCGGCCCGCCGGATACGACGGCGAGGTGGTCTATCTCATCGCCGCGATGCAGAACCTCGGCCGCCTGATGCTGCGCTACCACTTCGCCGACGAAGCGGAGCAGATCCAGCAGCTGATGCAGCCGGCACCGGGCAGCGACGGCGAAGCCGCCGATCAGCTCGGTCTCAGCGAGGAAGCGGCCGGCTTCGCGGTCCTCGGCGTCGACACCGAAACCTTCGGCAGCGCCGTCGCCCGCCATTGGGGCCTCGGCGACGACGTGCTGCACATGATCCGGCGCCTCGCCGTCGACGTTCCGGTGCGCAAGCCCGACGGCGATTCCGACCTGCTGCGCATCGTCGCCAGCGCCGCCAACGAGGTGGTCGATGCGATCAGTCGCTTGCCGGCAGCCAAGGTCGGCGCGGCGCTCGGCCACATCGCCCAGCGCTACGCGCGCGTCCTGCGAACGACGACCCGATCGATCGCCGATGCGCTTCAGGAGGCTCGGGACGTGCTGCGCAAAGGCAGCGCCGCGCCGGCCGGGCGGGCCGCGACGAGCGAAGGGGAGGCCGAGAGCGAAGGAAGTGCTCCGACCGCCGCTGCCGTGGGAGCGCCGGCAGCGCCCGCGGCCGCGGCACGTGGGTGACGAGCCTGACCCCGGCACTGGTCGCAACGGTTGGGGCTGCTTCGTTCCCGACCTGACCCGGTTCGCCGCGCTTCCATGCGGGGAGGCCCGTCAGCCCGGATTCTAGGCGCTGGGTCGGAGCGCGGGGTCGTTGCGTCGTGTTCAGGTGCGCAGGCCGAGTTCGCTGCCGGCGTACTCGAGGCCCAGGGGTTCGATGAGCAGGCGCTTGTCGCCGCTCTCGACGCTGCCTGCGACCCACGCGTCGATGCCGGACTTGCGCGCCACGGCGACCGTCTGCTCGGCATCCTCGGCGGCGACGAAGAGCGCGAAGCCGGCGCCCATGTTGAACGTGCCGTAGGCGTCGCGATCCGACAGCAGCGCTTCGGCCTGGATGAACCTCAGCACCGGCGGCACGTCAGGCAGGGTGTGGATGCGGTAGGTGAAGGGGGAGCGGTGGCGCATGAGCTTGCGCCAGCCATGGCCGGTGATGTTGGCCGCATAGTGGACCCGGATTCCGGACTTGAACAGGGCTTCGGTGATCGGCGAATAGAGAAGCGTCGGCGCGAGCAGCGCCTCGCCGAAGTTGAGGGGAACGGCGCTCGGCCCGAGCGGCGTCAGATAGCCCCGCGGCAGGCGCGTCGCCAGCTCTCGGGCGAGGCTGACGCCGTTGGCGTGGATGCCGCTCGAGGCGAGCAGGACGATCCGGTCGCCCGGCCCCAGGCGCTCGCCGAGCGAGAGGCGCTCCTTGGGGCTGACGATGCCGGTGCACGATGCGGCGAGGTCGATGCGCCCCGCCTCGACGACACCGGCGAGCGCGGGCGTTTCGCCGCCGCCCCAGGCGACGCCGCAGAAGTCGCAGGCGCGCTTCCAGCCCTCGAGGAGCGCCGCGGAGCGGGCGGTGTCGTCGAACCAGGCCGATCCGCCGGCGCCCCAGTAGGCCTGGACGACGAGCGGCGTCGCACCGACGGTGATGAGATCGTTGAGGGCCATGGCGATCGTGTCTTGCGCGATCGCCGCGTACGCGGTCCGGCCGGTCAGCTGTTGCATCGCGTCAGCGACGAGCGACTTCGAGCCGAGGCATTCGACGATGCTGGCAAGATAGAACGGGCCGACGTCGACGACGTAGGCCGATTCGCCGCGCGACGACTCGACCTCGCTGAAGCCGTGTCCGTCGAGATACGACCCCGTCGATGCGGCGGCGCGCTGTGCCGCGATCTTGAGCGGATCGATGACGTGGTAGTCGACGCCCGAGGCGCGATAGCTCAGCGGCGAAGGGTCGTTCGGATCGGTCGACATCGGTGCTGGGAAGTGGAGGGATTATCCCGCAGCGGCGAATTGATACGGGGCCGGCACGTAGAATCGTTCGCATGTCGACCACGGTGCTGGCGCGCAAATACCGGCCGCGCAACTTCGAGGCGATGGTCGGGCAAACGCACGTCGTCCAGGCACTCGCCAACGCGCTCGAGCGGGGCCGCCTGCACCACGCCTACCTCTTCACCGGCACCCGCGGTGTCGGCAAGACGACGGTCGCGCGCATCCTCGCCAAGTCGCTGAACTGCACCGGCCCCGACGGCACGGGCGGCATCACGGCGCACCCCTGTGGTGTCTGCATCGCGTGCCGCGACATCGACGCCGGCCGCTTCATGGACTACGTCGAGCTCGACGCCGCGTCGAATCGCGGCGTCGACGAGATCACGCAACTGCTCGACCAGGCCGTCTACAAGCCGGTCGTCGGCCGCTTCAAGGTCTACCTGATCGACGAGGTGCACATGCTGTCGGCGACGGCCTTCAACGCGATGCTGAAGACGCTCGAGGAGCCTCCCGAGTACCTCAAGTTCGTCCTGGCGACGACCGATCCGCAGAAGGTGCCGGCGACCGTGCTCTCGCGTTGCCTGCAGTTCAACCTGCGGCCGATGGCGCCGCAGACGATCGCGGCACATCTCGCGTTGGTGCTGGGCGAGGAGGCGATCGGCGCCGACGCCGTCGCGCTGAAGCTCATCGCCCGCGCCGCGCGCGGCTCGATGCGCGACGCGTTGTCGCTCGCCGACCAGGCGATCGCCTACGGCGGCGGCTCGATCGAAGAAGAACCCGTGCGCCGCATGCTCGGGGCGGTCGATCGCGGCCATGCCGTTCGCCTCGTGCAGGCGATTGCGGCCGGCGACGGCGGCGCGCTCGTCGCCGCGGTCGACGGCCTGCGCGAGCTCGGTCTTTCGGCGAGCGGGACGCTCGAGGAAATGGCCGCGCTGCTGCAGGAGATGGCGATCGCGCAAGCCGTTCCGGACAGCGCCGACGGCGACGACCCCGATGCTCAGGTCGCCATCCGTCTGGCAACGTTGTTGCCTGCCGACGAAACGCAACTGCTCTACAGCATCGTGCTGAACGGCCGGGCCGAGCTGCCGCTGGCTCCCGACGAATACAGCGGCCTGGTGATGGTGCTGCTGCGCATGCTCGCCTTCGCGCCGCGCGACGAGGGCGCAGCGAGCGCTGCGCCGGCGACCGGCAAAGCTTCCGGGCGGAGCAGGGCGGCGGCCGATCTCGCTCCTGCCGAAAAGGCCGCCGTCGTCGCCGCACCGATGGCGACGGCGCGCCGCCTCGACCCGGCGCCGTCCGTCGCCGCTGCCGCGCCGGAGCCCGTGTCGGCGGCGGCGCCCGAGGCGCACGACGTCGCCGCCGCCGATCGCTGGGCCGAGGTCGTTCAGCGCATGGTCGATGCCGCCGCGATCGGCGCGATGGTTCGCGAGCTGGCGATGCAGGCGCAATGCCTGGGCGTCGTCGACAGCGATGTCGGGACGCTCTGGCGCCTGCGCGTCGAGCGGGAGAACCTGCGCACGCCGCCTTTGCGCGAGCGCCTGCAGGCGGCGCTCGCTGAGACCTTGCGCCGGCCGGCGCGGATCGAGATCGAGGCCGGTGTGGCGATCGATTCGCCGGCCGAGCGCCAGTCCGCCGAGCGCCGGCGCCGCCAGGCCGAGGCCGAGAAAGTCATCCACGACGATCCGCTCGTCAAGGCGCTGCTCGCGCAGTACAAGACGGCGCGGATCGTTCCGGGATCGGTGAAGCCGCTATGAAGACCGAGGAGCAGCAGCCATGATGAAAGGTCAACTCGCGGGCCTGATGAAGCAGGCCCAGGCGATGCAGGACAACCTGAAGAAGGCCCAGGAAGAGCTCGGCTCGATCGAGGTCGAAGGGCAATCCGGCGCCGGTCTCGTCAAGGTGACGATGACGTGCAAGCACGACGTCCGACGCGTCGCTATCGACCCGAGCCTGGTCGGCGACGACAAGGAGATGCTCGAGGATCTCGTCGCCGCCGCGTTCAACGACGGCGTGCGCCGCGCCGAGGCCGTGAGCCAGGAGAAGATGGGCAAGCTCACCGCCGGAATGCCTTTGCCCCCGGGCATGAAGTTGCCCTTCTGAATTGGCCGCTGAAGCATCTCTCGAAGGTCTTGTCGAGGCCTTGCGCCGCCTGCCCGGCGTCGGCATCAAGTCGGCGCAGCGCATGGCCTATCACCTGCTGCAACACGACCGCGAGGGCGCCCGGCGCATAGCAGATTCGCTGCAGCAGGCGGTCGCCCGGGTCCGCCACTGTGAGCTCTGCAACACCTTCACCGAGCAGGCGGTGTGCAGCATCTGCCTCGACGCGTCACGCGATCGGCGCCAGCTCGCCGTCGTCGAGACGCCGGCCGACCAGGCCGCGCTCGAGCGGACCGGGAGTTTTCGCGGTTTCTATTTCGTGCTGATGGGGCGGCTCAGCCCGCTCGACGGCATCGGCCCGTCGGAGATCGGTGCGCGCCAGCTGCTCGATCGCGCCACCGACGGCACGGTCGAGGAGGTCATCCTGGCGACCAACTTCACGGCCGAGGGCGAAGCGACGGCGCACGTGCTCGCCGAAGCGCTGCAGTCGCGCGGGGTTCGGGTGACCCGGCTGGCGCGCGGCGTTCCGATCGGCAGCGAGCTCGAGTACGTCGACCTCGGAACGATCGCCCACGCGTTCATTGACCGGCGCTGAGGCGCGCCGCTGACGCGGCAGCACACGATCTCAGTTCTTGGCCAACCGGAGGTGCTTGGTCGTGTGTGCCGTGCTGCTGCCGGCATGCGCCGTGTTCGGCGTCGCCGTGTGCGCGCCGGCGACCTGGTGCGACGGGTGTGCTCCGCGTGCCGTGTGCTGGCTCTGCGTCGGCGCCTTGCGTGTCGCCTGCGCGACGTAGACGACGATGCTTTGCCCCGGCGCGAAGGTCGCCGTGGCGCCGACCTCGTTCCACTGCGCGACCTGCGCCGGGCTGACGCGATAGCGCCGGGCCACCGAGGCGACGCTGTCCTTGCGCCCGGCCCGCAGCGACACCCTGCGCAGGGTCGGCCCGTCGGGCGCCAGGGAGAGCATCGCGTTATCGGCGACGTGGCTCGAGACATCGGCGAGCAGGGCGTTGCCGCGCGGCACGAGCAGCGTCGAGCCGGTCTTGATCAGCATGTGCGCCGGAATGCGGTTGACCTCGCGCATCTGCGCTTCGCTCATTCCGGCCGTCTTCGCCGCCTCCGCGGGCCTCATCGTCTTCGGCGCCGTCCACGCCGTCCACGTCGCGAGCGGGCCGCGATGCTGCGGCAGCTCGCGCACGAAGCGGTTCGCGTTGTCGTAGGGGAGCAGCACCTGCGGCGTTCCGGCGGCGAGGATGACCGGGCGATTCATTTGCGGGTTGAGCGTCTGGAAGTCCTCGAGTGACATGCCGGCAAGCCTGATCGCGACGGCGACGTCCATGTCGTGCTCGATCGGCACGCTCAGAAAATACGGGTGGTTGTGCAACTCGGGCAGGCTCAGTCCGAAGTCCGCCGGCCGGGCGACGATGTTCTTCACCGCCTGCAGCTTGGGCAGGTACCACTGTGTCTCGGCGGGCATGCGCAGGCTTGCGTAGTCGGTCGGCAGGCCGGCCTTCTGGTTCTTCGCGACGGCGCGCTGCACGCTGCCTTCGCCCCAGTTGTAGGCGGCCAGCGCGAGCTGCCAGTCGCCGAACATCGCGTAGAGCTTTTGCAGGTAGTCGAGCGCGGCGCGCGTCGAGGCGAGGACGTCGCGGCGGTCGTCGCGAAAGACGTTCTGCTTGAGCTCGTAGTCGCGGCCCGTCGAGGGAACGAACTGCCACATGCCCGAGGCGCGTGCCACCGACATCGCCTGCGGGTTGAACGCGCTTTCGATGAAGGGCAGCAGCGCCAGCTCGGTCGGCATGTGCCGCCGGTCGAGCTCCTCGACGATGTGGAAGAGATAGCGGCTGCCGCGCTCGGTCATGCGCGCGACGTAGTCGGGCCGCGTCGCGTACCAGCGTTCGCGGTCGCGCACGAGCTCGTTGTCGAGGTCGGGCATCGCGAAGCCCTGGCGCACGCGCGCCCAGAGGTCGACGCGGGCGCTGCGGTCGTCGATGTCGATGCGGACGTCGGGCCGGACCGGGTCGAGCGGCACCGGCGCGGCGACGTCCTCGTCGGGCGCCGAGGCGGCCGCGGCAACGCTCTGCGCCGCCGCTTCGTCGAGGGACTTGCCCGCGCCCTCAGCGACGGCCGGCACCGACGCGGCAGCGAGCGGTGCAGACGGCGGCGCGGAAGGGAGCGAAAGAGGTGCCGACACGCAGCCGGCGAGAAGGAGGAAGGGACACGCGAGCGACGCGAAGCGTTGCGCGATGGCGGGAAATCGCGCTCGCTGTTCTGTCGTCATCGGAACTCGTTCTTCCAGACTCGAATCGCCGCGAGCACCTCGCTGCCGCTGCGCCCGCTCGCCCCGTGCGCGACCGCCGCGTCGGCCACGGCCGGCTCGGCACAGCGCAGGAACGGATTGATGCGGCGCTCCCGGCCGATCGGCGCCGGCACGGTCGGCTTGCCCTGGGCGCGCAGCGCCTTGCAGGTATCGATGTGCTTCGTGATCTCGGTGTTGCACGGCTCGACCGCGTGCGCGAACCGCAGATTGGCGAGCGTGTATTCGTTGCCACAGCAGACGCGGGTGGCATCGGGAAGCGCGGCGAGCTTGGTCAACGAGGCGTGCATCTGTGCCGGCGTGCCTTCGAAGAGCTTGCCGCAACCGGCCGAGAACATCGTATCGCCACAGAAGACGATCGGCTCGCCGGCACCTTCGCGATTGAAGAAAGCGATGTGACCGGCGGTATGTCCGGGAACGTCGATGACCTCGAAGCGCAGTCCCATCGCCTCGACGACGTCGCCTTCGACGTGCCCCTCGCAGGGCTGCGGCACGCGCTCGTGCGCCGGCCCGAAGACCGGCCCGTCGAGGCGCTCGCGCAATGCGTCGACGCCGCCGACACGATCGGCGTGATGGTGGGTCACTAGAATGGCCGCCAGCGCGAGCCGCTTGGCATCGAGCGCGGCCTCGACCGGCCCCGCCTCGCCCGGATCGACGACGATGGCGCTGCGACCGTCGTCGATCATCCAGATGTAGTTGTCGCTGAAGGCGGGTACTGCGGTCAGGTTCATGACGGAAAGCGCCATCATACAGTTGCCCCAGTGGCTGAAGACCCCGGCCGGGGAGTACCTGCTCGCCTGGGAACAGCGCCATCTCGACCAGGCCGTCGCCGATGTGTTCGGCTTCCACGCCTTGCAACTGGGGCTGCCCGAGCTCGCCGCGCTGCGGACGAATCGAATGCCGCATCGCTGGCTCGCGGTCGAAGCTGCGCCGTCGGCCGCGCCGATCGCGGACGAAAGCGTCGACGCGACGTCGCCGGCGCGTCCCGGGCCCACCGCTCCGACGCTGCATTGCAACTTCGACGCGCTTCCCTTCGACGCCGCCAGCCTCGATCTCGTCGTCCTGCCGCACTCGCTCGAACTGGCACGCGATCCGCACCTGGCCTTGCGCGAGGTAGAGCGCGTGCTCGTTCCCGAGGGCCGGGTGCTGATCCTGGGCTTCAATCCGGCGAGCCTGTGGGGAACGCGGCAACGACTGGGGCGGATGCGGCGGCGCCTCGGTCTCGGCAGCGAGCACGATCTCTTCCTGCCGCGCGCCGGCGAGTTCATCGGCTACCGGCGCCTGCGCGACTGGCTGCGACTGCTCGGCTTCGAGGTCGAGTCGGGACGCTTCGGCTGCTATATCCCGCCGGTGACGTCGGCGAAATGGCTGGCCCGCTTTGGCTGGATGGAGCGGGCCGGCGACCGCTGGTGGCCGCCCTTTGGGGCGCTCTACTACATCGTCGCCGTCAAGCGCGTGCGCGGCATGCGCCTGGTCGGCCTGGTCCGCACGGAGGCGCGGTCGAACGCCGTGACGGCGCCGGCGCCGGTCGCCGCGACGCAGCGCCGCGCCGAGCTTGAAATGCACGGCGACGACCGTTGACGCAGGACCGCCAACGATGAAATGGATCGCCTACACCGACGGGGCGTGCGCTCCGACCAATCCCGGGCCGGCCGGCTGGGGTGCCGTGCTCATCGCGCCCGGGACGAAAGCCGAGAGCGATCACTTCGGCTTCATCGGCCTGGGAACAAACCAGATCGCCGAGCTGACGGCGGCGTTCGAAGGCCTGAGCCGGGTGCCCGTCGGT
>JGI24140J50213_10001145_pt1 | contig 11786 bp, 8 predicted proteins | sample BarGraIncu00222A_FD_50213 | JGI IMG/M metagenome (IMG submission 50213)
CGTGTCCGCACGCATCGCTACGTTCGAGGAGGTATGGCGGACTGTACGAGATCGGTTCTACGATCCGGATCTACACGGGCTCGATTGGTCAGAGGTCCGGGAACGTTACATGCCAGACGCCACAGAGGCGAGCTCCGAAGAGGCGCTGGCCAGCGTCGTTAATAACATGCTCTCCGAGCTGCACGCTTCGCACACGCGCTACTACACACCGCACGAACCAGAGTACTACCAGCTTTGCGGTATCTTTGCTGGTGCGCTACGGCGACGCGGACTGGAACGCGCTTTTCCGGGTGGCCGTATCTCCTATCCCGGCATTGGCGTCCTCTCGCGCGTCGGCATGCAGGGCCGCAGCATGATTACCGGCGTTATAGAAGGCACGCCGGCCCAACAAGCCAGCCTGCTCGCTGGTGATGAGATCGTCCTCGCCGATGGTGCACCGTTTCAGCCGGTACAGTCATTCCGTGGTAAGGTTGGCAAGGAAGTTGTGCTGGGCCTGCGTCGTTCCGGTGCGTTTATGCAGTTACCGGTTACACCGCTCGATATTGAGCCCAACCAAATGTTCTTGGACGGCCTGAAGGCTAGTGCTCGCATAATACGGGCCAANGGCCGAAGTATCGGCTATGTTCATGTCTGGTGCTACGCTGGCTCCGTGTATCAGCGGACCCTCGAGCATCTTCTNTCGCAAAGTCCGCTGAACGACGCCGACGCGCTGATCTGGGACCTGCGCGATGGCTGGGGCGGCGCGATCCCCGANTATCTTGANTTGTTCAACACGCGAGCGCCGACGATGCAGGTCACTGATCGCAATGGCGCCAGCGAATTCGAGAACGTGAAGTGGCGCAAGCCTGTCGCCATGCTTGTCAACGGTGGCACCCGCAGTGGCAAGGAAATACTTGCCTATGGCTTCAAGAAATATCGGCTTGGCGAGGTAATCGGTAGCCGGACGGAGGGCGCTGTCCTCGCTGCGACGGCATTTCTCATTGGCGGCGGCTTACTGTTGCTCGCGGTCGAGGACGTGCGGGTCGACGGCGAGCGGTTGGAAGGCGTTGGCGTCGCACCAACGATCGAGGTCCAAGCTGACCCGGCCTCCGTGAGTCTAGGTGATCCTCAACTCGATCGGGCGATCGCAGTCCTATCCGGGGCCTGATCCCGAATTAGGTAACCTACGAAGAATGCGCGGACGTAGAGTTAGGAACAGTATTCTAGAGGTGTCTGCCCTCGGACTTGGCTGCGGGAGCATTTGCTTTGCCTACGGTCCGTCGCCAGGGCGCTCACCGGTCGAGATCAACCGGCCCGCTGGAGAAATCGGCCCAGCGTAGGCGCGGACGTTTGTGATTGGCCGCTTCTGGCGCGAAGCGGACTTACGGCGACGGGCTGACGGAAGCTAAGTCCCATTGGGCGACATCGTAAGGCTTGGCTTGGTATGAAAGACTGCTGCCAACTTAGGCGGCCTTTAGTGCCGATCAACTAACCGTGCTATGCCCTGTACTACAGGAGGTCACCATGGTTTCGATCGATTTCCGGCAAGAGTTGCGCGCGCAGATAGAGCGCGCGGCCACAAGTTGCTGACCGCACGCGGCCGAAAGACGGTAATCGGCGCACATGCCAAAGGTCTGTTTGCATGACCGTGCACTGGTGGCAGACGTGTGTGATCTATCAGATCTACCTGCGGTCCTTTCAGGACACGAACGATGACGGCATAGGCGACCTTAGAGGGATAGAGCGGCGGCTCGATTATCTTGTCAGCCTTGGGGTCGAAGCGATCTGGATCTCTCCCATCTATCCGTCGCCGATGGTTGATTTCGGCTATGACGTCGCCGACTATTGCGACGTCGATTCACGCTTCGGCACGCTGGCGGACTTCGACGACCTACTGGTGCAAGCCCATCGGCGGGGGCTTAAGGTTCTGCTTGACTTCGTACCCAACCACACATCCGACCGGCACGCATGGTTTGTCGAGAGCCGCGCTTCGCAAGATAATCAGAAGAGAAGCTGGTACATCTGGCGCGATCCTGCCGCTGACGGCGGACCACCCAACAACTGGATCAGCGATTTCGGCGGCTCAGCCTGGGAATGGGACAAGGTCACCGGACAATATTTTTACCACGCCTTCCTGAAGGAGCAACCCGACCTCAACTGGCGTCATCCAGCCGTGCAGGCGGCGATGTACGATGTGATGCGGTTTTGGTTCGACCGTGGCGTCGATGGCTTCCGCATCGACGTGCTGTGGCACATGCTGAAGGCGGCAGACTTCCCGGACAATCCGCCCAACCCGGCCTATCGGTCGGGAATGGGTGAAATGNACCGCCTGCTGCAACTCCATTCGACCGACCAGCCTGAGGTGCACAAGATTGCCGCCGAGATGCGTGAAATCGCCGACAGCTATGGCGCCAAGGGACAGGGCGAGCGGGTTCTGATTGGCGAGATCTACCTGCCAGTCGATCGGCTGATGCACTATTACGGCGGGGAACGCCCCGGGGTGCACCTGCCCTTCAATTTCCAGCTCATCGATACGCCCTGGGCGGCGCCTTCCCTGGCGGCGGCGATCACCAACTATGAGGCCGCGCTACCGCCCGGTGGCTGGCCAAACTGGGTGCTCGGCAACCATGACCGGCCGCGCGTTGCCACCAAGCGGGATCAGGCCCAGGCCCGCGTCGCGGCGGTGTTGTTGCTGACGCTCCGCGGCACGCCCACGCTCTACTATGGCGACGAACTGGGCTTGAGCGATGTCGCGATCGAACCGTCCCAGGTTCAGGATCCCCGCGAGTTGCGTGAGCCCGGTTTGGCGTTGGGCCGCGATCCCGTGCGCACGCCGATGCCATGGGATGACAGCAAAAATGCCGGTTTCACCACGGCCAAACCGTGGCTGCCGCTCAATGCCGACTGGCCGACGCGCAACGTGGCGCGGATGACGGAAGACTCTCGATCTATCCTGACACTTTATCGCCGGTTACTTGCTCTCAGACGCGATTGGCTGGCATTGTCGATTGGTGACTTCGTGCTGTTGAGCGGGGAAGATGAGATACTTGCTTACGAACGCCGACACGCCGCCGAACGGCTGATTGTGGCGCTCAATCTCGGAGCACAGCCGCATCGACTGCAGTTGCTGGACTGGGCGCGCGGGAGCCGGTTGCTCTTGTCCACTGAAGAGGATGCGCCGCTGGTCGAAGGCGGCGCCGTCCTGCTACGGTCGAATGAAGCCGTCGTGCTTAAGGCCGGATAGCACAGAGCAGGGAAGGATGGTTGCTTGCGTATCGCCATGCTGGCGCCGATCTCCTGGCGTACACCGCCGCGCCATTACGGCCCTTGGGAGCAGGTGACGAGTCTCCTGACCGAGGCGTTGGTGGTGCGCGGTGTCGACGTCACCCTGTTCGCCACATTGGATAGCAGGACGGCAGGCAAGCTGGATGGCATCTGCCCGGCGCCCTATTCCGAGGATCCGGCGATCGATGCGAAAGTATGGGAGATGCTCCACGTCGCCCATGTCTTCGAGCAGGCCGGTGAGTTCGACCTCATTCACAACCATGCCGATTTCGTACCGCTCGCCTTCTCGCGGCTGGTCGGGACCCCGATGGTGACAACGATCCACGGGTTTTCGTCTGAGCGCATTCTGCCCGCCTTCAAGGAATACGACGATCACGTCCACTATGTCGCGATCAGCCAGGCCGATCGCCATCCGGACTTGCGTTATGCAGCAACGATCCACCACGGTGTCCCGCTCGAGGACTTCCCGTTCCGTCCGCATGGTAGCGAAGATCTGTTGTTCTTCGGCCGTATTCACCCGGACAAGGGCGCAGCTGAAGCAATCACGGCGGCACATCGATCTGGACGGAGATTGATCATGGCCGGTATCGTCCAGGACCAGAACTATCACAACGAGCAAGTCGTGCCCGCACTCGACGGCCGGTCCGTGATCTATCTTGGCCCGGTCGGCGGAGCCACGCGCGCAACGACTCTCGGATCCGCGCGCGCGCTGCTCCACCTCATCAATTTCGATGAGCCATTTGGCTTGTCGGTGGTGGAAGCGCTCGCCTGCGGAACGCCAGTCATAGCCTGCAACCGGGGATCGATGCCCGAGCTGATAGATGAAGGAGTGACCGGATTTCTGGTCGACAGCCTCGATGCGGCGGCAGATGCGATAGATCGCATCGACGAAATCGATCGCGCTGCTTGCCGTGCTGCGGTATCCGCGCGATTTACGGTAGACCTCATGGCCGATAGATATTTGCGTTTGTACCGGTCAATCCTCGGCTGATAACCGGTTTGGATGAAGTTTACTACCCCAAATGACAGGCGCGCGGATCCGGTTCGATGTGCACTGCGTGGCCGAGTGCGCAGTATTTCGCCAGCTTCGGCTCCCTCGCGGGAGATAATCGCTAACGACCGCTGTTGGCGGCGGGTTCAACCGATCGCTGCAACACATTCTGCGAACTTCTCAGCCGGCGTCTGATAGAGCAAGGTCTTTCTCGGCCTTTCATTGAGCTGTCTTGCAATGGCACTGAGCTTAGTCTGGCTGTGCAAGGACAGATCGGTGCCACGTGGAAGATACTGACGCAGCAATCTGTTAGTGTTTTCGTTTGAGCCGCGCTGCCAGGGAGATCTAGGATCACAAAAGTAGACCTCGACCTCGGTCGCCAATGTCAGGCGTTGATGGTCGGCAAGCTCCTTGCCTCTGTCCCAGGTCAACGACCGGTAAAGTTCGCTGGGCAATCGCAGCGATTGCTTGATCAGCGCGGAGACGACGCTTTCAGTATCCTTGTTCGCAACTTTGACCAGCATCACGTAGCGCGAATGGCGCTCGACAAGCGTTGCGACATAACTATTCCCCGATCCACCGATCAGGTCGCCCTCCCAATGACCTGGCACCGCACGATCTTCAACCGACGGCGGTCGCTCGCTGATGGATACGGCATTCTTGATCTGGCCGAGCCCGTTTCGCTTCATGCTCGCGTGTCTGGATCGGCGGACCGTACGCCTCGCCCTCAGGTGCTCAAGAAGCTCCTTTTTCAGCACGCCACGCGCCTGAATGAATAGGCTGCGATAAATCGTCTCGTGTGACACCTGCTTTTGAGATTCCCCCGGATATGTGCGCTTGAGCCAGCCGGCAATTTGCTGCGGTGACCATTGCCGCCGCAGCCAAGTCGATACTGTCCGCCTCAGGAACGGACGGCAAGCCAGCTTGCAAAGCTTGGGACGTCGCGCTCGATCCCAGGCAGCCTGGTCGGACCGGGCAGCCCGATAGCGGTCCGACCCGCCATTGCGCTGGACTTCACGGCTGATGGTTGATGCAGATCGTCCCAAGTGGAGCGCAATCGACCGCAACGAGCAGCGCATACTAAGCCATCGAGATATCTCCTCCCGTTCAGAGAGGCTGAGCGCCTGTTTGGCACGGTGCCGATCCGGAGGACGGATCCCGCCGGTCGGCGAGATCACTGAGAAAACCGACGAGGACTCCCGGTCAAATCGGCGTCCGATCGAACTCATCGGCTCGCCGGCCTGCCAGCGATCCCAGATCTCGGATCGCTGAGCAGCCGAGTAATAGATGCGACGTCGCTGTTTCATTACCACACTCCATCTTTGAACAAGGATTAGAGTGTTGCGTTGACCAGTTGAACCCGCCGCGCAAAGCAGCCGTTCGTCGACATCGATAAGGGAAGAGGTCCTGGCCGTGTTGTGGTGGGTTCCGACTAATTCTCCGTGCGTTTAGAGAACGCGCGATCGTGAGCCTCTTAAGAAATTATTCGGATCGTTGTCCGGGGCGGGAAAACTGGGTGACACGGGTGACACCGGTGTAGCATGATCAAGAACGATATTCTAATGTGAGCATGGGGTTTTTTGATGGGCGTTGTAGAGACTACTGAAGACGCGATAGCTTTTCTTGAAAAATATCGCACCGGCCCATTCCTTGAAATTCAAGGATGGCTGGATCCACAATTTTTCGATGTCCTGATAGCCGTCAAAAAGGCCCAAAATCTCACGGGCGCTTGTGGCGGAGCAATGGAGATCGGTGTGCATCACGGGCGATTTTTCATTCCTCTCAACGGAATGATAGATGACGCATCGCGATCTTTCGCCGTCGACCTGTTTGAGGATCAGAAATTCAACGTTGATAAGAGTGGCGTCGGATCGCGACAACACTTCCAGGAAAACTTGTTAAAGTTTGACCGACACAGAGGAGCCAACGTAGAGATTATCAAAAGGGACTCGATTCATGCCGACTTATCGATCTTTAATGGCCAAAAACCAATATTAAAGCTTATTTCCATTGACGGCGGCCACACCGCTGAGCAGACAATATCCGATCTGCGTTTCTGCTCGTCAGTTCTTAGTCCACTCGGAATTTTGTTCATTGATGATATCCTCAACGGCCACTGGCTTGGAGTCATAGATGGTGTGACTACCTTTCTTCGAGGGCGTCCCACGTTGTGGCCGCTTATGATAGGGCACAATAAGCTTGTAATGTGTTATATGTCCGTACATGAAGAATATCGTAAACTGCTCGAGGCGCATCTTAAGTTTGTCAAGACAACACAACTGTGCGGTTATGATATTCTTGCGGTCTAACACTCCATCAATCCCGAGCCAGCGCATCTTTTGCGCGACTCGGTTTGCACGGAGGTGACACTGCCCCGCGCATTCGATCTGAGACGTGCAAATTGTTGTTCTTGGCAGAGTGGTGTCGACAGAAGCTCGAAAGGACGAGAGGCCGACCGCCTTCAAAGCNTGCTGCCTCGTCTTCAGACCCGGTACGAACAAGTGGCCAATAAAGAAGAGTACGCGACATGGATCAATCAATATGATCCGTTGAAGTCGCGGCGTGATGCGTTGGATACAGAGATTAAAAATGTTTACGCGGCGGCAGTTGCAAAACTCGTACCGCTGCTGCATCAGCTCGCACCACTCAACAACGATATATCGCAATGGTGCCGCTCCAAACCATCTGGTCACCTTCATGATGGTGACAAACGTTGGTTATCTGCAATTCCAACGCCGCACGATCTCAAACTGCCCAATCCCGACAAGCCGACTGTAAATTTGTGGCCCCCTGCGCCACACAACTACGGCACCGACAACCTCACGCCGATCCTTGGAAGCCCCGGAAACGAATGGTGGAAAACGCAGCAGGCCGAAGGCGCTCGCGCCCGCATTGAAGATGCAAAGCGCGCAGATGCACTGGAAACAGCCAGCGCTCGTCCACGGGAGGCCGCTGCGCGCGACGGCGATGGAAATATGCGGTCGGGACGGAAGAATGCTCGCGGCGCGGGTCGAACAAAAGAATGGAATGCAAAGGACGACCAAAATGGCGTGACGCCACCTTGACAAAGAAAGCCCCATACAAGCACCGTCCGTGCCGAAGTGTCGGTCCAGGCTCCGGGCGACGGACCGTCAGACATTGGAGCTTTGGATGGCCTCGACCACGGCGTCGGTCACATCCTTCGTCGTCGCGGTGCCGCCGACGTCGGGGGTCATGATGCCGGCGCCGGTGACCTTTTCGACCGCGCGCATCAGCATTGCCGAGGCGTCCGCCTCGCCGAGATGATCCAGCATCTGCGACGCCGTCCAGAAGCTCGCGACCGGATTGGCGATGCCCTTGCCGGTGATGTCGAAGGCCGAACCATGGATCGGTTCGAACATCGAGGGGAAACGGCGTTCCGGATCGATGTTGGCGGTCGGTGCCACGCCGAGGCTGCCGGCCAGCGCGCCGGCGAGATCGGACAGGATGTCGGCGTGGAGGTTGGTCGCGACGATGGTGTCGAGACTCTGCGGCTTCAGCGTCATCCGCACCGTCATCGCATCGACCAGCATCTTGTCCCAGGTCACGTCGGGGAATTCCTTCGAGACTTCTTCGGCGATCTCGTCCCACATCACCATGCCGTGGCGCTGCGCGTTCGACTTGGTGACGACGGTGAGCAGCTTGCGCGGTCGCGACTGCGCCAGCCTGAACGCATAGCGCATGATGCGCTGGACGCCGACCCGGGTGAAGATCGCGACCTCGGTGCCGACCTCCTCCGGCAGTCCGCGATGGACGCGGCCGCCGCAGCCGGCGTATTCGCCCTCGGAATTTTCGCGTACGATTACCCAGTCGAGATCGCCGATCCCGACGTTGCGCAGCGGCGAGGTGATCCCGGGCAGGATCTTGGTAGGCCGGACGTTGGCGTATTGGTCGAAGCCCTGGCAGATCGGCAGCCTCAAGCCCCACAGCGTGATGTGGTCGGGAACGTCGGGCGCGCCGACAGCGCCGAAGTAGATCGCGTCGAACTTCTTCAGTTTTGCGAGGCCGTCGGCCGGCATCATGACGCCATGCTTGCGATAATAGGCCGAGCCCCAGTCGAAGGTTTCGACGTTGAACCTGACGTCCCCCATCCGCTTCTGAAGACTTTCAAGGACCGTGGTGCCGGCAGCGATGACTTCAGGACCGATACCGTCGGCGGGAATGGCCGCGATTGAATATTCACGCATCTGGATTCTCCGTTGGAATTGGGTTTCGGGAAGCTATTGTTGGGGAAGCGCACCTGCGGCGGCTGCATCAGACGTGCGTTGCGACCGCGCAAGGATGAGGGTGAGGACGGCGGACAAGACCAGCAACGCGGCGACGAAAAACAGCCCGCCCTGGAAACTGCCTGTGAGATCCTTGATCCAGCCGATCATGGCCGGACCGACGAAGCCGCCGAGGTTGCCGATCGAGTTGATGGCCGCGATCCCAGCGGCGGCGGCGGAGCCGGACAGGAACATGGTGGGCATGCTCCACAGCGGCGGCTTCGCCGAGCTGATGCCGATATTCACCAGCGTCAGCGCCAGCAGAACGGCAAGCACGCTGCCGGCAAATCCGGCCAGCACCAACCCGAGGGAGGCGAGCAGGCAGGCGCCGACCACGTGCCAGGTGCGTTCGCCGCTGCGATCCGAATGGCGCGCCCACACCAACATGGCGACGATGGCGACGATGCCCGGCAGCGCATTGAGGAAGCCGACCTGCAATGACGAAAGCCCGAATTCCTTGATGATTTGCGGCGCCCAGATGCCGAGCGTGTAGAGGCCGGCCGACGTGCCGAAATAGACCAGCGACAGAGCAATGACGCGCGGGTCGGCGAGACCGCGCCAGACGCTATGGCTTGCGGTCCCGGCCTTCTTGGCCGATTCCGCGTTCATCGTGGCCACCAGCCAGTTGCGCTCGTCGTCCCTCAGCCATTTGGCCTTTTCCGGCCGGTCGGTCATGTAGAACAGTACCATCACGCCGAGGATCAAGGCGGGTACCGCCTCGATGATGAACATCCATTGCCAGCCGCTGAGGCCCAGCAAACCGTGCATCTCCAGCAGCGCGCCGGACACCGGCGATCCCAGCACGGTGGAGAGGGGTGCGGCGGCCATGAAGATGGCGGTGACAGCGGCACGCTGCCGCGCCGGGAACCAGTAGCTGAGGTACAGGATAATGCCGGGAAAGAACCCGGCCTCGGCGGCGCCGAGCAGGAAACGCAGAGCGTAGAAACTGTTCGGGCCCTGGACAAACGCCATGGCGCCGGAAATCATGCCCCAGGTGATCATCACCCGGGCGATCCAGATCCGGGCTCCGACCTTGTCGAGAACGAGGTTCGATGGCACCTCGAACAGGAAATAGCCGAGAAAGAAGATGCCGGCGCCGACGCCGAATACGGTCGGCGAGAAACCCAGGTCCTTGTTCATGGTCAGCGCCGCGAAGCCGATGTTGACGCGGTCGATGAAGGCAATGAAGTAGAGCAGCATCACGAAGGGAACGATGCGCAGGGTGACCTTGCGCAGAACGCGCGTTTCCAGCTCGGCACTCATTTGGTGGGCTCCTCGCCTGATCTGTATTGTTTTTGATTTCCGCACCGTCTGGCACGTTGAAGGCTACCCTGCGACCGCCAGGGCCCGGACTCAATTGGCTCCCGTTTATACAAAAAAATGATATAATCAGATCCGGGAGAGAGCCGATGGATCTTCATCAATTGCGATGCTTCGTGGCGGCGGCCGAGGAACTGCATTTCGGCAGGGCGGCGCAGCGGCTCGAAATGCTGCCCTCGGCGCTCGGACGCTTCATCCGGCTGCTTGAAGAGGATCTCGGTACAAGGCTGATGACGCGCACCACTCGCAGCGTCACCCTGACCAACGACGGCACCGCTCTTCTCAAGGAAGCCCGCGCCTTGCTGGCGCAGGCTGATGCGCTCGCGGCCAAGTACCGGACGCACGGTCGAAGCCAGGCCGCAACGATCCGTGTCGGCGCGATCGACAGTGCCGCCGCCGGGCTGCTGCCGATGCTGCTGCAGGATTTCCGCAAGCAGCGTCCGGACGTCACGGTTCAACTGGTCGAGGACAAGACGATCCGGCTACTGCCGCGCGTTCTATCCGGCCGTATTGACCTCGCCTTCGTGCGTCCTCCGGAACATCCGGACAAGCGGTTGGAATTCATGTTTCTCCTGCATGAGACCGCCGTCGTCGCGGTTTCCGATCGCCATCCGTTCGCATCGCGGAAACGGCTGAGCATTGCGGATCTGGCCGATCAGCCGCTGATCGTGCCCGAGCGTCGTTCCCGGCCGCACAGCCATGATCTGACCATGAAACTGTTTGCCGAAGCCGGGCTCGAGGCCCGCATCGTGCAGATTGCCGATGAAAAGCAGACCATCGTCAACCTAGTATCTGCCGAACTGGGCGTCGCGATCGTCCCCAAATGGACGTCACGCATGGCGGCGCGCGGTGTTCGCTACGTCCGGCTTGCGGCCTCCGACATGAACAGGTTGCCGCTGGCGGCCGCCTGGACCCGCGGAACGCGCGACCCAATCAGGGACGACATGTTGGAGATGGTCAAGGTCCATCTGCCGCGCTATGCGCGGGAGGCATGAGATAGCCGACTGGCGAGGAACGGCCGCGCAAAGCGGACGTTCGCTGAAAAGCTGTGCCAGCTAAGTGCTAACAGGCAACATCATTCGACCAGTTCGTTAGACGGTCCTAAGAGAAGCGATTTGGCACGTACCGTGTAATCGCTTTGGTACGACTAGTCTAGCACGCGTAATGGCGCCTGCAGTAATTCGCATTGTTACGCCTATGAGCCATTAGGTCCGAAGCGGAGATTTGGGCGATGGTTCAATCAAAGGAAAGCGCAAGTAAATAGAAGCCAGGTATGGAACACACGCCGAGCTGCTCCTTGCGTTTTGGGCCTCGATAGGTCTTAAGCCCGGTGACTTCATGACCATAGGCATGAACGAGAAGCGAGCTGCGTGGCTTTGCCGCGTTTTAAACAGAGTGACACACCCCGCGTAGCTCGTGCGCTTTAAATTGTTCTGAGCCTCCACAAAGGAATCCATCATGGCCAAGATGACCAAGAATCAGTTGATCGATGCAATTGCAGAGGGAACGCAGGTTTCCAAGGGAGACGTAAAGGCCGTCATCGAGCAGATGGCGACTGTAGGCTATAAGGAGCTGAATGAATCCGGCGAGTTCGTCATTCCCGGCTTCGTCAAAATGTCGGTCGTGAACAAGCCTGCTACTGAAGCCCGCAGCGGTGTAAATCCTTTCACGAAAGAGCCTATGGAGTTCGCGGCCAAGCCAGCCAGCAAGTCGGTCAAGGCGTCCCCCCTGAAGGTTGCTAAAGACGCTGTTTGAAGCGGGCGGGTTGGTTGAGGCGTGTTCGTTCGACTGAACTGTGGGTAATTCCATCACACCCTAGACAGACCTCCACCCGCACACTATGCGCCCCGAGACGGAATCTCTGGAGGGCCTAGGGGGACAGTCTCGCAAAGGCCATGCGGTGTAATGCCCGCGTGGCCTTTTGTTTT
>JGI24140J50213_10001146_pt1 | contig 11780 bp, 8 predicted proteins | sample BarGraIncu00222A_FD_50213 | JGI IMG/M metagenome (IMG submission 50213)
CGCAGATCGTGGCTGACGATATAGGCGAAGCGCTGGATCTCGTCGTTGGCTTCGCGCAGATCGGCGGTGCGTTCGTCGACCGTGGTCTCCAGATTGAGATTATTGTCGCGCAACTGCGCTTCGGCTTCGTCGCGCGCGCTGGCCGAGCGCCGCACCAGGAAGATCGAGATCGCGGCCAGCGCGACCACGAGGCCGGAGCCGACCACGGTCACGATCGAGGCGAGCCGCTGGGTGCGGTCCGCGGTCGCGGTGCGCAGCACGAACAGCTCGTTCTCTTCCGTCCGCATGGCGTTGGCGATGCTNTTCATCTGCTCATCNGTTTCGTTGGCGCCGATTTCACGCAGCATCNNGACGCCGCCGGCGAGATCATTGCGCTTGACGAANTCAATGGCCTTGGCAAATTCCTGCAGCCGCGTCTCGACCGGCGCGCGCAGCCGTTTGGCGTTTTCGACCTGAACGGGATTATCGGTGGTCAGGGCGGCGAGTTTGTCGAGGTCGGGAAGGATGGTCGCCACCGTGGCTTCATGTTCGGCAAGAAACCGCGGTTCGGAGGTCAGAAGGTAGCCGCGCGCCGCACTTTCGGCGTGGCGGACTTGCAGCAGCAGGGTTGAGAGCTGGTTTTCGACCTCGACGGTGTGAATCACCCAGCCGCTGTCCTGGCGCGCCTGATCGACGAGGATGACCGATGTGGCGCTGATGGCGACCAACACCAAAAATCCCGCCGCAAGCAGCAGGATTTGGCCAACCGAGCGCCGGCGAACGTCGTCAGGCGTCACAACAATCTCGCGTCATAAGCGCACGGAATTCAAGTCATCCCCCGGACAGGAAAGGTTTCCCAGACGTCCAGAACGCCAGTGCGGACAATTGGTTCCGGGGCGTCCGACTTTTTTGGGGGGCGCTCGCCGTTCAGCCGGCGACCTTGCCGGCCAGATATTGCTCGAGCCAATGGATGTGGTAGTCGCCGTCGATAATGTCGGGTTCGCGGACCAGCGCCCGAAACAGCGGCAGCGTGGTCTCGATGCCTTCCACCACCATTTCGTCCAGCGCGCGGCGCAGCCGCATCAGACACTCGGCGCGGGTCTTGCCGTGGACGATCAGCTTGCCCACCAGCGAGTCGTAATAGGGCGGGATGACATAGCCCTGGTAGACTGCGGAATCGATCCGCACGCCGAGGCCGCCCGGCGGATGGTATTGCAGGATCTTGCCGGGCGAGGGCCGGAAGGTCACGGGATTCTCGGCGTTGATGCGGCATTCGATGGAGTGGCCGTTGATGATGACTTCCTGTTGCGTCACCGGCAGGTCGCCGCCGGCGGCGATGCGGATTTGCTCCAGCACAAGGTCGATATCGGTGATCATCTCGGTGACGGGATGCTCGACCTGGATGCGGGTATTCATCTCGATGAAATAGAATTCGCCGTCCTCGTAGAGGAATTCGACGGTGCCGACGCCGAGATACTTGATCTCCTGCATCGCCTTGGCGACGGTGGCGCCGATCCTGGCGCGCGCCGCGGCATCGAGCGCCGGCGAGGGGCCTTCTTCCCAGACTTTCTGATGGCGGCGCTGCAGCGAGCAATCGCGTTCGCCGAGATGGATCGCGCCGCCGCGGCCGTCGCCGAGCACCTGGATTTCGATGTGGCGCGGCTTCTGCAGGTATTTCTCGAGATAAACCGAGGCATCGCCGAACGCGGATTTAGCTTCGTTGGCAGCGGTCGAGAGCGCCAGCATCAGGTCGTCGGCGGTCTGCGCGACCTTCATGCCGCGTCCGCCGCCGCCCGAGGCCGCCTTGACCAGCACCGGAAAGCCAATCGCCTGTGCGATCGCCATCGCGTCGTCGTCGGCACCGACGGCGCCATCGGAGCCGGGCACCACGGGAATGCCGAGCTTCCTGGCGGTTTTCTTGGCCTCGATCTTGTCGCCCATCAGCCGGATGTGTTCGGCTTTCGGCCCGATGAAATGCAAATTGTGATCGGCGAGGATTTCCGCAAAGCGGGCGTTCTCCGAAAGAAAGCCGTAGCCGGGGTGCACCGCGTCGGCGCCGGTGATCTCGCATGCGGCCAGCAGCGCTGGCACATTGAGATAGCTGTCCTTGGACGGCGGCGGGCCGATGCAGACGCTCTCGTCGGCGAGGCGCACATGCATGGCGTCGGCGTCGGCGGTGGAATGCACCGCGACCGTAGCGATGCCGAGTTCCTTGCACGCGCGCAGAACACGCAGTGCGATTTCGCCGCGATTGGCTATCAGGATCTTGTCGAACATGGTGTCCTAGGGGGCGAGTAGCGAATGGCGATTAGCGAGTAGCCAGCGCGTGAAACCATTCGCCACTCACTATTCGCCATTCGCGCTCTTATTCAATTATGACCAGCGGCTCGCCGAATTCGACCGGCTGGCCGTCTTCGACCAGGATTTGCGTCACGGTGCCGGCGCGCGTTGAAGGAATCTGGTTCATCGTCTTCATCGCTTCGATGATCAGCAGCGTTTGTCCGACCGACACCTTGCTGCCGACCTCGATGAAAGGCTTGGCGCCGGGTTCGGAGGCCCAATAGGCGGTGCCGACCATGGGCGAGGGCACCACGCCGGGATGCTTGGCGACGTCGGCGGCGTCGACCGATGCCGCCGTGGAGGCGGCCGCTTGAAAGTTCGCCGGCATCGAGGCGGCGATGCTGATGTTGCGCGCGACCCGCACCCGCAAGCCGGCGCGTTCGATCTCGATCTCGGTGAGACTGGTTTCGTCGAGCAGCAATGCAAGCTCGCGAATAAGCGCACTGTCGCTGCTTTTGAATTTTGCGTTTGTTGTGTCGTCAGGCTGGCGCGCCATGATCTTGATCCGAAACTTTCTGTTTGGTGACCGCCGTCAGGCTTTTGCCTTGGCGCCGATCCTGGCGGCAAGGCCATTGATCGCGAGCCGATAACCGTCGATGCCGAAACCGGAAAGCGTTGCGAAGGCAGCCTTGGCGGTGAAGGAATGATGGCGGAAATTCTCGCGGGCGTGAACATTGCTGATATGGACTTCGACCGTCGGAATTCGCACCGCTACCAGGGCGTCATGCAGCGCGATCGAGGTATGCGAATAGCCGCCGGCATTGATGATAATCCCGACCGCCTTGTTGGCATGGGCCTCGTGGATGAAATCGATCAACTCGCCTTCACGATTGGACTGCCGGCAATCCGCCTCGAGGCCGAATTGGGCGGCGGTAGCCACGCAAAGCTTCTCCACGTCGGCAAGGCTGGCATGGCCGTAGGTCTCCGGCTCGCGCGTCCCCAACAGATTGAGGTTCGGGCCGTTGAGCACGTAAATTGTTTCGGCAGGTGTCTTTTCGGAAGGTGTCTTGGCCATCCAGATTCCGGCAATGTGGCGGTGGGTGGCGCGGTTATAGGTAACAACAGGCCAAAGGGGAAGCCTTTAGGCCCGCTTGTACAGCCTCCAAATGCTTCATCCGGTTCGCAAAAAGGCGCGCGGAAGCTGCGGAAACCGCTCGTTAACTAACGTTGGGGATGAACCGGTACAGCAGAAGCTGGCCCAACCTCCTGCCGATTCGCGCAAAGGGACGGGCATCGCTGCCCGTCCTAGCCGCATCGTCGCCTCGCCGGGATCAGGCGTCGATAACAGCCACGATCTCGAACGTCCGGGGATCGACCACGATGATCTGGTCGTTGACCAGGATGAACTCATAGCCGCGCCATTCCGGATAATACGTCACGACTTCCGGCGGCAACGGGTGGAACGACATTTCGTGCGGCACACGGGTGCCGACCGAAATCGAGAAGTTGACATTCGTGACCGGCGCAACGTGCTGGCCTCGGATGACGGTGCTGATCCTGGTGCGCTGCTCGCCCGAGAGCTTTCCGCCGGCGCCTGCCTGCCCAACGGTTTGCGATTTGCCGTCGGCTGCGCCCTTGGAGTCGGCTTTCATGTCCTTGCCCGCCGAACCTTTTTCTTCGATCTGCGCGTTCATCCCCTTGGGCTGATCGCTCTTCATGTTGTTCTCTTGGGCGGATTTTTCCTTGCCGACCGAACCCCTTTCCTCGGTCTGGGCCCTCGTGCCTTTCGGCTGCTCGCCCTTCATGTCGTTTTCCTGGGCCGATTTTTCGCTCCCGGGGTTGCCCTTCATGTTGTCCTGAGCGTGCTGGTTCTTGCCGCCCGGGGGCTGCATTTTTTCATTGGACTGGGCCGCGCCTTTACCCTGCGCGTCATTGCGATTCATCGGAGCGGCGGCGGGTGCGGCGTGTTCGGCGGACGGTGCATTGTGTTCCGTTCCGGTTCCCTGCTGCGCGTTGGCGAATCCGGTTCCGGCAATCAGCGCCGCGGCGGCCACCGACATCATCAAGCGATTGGTCATGGAATATCTCCTCATGTGTTTGCATTGCCCGCGCCGAACAACGAAAGGAGATGCGCGATGTTCCGCGATGCCAGCGGTTCCACCCGTTTTGTTTTGTGAATGCGCGATGAACGCGTCGCCTTGAAAGCTGCACAAAAAAGCCGGCGGTTGGGCCGCCGGCTCTTTGGTTTATCGATGCCGCAAGGCTAGAGGTTTGGAAGCGTCGCTCAACACGTCGCCTTGCCGCAGCGGGCGATGCCGATCTTTTCCTTCAGGCCATCGAGACCGACGGCGCCGACCACCACTTGCTTGCCGATCACGTAGCTCGGCGTGCCGTTCATGCCCATCTCCTCGGCGAGCTTGAGGTTCTCCTCAAGGGTGGCGCGCACTTCCGGGCTGGCAATGTCCTTTTCCAGTCTGGCCATGTCGAAGCCGGCATCTTTCGCCGCAGCCATGGCGTGAGCCTTGTCGGCCTGGCCGCGGCCGCCGAGCAGCTTTTGATGGAAGTCGAGATATTTCTTGCCGCCGGGATCCTGCATGCGCGCGGCGACTGCGACCTGCGCGGCCTCGACGGAGCCGGGCCCAAGCACCGGAAATTCCTTCAGCACGACTTTCAGCTTCGGATCGGTCTTCATCAGATCGAGCATGTCGGCCATGGCGCGTTTGCAATAGCCGCAATTATAATCGAAGAACTCGACGAAGGTGACGTCGCCATCCTTGTTGCCGAGGGTGACGCCGCGCGGGGAGTTGAAGATCGTCTCGCCGTTTTTGGCGATGCTCGCCTCGTGCTTTTCGGTTTCAGCCGCGGCCTGGCGCTTGCCCAATTCGGCCATTGCCTCTTCCAGCACCTCGGGATGGGAGATCAGGTAATTCTTGACGATGGCCTCGATATCGCCGCGCTGGGTGTCGGAAAAACTTTGCGCCGATGCAGCCGGCGCGCCGCAAAGGGCGAGCGCGAACAATGCGGGAGCGAGCAAGCGGAACGAAGGCATTGGCAAATCCTCTGCGTGAAAGCCGGTTTTCGAAAAGTCTTGTAGCTAATTGCTACAAATATCCAGTTACATGTGTTTCCGGTTACTTTTGGCCCGGGTATCGCCAAGCAGTGCCTAATTTTCTCGCGTTCCACCGCCGCCGGCAGAATCGTGGTGGGTATGGCCCTCATTATCCGATGCAACGAGCCCTTACCAAGTAACATCTCGATGAGCGATGGGGTGCTAAATTTGCCCCAAAAACCGCGGAATGCGGCCAGTCTGGGGCACTATTGGCTTGGTTTCCGTGGTTCATGCTACCTTGCGATATCCTCCGACATGACCTACGGACGCGGAAGGGCACGGATAAATCCATGGACGGCGGCAGGCTAGGTAGCAGATATCGATGCTTGATGCGACACTGAGAGACCGGGCGAGGGGCCTGCTGACGGCGTCGCGGCGAAGCGACGTGCCGCCGTTCATGGTGATGGACGTGATGGCCGCCGCGGCGCGCATCGAAGCGNCCGGCGGCCATGTCATTCACATGGAAGTGGGGCAACCGGCGGCGGCGGCGCCGAGAGCNGCGATTGCNGCCGCCCACGCCGCGCTCGACAGCGGGCGGATCGACTATACCTCGGCGCTGGGGATTGCCTCGCTGCGCGAGCGCATCGCAAGGCATTATCGCGATGCCTATNGCTGCGCCGTGGATGCCGGCCGGATTGTGGTCACCACCGGCTCGTCGGGGGCTTTCATCCTGGCATTTCTCGCGATGTTCGAGCCGGGCGATCGGGTTGCGGTCACCGTGCCCGGCTATCCGCCGTATCGCCATATCCTGACCGCGCTCGGCTGCGAACCGGTGCTGATCGAGACATCGAGCGAAACCCGTCACGCGCTCACCGGGGAGGCGTTGCTCGCCGCCCATCGCAGGACGCCGCTGAAGGGCGTGCTGGTCGGGAGCCCAGCCAATCCCACCGGCACGATGATGTCGCGCGACGCGCTCACCAGCCTGATATCCATGGCCGAAGCTGCCGGCATCCGTTTCATCTCCGACGAAATCTATCACGGCCTTGATTATGCGTTCCCGGCGGTGACGGCAGCGGAGCTTTCCCCGCATGCGCTCGTCATCAATTCATTCTCGAAATATTTCTGCATGACCGGCTGGCGGGTCGGCTGGATGGTCGTGCCCGAAACGCTGGCACGGCCGATCGAGCGGTTGCAGCAGAATCTCGCCATCTCGGTGCCGACGCTGTCGCAGATCGCGGCCGAAGCTGCGTTCGACGGCGCTGCGGAAATGGAAGCGGTGAAGCATGGCTACCAGGAGAACCGCCGCATCCTGATCGAGGGGCTGCCGCGCGCCGGCCTCACCAAATTCCTGCCCGCCGACGGCGCGTTTTATCTCTACGCCGACGTCTCGCAATTCACCGCCGACAGTCTCGAGTTTGCCAAGCAGATGCTGGAACAGGCGCACGTTGCGGCAACCCCCGGCATCGATTTCGATCCGGTTCACGGCCATCAGTTCATCCGTTTTTCCTACGCGCGCTCGGCTGAGGAAATGCGCGAGGCCGTCGCGCGCATCGCGCGATGGCTCGGATAGCGCATGTCCTGCGGACGGCTTCAACTGCCGGACGGGCGCGCGTGCCATCGGCTCCGCTGACTCGAGTTTTTTGTTTGACGCGTTTTCTTCATGCGAACCGGGGTCCACTTCGCTTGAAAAGGCTATAGTTGATTTTGGCTGTTTTCGGTGGGACGGTGCATTTGCAAGCGCGACGGAAAATCCGCGGGTTTCGAGGGGGAGTAACACGTCATGTCGGCAGTGATCGCAACCGGAGCACCGCCGCGCGTGGCGAAACCCTGGTACAAGATACTTTACGTCCAGGTGCTGATCGCGATCTTGATCGGAATCCTGGTCGGCTGGAAATTTCCCCATCTCGCCACCAATGACTGGATCAAGGCGCTCGGCGACGGCTTCATCAAGCTGATCAAGATGGTGATCGCGCCGATCATCTTTTGCACGGTGGTCTCCGGCATTTCGCATATCCAGGATGCCAGGAAGGTCGGCCGCGTCGGCGTCAAGGCGCTGGTCTATTTCGAAGTGGTGTCGTCGTTCGCGCTGATAATCGGCCTTGTGATGGGCAATCTGATCCAGGTTGGTCACGGGCTGGCTGTGACGCCCGATGCGGCGGCGGTTGCAAAGTATGTCAAGGAGGCGGAAGCGCATAAGTCGGTCGATTTCATCCTCAACATCATTCCGGACAGCGTGGTCGGCGCGCTGGCGCGGGGCGACATATTGCAGGTGCTCCTGTTCGCCATCCTGTTCGGCTTTGCACTGATGGCGTTGGGCGAACGCGGCCACCGGCTGCGCGACATCATCGACGACACGTCGCATGCGATATTCGGCGTGATTGCCATCGTCATGAAGGCGGCGCCGCTCGGCGCCTTCGGTGCGATGGCCTATACGATCGGTAAATTTGGTCCCGCCGCGCTCGGCAATCTGATCGGGCTGATCGTGTTGTTCTATGTGACCGCGGCTCTTTTCGTGATCGTTGTGCTCGGCCTGATCGCGCGCGTCGTCGGTTTCAATATTTTCAAATTCATCGCCTATATCAAGGACGAGCTGTTGATCGTGCTCGGTACCAGTTCGTCCGAAAGCGCGCTGCCGCAATTGATGGAGAAGCTTGAACGGCTGGGGTGTTCGAAATCCGTGGTCGGTCTGGTAGTGCCGACCGGATATTCGTTCAATCTCGACGGCACCAACATCTACATGACGCTGGCGACGCTGTTCATCGCGCAAGCGCTGGGTGTCGATCTTTCATTCGGTCAGCAACTGACCATCCTGGTGGTGGCGATGCTGACCTCGAAGGGCGCCAGCGGCGTCACCGGCGCGGGCTTCATTACGCTGGCGGCGACGCTCACGGTGGTCAATCCGGCGCTGGTGCCGGGGATGGCGATCGTGTTTTCGGTGGACAAGTTCATGAGCGAGGTCCGTGCGCTCACCAACATCACCGGCAACGGCATCGCCACGGTGTTCGTTTCCTGGTGGGAAGGCGAACTCGATCGCGACAAACTGCACGCCAATCTCAACCAGATCGTGGATCCATCGGATCTGGAGACAGCGGTCACGACGGGGTAGCCGGGCGGGCGGGTACGGCGCGCTTTCACCGAAATGGGAACTGCCAAGTAGCGCGCCGGCTGGATCGCGGCCCTTTTAAAGAATGTCCGGAAAACTGACCATAATGGTGAAGTTATTACTTAAGCTTACGCAATCTATCGCGGCGAGATCTGGCGGAATGATAATCTCTCGTTTTCGTCATCAGTATAATTTTCGCGGATTGAGGCATTGACCGTTCGGAGAAATGCATGATCCGGTTTGCCGTGTTGGCCGTCCTCGGCCCCTTAACCGGCTATCTTGCTTTCATCAGCCTTGCGGGCGGCTTCAGAGGGGCCGATGCCGGAGTAGCTCTCGCGATGCTGTTACCGGTCGCATGGATCGCGGGACTCGTGCCCGCTTCGATAACGGCTGCGCTTGACGGATTGTTTGAGCGGCTCGGAGCAAGATCATTTCAACGATACTTGCTGACTGGAATTGCAGGATACGCATCCGTGTACCTGTTTATGCTTGAGAACTATTTCGAAATCGAACTGCTGTTTCCGTTTCGATACGATTGGGGTCTCGTTGGCGCCATACCTGCGGTTATTTGCTCGTTCGTCGTCCAAAAGCTGGAAATTCCAGTTTAGCGAGAAATCCTCCATCGCTGAAAAACTACATACCGTCACCCTTGCGACGGCATGTCTGCATTTCGCGGCACTCTTGGACATGGCGCGATGTCTGACTTGAGTTGGCAATGCCCTGCAAAGCAGACATCGGTCGAGCGTTGTGCGTGGATTTGGATTAGAAGCACACGTCTCAATTCAACTTCGACGAATCAAAACCGCCCGGTTTTGCCGGGCGGTTTTCCGTTTCGCAAATCCTGATTGCCTATTCGCCGTTGCCGAAGCGCCGCGACCACCATCCGGCGCGGCGGGGCTGGGTGTCGCTGGTTGTCTCCGAAGCGGGCTCGGCCGGGGCAGCGGCCGGCTCAGGCTGACTATGCAGCTCGGGCTGGCTTTGCGTGGCAGGTGTTGCGGCGGCAGGCTGGGCATCGACCAGGAAGCTCACCTTTTCGCGTACGGTTGAACGCCGCCGTGCGGCTCTTTCGGCCTCCTGAGCGGTCTCCTCCTGCGCATACGCTGGTGCGGCTTCCTGCGGACCGCGATCCGCATGTTGCACCTCGACCGCAGGCGCGATGGATTCGGGCTGAATCACCGGCAGCGAAGGCTCAGGTGGGACGCCGTCGAAATCGGCGACCGCGCTTGTTGCTTCCGGAACGGATGTCGGCCCGAGTTCGTCCGCGATCGATCCGGCCAGACCGTCCTCCGGCCCGCCGCGCCGCCGCCGTCCGCCGCGGCGTCCGCGACGGCGGGGACGCCGCTCGTCGCCGGCCGCCTGATCGGTACGAACCGCGCCGGGCTGATCGCCGGGCTGATCCTCTGCTTCTTCATCGGCGGGCTCGCCTTCATCGGCAATCGGGCCCGGAGCGGCAACCATGTCCGATGCAACGCGTGGGGTCTCGTTGTCGTCGCGCGCAGGGGCGCCCTCGCGCGCCTCGCCGGGACGGCCACGCCGCCGGCGTCGCCGCTTGCGCTTGTGACCATCCGCATCGGCTTCGCCTTGGCTCTCCTCGCCGGCAGGCTGATCGTCGGCCAGCCCTTCGGTCTCTTCGGTTTCCACTTCCACTTCGACATCGAAGGGCTCGTCCGCGTCGAACGGTTCCTCGGTCTGCGACGGGAAAGCCGCAACCTGGGCTGCGAGCAGCGCCTTGGCCGCCTCCAGCGTATGCACCTGCTCGCCGCGATCGATCACGAACGACTGCTGGCCGCTCACGGTCGGATCGGCGATCACGGAGAGCGTCACCTTGAAGCTGTTTTCGAGATCGCGCAGATGGCCGCGCTTGTGGTTGAGGACNTAGAGCGCNACGTCGGTTCGGGTGCGCACCACGAGATTGTGGGTCGCGCCCTTCATCAGTATTTCCTCAAGACCGCGCAGCANCTGCAGCGCCACCGAAGACACCGAACGCACATGGCCGCTGCCGCCGCATTGCGGGCAGGGCTCGGTCGAGCTCTCCAGCACGCTGGCGCGAATGCGCTGGCGCGACATCTCGAGCAGGCCGAAATGCGAGATGCGCCCGACCTGGATTCGCGCGCGATCCTGCCGCAGGCAATCGCTGAGCTTGCGTTCCACCGAGCGATTGTTGCGCTTCTCGTCCATGTCGATGAAGTCGATGACGATCAGGCCGGCGAGATCCCGCAACCTGAGCTGCCGTGCGACTTCCTCGGCGGCCTCCAGATTGGTCTTGAGGGCAGTATCCTCGATGTGATGTTCGCGGGTCGAGCGTCCGGAATTGACGTCGATCGAAACCAGCGCCTCGGTCTGGTTGATCACGATGTAGCCGCCGGACCGCAATTGCACGGTCGGCGAGAACATCGCGTCGAGCTGGCTCTCGACGCCCATCCGCGAAAACAACGGCTGGCCGTCGCGATATTGCCTGACCGCGCGCACATTCGACGGCATCAGCATCTTCATGAAATCGCGGGCTTCCTGATAGCCGGCTTCGCCGGCGACCTGGATTTCGTCGATTTCCTTGTTGTAGAGATCGCGCAGCGAACGCTTGATCAGCGAGCCCTCTTCGTAGACGAGGGTCGGCGCCTGCGACTTCAGGGTCATGTCGCGGACGGTTTCCCACATCCGGATCAGGTATTCGAAGTCACGCTTGATCTCCGGCTTGGTGCGCGAGGCGCCGGCGGTGCGCAGAATGATGCCCATGCCCTCAGGCACGTCGAGATCCTGCACCACTTCCTTCAGCCGCGAGCGGTCCTGCGCCGAGGTGATCTTCCGGCTGATGCCGCCGCCACGCGCGGTATTGGGCATCAAGACGGCATAGCGTCCGGCCAGCGAGAGGTAGGTCGTCAGCGCGGCGCCCTTGTTGCCGCGCTCTTCCTTGACGACCTGCACCAGCATGACCTGGCGGCGCTTGATCACTTCCTGGATCTTGTATTGACGGCGCGGGCGGAAGGCGCGTTCCGGCACTTCTTCCATGACGTCGTCGCCGCCGACGGATTCAACCACTTCCTCTTCGGTTTCCTCGCCATCGTCTTCATCGTCGTGGTGCTCTTCGCCGTGCGTCGCTGCGGCCTGTTCGGCGTGCTCCGAGGCGGCGGCTTCGCTACCGGCATGGTCGGCGTGCGGCGCATCGTCGGCATGGGCGGCGTTTTCGCGCGCGTGCTCCTCGTGGGTCAGTTCGTCATGACCACGTTGTTCGTGGATCAGTTCTTCGCGGGCGGGCTCTTCATGAGCTTCCGCGCTGCCCGGCTCGGTTACAGCAGACGCCTCGATCGCTGACCATGCCGGCATATCCGGATGCCATTCCGCCGCCGAAGTCTCGGTCGCGTGCGTGTGGTC
>JGI24140J50213_10001147_pt1 | contig 11776 bp, 12 predicted proteins | sample BarGraIncu00222A_FD_50213 | JGI IMG/M metagenome (IMG submission 50213)
TGTCGTGACCAATGACAAACAAGCAGTACAGAATCCCGAACGTCAGCATCCGAACGGCGAAACAATCCATTGCGGTAATAGCTTCGCGGTGGTTCCGAAGAAAAGACAACCCGCGCCGCGCTGGATCGGGAGCATGGGTCGCGCGCTTCACGCAGCGGGAAACGGTTCGTTCCGACATGTCGAAACCCAGCTTGAGCGCCCGTTTACTCTTCGTAGCAGGGTCCGCCGCCGTGTCCAATCGACTGATGGTCTTTGATGCTATGGCTCAACTGGTGATAGGCCTTCTCCAGAGCATCTCGCTCCTCGTCCGTCAAGTTCGGATCTTCCAGCTTGGTGATAATCTCGTCGAATTGTCCCTCAAGCAGTTCAAGTTCTTCGCAAAGCATGGCGAGCTCCGTATCATGAGCGCCGTTTGCGCCACGGAATGTTTCTCTTAAGTCGTATGTGCTCGGCGGTTGAGTGCATGAGCTGCTCACGACCGCCAAGCGCCGCGTTGCGGTTAACAAACCTCGAATCGCCGTGCCCGCACTAAACCGGCGTCATGCGCCAGCCCTGGCGAGCAGTTCCTTCTTCCCGAGTCCCAGCACCGCGTGCTTCTCGCCGACCTTCTTGAAGGCCTCGATCGCAACGTCCAGGTGATGTTTCTCGTGCGCGGCGGAGAGTTGCGTGCGAATGCGCGCCTGTCCCTTCGCCACCACTGGGAAGAAAAACCCGACCGCATAGACGCCTTCGTCGAACAGGTCGCGGGCGAAGTCCTGTGCCAGCTTGGCGTCGTACAACATGACAGGCACGATCGGGCTCTCACCTTCCTTGATGTCGAACCCGGCATCCTTCAGCAGTCCGCGCCAATACTTGGCATTCCATTCCAGCTTGTCGCGGCGGTCCGTGGTGGCGGTGATCAGCTCCAGCACCTTCAGTGCACCAGCGACAATTACTGGCGCCACCGAATTGGAGAAGAGAAATGGACGGGCCCGCTGGCGGCACATCTCCACCAACTCGCGACGGCCGCTAACGCAGCCGCCGGATGCTCCCCCCAGCGCCTTGCCCAGCGTAGTGGTGATCACGTCAATCTTCCCCAAGACACCGCAATGCTCGTGGGTCCCGCGGCCAGTGCGGCCGATGAAACCGCTGGCATGCGAGTCGTCCAGAAAGACCATTGCGTCATACTTCTCGGCCAGCTCAACGATCTCATCGAGCTTCGCCATGTCGCCGTCCATGGAAAAGACGCCGTCGGTGATGATCATGCGGGAGCGCTTGTCCATGTGCTCTTGCAGCTTCTCCTCCAAATGCCCCATGTCGGAATGCTTGAACGTGTCCTGCATGGCCTTGCACAGGCGCATCCCGTCCACGATGGAGGCGTGCACCAGCCGGTCTGCGATCATCACGTCCTGCCCGTTTAGGCACGCCTCAAAGAAGCCGGCGTTCGCGTCCATGCAAGAGGGAAAGAGGAGCGTGTCCTCGGTCCCGAGAAATTCCGTGAGCCGGTTCTCGAGTTCACGATGGATGTCCTGCGTGCCACAGATGAAGCGCACCGATGACATCCCATAGCCGCGGCTGTCCAACCCGGCGTGTGCCGCGGCGATCACTTCGGGATGGCTGGACAGTCCCAGGTAGTTGTTGGCGCAAATGTTTATGCACTTCTTGATTTTCGAGCCGGCCGGAAACTCCACCTCAATGTCCGACGACTGGGGTGAATGGATGTAGCGTTCTTCCTTGAAGAGACCGGCGGCCTTGATCCCGTCGATCTCGGTCTGGTAACGATTGCGAAATGCATCAATGAAGGCCATGACGTTCCTCGATAACTACGGTATGAGTGCTGTGCCGGCGGCCAAGACGCCCTCTTCAGTGCCCCAGACGCAAGCGGCTTCGGTTACGGACATGTTTGTCCGCTGCAACCGCGTCTTCACACGGTAACGGGTTGTGCTTTCTGAAACCGGTGTACCAGCGCAACAATGCCCTGCACGGTATCGAAGGCGTCAGGCGTAGCACAGGCGTCGGGAATCTGAACGTTGCACTTCTTTTCCAGGAAGCGCTTGAGCGACACCATCGAGAACGAATCCACAATCCCGCCCGAAATCAGCGGGGTGGTCTCGGTGATTTCGCGGTCGTCGCCTTCTTCCAGATATTCCCGGATCACGTAATCGCGAACTAGTTTAGTAATTTCATCCATGGTCGTTTTGTCCTGTTTGTTCGGTTATTGGCCTAGTCATCCATGATGGTGGAAAGGTCTCCCACCGGTTCGTTGAACTCTTTACAGCGCAGAACGCGACGGACGATTTTCCCGCTGCGAGTTTTCGGCAGGGAGTCGACGAACTCGATCTCCTGCGGCATNGCCAGCGGCGATAGCCGCTTGCGAATGTGGTTCATGATTTCCAGTTCCAGATCGTCGGTTACCTGATAGCCCCGTTTCAGGGTTACGAATGCTTTCACTACTTCCATATTGACTGGGTCGGGCTTGGCGACGGCGGCCGACTCGTACACCGCGGGGTGCTCCAGCAGCGCAGATTCAATCTCGAAGGGTCCGACAAGATGTCCGCCGGTGTTAATGACGTCGTCATCGCGGCCCATGAACCAGTAGTAGCCCTCGGCGTCGATGGAGGCGCGATCGCCGCACAGATACCAGCCGTTTTTGAACTTCGCCTTGTATCCCGCCTCATTGTTCCAATAACCGCGGATCTGAGACGGCCAGCCAGGACGCAGCGCGATCAGTCCCGCAATCCCCGGCTCGGTGATGGGTTCGTATGTCTTGGTATTCAGCACCGCTGCTGTGATTCCCGGGAATGGTTTTCCCATGGAACCGGGTTTGACCGGCATACCGGGGAAATTAGTGATCACGATACAGCCGGTTTCGGTTTGCCAGAAGGTGTCGTGGAAGGGCTTGCCAAACGCCTCCTGCGACCAGAGAACGGCCTCGGCATTGAGTGGCTCGCCTACGCTTGCCAGGTGGCGGAGGCTGGAGTGGTCATGCCGGCGCACGACTTCGGTGCCTTCCTTCATCAGCAACCGGATCGCCGTAGGCGCCGAATACCAAACCGTAATCCGGTGCTTCTCGATGAACTCGTACCATCGCTCTGCGTTGAAGCCGGAATCGAGCACGACCTGCGTCGTGCCATTCGACCACGGGCCGATGATGCCGTACGACGTGCCGGTAACCCAGCCCGGATCGGCGTTGCACCAGTAGATGTCATCCGGCTGCAGATCGAGCACCCACTTCGCCGTGAGGTACTGCGAAACGATGGAGTAGTGCACGTGCTGCGCGCCTTTGGGCTGGCCAGTCGTGCCCGAGGTGTAATGCAGAACGGAGGGCGACTCGGCCACCGTTGGATAGACCGCGAAGTCCTCAACCCTTTGTGCCCGCTCCATGGGGAACGACACTTCGCGTTGTTGCAGCGCAGAGTCGCCTGCATCCACAACGATGATGTGCCGCAAGTTCGGAAGCTGTTCGCGGATCTTGCGTACTTTATGGACGTGTTTCTTCTGAGTAATAATGGCGGAGGTGTTGGCGTTTTGCAGCCGGACGAGAAGCGATTCATCGCCGAACGCCGAGAACAGCGGCTGTGCGACTGCGCCCGTCTTCAGGATGCCGAGAAATCCGATGTACAACTCGGGCACACGATCCATAAACAGGCAGACGCGTTCGCCGGGCTTGATGCCGAGGTCGCAGACAAACTGCGCTACGGTGTTGGACAAAACCCGTAAGTCATCGAACGTGAACTGCCGACGATTGCCCTGGTAATCTTCCCAGTACAGGGCCACCTTGTCTGCCATTCCCAGGTGGCAGATGCGGTCACTGCACATCCAGCCAATGTTGATCGGGTCGCCGGGCTTGTAGCCTAACTCCCGCTCCGCGATGGACCAGTCGAAGTCTGCGGTCAGTTCCTCATAAGATTTCGCGGCGATCTCCTCGCAGCACGTCAGGTTGCTCATAGGCATCTCCCATCATGGCGCNGGTGGCCGCTCAAGACTCCAGNATGACCATCGCGCCGNTTTGCTTCGCAGCGGCAGCAACTGAAANTCTGATNTGCCGTACACCCAACTGTTCCGATTCCGATTTCAAGCGATCATGCANAACGACNGCATACTCGCCGTTTTCATCCAGACCTATCTCCACTTCGCGAAACATTGCCAAATCGCTGACTCCGACCCCCAGCGCTTTCAGCGTGGCTTCTTTGGCCGCGAAGCAGGCCGCATAGCGCAGCGCTGGATTCTTGCCGGTGCTACAGCGTTTGATTTCTTCGCTGGTGAAGACTCCGTTCTCTTGCCGCCAATCGCCGCGCGCGAGTTCCTGCGCGATACGGCTGTTTTCCAGCAAATCTACCCCTAAACCGACGATCACGAGGACGACCTTTCGCCCCTGAAGTAGCGCGTCGGCAACGTCAGCTCATCAACCTATGTCGCGCGGACCGTCAGCACGGGACAATGTGCCTGCTGCAATATGTGATGCAACGTCGTCCACGGTAAGTGGGTTGACACCGTGCCGCCTGAGTGAGAACCCATGACGATAAGTTCTGCGTTGCGAGTGTCCGCCAGCCGTACAATTTCCTTCGCAGGGTCCCCAGTTTCAACTTCTATCTCGGGCTTGGACGGGAGATCGATGTCGGTCGGGACCAGTTGACTCAATCGCTCGCCATCCCGGCGCTTCCAATCCACTAATTCCGCTTCCGAGACGGGGTTGCTTTCGATGATATGCAGCAGGGTCAATTCGGCTCGATCTTCTTCTGCGAGCGACAGCGCATAGTTCAGTGCCCGCAGAGACCCGCTAGAAAAATCGGTGGCATAAAGAATGTTGCCGAACCGTTCCAGGGACAGCAATCGGACATGGGGCCCAATTGTGAGCACGGGACAGGTCGCGTGCCGCACTACTTTCTCGGCCGTCGACCCCAACATCAGCTTGTCGATCCCGCCGCTTCCATGGGTACCCATGACAATGAGATCGATGTTCTGGTCGGACACGAGCCGCGAGAGCACTTCCCAGGTCTCGCCGGACTGCATCACGACTTCGTGAGGAAGAGATTGCAACTCTTCCGTCNGCTCTAGCTCGGCCATGCTCTTTTCCGCGTTGCGTCGCGCAATGTCAGTCATCGCGGGCCACGCATCTCCAGCCGTAAGGGAAGCTTCCTCGGAGATCGCGTGGGTGAGGAAAAGCTTAGACTCGTAACGTTTAGCCAAGGAAATGGCACACTTGAGAGCGTTCTGCGACTCGGAAGAAAAGTCGGTTGCCAGTAGAATTTTGCCGATTGCTATGCGGGAGAGTTTAACTTGGGTAGCCAAAGCACACCTCCATGAAGCCGGGAAAATATATTCCCCCGCATTCTCAATCTTCTCGCTGATTGTTCAAGAAAGTCGGTGACTGGGGTCACCAGATTTGGTGATGAGATGGCTGCCACTTTCCCCACGGAACGACGTATGCGGGGCTTGACCTTGTATGGTTCCGGCGTCCCTTTGCCAGAGAAGAGGAGCCGGTCTATAAGCAACGTGTCACTTCGGATATTGGCTCTCCTTTTCTGTTCCGAGCAACTGATATTGAAATGCGGCGAACGTCGCGCGCATCGCTTTGGGGTTCCAATCCGACGGAGAGCACGACCATGTCCACTGGGATGCGGCGCACGAAAGCCAGCCAGCGTGTCTTCGGCTCGGATAATGAGCTTTCCTTCCTCCGATGGATGGATGGGCCAGTCCGTCACCTCGACTACACGTCCGCGAACAAAATGAACACAACCCGTTTCAGTTCCATCGTTGCCCTCCGTTACTGCCATTCAGCCCGCTAGTTCATTCAAGGGCTCAACCTCGGAAAAAACCGACAGATGTTTCACTCCCAACGCAAACCCCGCCACCCCTGCGGCTACCAAGCTGTACGAAATCAGGAATTCACCCCAGCGCGGCAAATAGTCCTGNCCNGCTCCGGCCTCGAGCGCGGTGATCGCGGTATTGAGCCGATTGGCAACTACTCCGGCGATGATCAGNGCAGCCCCAAAAAATAGCTCCCGCGGTTCTTCCTCGCTGCCTTTGATCCACATCATGCCGACGAGGAGAAGAACGATTTCGAGCAGGAGCAGTAGTCCTTCTCGAGTAACGCTGAACATGGAAAAGAGCAGGTGGCGCTCCATCAAGTCCATCAGGCGTACGACGAGATAAACGAACACTGCCGCCGTAAGGGCGCGCGCGATTGTCGGCAATACGGATGAAGGCAGCGCTTTGCCGAAGGCCAAGCGGCTCCGCCAGGAAGCAAAAAGGAGCACGGCGAATGCCATCGACAGGGAGGACAGATAGAACATCAGGGACAAGCTGGGACCTGACCACAGCGGAGAGAACCGGGCTTCAGAAAGCTTGATCAGCCGGTTCAAGCCGAATTGGTGAAGCACTGCGAGAATCGTGGCCAAAATCAGCAACGGCAGGTCGAGTCGTTGTAGGATTGCGAACCACCGCGTAGGCGTGAGGCGGAGAGAGTATTGCGGCACAAACTCAATGAACAAGAGCGCAGCAAGAAGAAGGACCGTCCAAGCCGCTCCCGACAGGATCGAGCGTTGTGTCCACCCCTGGAGTAGCGTTCGCCAATTGTTATCCGTGGGCTCGTTGGCAATCATTCCCAGCATCGCCACCAGGTAGCCGATGCTGCCGATCAACAGGCATGCCCGGCCTATACTCCGCCATTCCGTGCCACCGATTACGGAGGCTACGCTGGCTAGGGTGAGTGCGCCCGCCGCCAAGGCAATCCCGCAGAATACGTTTAAGCCAAGGCACAAGCCCCAGGGAATCACATCGCTGAGCCGCGTGGTGGTTCCTAATCCGTAGCTCGCCGCCAGGTAGCTTGCCAGGGAACCCCCGGCCATCAGCAGCAGGAAAACCCACCGCCAACCACCCAACTGCAACCGACCAGCAATGGCTGCCATCGGAGCACTTCCTGAACCGGGCGCCTGACCGGTTCCCTACGCTGCACACAAAACCCTGTTGTGCCGGCACGCTCGTCAGCGCGCCCGCGACGGAATTCTCTTTCTCTTACTAAGTTGAGAACGCTGTTGGTAGAGGCAACTGCGCCCCCCAAGGTCTCTGACCAGGCACTTCCCGCGGAAATAAATGCCACAGTGCAGACAGATCTCCTCGGGCTTCGCGCTATGATTCACGATTGCGGCGGTAATGCGATCCATTAGTTTGGCTACCTTCCGCAACTCCCGGGCAGGACAGCCACGGAACACCTTCGCCAGTTTTTCCCGCCTCTTCTGGTCGTAATCGGCAAGCAATCGCCGCGACTTCAAGGTGAGAGAAACGTGCGCTGCTCGCCGGTCCGTCGCGCCTACCACTCGCGACAGCCAACCGCGCTGCACCAGCTTGTCTACCATTTTGCTGGCTGCCGCGCCGCTGACGCCGAGAAATGCGGCCAGGTCGCCGATGGTCTGCGTTTCCGCGACCGAGAGCAGCTGCAATAGCTTAAGTTGAGAAATACTGAGCTGCACGCCGCCCACTTGGCGCAGCAGTCCCACTTGAAGAACTTCAGTCAGCGCGGACGAAAAAAGGTGAGCGCTTCCCACGAATTCATATACCGGGTTCGCACTCTCCGCTCGGGTCATGGGACAATCCAGAAGAACAGAGACACGGTCGACATTTCCCTCTCGGCCAAATTATACACCCATGTTATTTATCATTCACGTTAAATACTTACTACGTTAATGAGTTTTGGTTCTGCAGTTCCCATTTTGATACCAAACACCAGTTGACGAGAAGAACATCCAAGAAACAAATGCTCCTGCCGTAGAGTTTCCCACGGCAGGAGCACGATTCCACATTTGCCCACGGCTTGCACAGCGTGAGCAAACCGATTTGCAACCAACTAAATCGCTGACCCTTGTTCCTAGATGTCGTAGTACATCTGGAACTCGTAGGGATGCGGACGCAAGCGCATGGCGTTCACTTCCTTCTCCCGCTTGTAGTCGATGTAAGTGTTCAGCATCTCCTCGGTGAAAACATCGCCCTTGAGCAGGAACTGATAGTCCCGCGCGAGCGCGTCTAGCGCGTTTTCCAGGGATCCCGGCATGGATGGAACCTTCGCCAGTTCCTCTGGACCCAGATCGTAGATGTCCTTGTCGAGCGGCTGACCCGGATCGATCTTATTCTCGATGCCATCGAGTCCTGCCATCAGCATCGCAGCGAACGCGAGATACGGATTGCAGCTCGGATCAGGGGGACGGAATTCCACCCGTTTGGCCTTCGGAGAAGCCGAATACATCGGAATGCGACACGCAGCAGAACGATTCCTGCGCGAATACGCCAGATTCACCGGAGCTTCAAAGCCCGGCACCAGACGTTTGTAGGAGTTGGTGGTTGGGGCAATGATGGCCGACAAAGCCGGCCCGTGCTTGATCAGTCCGCCGATGTACCACAACGCCATCTGCGACAAGCCCGCATAGCCGTCTCCGGCGAAGAGCGGCTTCCCTTCCTTCCACAACGACTGGTGGGTGTGCATACCGCTGCCGTTGTCCTGAAAGAGCGGCTTGGGCATGAAGGTCACCGTCTTGCCGTATTGGTTGGCGACGTTCTTGGCGATGTACTTGTAGAGCATCATTCCGTCCGCCGACTTGATCAGCGAATCGAACTTTAGATCGATTTCGGTCTGTCCGCCGGTGGCAACTTCATGATGATGGCACTCGACCACCAGCCCGCAGCTCTGCATGGTCAGGGCCATCTCCGTGCGCAGATCCTGGTAGTGGTCGGTCGGAGGCACCGGAAAGTAGCCTTCCTTGTAGCGCGGACGATAGCCGAGGTTGTTCTCCACGCGTCCCGAGTTCCAGCGGCCTTCTTCGGCATCGACGAAGTAATAGCCCTCGTGCTCGTTCTGATCGAAGCGCACGTTGTCGAAGATNAAGAACTCAGCNTCGGCGCCGAAGTAAGCGGTGTCGGCCAGGCCNGTGGAGGCCAGNTACATCTCGGCCTTCTTGGCGATGTAGCGCGGATCGCGGTCGTAGCGCTGCTTNGTGACGGGATCGATGACGTCGCACACCATCACCATGGTNGGGACCTCGGTGAAGGGATCGAGGATGTANTTGCTGGCATCGGGAATGAGCAGCATGTCGCTCTCNTGNATGGCCGCCCAGCCACGGATCGACGATCCGTCCATGCCGAAGCCTTCTTCGAACGACGACTCGCTCAATTGAGCGATAGGATAAGAGACGTGATGCCACAGTCCGGGGAGATCGGTGAAGCGCAGGTCGAGAATCTGGACGTTGTGCTCCTTGACAAATTCCAGGACTGCTTTCGGACCAGGCTTGGTATCAGCCATTCTGTTTCTCCTTATTGCCTCGCGCGCACTGCGGCGGTCGCGAGGACAGCGGTTGNATTGCGGTGAAGATTTTGCGGAACGTCCCTCCCGCGCTTGCGCCAGCTTGCCTGGCGGAGCGGTACGGCCTTCCGGAGTAGGAATTCGGAACTGCGAACTGCATTGGGTTAGGAAGTGTTGTGGCTGCGGGCCCTTACCCTAAGCGCACAGAACAAGCATACGTGGCGCCCAAACCGCTGGCTAATACAATGTTTTTATGACCGGCATAAAACTGGCTTATCAGCCACAACTCGATGATTTTGCTGACGAAACTGCGGCCTGCGGAATAGAGTGAAGGGTTCGGGGTGGTTCTGCCAGATGAAAAAGTACACGAGATTCGCTTTGCTGTTAATCATCATATTGGCTGCGATGCTCCTTCCGGCGAGGTCCGACCCGTCTCACGGGAGGCTTATCTCAGTCTCCGTATCTGCTCCGCGTCTCGCTCCCGGAGAGCGAGTAGTCGGCTTTCATTTTCGGGTGAAGTCCGGACGGATCGCCCAACTTCCGAACTTGCCGATTGGTTGGAGTATCTCAGTGGATAACGATCCATCCTGGAACACCAAAATCGATGCCTCGATAATCGTTGGCGCGGCAGCGCTGGACACGTCCTTCTTTCAGAATTTTCTGGCAGTAGAGAGAAACGAGAGTTTGGAGATCCCGTTCGACATGAGAGGAGAAATCTTCGTATCCCAGGATTTTTCATCTGTCAGGCGAATTAAGGTTGGAAGGAACGAACTCAGATTGAACGAAAGGTGACTCATACGTCAGCGGCACCTTTTATAGTGCGTGTTCTCCCACCTGTTTCTGAAGGCAACCGACAGGTGAAAACTGGGCCTTACGCAGGGCGATTTGGCTAATTGCTAATTGCTAGCGGCTAATTGCCGCCTTTATGGACTTCGATCAGCTCGAAACATTTCTGGAGGTCGCACGGCTCAGCAGCTTCTCGCGAGCGGCCGAGCGGCGCTTTCGCACCCAGCCGGCGATCTCGTCGCAGATTCGCGCGTTGGAAGAAGAAGTCGGAGCCAAGCTGCTCGACCGCAGCGGTGGGAAAGTGGCCGTCACCGGTCCGGGCAAAGTTTTCCAGAAGTACGCCGAAGATGTGCTGGAGCAGCGCCGCGTCATGCTGGTCACGCTGGCGGAGATGCATCGCGTGCCGCGCGGCGAGCTGGTCGTCTCCGCCAATGAGGGCACGTGCCTGCACATCCTGCCGGAAGTTTTTGCCGAGTTCAAGCGGCAATATCCCAGTGTCGCGGTCAGCGTCAAGCGGCTGGAGCACAACAAGATCCTGGAGGCAATCATCGAGAACTCGTGTGACTTCGGAGTCGTATCCATGCCGGTGCCAGACAAGCGCCTGACGGTAGTCCCTATCCATCGCGACGATCTGATTGTGATCACGCCGCCTCATCATCCGCTGGCTGGACAGGCTCAGGCAACGGTTGCCGAGGTGGTGGAATACCCGCTGCTGCTGCCGAAGGCGGGCCGCACCCGCGACGCGCTGGAGGCACTCTTTTATGAGCGCCGGCTGAAACCGAGGATATCCATGGAACTCGACTCCAGCGAGTTGCTGAAGCGCTTTGTCGCAGCCGATGTCGGAATCGGGTTCATTCCCCGTTCCAACGTGGCGGAAGACCTGCAAGCCAACGCGCTGGCCGCGCTCACACTGGCGGACGCGAGCATTCAACGCGACCTGGCACTGGTCTTCCGCAAAGATAAGGCGCTCAGCCGCGCCGCGCTGGCATTCATTGAAATCGCGGTGAAGCTAAAGGCGGCGGCCGCCGCCGTGAGCACCGCTCCGTGACCCACTTTGGGATTTTTCTCGCTTTCTGTCACTTTCACGCGGTTTTCACATAATCTAATCCTCAGCGTGTGTTATTTTCTAAAATTCGGGTCAATCTATCTTCCTCTCTGGAGGCAGTCATATTGGGCAAGAACATGGTTCCTCAGCGTATCTTCCTTACTAAAGGAGTGGGAAAACACAAGGAACGGCTGACCTCTTTTGAGTTGGGGTTGCGCGACGCGGGCATTGCCGCACAAAACCTGGTTCGGGTTTCCTCGATCTTTCCTCCTAACTGCAAACTAATTCCCCGGAAGGATGGATTGAGGTACCTTTCTCCCGGCGAAGTCGTTTTCGCGGTGGTGGCGGAGAATTCCACGCGTGAACCGCACCGCCTGGTGGCTTCGAGCATTGGCCTGGCGATTCCGGCCGATCGCACGACCTATGGCTATCTAAGCGAGCACCATTCTTTTGGCGAGAAGGAAGACGTAGCTGGCGACTATGCCGAGGAACTCGCCGCCGAGATGCTGGCGACCACGCTGGACGTGGAGTTCGACGCCGACAAATCCTGGGACGAAAAGAAAGAAGTCTACCGGATGTCTAACAAGATCGTTCGCACCGCCAACATCACGCAAACGGCGGTGGGTGACAAGCGGGGCTTGTGGACCACCGTGATCGCAGCGGCGATATTGATC
>JGI24140J50213_10001148_pt1 | contig 11776 bp, 11 predicted proteins | sample BarGraIncu00222A_FD_50213 | JGI IMG/M metagenome (IMG submission 50213)
CTGACCAACGTGCACTGCCGTCGCGCGATCTTCTACGCGATCAACAAGGCCGACCTGCGCACCGCTCGCGGTGGCAGCTACGGCGGTGACATCGCCAACACCATGTCGCCGCCCGGCATCCCCGGCCACGACGCCACGGCGAACCCATACCCGAACGGCGCCGACAACACCGGTGACCTCGCCAAGGCCAAGGACGAGCTGACGCAGTGCGGCCAGCCCAACGGCTTCACCGTCAACATGGCNTACGTCAACACGGGCGCCGGACCCAAGGTATTCCTTGCCACCCAGGCCGCCTTGTCACGGGTCGGCATCAAGGTCGTCTCAGCTCCTGGCGACGGCGCGTCGTACTACACCACCTACATCGGATCCCCGGCGAACATCGTGCAGAAGAAGCTCGGCATCCTCGTGGCCGGGTGGGGCGCGGACTTCCCGACAGGCAACGGTTTCTGGAACTCGATCGTCAGCGGCACCGCCATCTTGCCGACGGGTAACACCAACTACGCCAGCCTCAAAGACCCCGTCATCGACGCTGCGCTGGCGGACGGGCTCACACAGTCCGACCCGGCAGCACTCGCGGCCGACTACAAGAAGGTCGACGCAGANGTCATGCAGGACGCGGTNATGCTGCCGTTCCAGTATGACAAGACGCTGTACTGGCACACNGCAAGGCTGACCAACCTCTATTTGCAGGCGGGTCTGGGCTACTACTACGACTACGTCAACATCGGCGTAGACGACGGGAAATAGGCGCAAAGCCGGCGCCTGGGCTTCAGACAGAAAGAAGAGCAGGAGCCAGTGGCTGGTGAGGGGGCGACCCCTCGCCAGCCACTCCCCATGCCAGCCGCCCTACCCAAGGTCATGCTTCTTCTGGGATGTGGTCCTGCGGACGCGAGCATGGGCACCACCGACAGCGCTCACGCGCTTGACTTCGCAACGCGCGAACCTGACCCGTCCGGCCGTACTGCGCAGGTGTGCTCGCCGACCACCTGAACAAGACCTCAACCTGACGGAGCCAATGGGTGGTGTCTCAGTCGTCGCGTCGGCGAGTAGCTTGCCGTGCCGTGACTGAGTACACCGTTGACTGGAGCCCCCAGTCCCGAAGTCCCGCCAGGTGCGGCGAGCTCTCACAGACCTCTCACAATCGGGGTGACACGAGGCGCTTCTGGCCAGCACCAGGAATCAAGCCCTAGGCCTCTGACCTGCCCAAATGGCATCAGCCAGCACCACCAGAGACGGCCGGGCTCGCCCTGAAGATCGGAAGGTCGGAGGTTTGAGGACGGTGCGCGCGGCACCATGCGCGTGAGCCGACGACACGTGGGCCCCGGAAGACGTTTGCTGGCGCGGAATGGCATGCCGTGCCATTCTCCGAAGCATGCAGGTCTCCGCACCAGAGTTGCCATCGACTCCGCGGATCCGAGAAACGCGCACTCGGCTGATTATCATCGTCCTAGCACTGACTCTCGCGCTCGTCTCGCTGGCCGTTGCTNCCTTCTGGAACCACTACAAGATCGGTCTGTTCAGCGAGTACCGAGCGGGCTACGCCTCCGTCGTCCCCGAAGCTGCACCCGGNGCGACATTCACGTTCGACCCGTGCCTTTCGGCCATGCATAACGTCTTTCCTCATCAGCCTGTGGATGGGGTATGGCCAGAAGACGTGACGGCGTACTTCACCGGCTGCTCAGACCGGCTAAGAGGACTAACGGCCGACCCGTGGAGACTCCACAACTACCTGCGTCTTTGACGAAGGCCGCACCATCCCAGGCAGAGGCGTGTGACGAAGGACGGCATCTCTGTGCTCGGCTGTCGCGGGTCGGGCACCATCCAATTCGTCTCTGGGCGCGGAACCTAACCACCCGATAGCTCGACCCAACACCGCCCCGGTCGGCACGTCGGTACGGGTCAAGGCGGTCCCGATCCGGTCGCTGCAGTGGGGAAAGTGTCCGGGTGCGATTCTGCACAGGCCTGCAACCAGACAGGATCCATGTCCTTGGTGCCCACTGCGGGTGGGTCCTCGTCGTCGGTCACGAAGTGTCTGAGCTGAGTCGGGCCGCCGGTTGTGCTAGCCAGCGCGACCACGTAGAGGTACTCAGTCCCCCCGAGCGCGCCCGGTCGCGTTCCTTCGGGCCGGAGGGTGGACCAGTCGTACCTCGCGCCGAGACCACAGCTACTCGTCTCTTCACGAATGGCGCGCGCCCGAGTGTCCCCCGTGAGGTACGCGACGAGCGGCCACAGCAAGAGCCCCACCGTCCCGACAGCGACCAGGGCCAGGGCGACACGACTCGTTCGCCGGGTCATCCACCGCTGGGTGGGCTCGGCCGCCCCGGTGGGCTGTTCGGTCATTCACGTCCGTCTCTTCAGCGATGTGGAGCGCGATCGTCACGCCGGGCTCTGCTCTTGTACGGCGTAAGAATCGGCAAGGGCACTCGAGTCGGTAGAGACTCCTCCACCGCCATCTCCCCAGCATGACGGCGACCCGCTGCGAACGGCACCTCGATACGCCTGGCTTGGCGTACAAGATGGTGACGTGGCACGTTCCGCGTGGGGGATGACACCCCGCCAGAGCATTCAAGCCGAATGCGGCAGACGTGGCAGGCCCGCTGTGGTCGCCGGTTGCGTGGCCATGTTGGAAGGACGCGAGGTCGATCCCGAGTTGATCGTGGCGCTCGGTGGCCCACCCGCGAGGTGGGTACTGGACGACGACGGGAGCGGGGGGCCGGACTACTGGCTCCGGGTCTGGGCGGCGCGCGGCCTTCTGTGGGCGTGGGACGACTCCGCTCGACCCGCGGTCATGCGTGCTCTGGACGACCAGGCTTGGCGCGTGAGGGAGATGGCGGTAAAGGCCATCGCACGCAACCTTGTGGGAGCGGCACTTCAGCCGATCGCCGAACTGGGGTCGGACCCGTCGCCGCGTGTTCGCGCCGCGGTGGCCCGTGCTCTGGCTCGTTTGACCAGATCAGGTGCCTGACGTTTGAGCGGTGGCTACCGCGGGGGTGCGCCGTCGAGCGCTTTCGTGGGGTGAGGCTTTGTTGCCTCGATCAGGGCGAGGCCGGTGGCGGTAGCTCGACGAGGTCCTGGGAGCAGACCGCTGGATGTGAGGATCTCCTGGATCTGGTCGGCGGAGCGTTCGCGGCCGCCTTCGGTGACGACCAGCATCTGCAGGTCGATCATCGAGAAGCGGGGGTCGACGTCGTTGCGGGCTAGGTCCCCTTCGATGGCGACCAGGCGCGCCCCGGCCGGCATCGTCGCTGTGATCGTCCGAACGAGCTTCCGACAGGTGAGGTCGTCCCAGTCGTGCAGGACCCACTTGAGGAGGTAGATGTCCGCCACGGCGTCGATCTGACCGAACATGTCACCCTGGACCAGATCGACTCGAGCTTCCAGTCCCCGGGTCCCCAGGTAGTTGCGCGCTTGTTCGAGGACTGGGGCGCTGTCCACCAACGTCCCGCGCAGAAGGGGACGGGCCGCCAGGATCTCGGCGAGCATGACACCTTGGCCGCCGCCGACGTCGCAGACCACCCCGGTCTTGGGGAAGGGGTAGGCGTGGACGATGAAGGGAGCCTCGGCGCGGGTGAGGCCACCCAGGCCAGCGGAGAAGTGCCGCCCTTCCTCGGGGTGGGCGTCGAGCCAGTCGAACATGGACATGTCATGGACGCGCCGGAAGGAGCTGGCTCCGGTGCGGACCGACTCGGTGAGGTCGGCCCAGGCGGATTGCTGAGAGATCGAGCCGATGTACCGGCACCAGTCGGCGGCGCCGCTCGGGTGACCGGCGCGAAGAACGTCGGTGAAGCGTGTGGCGTGGAACCGCCCGGACCGGTCAAGGCGGACCGCGCCGAAGACGGCTGCGGCACGGAGCAAGCGGTGCAGGGCCTCCGGTGCGCAGCCGATCGTGCCGGCGAGCTGTTCTGCAGACTGTGGACCCTCTGCCAGGTGGTCGGCTATCCCGAGCTCGGCCATCGTCGAGAGGATGTGAGCCTTGGCGAAGCCGTGGGCGTGGTCGAGGATGCCCAGATGGCTCGGCAGCATCCGGTCGGCGCATCGAAGGAACAACCGGCGCAGCGACGAAGCCACGACCACGGCAAGTCGCGGCGCGGCCTTGGCAGGGGACTTGGTCGATACCGGTGTCGGGACCACTGCCACCGAAGCTGCAACGTCATCGTGCCCGGGATGTGGTTGACCGGTCTGCGATCGTGTCGTCATGTGTCCTCACTCGGTTGACCTGAGCAACTTGGCTAGACTGTAGGTCTAACTATGTCTGAGGTCAATGAAGAGACAGCGTGGCCGTTGCGGCGAGCGAAGGCGGCGGAGACCCGCCGCGCGGTGATCGCGGCTGCCAGCAGCCTGTTCGTCGAGCAGGGATACGCCGGCTCGTCGATCCAGGGGATCGCTGACGTCGCCGGGGTCAGTCGCGCGACGGTGTTCAACGCGGTCGGCGGGAAGGCCGCCCTCCTCAAGGCTGCCTACGACGTCGCCACGGTCGGCGACGACGAACCGGTCCCCCTGCCCCAGCGTTCGGACTGGGTCGCAGCCCGGTTCGAGCCTGACCCCCGACGCTTCATCGCGCTGTACGCCGGGCTGATCGCTGCCGTCGGAGAACGACTCGCCCCTATCTACGAGGTCTTCCGGGCGGCCGCCAACAGCGACCCCGAGGTGAACGGCTTGTGGCGAACGATCCAGGCCGAGCGCCTCGGCGGTGCCCGCGGATTCGTCGGACTGCTCCGCGACAAGGGCCCACTACGCGAAGATCTCGACGAGTCCGGCGCCGGCGACATCGTGTGGGTGCTGATCGACGCCAGCCTCTACCACCGACTGGTCATCGAGCGCCGGTGGACGAAAGCCCAGTTCCAGCTATGGATGGAGCACACTCTGGAAGCACAGCTCCTCGCCCCCGAGCCACGCCAAGCCCGTGCCCGGCGCAAGGATCCACCGCGGCCACGACCCGATCGAGACCCGTGACGGCGAACACCGACCCGCCGCTCTCTCACGTTGCCCCGACTGCGCAGAACCCGTGTGATACCAACCACTTCCCGGTGGAGGAGCGCCGGCGTACCGGGAAGCGGGTTGTGATTTCGGCGTCGTCTGGCGCCGGGGTGGCTCGTTCAGTTCCCGTCACGCACTCCGCTGCTCTCCGTCCTTCTTGGGACCAAGCGCTGCGGGACCTTCGGCCCTGCCCAGCGGCCCGTCGGGACCGACACCCTTCGTTGGAGCCTGAACGTCGCCTACACGGGCTGGATCTGGGACGTGAACGCACCTCGTGCACCGCTCGCTGACCAGCCTCGTCGGAGGTCCTGGTCGGCAAGCAGGGTGGGGGTTCTTGGTGCCGGGCTGATGGTCTTGGTGGGGTGCAGCGTCGCCTCACCTGGTCCGGGTCAGACGGGAGTCCCGTCGGGGGCGGTGGCCACTCCGCAGGTTGCATCGAGTGGCTCGGCTCCCGCCTCGCCGGCTGCCTCCGCGCCCGTGGTGACCTCGACGCTGCCGCGCGGTGCGGCGGGGGCGTACCTGCCGCTGCGGTCGGTGACACCTGGCGCGACCAACCCGGTGGTGACCCAGGCCACGATCGGCTCGACGATCTGCCGATCGGGGTTCACCGCCAAGATCCGGCCACCGGTCAGCTACACCGACGTGCTGAAGGTGCACGAGCTTGCGCACGGGTACGCAGACGGCGGCAACCGCAACCCCGCCGCCTACGAGGAGGACCACCTGATCCCGTTGGAGCTGGGTGGATCGCCGACCAGTACCCGCAACCTGTGGCCCGAGCCGTGGGAACGGTCATCAGCGCACCCGGCTGGGTTCGCCGCCGCCGGCACCGGCGCGCAGACCAAGGACCGCATCGAGGACTCCCTGCGCAGCCGGGTCTGCAACAGACAGCTGACCCTGGTCGCGGCCCAGCACCTGATCGCGGCGAACTGGCGCAACGCGTTCGACACCTACATCGGGACGCCGACCGTGACCGTGCACCAGTCCACCCCCGCCAGAGCGACTCCCAAGCCGACCTCGGCGGGCCTGCCGATCGTGCACCCAGGAGCCTTCTGCTCCCCACCCGGTGCGCGAGGAGTCACCACCTTGGGGACCCCGATGGTGTGCAGGCTGGACAGCAAGGGTCTTCGCTACCGCTGGAGCCACGCCTAGGACTCCACCACCCGCCCCCGCTCGACGATGTACGCCTCAGGTCTCCCGGCGCCGGCGCCGGCTGCGGACAGGGCCGAAGGTCCCAGCAGGGGACCTTCGGCCCTACGGCTCTCGATCCCGAGCACGACGATTGGAGTCGGTTATCTCTTGCGAGTCGGGACGTCTATGAGCATCGAAGGCGAGATCGTCATCAGTCGCCCCATCGAAGAGGTGTTCGACTTCGTTGCTGACGAGCGAAACGAGCCGACCTTCAACCCCCGCATGCTGCGAGCCGAGAAGGTCACCGAGGGCCCGATCGGGATCGGGACCCGATTCCTGGCGACCATGAAGTCCATGCGACGAACGTTCGACATCACCATCGAGTTCACCTCCTACGAGCGACCGACCAGGCTGGGATCCACGAGCAGCATGTCCTCGGCTGACACGCGCGGGGCACTGACGTTCGAGCCCCATCCTGATGGAACCCGGATGCGATGGTCGTGGGACGTCGAGCCGAAGGGCGTGTCCAAACTTCTGACCCCGCTCATCGATCGAATGGGCACGCATCAGGAAGAGGTCATCTGGGCGAGCCTCAAACGGCACATGGAGGCGACGCCGACGACCGCGAGCGGCTGACGCACCCATCGGGTCGACGCGAACGGACACCGCTCCTGCGGCCGGACCCGTTCAGCCCGCGACCGAAGCACTTCGGTGCCCAACCGATGGTCAGCCGGCTGGCGCCAACGTGGGTGTCGGTCGCAGCATTGGCACGGGCCAAGGCGGTGCACCACGAATGAACTGGCCAAGCGGCTGACCGGCGTATCGGACGGGAGCATCCATGGGCGTGCGGAACTACCTTGTCGAAGGTGTCTCCGGCACAGGCAAGAGCTCGGTCTGCAGGGAGCTTCAGCGGCGCGGATACTCTGCCGTCAACGGTGACACCGAGCTGGCCTACCAGGGTGATCCCGACACCGGTGAACCGCTGGCCGTCGCCGCGCACGAGCACCACATCTGGGATGTGGATCGGGTGAGGGCCCTGATCGCCAACCAGAACCACGAGATGACGTTCTTCTGCGGTGGCTCGCGGAACTTCTCCAGGTTCGTCGATCTGTTCGACGGGGTCTTCGTCCTTCAGATCGACGCGGACACCCTGAACCGGCGCCTCGACGATCGCCCCGAGGACGAGTGGGGCGGCAGACCGGCGGACCGGGAGCTCATCGTGCGTCTGCATCGAACGCAGGAAGACGTCCCCACAGACGCCACCGTCATCGACGCCACCGCACCCCTCTCGCACGTGGTTGACGAGATCCTTCGCCACGCGGTGAACGCCGCTGCCGGGTTGACCACGTCATCGCCTCGGACCGTCAGGGCAGGACGAACATCCCGTGGGCCCGCCAGTCCACTGCGGTGTTCACGACCTTGTCCGTCGTGCCGTTCGGCGCCCCGGCGTTGAACGTCAAGGAGTGCAGCGACCCGTCGGTCCGTGCGGCGTAGTAGAGCGTGGTGCCGGACAGGAACATCCCTGCCACGTTGGACAGGTCGGCGCTTCCGCCGGCAGTGAACTCGTCCGACCCGACCACTCCGCTCTCGGGCGTGAAGTACCGGTAGTACAGCGTCGGCTGGCCGTCGAGGGTGTAGTAGAGCCGGCCGGCGGAGTAGACCATCCCGCTGACGTTGGCCATCTCGCTGCCGTACAGGTTGGACTTGACGCCCTGGTAGGTCTGGCCCGAGCCGGTCTGCACGTTGTCCCACTTGGGGTCGTCGTACGGGTCGACCAGCGTCGGCGCGCCGAGTGTGGCGCCGTCGAAGGTGCGCCGGTAGAGGTTGCCGTCGGTCCAGCCGTAGAAGAGCTGGTTGCCGGCCATGAACGCCCCGCGCAGCTGAGACCACGTCGTAGTGCTGGCCGCTCCGGCAGTGGTGGCCCCTGCGGTGGTCCCGTCGAAGTGGCGGTCGACGAAGGTGTCCAGCGGCGCGGTGGGCGGTGGGGCCTGGTCGGTGCGCACGACCTCGATGCCGTTGATCAGCGGGTTCTCCACCTCGTGGGTGAAGTCGATGGTCACCAGACCGGTGGGGACCCCGGCGGGGAAGTCGACCTTGCGCATGGTGCCGGTCTGGTCTCCAGCGGTGGCGGCGATGTCGAAGCCTGGAAGAACCGTCGTGCCGTTCACCGCTACGTCGAAGACGCGTTGCCCGGGCAGGCTGGTCCCGCTGTAACGGTTCGCGAAGTACATCCGCAGCTCGATCGGCACGCCGGTCGGGACGGTGAACTGCCAGTGCATCTCGCCGCCGTCGCCGTTGGCTCCAGGGTCCCAGCGCTCGGTGTCGAAGATCCCGGGCGGGGTGGAGGCGGGCACGGTGGAGTCGACCTTGGCCACCGGGGAGTAGGAGGCGGAGTTGCTGCCGGAGCTGCGGTACGGGCTCGGGTCGTTCTGGTCGCCAGCCCAGTCGGGTCCGGCGTCGACGGCCTGAAGCGTGGGCCCACCGGCGTTCACCCGGTACAGGACGTTGGTGGCCGCTGTCTTGGGCAGGCTGCCGGCCAGGAAGACCCGTCCGGGCAACGACGAGACCGCGACCGACGGAAGCGTCTCCCCGCCGGCGAGGGGGAAGAACGCCAGCCGGCCCCGGTAGTAGGTCTTGTTGCCGATGTACGTGGTGTCCATGCCGACGTACAGGCCGGTGGAGGTCGGCAGCAGCGCGTAGGCGCCAGCCCCGCGGGGGTTGCGGCCGGGGTTCCAGGTGAACGGAAGCCCGTTGATCGGGTCCAGGGCGACCAGGCCCGGTCGGGGGACCGCGCCGACGTCGGCGTAGTCCGAGCCGAAGGAGTTGTTCAGCCAGCGCTCGTGGCCACCGAGGTAGATCGCGGTCTGGGTGGTCGCTATCGACTCGAAGGAGTCGTTGCCGGTGTAGTCGACCCAGGTCGGGGCGACGTCGCTGCCGGTGTCGGTGATGGCCCAGCGGGTGGCCGTGTCGCACAGCGAGCGGGACCCGTCGGTGTTGACGTCGAAGGTGTTGCCGCCGGTGGCGCCGACCGCGAAGTAGGTGCCGTCAGGGGAGAAAGCCACGTCGCGGACGTAAGTGTCGTACGCAGAGGAGGCGCACGCCGCACTGAACTTGGCGGTGGCCCAGTTCGAGTCGAGCGCGAAGGCGCCGCTGCTCACGTCGGCGAGCAGGATCTGGTCGCGGGACAGCCCGTTCGCGGTCTTGAAGTTGCCGACCACGACCATCCGGGTGCCGTCCGGTGACAGGTCCATACGCCGGGCCCCCACCGCGCCGTTCGACTGGCCGGCCTGGCCGGTGTAGTTGTGGTGACCGGCCAGCTGGATCGTGGATCGCGACGTACGGGTCCAGCGCCCCGGTGGTCGGGTTCAGCGACCCCAAGCCGGCGTGGGCGACCCCTGCGATCTTGGTGAATGTGCCCCCGATGACCAGGTGCCCTCCGGTCAACCGCGCAGTCCACACCACACCGTCCAGCGTGGCGACCTTCCAACCGGGGACCACCGCCCCGGTCAGCGTGCTCAGCAGGACGATGCCCTTGGACGTCACCCCCGCGACCGTGCTGAACGAGCCCATCACATAGACGGTGTTCGGCACCGGGCCGGCGATGACCTGCTCGACGGTGCCGTTCGGGCTCGGGTTGAACGCGGTGTCGATCGCGCCGGTCGTGGAGTCGAACGCCAGCAGGTTCTTCCTGGCCACGGTGGGAGTCAGGGTGCCCGGCGCGCTGGCGGCGGTGAAGGTACCACCGGCGAAGACCTTCGTGCCGACCTGCGCCAGGGCCAGCACGATGCCGTTGGCGACATTGGGAGTGCTGGCCGAAGGAGCGACGCTGACCAGGGTCGGCTGCACCGGTCCGAACGCTTCTGCCCCACCGGGTGCTGCCACCAGTCCGGCGCAGGCGAGAGCGAGCGACACCACGGCGGCGCGGGCGGCGAACTTCACGAAGACTCCCCTGTCACACCCGACCAGACCCTGGTGGCTGACCGCTCGCGCTCCTGCACCATACGTCGCCGCTGGACTCGGCCCCTCGCGGGTCCACCAGCTGCTTGCCTCGCCAGGAACGATTGCGCCACCCGGGGCGGGTGGCATCACGGTCAGGGGCGGATCGAGCACTGTCAGTGACCGCCGGGCCGCCGGAGCATCCGCACGCTGCGGGCTCCGGGCGCGCACTAGGGTCGGTTCGTGAAGGGGACCAGGTGCCACACGTAGGCCCGCTTCGATGGGATACGCGGGAGCTGGCACGGTCCGTGGATCCGCTGGATCTCCTCGGAGCTGCGCGGTTGGCGGGTGTCGCCGCGCGGGGCGCCGTGCGGGCCAGGCTGGTGCCGCCGCTCAGCCCGGCTCGGACCGCGCAGCTCGTTCGAGCCCTGGTCCAGTGGGGCACCACGCCGGCTGTTGGCTGGTCCACCGGTTGCGCCAGGCACCCGGACTCCACCGCCGTCATCGACGCCGATGACGCAGATGGCGTCACGATGCCCAGGGTGAGCTTCTGCGAGGCTGAGCGCCAGACCGCAGCGATCACGGCGGGACTGGTCGGAGCAGGGATCACCGCCGGGACCACGGTCGGCCTTCTCGGTCGGAACTCCTGCGCATATGTCGAGGCGATCGCAGCGGTGTCGCGAACCGGCGCCGACCTGGTGTACCTGAACACAGGCTTCACCGCCGCCCAGATCGGTGAGATAGCGACACGGGAGAACATCAGCTGGGTGCTGTGTGACGACGACCTGGCCGAGCGTGTTCCGGACCGCCTGCTCCGGATGAGCTTGGACGGCGGCCTCGAAGACAAGAGCGGCACGCCGCGACTCCGCGAGCTCGCATCCGGCCCGCCGGGTCGACCACCTGACCTGCGCCGTCCGTCCAGGCACGTCATCCTCACCAGTGGCACCACCGGCAGTCCCCGGGGTGTAGCGCGCGACAACGCTCCGTTCCAGGCCGCGATAGCCCTGTTGGACGCGTTGCCGTTCCGACCGCGGGCCACCCACGTTCTGGCAGCGCCCCTGTTCCATGCCTGGGGCTGGCTCAACCACCGGATCTGCGCGCTCTACGACACCACCGAGGTCCTGGTCCGTCGCCCTGATGGGGAGCTGGTGCTGCGTCTTGCGGCCCAGCACCACGCCGAGGTGATCGTCGCAACCCCTGTCGTGCTGCGCCGGATGCTCGAAGTGCCGACATCCGTGCGCGAGGAGCTGGACCTGTCTGCGCTGCGGATCGTCGCCGTCTCCGGCGCGTTGATCCCACCGGACCAGGTCGTTGCCTTCACTGCCACGTTCGGCGACGTGCTCTACAACCTGTACGGCTCCACCGAGGCAGCCTTCGCCACGTGCGCCGACCCCAGCGACCTCCGGGCAGACCCGTCGACTGCAGGCCGCCCGATGCCCGGGGTACGCGTCGAGGTGCTCGACGCTGCAGGGAGGCGTTGCGCCGCCGGAACCGAGGGCATGGTCTGGGTCGGGTCACGGACGTCGTTCGGCGGCTACACCGACGGCACCGACCGCGCCCGTCTGCCAGGTCTGGTCGGGACCGGCGACGTGGGCGTCTGGGACGAGGCCGGACGCCTGAGGGTCTTGGGCCGAGCCGACGACACGATCATCTCCGGTGGGGAGAACGTCCATCCGGAGGAGGTGGAGAAGGTGCTGCGCCAGCACCCTGGGGTGGCCGACGTCGCCGTCGTCGG
>JGI24140J50213_10001151_pt1 | contig 11760 bp, 10 predicted proteins | sample BarGraIncu00222A_FD_50213 | JGI IMG/M metagenome (IMG submission 50213)
ATTCCGGGGGCTACCTCGCTGAGCGGACTCTGTCTGACGCTATCGCGCAGATTCGCCCATGCGGACTGCGGTGGATCCACCCAAAGCACGGGGTGATGTTCCGCTAGCCCCATCGCGAGTCGATGATCGGTGCCCTCCACCTCGTGCCACGAGGCGCCGGGGAGGTAGACGATCGTCCCCTCACCAGTCCGTCCCTCGGTCCGACCCCGCGCAGGCATGTTCCTGGGCGGGAGCTTTCCCCGACTGTTCATGCCATCATCCCCCGAACCGCTTCCAGCGCCGCCACCACAGGCGATTGCGTGCCCATCGGACCACCGCCGTCCCGATAAAGATCTGTGTCCGCCGGCAGATGCCCGGGCCAAGGCGTCGCCGTCGGCTCAGCGCGCGGAACGCGCGCAGCGATTCGATCGATGGATAGATGTCTCGGGCAATGTCCTCGCATTCCTGCAGAGGCACCTCCGCTGTGCGTCCAGTCTCGTATGCTCGCGCCGCCAACCACAGCGGCTCGGAGGCTAGCGTGGCGTAAGTCCGCTTGGGGTCGACGCCGATCTCCGCAGAGGCTGCGAATCTGTCGAAGACGGCATCGAACACCAGCTTGCGTTGTTGGACGTCCGCCAGAGGTCGGCGGTACACCTCTTGGCTCATGCTGGCGACGTGGATGCGGTACAGGCCTTGCGGCGCTCCGCGGATGTAGCCGATGTCGGCGACGGCTGCGACGCGCAGCCACATCTCGAAGTCGCCGGCATGCGGCAAGGCCGCGTCGTAGCCGCCGACCTGCTTCTGCACAGTGGTGCGGAGCACCGTGCCAGGGGTGGGCACCACGTTGACGCCTTCGCGGCAGCGCCGAGCGAGCCACACGCCTCCCTCAGTCACGATGGCCGCTCGCTCGCGGTTCGCCACGGGTGGCAGGGGCTGGCCGTCCACCATGTCGAGCTGCCGCCCGTACACCATGCCGACTCGGGGATGCTTCTCCATGAGCGTGACGGCTCGTCCGAACGCGCCCTCGGTGAGCATGTCGTCCGCGGACAGCAGCGTCACGTACTCGCCGTCGGCCCAGTCCACTGGTTCTCGCACGCGATGGGGTTCCCGCAGGACGCAACCGCATGTGCGGCCGGCGCGGGCAACCCGAGCATGAGAAGAAGCAGGCAGAACCCTGTGGCCAGCCACCGTGTGTTCGCGCGATTACGCATCTCAAACCCCCCAGTTCCGACTTCCCGCCCAAGTTGGTCAGCTGGTCACCCAAGCCTGTGCTGACGCCCAGAGAAGCCGAAGAGATGATCCGTACGGTAGTCCGTCCTGGGCGGTTTGGCGAGAGGCATCTTCCCGCCGACCAGACGAGAACGACTCCTCGAGCAGTCTCCCTTGCGGCTTAAGGCGCGTACCAGGCTGGACTCCACATTGGTTAAAGAAGGGTGTTCCCTCCAGGCCGCGCTTGGGCCATACTGTGCTCAGAACGGACGTGGCTGGTCGCTTTGGGGGGCGGCCCCACGTCACGCGAAACGGACGTGGTTGGCAGCTTTGGGGGGCGGCCACACGTCACGACGACGAGCCGTCACCCCCTGAACGGGGGACCATGACTACGGTGAGTCTGGGACAGCAGCGAAACGCGCTCGCGTTAACGTGGACATTCTCCCGTTACCGTATCAAGACTATTCACACGCTGACGCTGGTGCTCAGCGACACGCTCACGATCCTCGCGGCCGCCGCGATTGCCGTTTTCGGCCGTGACACGCTTCTGATCTTCGACCCGGCGCCGCACCTCTTGGGGACCATTGTCCCCATCGCGGCACTGTTCGTCGGCCTGTGGCTCACCATGCTGGCAGGGGTCGGCGCGTACCAGATCGAGAAGGTGGGGGTGGGCAGCGCGGAGTTCAATGCCGTCCTGTTGGGGACGTTCTTCGCCGCCGGGGCGCTGGGGGTCACGGCGTACCTCACGGCCTACGACCTCTCTCGGGGCTTCTACGTGCTGCTCTTCCTGGTGGGACTGCCCCTGCTCCTCGTCGAGCGGTTCTTCACCCGTCGCCTGGTCCGGATCTTCCGCACCANGGGGAAGCTGTACACTCCGGTCATCCTGGTCGGCGATCACGAGCACGTGGACGAGATCGCGGCAGTCCTCCGGAGGNCCACGTTCCTCGGCTACCGGGTGGTCGGTGTCCTGAGCCCGAGTCCAGAGGACGAGCTGACGCCGTCCGGTCTGCCTGTGCTTGGTTCGCTGGACGACATCCTTCCCGCGCTGCGGGCCACAGCCGCCCAAGCAGTCATCTTCACGGACGGGGCACTGCCGTCGGCGAGTGCTTTCAACCGGCTGGCCCGCCAGCTCGAGGACCAGGAAGCGCAACTGGTGGTCGTCCCAGGGCTCACCGACGTGTCGGCGGCCCGGATGAACCTGCGGCCCGTGGCCGGCCTCCCCCTGGTCTACGTGGAACGTCCCCGTGCGGCACTGGCCATGCGCNGGGGCAAGCGACTCTTCGACGTGGTCGGTTCGGTCCTGGCTCTCGTCCTCGCGGCCCCCGTGATGGCCCTGATCGCCCTGGCCATCAAGGTCGAGGACCGTGGGCCTGTCGTGTTCAGGCAGATCCGCGTCGGGCTGAAGGGCCAACCCTTCGGCTTCTACAAGTTCCGTTCGATGGGGGTGGATGCAGAGCAGCGACTCGCCCAACTGCAGAACGAGCAGAACAGCGTCCTGTTCAAGATCAAGAGCGACCCCCGGGTCACCCGTGTCGGCCGGCTCATCAGGCGGCTCTCGCTCGATGAGCTGCCACAGCTGCTGAACGTCCTGCAGGGTCAGATGAGCCTCGTCGGGCCCCGTCCCGCTTTGCCGCGGGAGGTGGCCCTGTACCACAGGGACGTACACAGGCGGCTCGACGTGCGCCCGGGCCTGACCGGCCTCTGGCAGGTGTCAGGCCGATCGGACCTCTCGTGGGACGACACGGTGCGGCTGGACCTCTACTACGTCGACAACTGGTCGTTGCTCCAGGACCTCATGATCCTGACACGCACCGTCGGAGCAGTCCTTAACTCTCGGGGTGCGTATTGACGAATGCACAACGTGGGCTTAGGGCTGGAGCAGACGCCGTCTTCGGCCCTATACCGCGACGACAGGAGCAACTAGCATGACCAACTGGGGGGATGGACATGGCTGGGCCAGTAGCGTTCCGGCAGGTGTCCGTGCCTGACTCGACTCAAGCTCGACTCAAGTAGGAGAGGCATGGACAAGCTAAGGATCGCCGTCATCGGCGCGGGGTACTGGGGTCCGAACCTCGTACGCAACTTCAGGAGCAGCCCCGATTGGGATCTGGTCGCCGTCTGCGATCTCGACCCTCAACGTGCCGCGCGCGTTGTTGGCGACCGTTCGACGGTCGAGGTCGAGACCGACGTGTCCCGGCTCCTCCAGCGGGACGATGTGGACGCGGTGGCCATCGCGACCCCAGCGCGTACCCACGCCGAGCTCGCGATCGCTGCATTGGAGGCCGGCAAGCACGTCCTCGTGGAGAAGCCGCTGGCGGCCAACCTGGACGACGCGCGACGCATGGTCGAGGTGGCTGCCGCCCAGGGCCGGGCGCTGATGCTCGATCACACGTTCTGCTACACGCCGGCTGTGAGACACATCCGCCAGATGATCGCCGACGGTGTCATCGGCGATGTGCTGTACGTCGACTCGGTGCGCATCAACCTGGGGTTGGTGCAGCCGGACGTCAACGTCTTCTGGGATCTGGCCCCGCACGACCTGTCCATCCTCGACTTCATTCTGCCGTCGGGCCTCGACGTGGGTCCGGTGACGGCGACGGGAGCCGATCCTCTCGACACGGGCCGGGCCTGCATCGGTCATGCCAGCCTGCCGCTTCCGGGCGGGGCGATCGCCAACATCAGCGTCAACTGGCTCTCTCCTACGAAGATCCGATCGTTCGTGATCGGCGGACGGAAGAGCACCCTGGTCTGGGACGACCTGAACCCCATGCAGCGCGTGGCGCTGTACGACCGCGGGGTCGATGTGACCAGGCGTCCAGACGACCTCGCCGAGCGCAAGCAGGTCGCGGTCTCGTACCGCATGGGCGATATCCACGTACCCGCGCTGCGGGAGGCGGAGGCGCTCGGGCTCATGGTCGCGGAGTTCGCCGCAGCGATCCGCGAGGGTCGTCCACCGCTCACGGACGGCCACTCGGGCATGCGCGTCCTGTCCGTGCTCCAGGCCATCGACGAGAGCCTGGCCACGGGTCATCCGGTGGCGCCGCAGACCGAGGTCGCAGTATGACGTCGTTGCGTGGCGCTACCGCTCTGGTGACCGGCGGCGCCGGAACGATCGGGTCGAGCGTGGTCGACCAGCTGTTGGATGCGGGAGTGGCCGAGGTGCGCGTACTGGACAACCTGGTCCGCGGCCGCCGGGCGAACCTGCGGGATGCCCTGGACGACCCTCGTACGCGACTGGTCGAGGGCGACATCCGGGACCGCGACCTCGTCCACGACCTCACGCAGGGCAGCGACCTGGTGTTCCACCTGGCGGCGATCCGGATCACCCAGTGCGCCGAAGAGCCGCGACTGGCCAACGAGGTACTCATCGACGGTACGTTCAACGTCGTCGAGGCGGCGGCCGACCATCGGGTGGGCAAGGTCATCGCGTCCTCGTCGGCGTCGCTGTACGGGCTCGCCGAGGAGTTCCCCACCACCGAGCGGCACCACCCGTGGAACAACGACACGTTCTACGGCTGGGCGAAGGTGATGAACGAGGGGATGCTCAAGAGCTTCCGCGCCATGCAGGGGCTCGACTACGTCGCGCTGCGCTACTTCAACGTGTACGGCCCGCGCATGGACATCCACGGCCTCTACACCGAGGTGCTGATCCGGTGGATGCAGCGGATCGCGGCCGGGCAGCCTCCCCTGATCTTCGGCGACGGGGCGCAGACCATGGACTTCGTCTTCACCACCGACATCGCACACGCCAACCTGCTGGCGGCCGCCTCGGACGTGACCGAAGGCGTGTACAACATCGCCAGCGAGCAGGAGACCTCCCTGCGCGGCCTGGCCGAGGCGCTGCTGCGGACGATGGGTTCGGACCTGGCCATCGAGTTCGGACCGGCCCGCCAGGTGAACGGCGTTACCCGGCGTCTGGCGTCGACCGCGGCTGCCCGCCACGACCTGGGCTGGACCGCCACGATCGGCCTGGACGAGGGGTTGCACCGCCTCGTCGACTGGTGGCTCGTCGAGCGGGAGACCGACGCCGAGCTCAGCGGGGTGGTGTGACGTGGAGCGCATCAACGTCATGCAGCCGTGGCTCGGCGAGGAGGAAGTGGCCGCGGTCACTGAGGTTCTGCGCTCCGGCTGGGTGGCCCAAGGCCCGCGGGTCAAGCAGTTCGAGGAGACGTTCGCCACCCGGCAGCGGTCTCCGTACGCCGTCGCAGTGTCGTCCTGTACGACCGCGCTCCACCTTGCTCTGCACGTCGCAGGGATCGGGCCCGGCGACGAGGTGGTGGTGCCGTCGTTCTCGTTCATCGCCACCACGAATGCGGTGTGCTACGTGGGTGCCGAGCCGGTGTTCGCCGACGTGGAAGCCCTCAGCGGGAACATCACTGCCGACACGGTCGCCCCTCACCTCACCTCTCGTACCCGTGCTGTCATCGCGGTCGACCAGGGCGGCGTACCGGTCGACCTGGACCCGATTCGTGAGCTGTGCGACCCGCGCAGAATCCTCGTGCTCGAAGATGCGGCGTGCGGCGCGGGTTCGACCTACCGTGGACGCCCCGTTGGCGCCGGCGCCGAGATGACCGCCTGGTCGTTCCATCCTCGAAAGCTCCTCACGACCGGTGAGGGGGGCATGCTCACCAGCCTCCGGGAGGACTGGGCGGCGCGTGCCCGACGGTTGCGAGAGCACGCGATGAGCGTGTCGGCGGCCGACCGGCACGCGAGCACGCTGGCGCCGATGGAGACGTACGACGAGGTCGGGTTCAACTTCCGGATGACGGACCTGCAGGCCGCGGTCGGCCTCGTACAGCTGGGCAAGCTCGATGCGATCATCGCTCGCCGCAGGCTGATTGCCGGACGCTACCAAGAGGCGATCGCAGCGATCCCAGGGCTGCGCGCTGTCGCCGATCCCGACTACGGCACCGGTAACTACCAGTCGTTCTGGGTCGAGGTGTGCGCTGACTACCCCCTTGATCGCGAGGGGTTGCTGGCCGCGCTCGCGGACGCCGGCGTGTCCGCCCGGCGAGGGATCATGGCCGCCCACCGGCAACCGCCGTACCGGCATCTGCCGGCCGACCTGCCGGTGACCGAGCGACTCACCGACGGGACCCTGATCCTGCCCGTCTTCCACCAGCTGGAGGAGCCCGACCAGGACCGTGTGATCGACGTGCTGCTGAGTGCCTCATGAGCGCGCCGCTGCTGCTGGTAGCCGGAAGCGGACTTGCCCGCGAGGTCCTTGCCGTCTGCGATGCGACGGGCCGCACCGTCCTCGGTGTCCTGGACGACGACCCGGTCAAAGCGGGTACGGCGCTCGGGGCCACCTCCGTGCTGGGCCCGCTGGATCAGGTCCGGCATCACCCGGACGCGGAGCTGCTGCTGTGCGCGGGGAAGGGCTCCGTACGCCGCGACCTGGCCGTACGTCTCGCGGCCCTCGGGGTCGGCGACGACCGGTACGCGACGGTGGTGGACCCCTCCGTACGCGTGCCCAGTTCCTGCTCGGTGGGGGTAGGCACGATCCTGCTGGGCGGAGTGGTGCTGACGGCCGACGTNCGTGTCGGACGGCACGTGGTGTGCATGCCTCACGTCACGCTCACNCACGACGACGATCTGGCGGACTACGTCACGTTGACCACCGGGGTGAGCCTGGGCGGTGGGGTCAACGTCGGTGAGGCCGCGTACATCGGAATGAACGCCTCGGTCCGGGAACAGCGCACCGTGGGCGCTGGCTGCGTCCTGGGCATGGGGGCGGTCCTGGTCTCGGACCAACCGCCCGGAACCGTCTACGCCGGGGTCCCGGCGCGACCGATCGGCAAGGAGTGAGCCATGGGCGTCCCATTCATCGACCTTCAGGCGCAGCAGGCGGAGATCGCCGCCGAGGTGGAACCAGCTGTGCTGGACATTCTTCGCCGGGCTGCCTTCGTCGGCGGGCCGAGGGTCACCGCCTTCGAGGAGGAGTTTGCAGCCTTCCTGGGCGTAGCCCACTGCGTGGGGGTGGCGAACGGCACCGACGCCGTTGAGCTCGCGCTTCGTGCCGTTGGCGTTCAGCCCGGTGGCGAGGTGATCATGCCGGCGAACACGTTCATCGCCACGGCGGAGGCCGCGTCCCGCATCGGCGCCATCCCCGTACCGGTCGACGTCGATCCCGAGTACCTGCTGATCGACCCGGACGCCGTGGTGGCTGCCATCACGCCCCGTACACAAGCCATCGTCCCGGTGCACCTGTTCGGCCAGGTGGCTCCCGTGGAGCGGCTCGAAGCCATCGCCGCCGCCCACGGGCTGCCGATCGTCGAGGACGCGGCGCAGTCCCAGGGGGCGGAGCGTCTGGGCCGGAAGGCGGGGACGCTCGGCCGCGTCGCGGCGACGAGCTTCTACCCCGGAAAGAACCTCGGTGCCTCCGGCGACGGTGGCGCCGTGGTCACCGACGACGCCGACATCGCGCACTTCGTACGGCTCATGGGGGCCCACGGGTCGATCGTGAAGTACCGGCACGAGATCGTCGGCGTGAACTCGCGCCTTGACGCCATCCATGCGATCACCCTGAGCGCGAAGCTGCGGCGCCTGCCGGAGTGGAACGAGCGTCGGCGGCAGGCGGCGGCCCGCTACGCCGAGCTGCTGGCCGATCTACCAGGCGTGAGGGTTCCCCGGTCCATGCCCGGCAACACGGACATCTGGCACCTGTACGTGATCCGTGTCGCGGTGGAGCGCGACCGCGTCCTGGCCGAGCTGACCGCGGCCGGGATCGGCGCCGGACTGCACTACCCGGACCCATGGCATCTCACACCCGCGTACGCCCACCTCGGCTACGCGCGAGGCACATGCCCGGTGGCTGAGAAGGCGGCGGCGGAGATCCTGTCGCTGCCCATGTTCCCGCACCTGANCGAGGTTCAGCAGGAGTTGGTGGTTGCGGCGCTCCGCACCGCGGTGATCGATGGCTGACGGGGCGCCTCCCCTGGCCGGTCGCGCGTCCCGCGCCCTCGGCTGGAGTTTCGCGAACACCGTGGTCTCCCGCCTGGGAACCCTGGCGATCGGCATCGCCTTGGCCCGCGTGCTTGGCCCCAGCGAGTTCGGCGTCTTCGCGATCGCCATGGTCACCTTGCTGGCGATCCTCAGCTTCAACGAGCTGGGCGTCAGCCTGGCCATCGTCCGGTGGCCTGACGAGCCTCGAGGCATCGCTCCCACCGTCAACACCATCGCTGTCGCCACCAGCGCACTCCTCACGACCGCCGTCGTGGCGGCGGCTCCCTGGATCTCGACGGCTCTTGGCGACGTCAGGGCCACGCCGGTGATTCGGGTGCTGGCCGTGTCCATCCTGATCAACGGCCTGGTCGCGACGCCGGCAGCCATGCTGCAGCGGGAGTTCATGTCGAGGCAGCGGATGATCGCCGACCAGCTCAACTCCTGGCTGGGGCGGGCGTGTCCCTCGCGCTGGCCGGCTGGGGCGCCATGAGCCTTGCGGTGGGAAGGATCGTGGGCAGCGTCGCTGCTGCCATCGTGTTCTTCCGGTGGTCACCGGTCCCCTACCGCTTCGGCTGGGACCCTGCGGTGGCCCGTCATCTTTTCTCATTCGGGTTGCCGCTGGCGGCCTCGAGCATCGTGGTGTTCGGGTCCGGGTACGCCGACCAAGTCGTGGTCGGCACCACCCTCGGCGCCACTGCCCTGGGCTACTACGCGCTCGCGTTCAACCTGGCCAGCTGGCCGGTCTCGATCTTCTCGCAGCCGCTCCGGCAGGTGGCGCCAGCAGCGTTCGCGCGGCTGCAGCATGACCCGGAGCGGATGCGTAGGAACTTCGCCTCCGCGGCCGTCGTGCTCTCCGCGGTCGCGCTGCCCGCGTGCCTCGCGATCGCGGGGGCGGCCAAGCCGGTCGTCGGCTTCGTCTACGGCAGCCCCTGGTTTCCGGCGGCCGCAGCTCTCGCGTGGCTCGCAGCGCAGGCGGCCCTTCGGATCTGGTTCGAGCTCACCTACGACTACCTCGTCATCCTGGGTCGAAGCCGCGGCCTGCTGCTGATCCAGGTGGGCTGGTTCGCGGCGGGCGTCCCCGCGATGCTCCTCGGGGCCCGGTTGGCAGGGATCGGTGGGGTCGCCGCGGCCCAGTTCCTCGTGGCGCTCACGGTGGTCGTCGGGCTCTACGGTTGGCAGCTGCAGCGTTCGGGAATGCGCTTGTGGCCGCTGCTCCGTGGCCTGTGGCTGCCCGTGCTCGCCGGCATCGGCTCAGGCGCCATCGCGTACGGCATCGCCCAGCTCGGCCTCGGACAGTTCCTCGCCAGCCTCTTGGCGGGACTGGCGTCCTGCGCCGTCATCGGGGTGCTGCTCCTGCGCCACCGACCGGAGCTGGCACGGCTGCGCAACGCGGAGGGCAGCGCATGAAGGTCCTCGTGTATCCCCACGATCTCGGCATGGGGGGCAGCCAGACCAACGCGATCGAGCTCGCGGGCGAGCTGGTACGCCTCGGCGTGGAGTGCACCGTCTTCGGCCGACCGGGCACGCTGAACGCCCGCATCGAGGAGCTGGGGCTCCCGTTCATCGAGTCCGTCGATCCCGGGCGTCGGCCATCCCTCGAGGTGATGCGACAGTTACGCGACCTCGTCGCGAAGGGCGGCTTCGACATCGTCCATGGCTACGAGTGGCCGCCGACCCTCGAAGCCGTCCTCGCGGTGCGCGGCCTGCCTGGCACGGCGGTCGTCTCGACGGTGATGTCGATGGCGGTCGCGCCGTTCATCCCGTCCTGGGTCCCGCTGGTGGTGGGAACCCAACAAATCGCCGCCACCGAGAAGGCCGGCGGGCGCCCCCGGGTGGAGCTGCTGGAGCCACCCGTCGACCTGCGCCACAACGTTTCCCCGGACCCCGACGCCCTCCAAGCCTTCCGTCGCTCGTGGGGACTGGACGGGCGTCCGTTGGTCGTGTGCGTCACCCGGTTGGCCGCCCGGCTGAAGCTGGAAGGACAGCTCACCGCGATCGAGGCGGCCGGAGGCCAGCAGGAGTTCCAACTCCTGATCGTTGGCGACGGCCCTGCTCGGGCGGAGGTGATGCGGGCCGCCGAGCGTGCGAACGCGACCGCTGGTGCGAGGACCGTGGTGCTCACGGGAGAGTTGCTGGACCCGCGTCCCGCCTACGCCGCAGCGGATGTCGTGATGGGCATGGGCGGCTCAGCGTTGCGGGCGCTGGCCTTCTCCAAGCCGCTGATCGTCCAGGGCGAAAACGGCTACTTCGAAGCGCTGACGCCCGAGACCTGGCCACTCTTCCGCTGGCAGGGATGGTACGGGGTCGGCGACGGTTCGCAATCCGGGCGTCCCAGGCTTCTTTCGGCGCTCTTGCCTCTGCTGCACGACGCTGGGCCGCGTGCCGATCGGGGCAGGTTCGGAAGGGAAGTGGTCGAGGGGCACTCTCTCGCCCGGGCGGCGGAGCGGCAGTTGGAGTTCTACCGCGCGGCGCTCGCAGCGCGTTTCTCACCGGGGGAACGCACCGTCGGTAATGTCGTCGCGGCTGGCAGGTTCGGGGCCTACCACCTTCGGCGCCGTGGGTCGCGCCTGACGGGCCGGCACAGCGTCGACGGCTTCAACGCGGTCCCGGTTGCCCGGCTCGCGGCCCCATCGCCCCCACGTCGCGCCGCGGTGCAGGCGGCCGGAGGGACGACGATCGTGTACTTCCCCGGCGTTTCATGGGAAGCGGTGCCTGGAACGGATCATCACCTCGCCGCCGCGCTTGCCCAGCATCACCCGGTGCTTTGGGTGGATCCCCCGCGGTCAGTGCTCGCTCGGTGGCGGGGGAGCGGGTCGGCGGAAGCGCTGGAGCGGGAGCCGGCGCCCGGAATCACCCGTGTCACCGTGACGACCCCTCCCGGGGTCACCCGGCCATTCGTCCGAAGCCTCGCCGTCGCCATGGTCAGCCACGCCGTCCGCCGAGCCCTGCGACAGTCTGGGGACACCCCGCTGGCCTGGATCTGCTCTGCGACCGGGCCTCTGCTCGGCAGCGTCCGGCCCGGCCCTGCACCACGGGTCTACTTCGCCACGGACGACTTCGTCGCCGGGGCGCCCTTGTGGGGGATGTCCACCGTTGCCCTGCACGCCGCACGCGAGCGGAATCTCGCGCGCTGACATCGTCCTGGCCGTCACCCGTGCCCTTGCCGACGCCCTGCTGCGAGGCGAGCGTCCACCGGTCGTCTTCCCCAACGGCTGCGACTTCCACCGCTTCGACCATCTGGCGGACGTGCTCCCCGCCCGCCAGGTTGCGCTATCCCCACCCATCGCGGGCGTCGTGGGCCAGTTCAACGAGCGAACGGACCTGGATATGCTCACCGCGGTCCAGGAAAGCCTTATCAGCCTTCTCCTGGTCGGCCCGCGTCACTTCGCCTCCCCCGAAGCATCCGAGCGCTTCGCCCAGCTGACGATGCGCCCGGGCGTCCAGTGGGTCGACCGCGTGCCCCAGGACGATTTGAACTGCTACCTCAGGTGCTTGGCAGTGGGTTTGACTCCCTATGCGGATTCCGTGTTCAACCGGCGTAGCTTTCCACTCAAGACCCTGGAATATCTTGCGGCCGGCATCCCGGTGGTGTGCACCGACGTGGCTCCAGTGACCGATTTCGACCGG
>JGI24140J50213_10001153_pt1 | contig 11756 bp, 10 predicted proteins | sample BarGraIncu00222A_FD_50213 | JGI IMG/M metagenome (IMG submission 50213)
CGGCGCAGCGTGAGGGTGACCGTGCCGAATACCGTGGCCCCGCCGGTCGTACGGTGCACCCCGACCGTGGCCGTGCCGCTGCCCCAGCCGCTACACGTGATCGTGGCTGCGGGACCGGTCGAAGCGATGCGGCAGGTGGACGGGTCGGCGGTCCACGTGTACGACGCTCCCGCAGGCGCCGCGCCCGAGATCGACACCGCCACCGACTGGCCGAGCCTCGCAGAGGCGGGCGCGGTCAGCGTCAGCGTCGCCACCGACCCGAGCACCGGGACGTTGGCGAGGAACGGCGAGTCCGCGGTGTTCCAGTGCGTCGCAAGGTAGGAGCCGGCTGGCGGGTTCGTCGAGAAGTAGTCGTCGTGGTTGCAGTCGTAGTACTGCTCGTGCCAGGCCGGGCAGACGTTCTTGACGACCACGCCCGGCCCGTCGACNTAGCACATGACGTCGGCCTCGTCCGTGCAGTGGCCGGCCGCCGAAGGGTGCGGGCTGTCCGCCATCACCGCGCCGAGCGTGTGCATCAGCTCGTGGGCGGCGACCGAGTGGAAGGAGGAGGTCCAGCAGGCGCTGTCGACCCGTGCGTACATCGGGAAGCGGCCGTCGTTGTTGTTGCTGGCCTTCGTGCTGTCCGGGTACACCTGCGCGATCCCGCACAGGTTGTTGGCGTCGACGAACATCAGGTACTTGTGGCCGGTCGCCGCGTAGCCGGCCAGCCGCATCGCGTTGATCGTGGCGTTGAACCCGCCGTCGGCATCGCCAGGGCTGCCGAGGCTGCCGGCCGGGAGCACGACGTCCAGCACGATCGGTACGCAGCTGGCGTCGGTGACCCAGCGGACCCGGCGCCCGCCCCCGGTCTCCGCGGACGACACGGCCATGACGTCGTCGACGTCGGCCACGTACGACTCGAGCGCCGGCAGCACCGACGCGTACCGGTCCGTGGCGCCGACCTGGGTNACGTACGCCACCTGCACGCGGTCNCCGTCGGAACCGGTACCGGTGCAGCTGGGCGCGACGTGCTGGGTGAGGCCCACCGTCGTCGGCGTGCCCGGGGGGACCGTCAGCTGGGCGATCGACGGCCGCAGACCCGCGGCGGGAGCGGGCCCGGCAAGGCCGGCGGCTGCGAGCAGCGAGGCGGTCGACGGGACGCGGTGGACGTCCACGCCGGGCGGTGCCGGGTCGAGGTGCAGAGACACTGTCTGCTCGGCCAGCGTCTTGGTCGGCCGGTCGAGCGAGGGGTGGGCGGCGAGCACGGCCGCCACGGGTCCTGCGATCATCAGGGCCGGGACGGCCAGGAGCGCGCCGGTGCTCACCAGGCGGCGTCGGTCCATGCTCGTTCATCGGCCCACGCCAGCGACGACTTGGTGGGTTTCACCCGTTTGCCGATCGGCTCAGGAGGTGTCGTGCACGACCCCGCGGAGGCACCGCTCGCGGCTGCGTACGAGCGCGCGCTGGCGGCCGCGACGCAGCCCTTCACGATCCCCGGGCACAAGGGGTCGACCGAGCTCGTCGGCGACGTCGTGGCCGGCGACGTGCCCATGTGGCCGGGCCTCGACCCGCTGCACGACGGCGACGACCTCCTGCCCCGCGCGGAGGCTCTGGCGGCCCGGCTCTGGGGCGCCGACTGGTGCCGCTTCTCGGTCGGCGGGTCGACGCACGGCAACCAGGCCATGGCGCTGGCCGTCGGCGCCCCCGGCGACGTCGTGATCAGCACGCGTGCGGTGCACCGCTCGATGCTCCTCGGCTTCGTGCTCGCCGGCCTGACGCCGGTGTGGGTGGAACCCGACATCGACCCGCGGTCGGGACTCCCGGTCGGGATCCCGGTCGAGCGGCTGGCGCTGGCACTCGCCGACCATCCCGCGGCCAGGGCGGTCTTCGTCGTCGAGCCGGGCTACGTCGGTACGCGGTCGGACGTCGCCGGGCTGGCCGCCGCCGCGCACTCGGCTGGGGTGCCGCTCGTCGTCGACCAGGCCTGGGGCGGCCACCTCGGCTTCCATCCGGGTCTGCCGCCGCACGCGCTCGCTGCGGGTGCCGACGCGTTCGTCACGAGCGCGCACAAGGCGTTGCCGTCGTACACCCAGGCCGCCCTCGTGTGCGCCAACCTGGAGCGCCTCGATCCCGACCGGCTCGAGCGAGCCTTCGACGCGACGCACACGACCAGCCCGTCGGGAGCGATCCTCGCCAGCATCGACGCCGCTCGCTGGTTGCTGGCGACCGACGGTGAGCGGCTGCTCGGGCGGACGATCGACCTCGTCGCCTCGGCCCGGCGCCGGCTGGCGGAGGTCGACGGCCTGCTCGTGGTCGAGGGGCCGCCCGACCGGATCGACCCGACCAAGCTGGTCGTGGGCCTGGCGGGCACAGGTGCCGACGGGCTGCTGGTGGAGGCCGACCTCGCAGCCCGCAGGTTCCCGGTCGAGATGGCCGATCGCGACACTGTCGTGGCCATCGTGACCATGGCCGACACCACGGCCACGGTCGAGCCGTTCGTCGATGCTCTCGTCGCCGCGGTCGAGCGGCACCGCTCCTCGCCGCGCGCCGTCGTCCCCGCGGCCTGGCTGGGGGCGGGACTGCCCGACGTGGCGATGACGCCGCGCGAGGCGTTCTTCGCTCCGCACGAGACGGTCTCGGCAAGCGCTGCAGCGGGACGGGTGGCGGCCGAGCTGGTCGCGCCGTACCCGCCGGGCATCCCCGCGATCGTCCCTGGCGAGGTCGTCGACGGTGCGGTGCTCGCGGCGCTGCGTACGGCGGCCGCTTCGGGCGTGCGCGTCTCGTACGCTGCCGACCCGACCCTGACCACGATGCAGGTCGTCACGCGTCGTTGATCGGGCCCGGGAAGTCCAGGGGCTGCCCTTGTGGCGGGTGTGACGTACCGTAGAGACTCGTCACCCCTCCCGGAGTCAGCATGTTCGCGCACCTTCCCCAGCGCCGCCGCTCCACCGCGACTGCCCTCGTCGGCATGGCTGCCGGGGCACTGCTGCTGGCCGCGTGCACCTCGAGCAGCACGGCGACGCCCGGGTCCAGCGGCGGAGGAGCAACGTCGGCGAGCCCCGTCGCTTCGCCCACGATCACCCCGGCCGCGGCGGTGCTCCCGTTCGACGCCCCGGCGAAGTTCATGGTCCACGCGGGCAAGCTGGTCTCGGCGTCGGTCGTCGGAGCCGTGCACGGGACGGTGCTCGAAGGCAGCGTCGGCCGGGACGGTGCGAGCTGGGTGAGCAACGGGCTGCCCACACCCAACGCGGTCTACAAGGTGTCCGCCACCGTGCGTGACGGCGCCGGCGTCGTGCACACGCTGGCGTTGACCCTGAGGATCGCCTCCATCCCCGAGTCGGAGCAGCTGCGCTACACCTTCACGCCGTCCTCCGGATGGACCGTCGGCGTCAACGCACCTGTGGTCCTCCGTTTCTACAAGCCGGTGGGCGACCGTGCAGCGGTCGAGCGGGCCCTGGTCGTCACCAGCTCCGTACCCGTCGTCGGCAGCTGGCACTGGATCAACTCCTCCGAGGTGCACTTCCGCCCGGAGAGCCCGTGGCCGGCGCACATCCAGGTCAACGTCGCCGTCGACCTCGCCGGGGTCCACGCGGGTCCGCGGTTGTGGGGTTCTGGCGACGCGAACTACCCGTTCTCCGTGGGTGATGCCCATGTCACCACGGTCGACGGAAAGACCGAGACGTTCACCGTGACGAACAACGGCAAGATCTGGGCGCAGTGGCCGACCAGCCTCGGCCGGCCGCAGTTCGCCACCCGCTCCGGCAACTACGTCGTGCTGGCCAAGCTCCCCACGCTGCAGATGACCTCCTGCAGTGCCGGCATCACCTGCGCCAAGACCAACCCCAACTACTACGACCTCGCGGTCGACTGGGACGTCCGGCTCACCTGGAGCGGCACGTTCGTGCACTCCGCGCCGTGGTCGGTCCAGCACCAGGGGNTCAGCAACGTCTCGCACGGCTGCATCAACCTCAGCCCGACGCGGGCCGCGGCCTACTTCNACTTCGCGCGGTACGGCGACCTCATCACGGTGCGCAACACCTCGCGCGGAGCGGCGGACCTGGTCGCGGGCGGCGACCCGGGGATGGACGACTGGAACGTCTCCTGGAACACGTACGTCTCGGCGTCCGCGCTCGGCAGCGAGCTCACGACGGGACCGCTGGCGGGCTGACGTCCTCGTCGGGCGTGACGAGCCGGTCCGTGGCTGCGACCGCCGCGACGACCACCCCGGTCAAGACGCCCAGGGTCACCCCGTTCGTGCGGGCCGCGACGAGCCCCAGCAGACCGAGCACCGCGATGGCGGCGAGCCGGGTCCACGGCACGACCCGCCAGACGGTGGCCTTGAAGGCTGGGCGAGCCGCTGGTGCGACAGCTGGGTGACGGCGAAGACGTAGACCAGGTCGAAGAACAGCTCGACGTTGGTCACGGGCGCCGCCGTACCGGGTTACGCATCAGGCTCGTCCGCGCCGCTCGTGTCATCGGTGGTACTCCTCGCACGAGCTGCTCCGGCTCATCGTTCGGTGACATGACGGCGAGCCGCATCTCACGGAGGGAACCATCATGCTTAGCATCCGGGGCAGCGGTCAGCGTGGTCGCTGGTTCTGAGGGGGCGTTCCATGCGTCGACGCCAGGTCCTGGCCGCTGTGGCCGCCGCTGCCCTTCTCGCGGCACTCGCCCCGGCGGCAGACGCGTCCGCAGGTGACCTCACCTTGTCCGTGACGGTCACCGACTCGATCTCCGGCCTCCCCGTCTCCGGCGCCTGCGTCACCGCGATCGACTACTCGACGCCCGACTACGGCAGCAGCTGCGACGACTCGACGACAGCCGGTGAGTACGACGTGACAGGGCTCATCGCCACGCCGCACGAGGTGTACGTCCAGAAGGACGGCTACGTCACGACGTACGCCGGCAACGTGACCGACCCCAACCGGGAGACGCTGATCACGCCGCCGTCCACGATCTCCATCTCACTGGTCGTGGGTGGAACGCTGCAGGGCCGACTGGTCGACTCCGGGGGTCAGCCGATCGTCGGCGCGTCCGTGAACGTCCCGGTCACGAACGGAGGTACGGGCTTCGCCACCACCGACACGGGTGGCGCCTGGACCATCGGGTCGTGGCTGCCCGGCAGCTATCACGTCACCTTCGTCCTGCCCGACGGTTCCCAGCAGTGGGCGTACGGGCAGCCCACGGAGGACACCGCGGCCTCCGTCGACGTGGTCGCGGCGCAGACCGTCACCGTGGACGACACCTTCCTCGACGCCAACCGCGTCGGCCACCTGCAGGGCACCATCCGCGACGCGACGACGCACCTGCCACTTGCCGGCATCTGCGTCTCCTCCCGGCTCATCCCGGACCCCACGTTCAACGGGTCGGGCCAGGGGTGCACCGACGCGCTGGGCCACTACGACATCGCGGCCAAGGCTGGGGCCTACCAGCTCGAGGCCATCGACTTCAGCGGAGCATTCCTGCACCGGTGGTACGGCGGGTCCCTCAACCAGTCCGCCCCGGCCACCAAGACCGTCCACCTGGCCGCGAACAGCGTGCTCGGGCACCTCGACGTCTCACTCGTCGCGGCCGGGCACATCACCGGTGTCGCGGTCGACGCCACGACGGGTCTGCCCCTCGCCAACACCGCCCTCCGGGTGCACCTCGGGCGCGACCCGCAGGAGGCGGAGGCGTACGGGAACACGTACACCGATGCCAGTGGCGTCTTCGACGTGGGTGGGCTGCCGACGGGCAGCTACACCTTGGAGGCGACGTCGAACGACCGCATCCATGCGCCGCAGTGGTACGGCGGGCAGGGCACCCAGGCAAGCGCCGCGCCCATCCACGTCACGGTCGGACGGTCGACCACGATCGGATCGCTGCAGATCCCCGTGGGAGGGACGATCCGAGGCCGGGTGACCGACCGTGTCAGCGGAGCGCCGATCGCGAACGTGTGCGTCGGCGTCGGCATCTGGAACTACCGCTCGGGGGACGACGGCTCCGGCTATGGCGAGGCGTGCACGGACAGCACCGGCCGTTACGCGCTGACGGGGCTTGCGCGGGGCAGCTACTTCGTCGAGTACGTGCCGCAGTTCCTGGCGTACGCACCTACCTGGTTCCACAGCTTCCACCGGACGTTGTCGACGCCGGTCGCCGTGATGGACGGGAAGACGGTCCTGGCCAACCAGTCCCTCGTGATCGGTGCGACCGTGACCGGCACCATCACCGGGCTCGCCGCTCCGGACCAGACCCAGTTCGACGCCTTCGACCCGATCACGGGCGACCCTGTTGGTCGGGGCACCGCGTTTCCGGACGGTACGTGGTCCATCACCGCCATACCCCCGGGCGGTACGAAGGTCGCCGCCGACGCCTACAGCCCGGCCGTCATCTGGTGGCGGCACGCGACCACCATCGGCGGCGCCGCGGTCATCTCGACGACGTCGGGACATACCCACGCGGGCATCGACTTCGCGTTCACGCCCTGACCGCCAGATACCCTGGCGTTCCCCGCCCTCGTAGCTCAGGGGATAGAGCACCGCTCTCCTAAAGCGGGTGTCGGCAGTTCGAATCTGCCCGAGGGCACGCCTCCGCCTCCCGAGAAAGGGCGACCACACCCATGCTCCTCATGCGGCTGGGCCCCTCCGGTGCCGAACGGCCGGGCGTGCGCATCAACGGCGACACCTATGTCGATGTCTCCGACGTGGTCAAGGACTACGACGAGGCGTTCTTCGCCGCCGGTGCCGCGGGGCTGGCGGATCTGCGCACCCTGGTGGAGCAACGTGTCGCTGACGGCCGGACCACCCCGTTCGCGGGCGAGCGTGTCGGCGCACCGATCGCGCGGCCGCACCAGATCCTGTGCATCGGCCTCAACTACAGCGACCACGCGGCGGAGACGGGCCAGGCGGTGCCAGCCGAACCCATCCTGTTCACCAAGGCGCCCAACACGCTCGTCGGTCCGTACGACGACGTACGACTGCCACGTGGCTCGACCAAGGTGGACTGGGAGGTCGAGCTGGGCATCGTCATCGGCCGGCGCAGCAGCTACCTCGCCGACGCCGCAGCGGCCCGCGACTCGATCGCCGGCTACGTCCTGGTCAACGACGTCAGCGAGCGCGCGTTCCAGCTGGAGCGCGGGGGTCAGTGGTCGAAGGGGAAGTCCGCAGAGACGTTCAACCCGGCCGGACCGTGGCTCGCCACGACCGACGAGATCGCCGACCCGATGAACCTGACGCTCACGCTCGACGTCAACGGCGTTCGCCGGCAGACCGGGTCGACCGCCACGATGATCTTCGATCCGTACTTCCTCGTGCACTACCTGAGCCAGTTCCTCGTCCTGGAGCCCGGCGACCTGATCAACACCGGTACGCCGCCGGGTGTGGGCATGGGGCTCACGCCGCCGGTCTGGCTCCAGGCAGGCGACGTCATGGAGCTCGCCATCACCGGGCTCGGTGGCGCGCGACAGCTCGTCGTGGCCCCTCGCGAATCCGCCGGACCAGCGTGAGGGCCTACCTGCTCACCGGGCCGCGCGAGGGTGGTGTCCAGGACGTGGCAGCCCCCCTGCCCGGCCCCGGCGACGCGATCGTCGACGTGCACCGCGTCGGCCTCTGTGGCACCGACGTGGAGTTCTTCACCGGCGAGATGGCCTACCTGCACGAGGGCCACGCGGCCTACCCGCTGCGGCTGGGCCACGAGTGGTGCGGCACTGTCAGCGCCGTCGGTGACCCAGCGGACGAGTCATGGCTCGGGCGCCGGGTCACCGGGGACACGATGATCGGCTGCGGGCACTGCGACCGGTGCCGGTCGGGGCGGCACAACGTGTGCGCGAACCGCTGTGAGATCGGTATCCGAGGCGGGTTCCCAGGCGCACTCGCCGAGCAGCTCCGCGTCCCTGTCTCGGCGCTGCTGGCGCTGCCCGATGCTGTCGACGACACCGCAGCCGCGATGGTCGAGCCCGGCGGCAACGCTTTGCGCTCAGTACGGGCGGCGGAGCTGCGCAGGGGGGACCGGCTGCTGGTGCTCGGTACCGGCACCATCGGCCTGCTGGTCGCGGAGCTCGCCAGGGCAGCCGGCGCCGAGGTCCACCTGATGGGCGAGGGTCGGCGAGGGATCGAGTTCGCGGCCTCGCTCGGTTTCTCCGGCGTGTGGGAGGCGCCCGCGCTGCCCGCTCTGCCGTGGGACGCGGTCGTCGACGCCTCCAACGCCGCCGCGCTGCCCGCTCTCGCGCTCGACCTCGTCGAACCCGGGAAGCGGGTCGTCTACATCGGCCTGTCCGGGACGCCGAGCCTGGTCGACACTCGGACGATGGCCCTCAAGGACGTGACGGCTGTCGGCATCCTCGCTGCGTCCCAGGGCTTGGCGGAGGCCATCGAGCACTACGCCGCCGGTGACGTCGATCCTCGGCCGCTGGTCGCCGCGACGGTCGGTCTCGACCAGGTCAGCGACGTCCTCTCCGGTGCGCGGCCGGTGGGCAGCGGCGACGGCCCCAAGATCCACATCGATCCTCGCGCCTGAGGCTCGCCGACGTAGTCGCTCACGGAAGGTTTGACCAGATGAAGGACTTCGAGGGACTCGTCGCCGTGGTGACGGGCGGAGCCAGCGGCATCGGAGCGGCGACCGCGGTGGTCCTGCTCGCCCGCGGGGCGCGGGTCGCCGTCCTCGACCGCTCGTACACCTCGGTGGAGCAGGACGACCTGCTGCACGTCCCCTGCGACGTCGGTGATCGGGACTCGGTCGACCTGGCGGTCCGCACGGTGGTCGAACGGCTCGGCGGGATCGACGTCCTCGTCAACAACGCGGGGGTCGGCGCGATCGGCGACGTCGCAGCCAACGACGACGCCGAGTGGGCGCTCGTCCTGAGCGTCAATGTCACGGGCATCGCTCGTGTGAGCCGTGCGGCGCTCCCCTCGCTGCTGGCCTCGCAGCACGCGGCCATCGTGAACACCTGCTCCGTGGTGGCAGACGTCGGCGTCCCTCAGCGGGCGCTGTACTCGGCGAGCAAGGGCGCCGTCCGCGCGCTGACCCTCGCGATGGCCGCGGATCACGTCAAGCAGGGCATCCGGGTCAACGCCGTCGCCCCGGGGACCGCCGACACGCCGTGGGTCGGGCGCCTGCTCGACCAGGCCGAAGACGCGGAGGCTGCTGCGGAAGCCCTCCGCGCCCGGCAACCGATGGGTCGGCTGGTGACCGCGATGGAGGTCGCGCACGCCGTGGCCTACCTGGCCAGCCCGCTGTCCGGGTCGACGACCGGCACGGTGCTCGCGGTCGACGGGGGCATGGCCGGCATCCGCGTGAGCTGATGGGCCCCGCCGCCGGTACGGCGCGAACGCGTAGGGTGATCACGTGTACCAGCAGATCGCGAGCAACAAGCGCCGTGCGGTGTTCTACGTAGGACTGTTCTTCGTCATCTGGGTCGGCATCGGTGCCCTGCTCGGGTGGATCGTCTCCGCCTCGACCTCGTCCGCCTCGTACGGGTCTGCCAACGCCGGTGGCGGCACGGCCCCCGACGTCGCGGCGGGGGTGGTCGTCGCGGCGCTCCTGGCTCTCGCCGGCGTCGCCTTCACGCTGACGTCGGGCAGCCGCATGGTCCTCTCGGTGTCCGGCGCGCGGCCCGCTGACCCGCAGCAGTACCGCCAGCTGCACGACGTGGTGGAGGCGCTCGCCATCGGCGACGGCCTTCCGAAGCCTGCCGTCTACGTCATCGACGACCCGTCGCCGAACGCGTTCGCCACCGGGATCAGCCCGAACAAGGCCGCCATCACGGCCACCACGGGGTTGCTGGCGATGATGAACCGGGAGGAGCTCGAAGGCGTCATCGGGCACGAGATGAGCCACATCAAGAACTACGACGTACGCCTGATCCTGGTCGTCAGCACGCTGATCGGCATGGCCGGCCTGCTGGCCAGCCTGGTCTGGCGGAGTGCCTTCTTCATGCGGCCACGCGGGCGCGACTCGGGGCAGATCGTGATCGTCGTGATCGCCGCCGGTGCGCTGCTGGGGGTCGTGGCGTTCATCGTCGGCCCGATCATCCGGCTGGCGCTGTCGCGTCGCCGCGAGTCGCTCGCCGACGTCAGCGGTGTCGAGCTCACCCGCAACCCGGCCGGCCTGCTGAGCGCCCTGCGCAAGCTCGAGGCCAACGACAAGCCGTTCGCGAAGTTCAACCACGCGACCGCGGCGATGTGCATCGACGACCCGCTGCAGCACCACGAGAGCTGGATCCATCACCTGTTCGACACGCACCCCCCGATTGCCGAGCGCATCGCCGCGCTCGAGCGGATCGCGCAGGGGCAGACGACCTAGCGTCGACGTTGTGTGCGGTTCAGGCGTGGTGCAGACTCCCGAGTCTCACCGAGGAGGCTTCGGATGGACCGACCGGCGATCGACGGCATACGCGGCGTGAAGCTCCCGGTGACCGACCTCGAGATCTCCCTGAGCTGGTACCAGCAGGTATTCGGTGTCGTCCCGGAGATGGAGTTTCCCGACGAGAGCGGGACCGTGCGCGGAGTGGTCTGTTCGATACCGGGCGTCGCCGACTCGGGGATCGCGCTCCGCGAGGATGCCGAGGCCGCCCTGCGCTACGCCGGGTTCGACCCCATCGCCTGGCATGTCGCAGACCTCACCGCGATAGGCGAATGGGTCGCCCTGCTCGACCGTCTGGGCATCGACCACTCACAGGTCATCATGGCGAGCGAGGGGTGGCTGCTCGCCTTCCACGATCCGGACGGCATCGGACACCATCTCTACACGCGTGCCACGCACGGCATCGACCGCAGCGGCCAGCCGGGAGCGGGTCGACGCGTGACCAGCTAGATCGACAGCGGCTTGATCGACACGGCCGACCCCCAGCGGGCAGCGCAGTCGCGCGCGTACCGCCCGGCGAAGGCGTGCAGCAGGATGAACCTCGGGATCGGCGGGACGTTGCCCACCACGACCTTGTAGCCGGTGGAGTCGATGCTGTCGATCAGCCAGTGCCCCTCGCGCCCGAGCTCGCTCTTGGACTTGGGCTTGATGTAGTGCTCCTGGTTGAAGCTCTCCCACTGAGCGTGGGTCAGCGTCTTGGAGACGACCGGCATCATCTCCTGCTCCTCACGTAGCAGGTGCGGGTCGAGGACCGCCCGCAACGACTCCAACGCTGCGACCAGTCCGTCGCGGGACTGTGCGGACCCGTCGGCGGCGTAGCGCCGGGTTGCCGTGCTCACGGCCGCCATGGCCGGCGCGATCTGGGCATGGTCCCGCTCCATCTGGTCGAGAAGGTCACCGGCCGAGGGGTTCAGCGAACGCACCAACGGCCAGAGGCCGGCGTCCTCCCCTTCGTGGTGGCGATGCAGGAAGTCCATCATCCAGGCGAGGTGAGCAGTGAGAGCGGCGCGCTGTGCATCACGCGTCTCGGGCTCGGCGACGAGCGCGGTGGAGGTACGCGTCAGGTCGCGACGCAGGGCCGAGTGGACGATCCCCATCATCGCGGTGTCCGCGGGACCTGCGTCGCTCGGCTCCACTGGGTTGCACCCTTCTCTAGAGGTCGACTCGCTGCCCGCAAGGTACGCGCATTCGACCGCGCTCGGAGCCGCGCGACGACCGCCTCACGTTCGGGTCCAGGCCCCCACCTGCAGGTGCGACCGGACCAGGCTGTGTCTGGCGACGACCTCGTGGCGCATCCGTTCGAACAGCGTGCTGACCGCGAGCTCGTCCGAGCTGACGATGCTCAGCTCGACCAGCCTCGGCTCAAGCGTCTCGGCCAGCTGCGCGAGGCGCTCCAGCACCTCGCGCGCCCCGTCGCCGGCACCGAGGCGCTGCTCGAG
>JGI24140J50213_10001154_pt1 | contig 11750 bp, 13 predicted proteins | sample BarGraIncu00222A_FD_50213 | JGI IMG/M metagenome (IMG submission 50213)
GTTGTTTTCGAAGCAGATGATTCGACCATCGCGTCTGGCATGTCACGCCTCCCATGTTTTATCTNGGTGTGTTTTATTTTGCNGGAGGCTATCGCNGCATCCGCGGTTTGTCATCAGCGCAATGCAATCTTCGGTCGCGGCGTNTGCATCTTTGTTTTGACGCATTTTCCTTGNCCGCAACGACAGAANGACGTCNGCGGCGACTACGTCCTCATCGCCGTGCGATTTGGTGGCACGTCATATTGCAGGCCAGTACGTGCAGCGCACAAATCATAAAATGATTTCTGCGCTTTGATTTCTGTCAATGCGTCAGATGCTTTTGCCTTGATACTTTTGCTTATCCAGACGCTTCGTCTCTTGATTTAACGGGACCGAGTTCGGGACATCGGTTGGTCACAGAGCTTCGTCGAGCTGCAGGCGCTGTGACAGCTTTTCGGCTTCCTCTTTCCGCTCGCTGTAGCGATCGGTCAGATAAGATGAAATCCCTCGCGTCAGCAGCGTGAATTTCACCAATTCCTCCATCACATCGACGATACGATCATAATATGCGGACGGCTTCATGCGGCCAACATCGTCGAATTGCTCATAGGCCTTCGCGACCGAGGACTGATTCGGGATCGTGATCATGCGCATCCAGCGGCCCAGCACCCGGAGTTGATTAACGGCGTTGAAGGATTGCGAACCGCCGCTCACCTGCATGACTGCGAGGGTTTTACCCTGTGTCGGCCGAACCGCGCCGATCGACAGCGGAATCCAGTCGATTTGTGCTTTCATAATCCCGGTCATCGAGCCGTGACGTTCCGGGCTGCACCAGACCTGTCCTTCCGACCAGGCCGATAGAGCGCGCAGCTCCTGCACCTTGGGGTGTTCGGCCGGCGCATCATCGGGAAGCGGCAGACCCGATGGATTGAATATCCGGGTCTCGGCGCCGAACGTTTCGAGCAGTCGCGCGGCTTCGATGGTCGCAAACCGGCTAAAGGATCGTTCCCGCAGCGACCCATAAAGCAGCAGAATGCGCGGGCGATGCACGAGCGCCGCCGGCCGTAGCGCAGCTGCGTCTGGAATCGCGAAAGCGCTAGCATCGATGTTCGGAAGGTCGATCAGATCAGCCGCCATCGATAACTTCGCCATCCTCTTTGACGAACCGCCCGATGTGCGGATTCGGCAGAAGATCAAGCACAGTCTCGGATGGACGGCACAGCTTGACGCCTTTGGGCGTGACGACGATCGGGCGATTGATCAGGATCGGGTGCGACAACATGAAATCGATCAGTTGGCTATCGGTCCACTTGTCTTGTCCAAGGTCTAGGTCCGCGTAGGGCGTCCCCTTCTCGCGCAACAGCGCGCGCGTGGGGATTCCCATCGCGGCGACAAGTTCGATCAGCCTTTCGCGCGCGGGCGGGTTTTTGAGGTATTCGATCACTTCCGGCTCGACGCCGCCCTTCCGGATCATCGCCAGCGTGTTGCGCGACGTGCCGCAGTCGGGGTTGTGATAGATGGTGACGCTCATGGCCGTACCCCGACCCGCTCGGCCCTCGGCTGATGCGCACCGGCCTCATACCATCCGCGCGAAGCCTTCACGATTTTGACGACCGACAGCATCACAGGCACTTCGACCAGGACGCCGACGACCGTTGCAAGCGCTGCCCCTGAGTTGAGGCCGAACAGACTGATCGCCGCCGCGACCGCCAGTTCGAAGAAATTACTGGCACCGATCAGCGCCGCCGGCGCCGCGACGCACCAGGCCACGCCGAAGCGCCGGCTGAGCCAATAAGCCAGCCCGGCGTTGAGATAGACTTGAATCAGGATCGGGACAGCCAGGATCGCGATAACGATCGGCTGCGCAAGAATCTGCTCGCCCTGGAACGCGAACAGAAGCACGAGCGTCGCCAGCAGCGCGACCAACGACAGCGGCTGCAGCCGGGCGAGCGTCCGATCGAAAGCGCCTCGGCCTACCTGCAGAAGCAAGCGGCGCCAGATTTGGGCAATAACGACGGGCACGACGATATAGAGCAGAACCGAGAGCAAGAGTGTCGCCCACGGCACTGCGATCGACGCGACGCCGAGCAGCAATCCGACCAACGGCGCGAACAGGAACANCATCAGCACGTCATTGAGCGCGACTTGACTGAGGGTGTAGTTCGGCTCGCCCCCGCATAGGTTCGACCAGACAAACACCATGGCTGTGCAAGGCGCGGCCGCCAGCAAAATAAGACCGGCGATATAGGACGGCACTTGCCCGGCCGGCAGGATCGGCGCAAACACATGGCCGATGAAGAAGGTTCCCAGCAGCGCCATCGAGAAAGGTTTGATCGCCCAATTGATGAACAGCGTCACGCCGACGCCGCGCCAATGCTCAGTCACCTTGCCGAGCGCGCCGAAATCGATTTTGAGCAGCATCGGGATAATCATCAGCCAGATCAGTAAGGCGACCGGGATATTGACCTTGGCAATCTCGGCGCCAGCGATCGACGCGAAGGCGCCCGGCATCAAATGACCCAGCGCAATGCCGACCACGATGCAAAGCGCGACCCATAGCGTTAGGTATCTCTCGAAAATGCTCATATTACGCCACCTGTGGCTTTGAAGATGTCGTGCCTTCGCCTTGGCCGATGTCGCGCAGCTTCGTGCCGAGGGCCATTTTGTCGATTGAGGAAAGCGGCAGAGCTGTAAAGAGCGAGATGCGGGTTTTCATATAGCGAAACGCCGTAACAAAGGCGGACTCTTTCTGAATATCCGTGCCTCCGACGGAAGCGGGATCTTCGATGCCCCAATGCGCCGTCATCGGCTGACCCGGCCACACCGGACATGATTCACCGGCTGCATTGTCGCAAACCGTGAAAACAAAATCCATCACGGGCGCACCCGCGACCGCAAATTCCTGCCAGCTTTTCGAGCGTAGGCCGTCCGTCGGATAATCGAGGCTCTCAAGTACCTTGATCGCGAAGGGATTGACTTCGCCCTTGGGCTGGCTGCCGGCCGAGAAGGCTTGAAAGCGGCCGCGCCCATCTTTGCGCAAAATCGATTCCGCCAGCACTGAGCGCGCACTGTTGCCGGTGCAGAGGAACAGGACATTATAAATTTGTTCGGTCATCGCGCCCTCCCTAGCAACATGCGGCGGCTGCGGCCTGCTGCGGCGCGCAGCACGCGCCTTGCTTCTCGTGCGCGATGCGTGCGGCGTTCTCGCCGGTGCCGTCGCCATAGGTGATGCTCTCGCCGGTCGTCAGGAACGTTTCCCACGCAATGCCCGCGGGATCATCGATCCAGGACTTCTCTGATTTGGCGTAACAGCAAGCGGTCTCGCCCTGCTCGATGACGTTGCCGCCGGCTTCCCGCAAGCGCGCATAAACCTCATTCAATTCGCCAGCATCTTCGACCTGAATGCCGAGATGGTCGAGGCCAGGCTCCCGGCCGCGCGTCGAGATCGCAAAATTCACGCGCGGATCGTCCAGCATCCATTTGGCGTAGTCCGATTTGACCACACTGGGCTTGGCCGCGAACAGCGCCGAATAAAACCCGATGGATTGCGGAATGTCGCTGACGGAGACGTGAACATGCAGGCGCTTCATGGTGTTTCCTTTCAGGCTGAGATTTTGGCGGGCTTTCGCGCNGGCTTGCATTCGACGGCGGGCGCGCATGCAGCGCCGCCGCAGCAATTATCGGTGAGATAGCCGAGCAGCGTGTTCATCGTTTCGAATTGCGCCGCATAGATCATCGAGCGGCCCTCGCGGCGCACGGTGACAAGGCCGGCGGTTCGCAGCCGATCGAAATGAAAGGTCAGCGTGTTCGGTGCGAGGTCGAGCGCGGTTGCGACCGCTCCGGCCGGCATGCCCTCGGGTCCGGCCTCCACCAGCAGGCGGAATACGTCGAGCCGATTATCCTGAGCGAGAGCGGCCAGGGCCGCGACGACATCCGATTTTTTCATATTTCAACGATTATTGAAATGAAAAACTGATGTCAAGGGACATTTCAGGGATCATTGAATTATCAAGTGGCCGCTGGAGGACGCTGAGGGTGGTACGCCAGCCTTGGCCAATCGGAACAGCCGTGCGCATCGCATCTAAGGCGCGGAGGTCCTTGAACCCCTCGCGAACGGACGGATCACGTTCGATGCCGGCGGTAGGCTGAAAAGATATTCAAAATACCAATCGCGGCGATTATTGGCAAATTCACGATCCCGATACTCGACGCCCGCCGCGGTGATCCTTCAGGCGCACACATATTGCCCCATCATGCCGGCATCCGCATGTTCAAGGATGTGACAGTGATACATGAAGGGATGCTCCTTCGTCGCGGGGTGATTGAAGGCAACCAGAAGTTCGGCCTTGTCCTCGACGAGAACCACGTCCTTCCAGCCCGCCAGATGAGCCGGCGGTGGCGCGCCATCGAGTGATAAAATGCGGAATGACGCGCCGTGCACGTGAAAAGGATGAGCCATGCCGATCGAGACGATTTCCCAGACTTCCAGTGTGCCAAGCCTGGTCTCGACGTCGATACGGGCCAGGTCATGGGTCTTTCCGTTGATGCACAAGCCCGGAAGCATGCCCGCCTCCGTCGGCCGTTTGCCTCCGCATATCCCGCTGTCCAGCACGAATTGGCGGCGGCGGACTGCTCTATCTGCATCGGCTGCGGCGGGTTCAACAAGGCGATCCGGAAGATGTTTCACCAATCCTGCCGTCGCAGTCGGTTCAAAGCGCATGATCGACACAAATTCGGTGGCGTCATCCGGCGACACCGCGCCAAAGATACCCATGACTGTGTCAGGACCAGTCTCAAGCATGACGGGTTTGCGGTTTCCGAAGTCGACAAGAATTTCGAAACGCTCCGCGGGAGAAATCCTGAGCTGGTTCACCGAGACTGGCGCTGAAAGGAATCCAGCGTCTGACGCTATGACGCGAAACTCGCGCCGGTCGCTGAACCGCAGATCGAAATTCTGCGCGTTGGCTGCATTCACAATCCGCAGCCGCGCCAGGCTGCATGGGACCTGAGCAACAGGCCGAACCACGCCATTGACGATGATCGTGTCGCCTCGGCTGCCGTACTGGATCGTTTGGGGGTCGGGATCTGGATCGTACAAAAGCGACCCATCGGTATCGAACGATCGATCCTGAATGATAATGGGCAGCTCGTCGATACCGTATGTGCGCGGCAAACCAAGGCCGGCATCGGAGCCGTCGTCGACAATGATCAGTCCAGTGAGCCCCATATAGACCTGCCGGGCACTGTCATGGTGCAGATGTGGATGAAACCATGCGGTTGATGCTGGCTGCTCAATCTTGAGTCTCGGGCGCCACGTACCGCCTGACTTGATGATCTGATGCGGCCCGCCGTCAACATATCCAGGCACCAAGAGCCCGTGCCAGTGTACGGTCGTGTCAGAGTCAAGCGTATTCTCGACCGTGATCTCCACCTCATCGCCGCGGCGCATGCGGACGACCGGTCCAAGAACTGGTCCCGAGTAGCCATATGACCGCGTCGGCTTGCCCTTGAGGAAGGCGTGCCGTCCGGACGTGACTTTCAGTTTTACCGCTCCTCCTTGTTTTGCCGCGTCGATCAGCGGTGGGATAGGCAAGCGCGTGTTGAAGCGCACCGACTCGCTTTGCGCGACGCGAGCGCCGATCAAGCCGCCAACGAGGCCGCCCGATACCATTGCGGCAGATCCGTTTGTAAATTGGCGTCGGGTCAACATCGATTGCAGAGCTCGCCTTTATTATTCCATTCGAACCAATGTGAACACGAAGTAGTACCACATCAGGGGGCCATCGGTATTTTGGCGCACTATTGGGCACCGGCCAGTAAACGTCACGTGCTTTGACCGACGGTATCGGGAACCGATAATGACGGCAGATGTTTCTTTGGCCTGATAGAGGAGAAATCCGGATGACATCTTCGGCTGACCGTTTGCCTCCACGCCCTCTTTATCAAGACTCTTGGCGCGAACAGAACTTCAGTCGTCGTGAACTGTTAGTGGGAGCCGGCACTGCGAGCCTGGCAGCCCTCGCGAGCCGACGTGGCCACGCGCAAGCCGCGGCGCCGTCCCCCCATCACACCATTCGAATTGCACCCATCTCGCTGGAAATAGGGCCGAACAAGGTCATCCAGACCACAGGCTACAACAACAGGGTTCCAGGACCACCACTCCGTCTAAAGGAAGGCACGCCGGTAACCATCAACGTTATCAATGATTCCGGCTATCCCAACCTGGTCCACTGGCATGGACTGTTCGTCCCACCCCTGCAAGACGGCGCCGTGGAAGAGGGTTCGCCGATCATCCCGCCCGGGGAATCGCTGCTTTACAGCTTCACGCCCAAACCCGCGGGCACGCGGTGGTACCACAGCCACGCCATGGCGATGACTGACCTCAATCGCAGCACGTATTCCGGCGAGTTCGGCTTTCTCATTATCGACCCGGCCGCGGGCGATCCCGGTCGATATGACCGCGAAGTCATGCTCGCCGCCCACCATTGGGAAGGTTCTTGGGTGAGTATGCAGGACATGCACAAGGGCCCGCCACCCGACAACGGGTTGGAGGCCATGTACCGTTCGGCTACTCTTGGTGATCGGATGCTGGGGCACGGTGAGCCGATCCGTGTACGCGAGGGAGAGCGGGTGCTGTTCCGCATGCTGAACGCCAGTGGCAGTATGGGCATTTCACTTGCGCTGTCGGGCCACCGATTCACAGTTATCGCGCTGGACGGCAACCCCGTGCCCACGCCAACGACCGTGGACGTGTTGAAGCTGGATGTGGCTGAACGGGCGGACATCATCGTGGAAATGAACAATCCCGGCGTTTGGGTGTTCGGATCGACCGATGACGACGACCGCAACATGGGTATGGGCGTCGTCGTCGAGTATGAGAATCGAAGCGGAGATCCGCGCTGGGCACCCCCTGCCAAAGCAGCCTGGGACTATACAGCGTTCGGTACGAGTGGTCCGGCCGCTGCGCCAGACGAGACCATCAACCTGAAATTCGAGAAGATTCCGGGAGGCCGTGGCGGTTACAACCGCTGGACTATCAATGGCAAGTCCTGGCCACATACCAATCCGCTACTGACCGTGCAGCGCGGCAAGCGATATCGCCTTGCCATGAACAATAACAGCGGCGACGAGCATCCCGTTCACCTGCATCGGCATAGTTTCGAGGTCACCAAGGTTGGTGACAAAACCACATCAGGGCTGATGAAGGACACGATCAGTATGCCGCGCTATTCCACGGCGGAGATCGACTTTGTGGCTGGCGATCCCGGCAACACGCTGTTCCACTGCCATCATCAGGACCACATGGATGAGGGTTTTGCGGGACTGATAACCTACGCGAGCAGCTAGACGTCCTTTCGCCAATCCCCTATCAGCCCGTCGATTGACCAGGACCCGGCGCCCACAATGGCGAGGTAGATGCAACCGAGCAGCATCGTGAGGTCGGCGCGCGCTTCGTGCGTCATGCTCCAGAAGCCGGTGCGTTTGATGTCGCGGGCCAAGTGAAAAATCCAGATGTCATGCCCAAGCAGGATCGGAAGCTTGGTTGAGATCAGCGCTACGATCATGATGATGATCAGCGGAATCGCGGCGAGACGGGTAAAGAGCCCAATGATGATGAGCAGGCCGCANACGGTTTCGACGACACCGACGANTGGCCCCGTCACGTCGGGCAAGGGAATGCCGATCCTGGCGAAGCGTCCCGCGCCCAGAATGTCCGGGAAAATCAACTTCTGAATGCCTTCCGGCAGAAAAACGACAAGGCCAACCGAAAGCCGCACCAGGACGGTCCAGCCGGAAGCTTCGGTGTGGAGAATATCAGCCCATTTCATTGTCATTCAATTTTTGTCATTCAATTTTCCCTGGGCAACGGTATCTTACAGGCGAATTTTTATTTTTTCCGTGTGATGTTGGGGATTTCTGTCGGATACTGAAGCATTATCGTCTCCCCGGATTACACCAATGGGCGGAAACGCTTGGCTGCTGTATCGGTTCCCGATATCGTCGATCGATATTTGGGCCGAATCGCATGAATCTGGACCATGAAGTTCAACGACTTGCTCACCGGCTTTATCCGGCTGCATATCCTGCATCATGCGGCAGAGCGGGAAATCTATGGCCAGTGGATGATCGACGAGTTGGCGCACCACGGCTATCGCCTCAGTCCCGGGACGCTGTACCCGATGCTTCACGCGATGGAACGCAACGGCTATCTGACTTCGCGCGTGCAGCGCGAAGGACGCGTCGGGCGAAAACTCTACAAAGCAACCAAACTCGGCAAACAAGGACTCGCGCTGGCGAAGGTCCGGGTGCGCGAATTTACCGGCGAAGCGATGAAGCACTGACGCTGACTGCCGGTGCCCACCTATGAGCCCAGATGCCCCCAGGGGCCGCGTGAATGAAGTCTTTACGGCATTTCTGAAGTTGGGCCTGACCTCTTTCGGCGGCCCCATCGCCCACTTGGGATACTTCCGGGATGAACTGGTGGTGCGTCGCAAATGGCTCGACGAGACCACCTATGCCGACCTGGTCGCGCTCTGTCAGTTTCTTCCCGGACCGGCCTCCAGCCAGGTCGGCTTCTCCCTCGGCATTCTGCGCGGCAATGGCCTTTGGGGCGGCCTTGCTGCGTGGTTCGCCTTCACCATGCCATCGGCCCTGATCCTGTTCGCCTTTGCAATCGGCGCATCCGCATTCACGGGGCCGGTGGCCGAAGGGTTCCTGCACGGCCTTAAGCTCGTCGCTGTCGCGGTCGTCGCACAGGCCATCTGGGGCATGTCGCGAACCCTTACCCCCGATCGCGCCCGCGCCGGCATCGCACTTGCCGCGGTTGCGATCGTTGTTTTTTTCGTCGGATCGTTCGGGCAGATCGCAGCGATCACGCTTGGAGCGTGCGCGGGCCTTTGGCTCTGCCGCGGAGAAGTCGCGCCGGTTTCAGGGCATCTGAATTTTCCCGTCACCCGACGGGCCGGTGTCATCGCACTCGNTCTCTTCGCGGCACTTCTGTTGGTCCCTCCGGTCATCGCCGCNGCGACCAGCGCTCAGGGGCTCGCCTTGTTCGACGCGTTCTACAGGTCGGGCGCATTCGTCTTTGGCGGAGGCCATGTCGTGCTGCCCCTGCTTCAGGCGCAAGTCGTTGCGCCCGGTTGGGTCACCAACGAGGCGTTCCTGGCAGGCTATGGACTGGCGCAGGCGGTGCCGGGGCCGCTGTTCACCTTTGCCGCCTATCTTGGAGCAGTGATGGGTCCTGCGCCGAACGGCCTCGCTGGCGCAGCCATTGCCCTCGTCGCACTGCTGCTTCCGGGCATGCTGCTCGTCTATGGCACGTTGCCGTTCTGGGATGCGATGCGCACGTACCCCGCCGCTCAGGCCGCCATGCGTGGCAGCAACGCCGCCGTGGTCGGCATTCTTGGCGCGGCCCTTTATAACCCGGTCTGGACCAGCGCGGTCTTGACGCCGCGCGATTTCGCACTGGCGCTCGCGGGCTTCCTGCTCCTCACCGTATGGAAGATGCCGCCCTGGATCGTGGTGGTGCTTTTGGCCGGTGCCAGCGTGTTGTCGGGTCTGACGTGACAGCCCAGGCGCACGAACGCGCCCCCGCCAACTTCCTTGCCATTCAGGTACTCCGCGCCGTCGCAGCGTTGCTTGTCGTCCTTCTCCACGCCTTCGAGACATGGGGCGAACGCGTCGATCCCGCAGCGCCCGGAGTAAATTGGGACAATGGCGCGGCGGGGGTCGATATCTTTTTCATCATCAGCGGATTCGTGATGGTGATTTCCTCGCGTCGCCTCGTCGATCAAGCCGGCGCGTGGCTGATCTTCCTCAGGCATCGCGTCGTCAGGATCGTGCCGCTTTACTGGCTGCTCACCACCGCCAAGATTGTTGCCGTCCTGGTGCTTGGGGGTGTCGTCCTGAGAACCAGCCTCGACTTCAAGTCCGTAGCCGGGTCCTATCTCTTCCTGCCGGTGACCGACAGCGCCGGGCACTTTCGGCCCGTGCTTCCGGTCGGCTGGACCCTGACCTACGAGTTTCTGTTCTATCTGCTTTTCGCCGCGGCCCTGGCGATGCGCGTCGATGTCCTCAGCGTCGTCGTTCCCGGCCTTGGTCTGATCGCGATAGCGGCGCTCGCCCGAACGGAAGCATGGCCCGCGTGGACCATCTTGTTCGACACCATCGTTGTGGAATTCGTGTTCGGAGTCATGCTCGCAAAATGGACCTTGCGGGGCTTTCGCCTGCCGCCGGCAATTGCGGGAGTATTTATCTTGTTCGGATTTGGCCTGATCCTGATCCTGCCCATGATCTCCGAAAACGCGAGAGTGCTGACCTGGGGAATACCGGCGTTTGCTATCGTCGCGGGCGCCGTTTCACTGGAGTCGTTTGTCGCGCCCGGATTGCCCCCGTGGTTGCTGACCTTGGGCGACGCGTCGTACTCGATCTATCTCAGTCATGGATTCGTGCTACCGGCACTCGGCCTGCTGTTCAGCAGGCTCGCCTGGCCAGGGCTGTGGCCGGAAGGACTTACGATAATTCTGTGCCTCTTGTTCGGCTCACTCGTCGGATCGGGCGTTTTCATCTTGATTGAAAGTCCGATGCTGCGTGCCCTTAGGCGCGGCCGGCCGCTTTGACGGCTCGATATCCGTTCGGGTCAAATGCCCGGCGCAATCGTCCAGATATCGGGAATGGGGAACCAGTGTCGGATTTTTCACTCGCGCCCGGGCCTGCAAGGTATAATAGCAAGATGGCGACCTTGAACCCAAAGCAATCGCTAATTTGGGGAATTATATACTTTACAAGTACGGGTAATCCATGAGATTGTCAATCTCAAGGGGAGCCCGTTATGTCCATTCTGTCCGCGCCGCACTTTCACAACGAAGCCGCCGCCTTTGCGCGGCTGGAGGCTATTGTGTGGCCGCAGGGTCCGCATTGCCCGCGCTGTGGTGGCTTTGACCGGATTACTGACGTGAAAGGCGCTCGCATGGGCCTGCGCCGCTGTGGCCCCTGCAAACGCGAATTCACTGTGACCGTGGGCACCATCTTTGAGCGCAGCCACGTCAAGCTGCATATCTGGTTCCAAGCTGCTCACCTGATGGCGTCCAGCAAAAAGGGCATCAGCGCTCATCAGCTTCATCGCACTTTGAAGGTGACCTACAAGACTGCTTGGTTCATGGAACACCGGCTTCGCGAAGCGATGCGCGAAGGTCATTTCGGTATGGGCGGCGAAGGTAAAACCGTCGAAATTGACGAGACCTACGTAGGCGGACTGGAAAAGAATAAGCACCGTAGCAAGCGCAAGCATCTAGGAACTGGCGGCGCTGGCAACGAAGCGGTATTCTCCCTAGTCGAGCGCGGCGGCAAGGTTCGCTCTCACCACGTCTCTGAGGTCACCGCAAAGACGCTGCGGCCCATCCTCCAAGCGCAAATCGACGGCAAGACGGCAGTAATGACTGACGAGGGGCGGGTGGCAATGAGTATCGGCGGCGACTTCGACAAGCATCAGTCCGTTAACCACAGCGCGGGCGAATACGTTCGCGGTGGAGCACACACGAACACCATTGAAGGATACTTCTCCATTTTGAAGCGCGGCATTAACGGCACGTACCACCATGTCAGCCAGCAGCACTTGAAGCGGTATCTTGCTGAATTCGACTTTAGGTATAACGAAAGGCAGGCGCTTGGGGTGAGTGATGAGGCTCGCAGCGACCTCCTAATTCGTGGTATAGTTGGAAAGCGTCTCACCTATCGGGACTCATCTCTCGAAGGGTTGCGGTGATGGTGAA
>JGI24140J50213_10001155_pt1 | contig 11749 bp, 12 predicted proteins | sample BarGraIncu00222A_FD_50213 | JGI IMG/M metagenome (IMG submission 50213)
GTCGTCGGGACCGGCATCGCCAACATCTACGCCCGGGGTGCCATGGCCGCCGCCGCCGCCGCCCGCCTCGTCCATGCACTCGCACCCGGCCGGTTCGTGCTCGGTCTCGGGGTGAGCCACCAGCCGCTCGTGGAGCGAGANCGGGGCAGCAACTATCNTCCACCGGTCCGGGCCATGGCCGACTACCTCGACGCACTGCACCAGGCGCCCTATTTCGGCGCAGACGCCGAACTGCCACCGATCGTGCTCGCGGCGCTCGGGCCGAGGATGCTCCGGCTGTCCCGCGACCGGACGGCCGGCGCCCACCCCTACCTGGTGACGCCCGACCACACGCGGCAAGCGCGTCGAATCCTCGGGAGTATGCCGCTGCTGGTGGTCGAGCAGGCGGCGGTGTTGGACCAGAACCGCACCGAAGGGTTGCGACGGGGCCACGAGCACCTCAACATCTACACGGGCCTGACCAACTACCGGAACAGCTGGATCCGACAGGGGTTCACCGAAGACGACCTGGTTCGAGGAGGTTCGGACCGCCTCGTCGATGCCCTGGTCGTGCTCGGTGACGAGACAGCCGTCCTCGATCGGGTGCGCCAGCACCTCGACGCCGGAGCCGATCACGTCTGCGTACAGGTCCTCGGCCACGACCTCTCCGAGGTCCCCTTCCGGGAATGGCGCGGGTTGGCACCCGCGCTCGGACGGGCCTGATCGTCGACGCCGGCGCCCGGAGGACCGGCGCACGGACCTGGACCGCCGGTGCCCCAGGGCTAACGTCTGGACCCATGGCAGACCTCCAGTCCCGGATCGAAGAGTTGTGGAGTCGTGCGGGCGCGCTGGGGCCGACGGACACCGACGCGCTGGCCGTGGTGACCGAGGCGATCGACCTGCTCGACAGCGGCGAGGCGCGGGTGGCCGAGGTCGATCCCGCCACCGATCAGGTGGTCGTCCACCAGTGGCTCAAGCAGGCCATCCTGCTGCTGTTCCGGCTGCGATCGATGGAGACCATGGAGGTGGGCCCGTTCGAATTCGCCGACAAACTCCCCCTCAAGAGGGACTATGCGGCGTCGGGGGTCCGGGTGGTGCCCGGTGCCTCGGCCCGGTGGGGCTCGTATCTGGGGAGCGGGGTCATCTGCATGCCGAGCTACGTCAACATCGGGGCCCGGGTCGGGGCGGGCACCATGGTCGACACCTGGGCCACCGTCGGGTCGTGCGCCCAGATCGGCGAGCAGGTCCACCTGTCGGGCGGAGTCGGAATCGGGGGAGTGCTCGAGCCTGCGCAAGCGGCCCCGGTGGTCATCGAGGACGAGGTCATGATCGGCAGCCGATGCATGATCACCCAGGGGGCCCGGGTGGGCCGTGGGGCGGTGGTGGGGGAGGGCACCATCTTGAACCCCTCCATCCCGGTGATCGACGCGGAGACCGGCGTGGAGCTCAGCCGGGGGCATGTTCCGGCATGGTGCGTGGCCGTCCAGGCCTCCCGCCGACGCGAGTTCCCCGGTGGTGAATTCTTCCTCCCCTGCGTCCTGGTGATCAAGCGCCTGACCGAGGGACAGCGGCACGACAAGGCGCAGCTGAACGGAATCCTCCGGGCGCACGGGGTGTCCACGTGACCTCGGAGATCGCGAACGGGCTGTTCGGACTGGCCACCGCCCTGGTGGCCATTCCGTCGGTCAGCCACCACGAGGGACCGATGGCCGATGCGGTGCAGGCGGCCCTGGACCTCTGCCCGTGGCTCGCGGTCGACCGGGTCGGGAACACCGTGGTGGCCCGCACCGATCTGCACCGGGACAGACGCATCCTGGTGGCCGGCCACCTCGACACCGTCCCGCCGGTCGACGGCAACGACGAGCCCCGTGTCGTCGACTCCACCCTCTACGGCGTGGGTTCCGCCGACATGAAGGGCGGTCTGGCCGTCTTCCTCCATCTGGCCGGCACCATCCCCGGACCCGCAGTGGACGTGACCTGGTGCTTCTACGAGTGTGAGGAGGTCGAGCAGCGCCACAACGGCCTCCTCCGCCTTTGGGAGGAGCGGCCCGACTGGCTGGAGGCCGATGTTGCCGTACTCGGGGAGCCCACCGGTGGAGTGGTCGAGGCCGGGTGCCAGGGGACGTTGCGGATCCGGATCGACATGCACGGCGAACGGGCGCACACCGCCCGCCCGTGGACCGGCAGGAACGCGATCCACCGCCTGGCGCCGGTGCTGTCGGCCGTGGCTGACTACCGGGGCCGGCGCCCGGTGCTCGACGGGTGCGAGTACTCGGAGCAGCTCCAGGCCGTGCAGATCGGGGGTGGCGTGTCCGGAAACGTCGTGCCCGACGAGGCGTCGATCGTGCTAAATCACCGGTTCGCCCCTGATCGGACCATCGAGGCCGCCGAGGCGTCGATCAGGGACCTGCTGGGCGGCCATCTGGGCCCGGAGGACCGGTGGGAGCTGATCGATCACGCCGCCGGAGCTCCCCCCGCGCTCGACCACCCGCTGCTGGCCGGCCTGGTTGCGGCCACCGGTGTGCCACCGCGGGCGAAGCTGGGCTGGACCGACGTGGCATCGATGTGGGCCCACGGGATCCCTGCTGCGAACTTCGGTCCGGGCGACCCGTTGCTCGCCCACACCCCTGGTGAGCACGTGAGCTGGGCGGAGCTGGAGAGCGCTGCCACCGTCCTCGGCGCACTGCTTCGCACCGGGCCCTAGGCGGTTGCCCGGGCGGCAATCTCCGAAGCGAGAACTCCCCGGTCGACGGGTGTGGTCCCTGGCCGGGGGGACGGGCTGTGCCCGCCCGGCCTCGCCGGTCAGAGGCGACGGAGCACGGTGACCACCTTGCCGTAGATGTTGACCTCCGAGGGGTCGAATTCCATGGGGGAGAGGCTGTCGTTGGCCGGGGTGAGGACCACCACTCCGTTCCGCCGAGAGAACAGCTTGACCGTGGCCTCCTCGTCGGGGATCCCCGCCACCACGATGTCCCCGCGCTCCGCGTCGGGCTGTTGGCGGACGACCACGAAGTCGCCGTCCACGATGCCCGCGCCGACCATCGAGTCACCCCGCACCTTCAGCATGAACAGCGTTCCGGTGCCGGTGAAGTCCTCGGGCAGCGGGTAGAGCTCCTCCACGTTCTCCTGTGCGAGGACCCCGGTGCCGGCAGCCACGTCGCCGACGAGCGGCACGTGGCGGATGGGGCGTGCGTCCATGATCACCTTGGAGGAGGGGTCGTAGCAGACCTCGATGGCCCGGGGCTTGGTCGGGTCCCGTCGGAGGTACCCCTCCCGCTGGAGCACGGCCAGGTGGGCGTGGACCGTCGACGACGAGGTGAGCCCCACCGACTCTCCGATCTCGCGCACCGAGGGCGGGTAGCCACGATCCCTGACCGACTCGGAGATGCAGTCCAGAATCTGCTTGCGCTTGATGCTCAATACCTGGGCCATGACACTCCTTGCTCCGGCCGGCGGGGCTGTCGGCGAACGTCTGTTTGTACGACCGTACCGGTCGGGCCGGGCAAAAGCAAACATCCGTTCGACAAAAGTGTTGACAACGAACAGGTGTTCGTGCTGAGATGTCGACATGGCGAACACAGGTTCGATGATCCGACGCTCGAATGCGACCGTCGGATCGGCACAGACACGGAGGTCCATCCGATGAGCGCTCTCCTGCTGGACTCACTCCCCTCGACCCCCGACCCTGCGTCTGCGGACGGAGGATCCACGCTGCGCGTGGTGGGCCTGGCCGGCGAGGTGCCGCACGTCGGCGGCCTGACGGAGGGTCGCCGGGCGTACGCCCTCCCCGTGACGGCGGTTCCGGAGCGACGCCCGGTCGGGAGAGGGCGCCAGAGTGCCTCTCCCGCCGTCCGGCGCCGGCGCTCGCTGTTGGCGCTGGCGGGCCTGCTTCTGGTCGGGTTGGCTCTTCCGCTGGGCGGAGCCGGTGGTAACTCCCACGCCGCCGGTTCCGCCCTGGCGGGGAACGGTCACCCGTTCGCGTACACCGTGCAGCCCGGGGACTCCCTGTGGTCGATCGCCCAACGGGTGGATCCCACCGGAGATCCCCGGCCGCTGGTGGCCCGACTGGCCGCTAAGACCGGCTCGGAGTCGGTGGTTCCCGGGGAACGGATCGTGCTCCCCTGACGCTGGGCAGGGCGGTGTGCGGGCCGCCCGGCCGGCACGGGCTGTCAGCGTGGACGGATGCGATGGGCACTAGCCTCGTACCGTGCGTTGTCCATGGTGCCTGGCTGACGACGACCGCGTGGTCGATTCCCGGGTGGCCGAGGATGGTGCCGCCATCCGGAGACGGCGTGAGTGCGCCGATTGCGGCCATCGGTACACCACCTTCGAGCGGATCGACGAGATCCCCCTGATGGTGATCAAGCGCTCCGGCGTGCGGCAGCCGTTCGATCGGGGGAAGCTGGTCGACGGGCTCCGCTCGGCGACGAAGAACCGACCGGTTACCGAGGAGCAGCTCGAGACGGTTGCCCAGCAGGTCGAGGACGCACTGCGCGAGGACGGCTCGGAGCCCACCTCCGAGCAGGTGGGTCTGGCGGTCCTCGAGCGCCTCCGCTCCCTCGACGAGGTGGCCTATCTGCGCTTCGCCAGTGTCTACAAGGGGTTCGAGGGCGTGGACGACTTCCGGCGCGAGGTGGGACTGCTGACCAAGACCACCGCCCCCAAGCGACACGAGGGCTGACGCATGGCCGAGCTCCTGGCCGAGGTGCCGACGAGGGCGCTGGCGATCTACGCCCATCCGGATGATCCCGACGTGTCCTGCGGGGGGACGCTGGCCACCTGGGCCCAGGCGGGGTGCGACGTACGGGTCCTGTTGTGCACCGATGGGGGCAAGGGCACGTTGGATCCCGACGTCGATCCGCGAGCGCTGGCGGTGCAACGGGCCGCCGAGGCTGCCGAGGCCGGTGCGGCGATCGGGCTGGCGGGCCAGGAGCTCCTCGGGTACTCAGACGGCGAACTGAGCGACGACCCGGAGTTCCGCGAGCTGCTGGTGGCGACGGTGCGCCGGCTCCGACCCGAGGTCGTGCTCTGCCCCGACCCCACCGCGATCTTCTTCGGCCAGGGGTACTTCAACCACCACGACCACCGCGTCCTGGGCCTGGCGGTGCTCGACGCCGTGGCCCCGGCCGCGGCGCTGCCGCTCTACTTTCCCGCCGCCGGGCCCGGCCACCAGGTGGGCACCGTGCTCCTGTCGGGGACACTCGAGCCCGACGTGTGGGTAGACATCTCGGGGACGGTGGACGTCAAGGGCGAGGCGGTCGGGTGCCATCGCAGTCAGTTCCCCGACGGGGTGGAATGGGCCGCCACCGCGGTCAGGCGTGGCGCCGAGGAAGCGGGCCGGCAGGCCGGTGTGCCGTTTGCCGAAGGGTTCCGGAGGCTGCGCCTCGGTGGGTGAGGAGTCGGGAGCCGGGCCGGTGTTGCGCGGAGATCCCTCCACGGCCGCGGACGGTGGGACCGCCGACCGGGTGATCCTCCACGTCGACATGGACGCGTTCTTTGCCTCGGTCGAAGTGCTCGATGATCCCTCGTTGGCCGGGCTGCCCGTCATCGTGGGGGGAAGCGGCCGGCGTGGTGTGGTGGCCGCCTGCACCTACGAGGCGCGGATGTTCGGCGTCCATTCCGCGATGCCCTCCTCGGTGGCCCGCCGGCTCTGCCCCTCGGCGGTGTTCGTCGACGGTCGATACCACCGCTACGTCGAGGAGAGCGCAAAGCTGCACGCCATCTTCGAGTCGGTGACGCCGTTGGTCGAGGGGATCTCCCTCGACGAGGCCTTCCTGGACGTGACCGGGTCGCAGCAGCTGCTGGGGGATGGTCCTTCCATCGCCGCGGCCATCCGCCGCAGGGTGGTCGCTGAGCTCGGCCTCACCTGTTCGGTGGGAGTGGGGCGGTCCAAGTTGATGGCCAAGTTGGCCTCCAAGGCTGCCAAGCCGAAGGCGACGGCCTCCGGTATCGAGCCGGGCGCCGGCGTGGTGGTGGTCCCGGGTGACGGTGAGCTCGAGTTCCTCCATCCCCTGCCCATCCGGGCGCTGTGGGGCGTGGGGCCGGTCACCGGACGGCGGCTCAACGCCCTGGGGGTGCAGACGGTGGCGGAGATCGCCGCACTGCCGCCGCCAACGTTGGAGCGCTACCTGGGAGCAGCGGCCGGGGCCCACCTGGCTGCGCTCTCCCGCGGGGAGGACAGGCGTCCTGTGGTGGCCGACCACGCCGCCAAGTCGATCGGTCACGAGGAGACGTTCGGGTCGGACCTCTGGAACCGCGACGACCTGCGCCGCCATCTGGTGCGGATGGTGGATGCCTCGGCTACCAATCTCCGCGGGTCCGGGCTGGCCGCCCGCACCATCACGGTGAAGCTCCGGCTCGCGGACTTCTCGCTGATCACGAGGTCCCACTCGATGGCGGTGCCGGTCGACGCCTCGCAGGCCATCGGTGCCGTGGCCGCGGCCCTGCTCGACTCGGTGGAGCTGGACCAGGGCGTCCGGCTGCTCGGAGTCAGCCTGTCGGGATTCGCCGATCCCGAGGTGGGGACCCAGTTGAGCCTCGACCTCGATGGCGGAAACGCCGCCGACCGGAACGACGTCCGGCCGGGGCCGGGCAACCCCGGGGTGACCGGCTCCGGCCTCGACCATGGTGGTGGCCCCCCCGGTGGACCGTCGCGGCTTGACCGGCCCGAGGTGGAGGATCGGCTGGCTCGGGCCCATGACGAGGCCGAGCGGCTCCAGGAGTCCTGGGGATCGGTCACCGCGGCGGTCGACGCCATCCGTGCCCGGTACGGGGGGACCTCGGTGGGGCCGGCGTCCTTGGTGGGATCCGGCGGGCTGGGGGTCCGGCGTCGGGGGGAGGCCCAATGGGGCCCACCTGCACCGAAACCCCCCGAATCCGATGGCGAGAGCCGGGGGACCTTGTAATATGCTGGAAACTAACGATCAAGTGGTGCCCCGTGCGTTCCGATCCTTCGAATGTGCGATGTTTTTTGGTGAAGGTTGCGCGAGGATGAGATTGGTGATCACTCCTGGGTTCCAAGACGGGTGGAGGGAACGAGCCGTTGCCGCTGTCTGAGCACGAACAACGCATTCTGCATGAACTGGAGCAGTCCCTCTACCACGAGGATCCCGACTTCGCGGAACGGGTGCGGTCCGAGACGGTGTACCGGCATGCGGGGCGGTACTGCATCTGGTCCGCACTGGTCTTCCTGGCCGCACTGGTCTTTATGTTCTTCACCTTCTCGACCTCCGTGGTCCTCGGATTCGTGGGTGTCGTGGTGATGTTCCTTTCGGGAGTGGTGTTCGCCAACAATGCCCGTCGGATGGGCAAGGCGGGCATCGACGACATCTCGCGATCACTCCACAGCCGCAATCTCGGCAGCACCGTCCACGATCCTCGCGACTGGATCCGTGGTCGCTTCCACCGCGACGACTGAATCGTCGGCCGCGGCGACACCTCCCGGGGGAGCGGTCGGCCCGGTCATGAGCGCGGCGCTCCTCTCCGACGATCCACCCGTGGTGCTGGCGGTGGACATCGGTGGCACCAAGTTGGCGGCCGCGGTGGTGGACGGTGAGGGCAGGCTGCTCGATCAGGCCCGGGTCGACACGCCGTCCTCCGACGATCCGGAGCAGGTATTCGGGGCGTTGGCCGCTGTCATCGACCGGGTGCTCTCCGCTGCCGTTCTCCAACCGGTCGTCTGCGGTGTGGGATGCGGGGGCCCGATGCAGCGGGGGGGTGAGGCCGTGAGTCCTCTGAACATCCGGGCCTGGCGCGGCTTCGCGCTCCGGAGCCGCCTGGCCGAACTGGTGAGACTGCCGGTTGCCGTGGACAACGACGCCAAGGCGTTGGCCCTCGGAGAGGGGTGGCTCGGCGCCGCCCGGGATGTGTCCGACTATCTGGCCATGGTCGTGTCGACGGGGGTCGGCGGGGGGATCGTGCTTGACGGCCGGCTCCTCGACGGCCGTGCCGGCAATGCCGGTCACATCGGGCACGTCGTCGTCGAGCCGGACGGCCGGGCGTGTGTGTGCGGCGGACGCGGGTGCCTCGAGGCGGAGGCCTCCGGCTCGTCGATCGAGGCGGCTACGGGCCTCCACGCGTCGGAGGCCCCGGAAGGGGTCCGCCGACGGGCGGGGACGTTGGTCGGGCGGGCCGCGGCATCGGTGGCCAACCTGCTCGATCTCGATCTGGCGGTGGTGGCCGGCTCGGTGGCCCTCGGATTCGGCTCGGTCTTCTTCGATGCGGCCCAGGAGGAGGTCGACCTCCGGTGCCGCCTCGACTTCTCGCGGTCCACCCGGATCGTCCCGGCAGGACTGGGCGCCGACGGGCCGCTTACGGGCGCTGCGGCGGTCGGCCGACGCGCCGTGGCGGCGGCGCTGCATCACGGGGAGGCAGAGTGAGGAACAACGCCGCGGTGAGCCGTGGCCCGGGCCGGGGCCCGTCCACCGGCGCCCGGGCCGCCGTGGTGCGGGCGGTGCTCGCCCGACCGGACCTGTGGTGGACCGCGGTCTGCGCTCTCGGTCGCCTGGCCCCACCGGGCTGGTGGCGGGCCAGACCCCACCTCCCGCTCCCTGACGACCGACTGTGGGGGTTCCGGATGGTCACGGCGTACGGGAGCCCCGACACGGTCCCCTGTGCCCCCGATGTCATCTCCTACCTCGAGTGGTGTCGCTCGACAGCACGGTCCCGACTGACGAACGGGAGGCGACGGTGATCGTCGGGGGGACCAACCGCTACGTCGCGAGCCGGCCGGGCTAATTTCCGCAACCATGGATCGACGGTCGAAGGCCGGGGCGAAGGGCGGTTCCCTCGAGAGCTCGCCGCCCGAGGTCGCCGAGCCGGTGCGGTCGCCCATGTCCCCGTCCCGGAGGGCCCTGGTGCTCAATGCCACGTTCGAGCCACTGGGTATCGTCTCGTCGCGGCGGGCGGTGCTGCTGGTGCTCGACACCAAGGCCGAGCTCGTCCATGCCACCGAGCGGGTCTTCCGGGCCGAGCGGATGAGCGTGCCGGAGCCTTCGGTGGTCCGGCTGGTCCGCTACGTGCACGTCCCGCTCCACTACCGGGTGGCGGTCAACCGTCGGACGGTCTTCGCCCGTGACGCTTCCCGATGCCAGTACTGCGGGTCGGCGGCCGAGAACCTCGACCACGTTATCCCCCGGAGCAAGGGAGGCCCCCACACCTGGGAGAACGTGGTGGCGGCCTGTCGGCGCTGCAACACACGCAAGGAGGACAGGCTGCCCCATGAGGCCGGCATGGTCCTGCGTACCGCACCGGTCGCCCCTCGGCACCGGGTGCAGCTCCTGGCCCTGTGCGGAGGGGCTGGCGAGGAGTGGGGCACCTACCTCGGCCCCCCCCTTGCCGATCGGGGCCAGTTGACGGCGTGAGCTCGCGGGCCCTCGGCCCCGCACCGGGGCATCCTTCGGACCCGGTGGTCCGTTCCGGTCGGTACCATCCCGAAGGCTACGGCGAGGCCGATGGGAGTGTGACGCGGTGACCGGTGGTTGGAGTATCGACGAGCGGGTGGGGGCGGCGTCGGAGCTCCACGCCTCGTGGCCGGCCGTCGAAGCCGACCCGGGGGACCGTGCGGTGGCGCTCTGCCGGGTGACGGCTCCTGCCGTCGTGCTCGGCTCGACGCAACCGGGGTCGGTCATCGACCGTCGACGGGCCGGCGCCGCGGGCATCTCGGTGGCCCGGCGCAGATCGGGTGGGGGCGCCGTGCTGGTCACCGAGGACGACCCGGTGTGGGTCGATGTCTGGATCCCCTCCGGCGACCCGCTGTGGCACGCAGATGTCGCGCGGGCCTTCGACTGGATCGGAAGCGCGTGGGCCTCTGCCCTCGGCCGCACGGGCCTCGAGGGGCTGTCCTCCCACCGGGAGGGCTCGGTGGCGTGCACCCGCTGGTCCCAGTTGGTCTGCTTCGGGGGAGTCGGAACGGGCGAGGTGGTCGCCGGGGACGGGCGGAAGATCGTGGGACTCGCCCAACGCCGGAATCGCCACGGGGCCTGGTTCCACGGGGCCTGTGTGCTCCGTTGGGATCCGGCGCCGCTCGTGGACATCCTGGATCTTCCCGAGGCCGAACGCAGCGAAGCGACGGCGGCTCTGGCCGGGGCCGTGGCCGGCGTGGCCGACCTCGCCGAAGAGGCGGGTGGCTCCGGACCTGATGCCTCCACCGTCGCAGACTGGCTGATCGCCGCGCTGCCCTGACCCCGGCGGCCGGCCACCGGGGGATGACCGGATCGCGGTGGTCCCCGTCCGGCGGCCGGCAGCAGGCGTGGCCCTGGCCGGTAGCAGCCGCTTCCCCTGATCGCCCGCACTCTCGGCGCCGGGGCACTCCACACCCGCGCGCCGGGCACCATCCCCCGAAGGCCCGCGCCGATCGACGCGCTTCGATCCGATCGCCGTCTCCCGGCCCCGTGACGCGCGCTGCCGAAATGGTCGGAATCAGTGCCCAAGTGGTTGACGGGTGGGGGGATGGGGCATAGAGTGGTGCAAAGTGGTGTGAAAGGGAGGGATCTGAACAGTCAGGTCCTGGGCACTGCGGGGAGCATTGTGGGAGCAATCACCAGTGGCACGGTTCTTCGGCAGGTACGAGCATTCGCTCGACGACAAGGGAAGGGTGATCCTCCCGGCCAAGTTCCGCGGTCCGTTCGAACACGGGGGCTATCTGACCGAGTACCAGGACGGGTGCTTGTCGCTGTGGACTCCGGACGAATTCGAGCTGCAGATGGAGTCGATGCTGCAGCGGGCCAACTCGGGGAGGAGCGACCGGAACCTGGTGCGCCTGTGGGCGTCGACATCGCACGAGCTGGAGATCGACAAGCAGGGGAGGATGGCCATTCCGGCCCGTCTCCGCGAGTACGCCGGCCTGGTCGGCGACGTCCTGGTGCTCGGGGCGATCGACCGGGTCGAGCTGTGGAATCGGGACTCCTGGGACCGGAAGGTCCTGCCCGAGGAGGAACGTCTCACACAGGGCGACGACGGCTGAGTGACGCGATGGGCCTGTATGTCGTGCGACATGGATCCGATGGCACGGCCGACGGTGAAACCGGTGCCGGCTCCGGAGCCTCCACTGCCGACCACGGAGCCCACGGAGCCCACGGCCTCANCNCNCGGCCTCAACGCCCGGAACGGATCGGACGCCCCGGATGAAAGGAGCCCTATCAGAAGGATCACCACATCGGCCCTGGCCACGCCGGTCAGGCCCGCTGTCGGCTCTTCGGGTGGCCCGGGGCGCCCGACGCCCTACCAATCGGGACTGGCCGCGGTGGCTCGTCACGATGTGCACATCGAACGCGTCTGGCCCATGCGCAGTCCCTCGACCGGATCGCTGGAAGAATCCTCCTCCGCCTACTTCCAGAGTGATCGTCGCGGAACTCCACCCGCTGGCATCGTGCCGGTCGGGGGACTGCGGATGAGCCAGACCTTCCCCCACGAGCCCGTCATGGCCTCCGAGGTCGTCGACCTGTTCGCGCCGGTACCGCCGGGCCTGATCGTCGACGCCACCTTGGGGGGTGCCGGCCACGCCGCCGCCCTGCTCCGTGCCCATGCCGGGATCCGAGTGCTCGGGATCGACCGTGATCCGGCAGCGGTGGCTGCGGCAGCCGATGAACTGGCCCCGTTCGGAGCCCGGGCCATGGTCCGCCGGTCGCGTTTCGATGCGCTGGCCCAGGCGGTCCGTGAGGTCCAGTCCGAGCTCGGGACGCCCCCCGAGGAGTTGGGTCTCAGCGGTGCGCTGTTCGACCTGGGCGTCAGCTCACCGCAGCTCGACGTGGCCGAACGCGGGTTCTCGTAC
>JGI24140J50213_10001157_pt1 | contig 11736 bp, 9 predicted proteins | sample BarGraIncu00222A_FD_50213 | JGI IMG/M metagenome (IMG submission 50213)
TCGAACCGCCGCCTGAGTTCCGCCCCGGCCGCCGGCAAGGGACCGTTTTCGTTCGAACCGTTCAGGTCAAGCCATCGTTCGGAGGCGGCAAGCAGCCCGCGATAGATGTCGCCGCAAAGCCGGCGGGCGGCCCGGCCCGGCCAATCCTCTGGCAGCAGAGCGGTCGGCAGCAGCGGATCGCGCAGCACCACCCGCCGATAATGGTGGATCAGCAAAATGCGCGCCGTGAAGGCGTGGGCGTCCGAGAGTTGTTCGCGGCGGTCGATCCACCCCCGCAACGGCTCAAAGGTCTTCATGAACTTCAGATAGGCGTCAGCGGTGCGATCGAGCGGCCAGCTCTCGCTCAGCAACCGGCGTCCGCTGTCGTCCTCGGCCGAAACTTCCAGACGAATGGCGCGCGCGGCTTCCTCGGGAACGGGAACGCCTGATGGTGCGACCCACACACCCGGCAGCGGGCTACCGAAGCCGGCATTCTTGAGCGCGTCCCGGGAAGCGTCGCGATCCTCGCTGCTGCCGATCAGCAGAAGTTCAAAGCGCCCGGTCCAGTCCGAGATTTGTGTATCGTAGATATGCCGGGTCGCGGTATCGAAGGTCTGCCGACCCTTCTTGACCAGCCGGTAGAAACTGTTGCGGCCGACCTTGTTGCGTTCGAGCCAGCCATCGGCGGCAAGCCGCGACATCGCCGTGCGCACCACGCCGCTGTCGATGTCGATGGTGTCAAAGAACGCCAGCAGCGTGCCGAGCCAGACCGACCCGCCGCGCGGCGCGATCGCATCGCCAAACAGCGTGATGACGATGGAGCCGGTGCGCGAGGGTTCGCGCTTGAGCTGTTCGATGATGCGGGCAAGCGGATGCGCCATCCGCCACGCATAGCGCGTTTTCGGGATTCACGACAACGCCGGCTTGCAGCCGGCGCCTATCGCTTCTCCTCACCCCGCTTGCGGGGCGCGAGGTGAGCAACGTTCGCGCCGTCTCTACCTCTCGCGGAATCGGAATCACCTGGCGGGATCGGGATAGACGAGGCTGCGCCACCCGCTGCGGTCGAATGCCGCCCACTTGCCTTCGGGCTGCGCCAGGCGGTCGGCGACCGCGTAAACCACCGCAGGGTGATGACCCATGCCGCAATGGCTGCTTTCGACCTCGATGTTCTCCGACCGAACCGACGGTTTTTCCATGCAGCCCTGCCACGCGCAGATGCCGTCGGTGCGGCTGAAGATCGCCGTCGTCGGCACCGGCGGTGTCTCCGAGAGCGCCCCGCCGAACCGGCGATCCTCTTTGTCGGCGCGGCGGCCGCTCGCCATCTCATAGACCCGCCAGGCATTGGTTGCCTTCGGACTGCCGGCAAACGGACTGCCGAGCGTGATCACCGAGCGCACCCGATCCGGCATCATCTTGGCGAGCTGACGCGCATAGAGGCCGCCAAGGCTCCATCCGACCAGGCTGACCTTGCGCCCATGATTATCATTGAGCTCATGCACCAGATCGACCATCGCGTGCTGCACGCCTTCGCGGAGGCCGAGATTGCGGCCCTGGCGCCAGCCGCTGACCGCATAGCCGCGGTTCTTCAGGAAGCTGCGCAGCGGACGCGTCGAGGTGTCGGACGCGACCAGCCCAGGCAACACCAGCACCGGATGGCCGTCGCCCCGTGGCGCGAGGCTCAGCAGCGGCAATGCGCCGAGAAACGTGCCGAGCTCGTGGATGGCGCGCCCTTCCAGAAACATCAGGGTTCGCGACGGCGGGCGCAGCGTCTGGGCAGTGGCGGACATCGAATTTCCTCTCCTGGCGGGGCCTCGAGCGGGCGCCTCATCGATCAATCTGAAACAGCTAAATCTCGTACGCTCGTACCGCAACGCAACAATCTATGAATCAAGCTATGACGCTGATTCCATCATTCAAGCGGGGGAACTTGCGGGGGACAATAGCTCCCTGCACTTAAAACGGCCTCAGTGATCTAAAAGTCACAGCCAGCGCAGCACGAATTCGATGGTGTAGAGCCCCAGTCCGGCAAGCCCGCCGATCAGCGAGCCGTTGAAGCGGATGTATTGCAGATCCTTGCCGATGTTGATTTCGATCAGCGAGATCAGTTGCCCCATGTCCCAGGCCTTGACCTGATCGGAGATGAAGCCGGAGACGCCGCTCTTCTGATCGGCGATGAAACTTCCGAGCACCGTGACCAGACCCTTGTTGATCTCGGCGCGCAATTCGAAATCACCGGCGAGCGTCTCGCCGGCCGCCATGAACATTCTGGCCAGAAGCTGCTGCAGCACCTGGGTCTCGCCGGTCGCGCTGCGTTCGATGAAGTCCCGCGCGTTCGACCAGACGTTTCGTGCAAGATCGCCGAGTTCGGGACGCGCCAAGAGGTCGCGCTTCAATCCATCGACGCGATCGGCATAGGCCGGGTCGCTGCCGAGCTTGTCGACAAACGACAGCACCATGCGATCGAACTCGCCGCGGAACGGATGCTTCGGATCGTTGCGGACATCGTCGAAGAATGCCGTGGCGGATGCGACGATCTTCTTCACCAGAAACGCATCGGTGCGATAGAGCTTGAGCAGCGTCGGCAATTCGTCGCGGATTTTCGCGCGGACCATCGTCATGGTTTCCGGCTGGGTCAGCGACTCGTGCACCGCGCGCAGGATATCGTCGAGCAGCCCCTGATGGCGGCCCTCGGCCACGAAAGCCCGCAGCGTGCCGGCCACCAGCGGCGCGAGATCGACCGTCTGCAACTGGGTTGTGATGCGGCGGGCGATGAAGGTCATCAGGCCCGAGGTTTCCGTCGCCGAGACCGCCTCGGGCAACAGGTGCAGCGTAAAGCGGGCGAGATCCGTGCTGCGCTTGCGGTCGCGCAGCCAGTCGGCAATGAAGCTGCCGAAGTCGATCTGGCGCAGCCTGGCATTGACGGGATTTGCTTCGAGGAAATGCACCTCGATGAATTCGCCGAGCTTGTCGGCAATGCGGTGCTGATTGCTCTGGATGATCGCGGTATGCGGTATCGGCAATCCCAGCGGCCTGCGAAAAAGCGCGACCACCGCGTACCAATCGGCAAGGCCGCCGATCGTCGCGGCTTCCGCGAAAGCCGCGATGAAGCCGAAAACCGGATGCACCGGCAGTAACGCCTTTGCGGTCACGAACAGCGCCAGCGTGCCGGTCAAGACCAGCGTGGCCAGCACCTTGACGCGCCTAAGCTCGGCAGCGCGCGCAGCGTCACCGGGAGCGTCGAACGAAAAGGTGCCTGACGTGGTCATGCCGGCTTTCAGATGAACAAAATCCCCTCATCCTGGAGCGGCCCGTTGGCCGCGTCTCGGAGGATGAGGCCTCATGGTTCGAGACGGCGCAAGAGCGCCTCCTCACCATGAGGGTCTATATTGATCGATCGGGGCTGCGCGGCAAAAAAGAAGGCCCGCTTCAAGCGGGCCTTTGAATTATCCGCGAGATCAGTCGATCGCGATCAGGCGGTCTTGGTGTAGATCTTGGAAAAGTTGTCCTGGGCGGTCTTCGCACCGTCGGCGACGAGCTTGCCGAGATATTCGGTGGTGGACTTTGCCCGCGATACGAGCACTTCGCCACGCGCACGGACCATATCGGACTGGATCTGAACCGCTTCGTTGAGCGACTTGGCAGATGCCAGCTTGTCGATGCCGGCGAAGAATGCCTCGGCGTCCTGATAGATCGCCTGCTGGATGTTGCGGCTGATCTTGGCAGCTTCGCTAACCGAACCGGTAACGGCGGTCTCGATCACGGCAGTTGCCTTCTCCGAACCGGCGTAAAGGTCAGCGGCGCGCACCTTGGCGGTCTCGGCCTGCTTCTTCACGAACTCGCGGGCAGCCTCGGGAACTTCCATGTTCTGGAAATTCTTCAACGCGTCGGTGACGGGCGCGAAAGCTTCCTTGACGGTGTTCAGCACGGAATTGGTTTCGGTGGTCATTGGGTTTCTCCATCCTCAGGTTTGAGCTATGGGCTCACCCCGTCCGGATTGGCCCGGGGCGAGATTGTTGTCTCACATTCCATGGTGCGCCGCAACATCAATGTTGCGATGCGATATCACGAATTCGTGATCTGCTCGGCGATTATGCGATCTGCCCGATAAACCGGCTCAACGTCCTGTTGGAAGCGCTTTAGGGCTGCACGGCGTCCGGCAGGCCATAGGCCTCCATCTGGGCCCGGACCTGCGCTACGTTGTGTCCCAACACGACGATATCGTGCTTTTTGCCAGCCTTGTCCCTGACGTTGTCGCGCAGCAGCGCTTCGGCCTTGAATCCGAGGCCTTCGAAGATGGCGATGGCGCCGGTTTGATCGACCGTCATCTGCACCACCAGCTTCTCAAGGCCGGCGCCCAAGGCGAGGGCAAAGATCTCCTGCGACAGCGCCCGTCCGACCCCCTGGCCGCGCACATCCGAGGCGACCACGTTGCGGATTTCGCCGACATGCGGCGACCACGACAGGGGATCGCGCACCAGCGTTCCGCATCCCACCACCCTGCCCGCCTTCACCGCGAGCAGGCTGGTGATCGCGCCGCGCTCGATCTCCTTGATCCAGGCGGCCAGCACCTTCGGCTCGCTGATGTCGCGCGGCAGGAACAACAGATCATGCACCGGCAGCTTCCGCGCAAAATCGAGCACGGCGGCTTCATCGGCCGGCGACATCAACCGGAATTCGATCTCGCCGGCCTCGGTGGCCACACGGCGTGGATAGGAACGTGCTTCGCTGCTCATGTCGATCTCTCACCGAGCCAGGTATCCAGTTTCGGCCACAGCCGCTTGATGGCGTTGGCGCCGGCGACAAGGCTGACGTGACCGCCCTTCAGCATCACCTCTTCCTTGTCGGACGAGCCGATCTTTTGAATCAGCGGCTTGGCGGCGTCGTAGGGAACAATGTGATCGTGCTCGGCGACCGCATGCAGGATCGGCACCGTGATCCTGGAAATATCCGCAGGCCGGCCGCCGACCGACATCGCATCGTTGTAGAGCTTGTTTTCCCACATCAGGTCTTGGGTGATCTGGCGGAAATACTCGCCGGCAAGCGGCAGCGTATCGGTCGCCCAGCGATCGAACATGCGGTACGATTTGACGTATTCGTCGTTCCAGATGTTATCCCATAGCTGCACCTGGCTCGCGGCGCGCGAGGCCGGCCGCAACATCTCGAATGAAGAAAGGATCATCTCGGGCGGCACATTGCCGACGCTGTCGATCAGCCGGTCGACGTCGAAATAGCGCTTGTCCGAGAAATTCTGGAACAGCTTCATCTCGCGGAAATCGATCGGAGTGGTGAAGCAAATCAGATTTTTCATTGGCCCGTCGTTGAAGATCGAACCGTAGAGCAGCGACAGCACGCCGCCGAAGCAATAGCCGATCACCGTGACGTCAGTCTCGCCGGAATCGCGCTGCACGCGGCGAACGCAATCCGGGATGAAATCGAGGACGTAGTCCTCCATCCGCAGCGATTTCTCTTCCGGCTTCGGCGCGGTCCAGTCCATCATGTAGACGTCGTAGCCGCGCTTGAGCAGGAACTCGATGAAGCTCTGGCCCGGCACCATATCGAGGATGTAGCCGCGGTTGGTGGTCGCCATCACGATCAGGATCGGCACGCGGTAGATCTCGTCCGACAACGGCCGGTAGTGATACAGGCTGAGCGTGCCGCGAGCGTGCAGGATATCCTTCGGCGTCGATCCGAGCGACGGGCCCGACGAGGCGAAATATTCGACGCCCTTGATGCTGCGCTGGATCGCGCGTTGCACCTCAGACTGGATCCGGTCCGGAATCGACGCCAGATCGAGCGGCGCCGCGGTATTCATTTTTTCTCTCCACCCGCGCCCGGCGGGCGTTTGGTCCGCGGCGGCCTGGGTGCTGCGGCGTAGCCACCTTCCGGCGCGCTGGAATTATTATGGACCTGGTGCAGCAGCGCCCTGATCTCGTTCAACTGTCCTTCGATCGACTGCAACCGCTCGGCCATGCCGACCATCTGCGCCCGGCTCGGCAGATTCATGCTGACGAGATATTTCTCCATGAGATCGCCGAGCTGCTTTTGCGCGCCCGCGGTAACGCCGCCGACCTGGTTGACGGCCTTGCTGAATTCCGGCGACGCCATCGCCTGGTTGGCGAAGGAATTGAATCCCTTCTCCATCTCGCCGATCATGTTTTGCCAGATCGCGACCGGATCGTTGCTCTTGTCTGCCATTGGCGTCTCCCCGAAAAGGACGACGATGAATATCTCGCCGGTTTTGGCCATACCACACTGTTGCGCGGAGGCGGTCAACATCGCGGCCGCGATTTGTCGGCCTTCCGCCGTCGGCAAGCCTTCTGCGCCAGCCGAAACCGTGTCATAGATTCCTCATCGAAATGCCATTTCCGAGGGAACAGCCCGGTGAACTCACTCGCCCACCAGCCGCCGAAGTTCGCCCGCGCCAACGGCATCGACCTTTGTTACGAAATCTTCGGCGATGCCGACGCCGAGCCGATGCTGCTGATCATGGGGCTGGGCGCCCAGATGATCCACTGGGATGACGATTTCTGCCGGGAGTTGGCCGCTCGCGGCTTTCGCGTCATTCGGTTCGACAATCGCGACATCGGCCAATCCAGCAAACTGACTGGCGGCAAGCGCCTCGGTCCGGTTGAACTGCTCAAGCTGCGCTTTCTGAAAATCCCGGTCGCCGCACCCTACCGACTGCACGACATGGCGCTGGACGTGATCGGCTTGATGGATGCGCTCGGCATCATCTCGGCGCATCTGGTCGGCGCATCGATGGGCGGCATGATCGCCCAGGAAGCGGCGATCTCGTTTCCGCAACGGGTACGCTCGCTCACGTCGATCATGTCGACAACCGGCAATCCAAAACTGCCGCCGCCGAGCCGGGAGGCCGCCGCTGTGCTGATGGCGCCGCCGCCGAAGACCAGGGACGAATATTTCGAACGCTTTGCGCAGACCTGGAAGGTGTTGCGCGTCGGCAGCTTCCCGCAGGACGAAGCGCTCGATCGCTCGCGCGCCGAACGCACCTTCGAGCGCGGACTGAGCCCGGCCGGCGTCGCGCGGCAGCTCCGCGCCATCCTCGCATCGGGCAGCCGCAAGGAGCGGCTGGCATCGGTCAAGGCGCCGAGCCTGGTCATTCATGGCACCGTCGATCCGCTGGTGCCTCCGGAGGGCGGCAAGGACACCGCGGCCTCGATTCCCGGCGCCAAGCTTCTGATGATCAAAGGCATGGGCCACGCGCTGCCGATCCCGATGTGGCCCGAGATCATCGATGCGATCGACAAGCATGCCAATGCGGCTGCCGCCAATGTGCAGCTTTAGTTTGATGAAACGCCACCACGACAGGAGAAAACGCCATGAAGCTGGAAGGCGGATGCTATTGCGGCGCGCTGCGTTATGCGGCGGAGGGCAAGCCGATGTTCAAGGCGCAGTGCCATTGCCGCGAATGCCAATATATCAGCGGCGGCTCGCCCAACATGTTTCTGCTGATGCCGCTCGACGGCTTCAGCTACACCAGGGGCACACCAAAAAAATTTACGCGCAGCGATCTTGAAGGCGCCGTAACGCGAGAATTCTGCGCCGAATGCGGCACCCATGTCGTCACCCGGCCGCCGGGCCTGCCCGGTCTGGTACTGAAAGTCGGCACGCTCGACGATCCCGGCCTTTTCGGTGGCCCGCAGGCGGCGATCTACACCATCGACAAGCAGCCCTTCCATCAAATCCCCGACGGCCTGCCGGCCTTCGAGCGGCTGCCGCCGCGGTAAGGCGCGGCGTTACCCCCCGGCCCAGACGTCGAGCACGTAGCGGTTCCNGGNNCCGAGATCGTCGATCCAGCGCAGCGCCGCATCCGCGTCCGCCGCCTTGCGTTCGCGATAGATCGCAACCAGCGCTGCCTTGACGTCCGGCTCCATCTTGCCGCCGTCGCCACAGACATAAATGATGGCGCCGTTTTCGATCAGGCTCCAGACCCGATCCTGCTGTGCCGCGACCAGGTTCTGCACGTAGGTCTTGGGGCCGTCGGCGCGCGAGAACGCGGTGTGCAGTTCGGTGATNCCGTCAGCCGCGAAAGCCTTGAGCTCGTCGGCATAGAGATAATCCNGATCGGGATGACGGCAGCCGAAAAACAGCATCGCCGGGCCGAGCGTTGCACCCTTGGCCTTGCGCGCGGCCCGCTCCTGCAGGAAGCCGCGGAACGGCGCCAGGCCTGTGCCGGGTCCGATCATGATGATCGGCAAGGAAGCATCATCCGGCAGCCGGAAGCCGGCCTTGGTCTCACGCACCGTGGCGTGGATCGTCTCGCCCGCACGGCGGCCGGCCAGGTAATTCGAGCAGGTGCCTTTATAGATGCCGCGTCCCGAACTCGCCGCGCCCGCGACCACGGCAACGGTGACGCTACACCGCGACGGATCGCTCGCCGGCGACGACGAGATCGAATAATAGCGCGGCGCCAGCAGCGACAGCATTTCGAGATAGGCGTGGAACGGCAACTCGCAGGCCGGGTGTTCCTCCATGAGGTCGAACACCGATTTGCGCTTGCCGAGAATCTCCGAGCGATAAAGCTCGGTGGCGGCGGCATCGTCGCCGACATAGGCCAGCAGTTTCGGCTTGGTCACCGGACAACGGGTGTTTTCCGACATGATCTGAATCTGTTTGCGGGTCGCAACCTGCTGCAGTTCCACAAACTCGCTCAGCAACCGGCCCACCGACACGGTATCCCCGATCGGCAATTGCGCACGGCGGCCTTCGGCGACCTGCAACCGGATCTGGTCGGCCGGCAGGAATCCGAAGCGGCGCGCCACCGAATCCACCAGCGCCGGATCGTTGCGCGGCACCACGCTGAGGTGATCGCCGACCCGGTAGCTGGTGCCGGAAGGCAGTTGCACCTCGATGTGCCGGGTCGACCGCTCCGAGGCATTGGTGCCGCTCTTGTTTTGCAGTTCGGTGTTGACCAGCACCTTCATCGGCGCGGCGCCGCCAAGGGCAACGGCCGCGTTGATCGTGGTCGGCGCGACCGGCTCGATCTTGTAAAGCGGCTCGTCGTCGGCACTGCGGCTGAAGTCTGAATCGATGCCGAACTCCTTGGTCGCCAGCGGCGCAAGCTTTGCGAACCAGCTCTCGAATTGTCCGTCGAGGTCGCTGCGGGCATCGCCTTCGCCGCGCACATACACGTTGCGAGCGCCGTGCGCTGCCAGTTGCTCGTCGAGCAGCCGCGGTATCGACTGATAGGTTGCGGCCCAGTCGCTGTTGCCGCAGCCGAACACCGCGTAACGGACCTTGGCGAACGCCTCCTTCGGCAACTCGCCGCCGAGCCACTTGACGAACTGGGTGGCATTGTCCGGCGGGGCGCCATTATACGATGCGCAGAAGATCAGCACGCCACCCTGCTCCGGCAGCTTGCCGACGAAGTCATCGAGCGGCGCGAGTTTGGTGGCAAAGCCGTTGACCTCGGCGAGATCGGCGACGCGGGCCGCGAGTTCCTCAGCGGTGCCGAGGTTCGATCCGTAAAGCACCAACAGCGGCGTGTTGTGAGCGGGCCTGCTCCGCGACCGCGGCGCCGCGGCGGCCGTCGATACCGCCGCCGTGGTTGTGGTCCGGCCGGCATAGGCCCCGCGGTCCTGGTCGGCACGCGGACGGACCTTGATCTTGAAGCCGTCAGGCTTGATGGTCAGCGTCTCCTTCAGCACCATCTGGTAGCGGTGATTGTCGATCAGCTTGAAGCGTTGCAGGATCATGCCGATCGCCAGCGCCGCTTCGTGCATGGCAAAGCCGCGGCCGATGCAGGCGCGCTGGCCGTTGCCGAACGGCTTCCAGGCATTGACGGGGCGCGCCGCCTCGGCCTCGCGGCTGAAATTTTCCGGATCGAACGCGTCCGGATTGGGGCCCCAGACGCTGGGATCGCGATGCAGCGCCAGCACCAGCACGGTAATGAAGGTGTTCTTCTTCAGCTTGTATTTGCCGCCGATGGTCTCGTCGCCCAGCGGCGAGATGCCATAGGCCGGGGCCGGCGGCCACAGCCGCAGCGCTTCCTTCAGGATTTGCGTGATGTAGGTGAGTTGCGTGACCTGCTGATAGGTCGGCTTGGCGTCGATGTCGGGCCCGAGCACCCGGTCGACCTCCTCATACGCCTTCTTGAGCACGTCGGGATGCTTGAGCAGCGCATAGATCGCGCACGACAACAGGCCGCTGGTGGTCTCATGCCCCGCGATCAGGAAGGTGTTGATCTGGTAGCGGATGTTGACGTCGTCGAGTTGTTCGCCGGTGACGCGGTCGACGCCGGTCATCATGGCGCCGAGCATGTCTTTCTTGCCCTCGGCGGCCTCGGCGTTCTTGCGGCGCTCGGCCACGATCTCGTCGACCATCTTGTTCATGAAGGCGACGTCGCCGGCCAGATCGCGCCGGCGTTTATGCATCCACAGATTTTCCATCGGCAGGCCGCGGATCATCATGATGGTCTCGAGCGAGCGCACCAGCGATTCGACGAACGGGTGGTAATCGCGCCGGTAGAACGAATTGAAACGGTAGTCGAATCCGCACAACCCGATGGTGTCGAGCGTCAGCGCGGTCATGTCGTGAACGACGTCGATCTCCTCGTCGCCATTCAGCCGCTCCCACTTCTTCACAAGCTGCTCGGCAATATCGACCATGCTCGGATGATAGGACTGCATCGCACGGTTGCCGAACGGCTGCATCAGGATGTTGTGCGCCTTGCTCCAGTTCGGCTCGGTCGTGTCGGCGGTGAAGAGGCCGTCGCCGGCGACCGCGCGCACCCGGCGCAGCGGTCCGCGCACCGCCTTGTCGAAACGCTTCTCGTCGCTGAGTTCGTCGACGAGATCATGACCGGAGACGATGACGATCGGCGCACCCATCATGTCCAGCCAGAAAATCGGCCCCAGTTCCTTGGCCAGCCGCGCCAGATTTTGCACCGGCGCGGTCGAGTCCAGCGACAGCATATTGCCGACCACCGGCTTGGTCGGCGGGCGCGGGATCGGGCTCAATCTGTTCGTCGACGCCATCGCCTAACCGTCTCCTGTCCTGGTCGGAGCTGTTGGCTCAAACCGTCATTGCCTTACCCGAACCGCCTTCTGCGCCATTCAATCAGCTTGGCGCTGACCTCTTCCGGTTTTTCCTGCTGCGTCCAATGGCCGCTGCCCCTGACCAGATATTTTTCAAGGTCGGGAATGATCTTCTCCATGCCATCGGCCGCAGACGGCGGCAGCACCTGATCGTTTTCAGCCATGATCATCAATGACGGCACCCGCACCGTATAGTCGAGGTCCGCCGAGCGCTGCCAGTTGCGCGACATGTTGCGGTACCAGTTGATGCCGCCGGTAAAGCCGGTTTTGGTGAAGGTATCGACAAAGACCTTCTTCTCCTCAGGCGACAGGATCGGCGTCCGCGGATCGTGCTTGGCGTCGTAACCGGCAATCATCTGCGGAAACGCCAGATTGAGCCTGGGCGACGCACCGACGCCTGCGACCGGCACTTCCGCCGGCGCGGTGTCACTGCGCGGCACCGGCTTCCGCATGAAGGCATCAAAGGTCTGTTCGACCCGGCTATTGAATATCTTGTCGGCGCCGCGCGCCGGGTCCTGAAACTGCACAATATACATCTGCTCGCCGAAACGCTTGCGCAGCAGNTCGATCGGATCCGCCGGCGCACGGCTGGTGTGGGGCGTGTTGACGCCGACNACGCCGGCCACGCGATCGATGTGCCGCAGCGGCATTTGCCAGACGATAAAGCCGCCCCAGTCGTGGCCGACAAAAATCGCCTTGT
>JGI24140J50213_10001161_pt1 | contig 11717 bp, 6 predicted proteins | sample BarGraIncu00222A_FD_50213 | JGI IMG/M metagenome (IMG submission 50213)
CCAACAGGTTTTACTGAAGATTAAAAGAACATAAGCAGTTGCAAGTAAATTGTTACGAGTGGGTAGTAAGTAGTTGGTAGTCTGTAGTGAGTGAACAAAGCTATAAGTTACAAGTTACGAAGTTGTTTATCTGAATATAGCCTACAAAAAACAGATTATTAATTATTGTTGTCCGGTAAAAATTAGTAGATTCTTCGCTTCGCTCAGAATGACAGATTATTACATTCTATTTGTTGGAGATGGGGTAGGTTGGCGGCGAAGCCGCCAACCTACCCCATCTCCAAACATAAAACATTGATTGTCATTTCGAACGAAGTGAGAATTGAAAATCGGCGTTAGCCAAATCTCTCACAAAGTTTCATCTATAAAGTTTACCGGACAATACTGATTATTATTGATAACTTACCGCTTTTAAGTAACCGGGCAAATTACTTATTTCAACATCAAAACAGAAAAAAAGTATATTTTAGAGAGTTATTATAAGTGTTTAGTTGATTTGCTTCGTATTTATAGTTATAATTGTATCTTTCAATTGAGAGTGGCTTTAGATTATCAGCAGTAATTTGAATTCTTTTTATTCATTTATGAATGTCAACTATCTTTATTATGAATTCTATCTTGAGAAAAAAATCAATAGTATTGTTATTTCTGATTTTTGCAATGACATCAGTTTTTGCTGCAGAATGGCAATGGTCTGTAACTGTAAATAAATATATTTCGCCGGAGACCAATGACCACCCGCGTGCTTTTTTGTGGATTCCTGAAAATTGTAAACAGGTGCGTGCTGTTATTGTTGGACAGCATAATATGCTAGAAGAAGGTGTTCTGGAGCATTCCGGATTTCGCAAGAAAATGGCTCAGCTGGGCATTGCCGAAATATGGATTACACCCGGATTGGATCAGGTTTGGGACTCAAAAACAAATGTTCAGGATATTTTTAATCAAATGCTGGATTCGCTGGCTGCATTTTCGGGTTATGCTGAATTGAAATATGCTCCGGTTATACCCATGGGGCATTCGGCGATGGCTACTTTTCCCTGGAACTTTGCAGCTCAGAATAACGATCGAACGCTGGCTGTTCTTTCGGTACATGGTGATGCACCCTCAACAAACCTGACCGGTTATGGTCGTCCGAACCTAGACTGGAGTAAACTGAAGATAGATGGCATTCCCGGTTTGATGGTGGAAGGTGAATACGAATGGTGGGAAGCTCGCATTGAGCCGGGGTTAAACTACAAAAAAGCACACCCGAAATCATGCATCTCATTTTTATGCGATGCCGGTCGTGGGCATTTTGACTTTTCGGAGCAGTTGGTTGATTACCTTGGATTGTTTATTGAGAAGGCTGTAAAATACCGTTTACCAAAGAAGAGTCCGATGAACCAACCGGTGAAATTGATTTCAGTTAATCCACAAAATGGGTGGTTGGCTGATCGTTGGCATAAAGATCGCTTGCCGGAAGCAATAGTTGCACCCAATAAATTGTATACAGGTAACAGAGATAGCGCCTTTTGGTATTTCGACAAAGAAATGGCAAAACTGACAGAACGTATTTATGCCCGCCAGCGAGGCAAAAAGGAGCAATACCTCGGCTACGTGCAAAATCAGGAATTGCTGGAATTTAATCTGAAGCACTTTGCCCGCTATCTGGGAAAATTTGAACCGGAAGCTGACGGGCTTACATTTCATATTTCGCCGGCATTTACCAATAATTTACATGCTAAAATAACAAATAATCATGCCACAACAAAGACTGTCATTTCTCGTATTTGTGGTCCGGTGGAGAAAGTAAATGATAGTACATTTACCGTTCGGTTTTCCCGTATGGGATTGAACAACGTAAGACGTACAGCGGATATGTGTCTGATTATGGCTAATGATGGCGATGCTAACTATAAAAGTGCTGTGCAACAAATGTATTTACACATTCCGTATCCGAACAAAGAGGGCAAAGAGCAAAAAATCAGTTTTGATTCTATTCAAGACATCAACCAATCCGTAAAATCAGTAGATTTACGCGCAACAGCCAGCAGTGGAATGCCCGTTTATTATTACGTACGGGAAGGGCCGGCGGAAATAAAAGATGGAAAATTGGTTTTGACAACAATTCCACCGAGGGCTAAGTTTCCTGCAAAAGTAACTGTGGTTGCCTGGCAGTATGGACGGAGTGTAGAGCCAAAAATACAAACGGCTGACCCTGTAATTCGTACATTCAGCGTCCAAAAATAAATTCAAAGAACCATCGTTCTGCAAAATGAAGAAATATAGTATATTCATAACCATCATTCTATCTAATCGAATAATAATAAAAGAGTAAAATGAAAAAACAAAATGCAATCTGGCTCTTACTTGCGATGTTTTTCTTTTGTGCAACAGTTCAAACTTCGGCACAAAACAGAAAATCGATCAATAATTTCAATATTAAACATAAAAAGAGTTTTGTTCATCCGGGCATTCTTCACTCACGGGAATCTTTGGACCACATATTTGAAGTGGCAACAAAGAAGACGATGCCAGAATACGGATCGTATGAATTGTTGAAGAATCATCCGTGTGCCAGTGCTCAATATAAGATGAATGGACCCTTCAGAGTTATTTCGCGCGACGGCCAATATGCCTACACAAAAAGTAAAATGGAAGCTGATTTCAGTGCTGCTTACCTGAATGCTTTGATGTGGATTGCGACAAAAGATGAAAGCCATGCAAGGAAAACGTTGGAAATTTTGGGCGCTTATGCTGATAGCTTAAAGCTTATCCCGGCAACGAATGATGCCCCACTTTTGGTGGGCTTGGAAGGAATGAAAATTGTCAATGCCATGGAAATTCTTCGTTATACTTACAAAGGCATGACACATGAACAAATGGGGAAGATAAACAAGATGATAACCACTATTTTTCTTCCGGTATGCGAAACGTTTTATAAAACCAAAGCATATACGAACGGGAATTGGGGTCCTATAGTAACTAAGACCTATATTTCAGCAGCTATTTATTTAGATAATAAGGCGATGTATAATAAAGCAATCGATTTTTATTACAACGCAAACGACAACGGAACTATTCAAAATTACATTAGCGGTACCACAGGACAAGTTCAGGAAAGTGGACGGGATCAGGGGCATTCCCAGTTAGGAATTGGTGCATTGGCAACAGTTTGTGAGATTGCGTATAATCAGGGAGACGATCTGTACAGTGCTTTTGATAATCGACTTCTTAAAGGTTTTGAGTACGTAGCCCGGTACAATTTGGGCGATGATAACGTGCCTTTTACAACATGGAAAGACGTTACCGGCAGATATTCTGACTGGACGTTGATTTCAGACAAAAGCCGTGGACGGTTTATCCCTGTTTATGAAATGGTATATAACCATTATGTACGCATTAAAGGTCTATCGATGCCCTATACTGAACAAGTCATTAAAAGAATTCGCCCGGAAGGATATGATCGTGATCAACCGGCATTTGGAACATTGCTTTTTTACGGAACCGGAAAATCAAATTAATACCAGCATGAATTTCAAACAATTATTTATCCTATTCTTTATTTGTCATGTGGGGAATGTATTTTCTCAGCAAATCATTACTTTTCCGGCTTCGGACAGTATTCTTCACAATAATGATTTCACAGTAAAGGTACGCATTCCCGGTGGGCAGTGGCAAAATTTGTATGAGTACGAAGCGCTGGTGGATATGCATCGTGTAACCAGCAGTTCTATGGTCAATTTCGATTTTTCGGGAACCGTGGAGTTTTCGGTAACTTACAACCGCGAAAAAGTTCGAACGGCTCGTATCCGTCCGTTGTCTTATGGTTTTGAACCGAAGATAAAAGGCAATACGCTTACGTTCTCACTGTCCAGGCCCTGTAATCTTTCGCTGGAAGTGAACGGTGATATTTTTCATAACCTGCAAATTTTCACTAATGCCCCCGAAACCTATAAGCCTGATCCGAAGGACAGCTCCGTGATGTATTTCGGTCCGGGTTTTCATACAGTAAAGAATAATATCTTACATGTTCCGAGCGGCAAAATGTTATATCTGGCAGGTGGTGCCGTGCTGAATGCTTCTATTAGTTGCGATAGCGTTAAGGATGTGCGCATCTGTGGGCGTGGTATTGTTTACAAAGCGAATGATGGAGTAGGAGTGAATTTCTCAGACAATGTTCGGATTGAAGACCTTGTTTTTCTGAATCCGTCGCACTATACCGTGTGCAGCGGACAATCTACCAACGTGAAGATAAAGAATATCCGTTCGTTCAGTGCCAAAGGGTGGGGAGATGGTATCGACCTGTTTTGTAACAATCATGTGCTGATTGAAGGAGTCTTTATGCGAAACTCTGACGATTGCATTGCGATTTACGGTCACCGTTGGAAATTCTATGGTGACTGCCGAAACGTGTTGGTGCGCAATTCTACCCTTTGGGCCGACGTAGCTCACCCCATTTTAATTGGTACACACGGCAACCCGGAACCGGGAAAATCGGAAGTGCTGGAAAATATGAAGTTTGAAAACATCGATATTCTCAATCAGGACGAAAAGCAAATCAATTATCAGGGCTGCATGGCTATTAATGTGTCTGACGAAAATCTGGCACGAAACATTCTTTTTGAAAATATCCGTGTGGAAGATTTCGAACAAGGGCAACTGCTGAATTTGCGTGTAACCTTTAATAAAAAATATGCTAAGGCGCCCGGAAGAGGCATCGAGAATATCTATTTCAAGGATGTATCGTACAATGGTAAAAACGCCAACCTCTCCATTATCGAAGGCTATTCGCCCGAGCGGGGAATTAAAAACATTGTTTTTGATGGCTTGAAGATAAATGGAACTGAAATTTCTCCGAAACTAAATAAACCCGGATATATGCAATACTCCGATTTCGCCAGATTTTACGAGGGATTGTATGTGGATAAGATTGTTTATAAAACTTCGCAAGACAACGTAAAATAGCAAGATTACGCAAAATATTAGTAAAGATAATTCCGGTCATGTTAGGTATGATCCGTCAAATAGACGTATAAATTACATGTAATACCACACTGTAGGTTATATGAATAATTCAGACAATAGAAAATGAAACATTTCAAATTAAACTGTTTGTTGGCATTATTTATTCTGGCATTTCTGCCGGCTCATGCCCAAACCATTATCAAAGAAACTCAACAAAAACTCATATCACCCGATGGTGCGTACGAGTTTACTTTTTATCAGAAGCAGATAGCCTCTGGCGGAAAGCAAATGTATTATACGCTTTCCTACAATGGAAAATCGGTGGTTGAAGAATCGGAGTTGGGTGTATTGATAGAGAACCATACTTTCGAATCGGCTTTGGCTGTTCCTAACGATACTTGTAAGATGTGGGGCGAAAATCTCAACTATACAGGTGTTCAGCACACTTCGTTTGATGAAACATGGAAACCTGTGTATGGAGAGCATGCTTCAATTCGTAATAATTACAATGAGATAACTGTTTCGTTCCGAAAAGGAGATACCCCGACTAAAGCATCGGGTGACGGATACGATAAGAATAAAAGTTACTATATGAATGTGATTGTTCGTGCGTACAACGAGGGAGTTGCGGTGCGTTACCATTTCCCGGAACCGAGTAACGGTCTGTTTCTACATATAGTAGGTGAGCAAACACAGTTTTCGATGCCCGAAGGTACGTTGGCTTATTACGAGCCCTGGGCACAGGGACCGTATTCATTGTTGACTCTCAAAGACTGGAAAGGGCAAAGTGAACGCCCATTGACAATGAAACTAACTAATGGACTTACTGTGGCAATAACCGAAGCCCAAATGACGGACTATGCTCGCATGAAGTTTAGTCTCAATACTACCAAACCCAATACACTTCAAGCTACTATTTACGGCAGCGTGGATGCAATTCCTGCTTATTCCACTCCCTGGCGGGTAATTATGGTGGGCGAGAGATCAACTGATTTAATTGGCAATAAGGATATTATATTTAATCTGAACCCCGAAAATAAGTTGAAAGACTTTTCGTGGATTAAACCGGGGAAAGCCATTCGTATCACTAATATGACTCAGGCTAATGCCATAAAATATATTGACTTTGCGGCTGAAAGAGGTTTGCAGTATGTTCACCTCGATGCCGGCTGGTATGGGCCGGAAATGAAAATGAGCTCGTCAGCTCTGAAGGTGAGCGAAACCCGCGATTTGAATATTCCTGAATTGGTAGCTTACGGAAAAACGAAAGGAATCGGACTGTGGGTGTATGTCAACCAACGCGCGCTGAGTCAGCAGTTGGATTCCATTCTTCCTTTGTATCAGCAGTGGGGTATTAAAGGAATTAAGTTTGGATTTGTGCAGGTAGGCAATCAGTGTTGGACAACATGGCTTCACAAGGCAGTAAAGAAATGTGCCGAATATGGATTAATGGTGGATATTCACGACGAATATCGCCCCACAGGGTTCAGTCGTACTTATCCAAACCTAATGACGCAGGAAGGCGTGCGGGGTAACGAGGAATTTCCGGATGCCGACCACAATACTATTTTACCATTTACACGTTATTTAGCCGGTCCGGCCGATTATACCGTTTGTTACTACAGCAATAAAATTAAAAATACCCATGCTCACCAATTGGCTTTGTCGGTGGTGTATTATAGCCCGATACAGTTTTTGTACTGGTACGATAATCCTTCGCAATATCAGGGCGAACCGGAGGTGGAGTTCTTCGACAAAGTAAAAACCGTGTGGGACAATACCAAAGTGCTGAATGGCGAAATAGGGGAGTACATTACTGTGGCACGTTGCAGTGGAAACGATTGGTTTGTGGGTTCCATTACCAATAAAACGGCTCGCAAAATCACAGTTTCCACGGCCTTTCTCACAAAAGGGAAAAAATACTTGATGAAGATGTATCAGGATGATGACAGTGTGCAAACCAAAACTAAAGTAAGCGTTACTGAAAAGAAAATTAAAGGCGGTGATATTTTGAACTTTAGCCTGAAAGCGAGTGGGGGAGTGGCAATAGTGATAATTCCAGCCTCCTAAATTTACCAAGGAGAACTTAAAGACCAAGTATTTGAGATAAATTTAAAAACATTTTTACAACGATAAATGTGGAGCGGATTAGGTGAAAACTTAATCCGCTTCGTATTTTATGTAACCACTGTAAATTATGATGATCAATGAATAAGCGAAATACACTACTTATCCTGGCTTTACTCTTCGCCTTTATAGCTGTTCAGGCTCAGAAGCAATATGACTTTTCTCCTTTGAATCAACTTATCGGTAGTTGGATTCAAAATAGTTATTATCCCGGAGCTTCTGTTTGTATTGTCCGAGATGATCATATTATTTTTCAGCAATCCTATGGCAATTACACTCCCGATACCAAAGTGTATGTGGCTTCGGCAGGGAAATGGATAGCTGCTGCCATCGTTGCTGCGGTGGTGGATAAAACGAAGCTTGGCTGGAACGATACGGTGGAACAATGGTTACCCGAATTCAAGGGAAACCCGCAAGGAAAAATAAAACTCCGCCAACTGCTGTCACACACCTCTGGTATCCGGGATTATTTGCCTGACCCGGAGATAGACACCTTTGCTGTATTGAAAAAATCAGTCGCAAGAATCTTGAAATTAGATACTACATTCAGAGCCGGAAGTCGTTTTCAATACGGAGGATTGGCTATGCAGATAGCCGGACGAATGGCTGAGGTGGCCTATAAAAAGAACTTTGAAGCTATTTTCGAAAAGGAAATTGCCCAACCATTGGGGATGAACAATTCGCACTTTGTTCCAATAAATCTCGAAGGAGGACATGCACCTATGCTGGGTGGTGGGCTGCAAACGACACTGAATGATTACATGCGTTTCCTGAATATGATTTTTCACAATGGAACCTACATCGGTAAACGTATACTAAAAAGAGAAATAGTGATGGAGATGCAATCCGACCAGGTTGGAAGTGCACAAGTACTACCGGGCGAATATATAGAAAAAGCTTTTGGTACATTTCAGAATGGCATTTATGGTCTTGGCGAATGGCGGGAGAAGGTGGATGGCAGTGGCGTTGCTTACCAGATTAGCAGTCCGGGCTGGGCTGGTGCTTATCCGTGGATTAATAAGAAAGACAGCGTATACGGATTCTTCATTACCCATGTACAGGGTAGTGCGGCACGCAGCAATGGGTTTTCTCCGTTTTATGACGCACCGGTTATTTCTAAACTCACCTCCACCATTATTCAATCTCATGGGGTAAAACACGGATTTGCCGACATTGGCGATGCTCAGCTTTTTTATGAAGAAAAAGGAATGGGCGAACCAATGATTTTGCTTCATGCACACAGCGTGGACAGACGAATGTGGAATGCGCAGTTTGATGAGTTATCAAAATATTATCGCGTTATCCGATACGATTTGCGCGGGTACGGACTCTCATCCATGCCGGTGGAAGGCAAGGATTTTACTATCTGTGAGGATTTAAAGAAGTTTATGGATGTAATGAAAATAAAAAAGGCTCATTTGGTCGGTTTGTCATTAGGTGCTATGGTTATTTCAGATTTTATGACTGCGTATCCGGAAAAAGTTAAGTCGGCCGTGCTGGCGGACGGTGCACTTACGTTTGACTTACAACCCCGCAATCCGGAAAAAGATTTAAAGCTCTACAAAGAAAGCTGGAAGAAATCGATGCGTCAGGGTTCATGTGCGGATTCACCTTTTCTAATGTCTCTGATTGACGATTGGAGGATGTGGCAGGTGTCCCATCGTGAGTCGTCGAAGGTATTTTTAGGCGCAGCTGCCCGGAATTTCTATCAGAATAATAAGCTGAAAATTCCAGTGCTGTTTATCGTGGGCGAATGCGACTTTGATGGTACCAAAAAAGCTATCAATGAACTGGCTGAATATATTCCCGGCAGTAAGATAGTTAGGATTAACGGTGCCGGACATTTCTCGTGCATAGAGCAACCGGATAGTTTTAACCGGATAGTATTGCAGTTCATAAAGGCAGGCTTAAAGTAACATTNTTCAAAAAAACAGAGATCAGAATAAGTGTGTCCTCCGGTTTCAACGTATTAAATGTGATTAGCAGTCANGGTTGACTTGTTACAAAAAAAACAGATGAATAAGATTTTATATAGCATATTATTATGTTCCGNTCTATCTGCACNTGTTTATGGTCAGAAAAGTTATGTATCGCAGGTTTGGGTGGCCGACAATGGTGACGGAACCTATAAAAATCCCATTATCAATGCTGATTATTCCGATCCGGACGTATGCGCGGTGGGTGATGATTTTTATATGACGGCTTCCAGCTTTAACTGCATTCCGGGCATCCCCATTCTTCATTCAAAGGATTTGGTAAACTGGCGNATTATTAATTATGCTCTGAAAAANNTGGAACCGGACGAGTTTTATAGTAAAGCTCAACATGGAAAGGGTGTTTGGGCTCCTTGNATTCGTTATCATAAAGGTGAATTCTATATTTACTGGGGCGATCCGGATTATGGAATCTATGTGGTGAAAACCAAAGATATTACGGGTAATTGGGATGAACCTGTGCTGGTAAAAGCTGCAAAGGGGANGATTGACCCCACTCCTCTGTGGGATGAAGATGGAAAAGTCTATCTGGCAAATGCATGGGCGGGCAGTCGAGTCGGGATAAACTCGGTGATTACCGTTTCCGAAATGAATGATGAGGGAACAAAGATAACCGGTAATCCGGTGTTGGTTTTTGATGGAAACGATGGTGTAAACCATACTATTGAAGGCCCTAAGTTTTATAAACGCAACGGATATTATTATATTCTTGCTCCGGCCGGTGGTGTAGAAGGTGGATGGCAGTTAGCATTACGCTCTAAAAATGTATATGGTCCTTATGAGTCGAAAATAGTAATGGCACAGGGTAAAACAAATATCAATGGTCCGCATCAGGGTGGATGGGTGGAAATCCAAACGGGAGAATCGTGGTTTATAAATTTTCAGGATAAAGGTGCGTATGGGCGGGTCATTCACTTGCAACCGATGAACTGGGTGAAAGACTGGCCGGTGATAGGTATCGACCGGGATGGTGACGGTTGCGGTGAACCGGTTTTGAGCTATAAAAAGCCCGATGTAGGTAAAACCTATCCAATAGAAACGCCTGCTGAGAACGATGAGTTTTCGACAAGAAACATAGGATTACAATGGGAATGGCATGCCAACTATAAAGACCTGTATGGCTTCCCCACCGATGATGGATACATGCGTTTGTATGCCAATCCGGTAAGCGAGAACTTTGTGAACTTTTGGGAGGTACCTAACCTGTTTTTGCAAAAGTTTCCAGCAGAGGAATTTACAGCTACTACGAAACTAACTTTTACGGCCAAGGAAAATGGCGATCGTGCAGGGATCATCATAATGGGTTGGAATTACAGTCATCTGTCATTGGTCAAACAGGGTGAGAAAGTGGTATTGGAACAAGCTGTTTGCATAGATGCCGAAAAACAAACTCCGGAAAAAGTAACCCGGCTGGCCGAATTTGACTTTGATAAGACCTACAAAGTAGGATCGTACAATTATATAAAAGACATTTATTTCTGTGTGCGAGTGAAGCTGGGCGGGAAATGCTCTTTTGCCTATAGTTTCGATAATAAAAAGTTTACTGTTACGGGCAATGAATTTACAGCTCGTCAGGGAAAATGGATAGGTGCTAAGGTTGGGTTGTTTGCAGTGAAACCTTATAAGTCAGGAAACCGCGGTTGGGTAGATGTTGACTGGTTTAGAATAAGTAAAAATTAATAGTATGCTATGAGTAAAAACAGTGTGAGTCGGAGTATACTTCCGGTACTTTTTGGATTTTTTGTAATGGGCTTTTGCGACGTAGTGGGCATAGCTACCAGTTACGTAAAGGAAGATTTTCATTTAACAGAAACGGTAGCCGGTTTTTTACCTTCGATGGTGTTTCTATGGTTTTTGTTATTATCAGTTCCTACGGCTATACTGATGAATAAGATTGGCCGCAAACAGACGGTGATGCTAAGTCTGCTGGTAACTATTGTCGGCATGTTTGTTCCGTTTGCCTCGTATAATATGGTAACCTGCATGATTGGGTTCGCCCTGCTGGGAATAGGTAATACTATTTTGCAGGTGTCTCTCAACCCTTTATTGACTAATGTGGTGAAAGGCGATGCGCTTACCAGTTCGCTCACCACAGGACAAGTGGTCAAAGCTGTTTCCTCGTTTACAGGGCCCTTTATCGCTGCTTTTGCACTCAACTCTTTGGGCAACTGGCAATATCTTTTTCCCATCTTTGCGGCTATAACAGTGCTTTCGGCGCTGTGGTTGATGCTTACTTTAGTACCTAAAGAACAGGGGACGGTTAGTTCGTCTTCGTTGGGTGCCACCTTTAGTTTGCTCAAAGACAAAACAATTTTATTACTTTTTCTGGGAATTGTATTCGTAGTAGGCACCGATGTTGGAATGAATACGGTTGCCCCCAAATTACTTATCGAACGATTAAATATGCCACTGGCACAGGCTGGATTTGGTTCCAGTGTTTACTTTGCTTTTCGTACTGCCGGAGCTTTGCTTGGAGCCATTTTACTGGCAAAGATAAACGAGATGAAATATTTCCGTGTCAATATGTTTATTGCCATTACTGCAATGATTGCTCTGTTTTTCATTAAAGAACAATATGCTATGTTGGCGCTTGTAGGAGTAGTCGGTTTCACCTGTTCAAGCATTTTTGCCGTCATCTATTCGATGGCT
>JGI24140J50213_10001162_pt1 | contig 11708 bp, 9 predicted proteins | sample BarGraIncu00222A_FD_50213 | JGI IMG/M metagenome (IMG submission 50213)
GCTGGCTCCGCGCCTGGAGGCGGCAGGTTACACCATCTATGCCGACATTTTGCGGCTGGACCCCGGTATGCGCTGGCGTCAAGAATTGACGACGACGCTTCAATCCAAAGCGATCAAGATGCTCTTGTGCTGTCAGGATTGACGACGTGAATGAAAAGCTCGCCCATGTGGGGAAGTTCGAAATTCTTCACGAACTCGATACGCTGTCCTTTGTCAAAGATGGCTTTCCCAATCGGGAGATCAAAGGCCGTGAAGCCTCCAATTGGGTACAATTCATCTTTCGGAAGGCGTGGGAAGCCTATGCCAAAAAGCTTGGTTTACTTAGCTATGCCTATTCGAACGACATGGCGTTTCATGTATCCCGCGAGCAGGCTCGCATCGGCCAGCGGTTCAATTGGGGGATGCAAGGCGAGAAGCGCTCATCGATGCTTCCGCAATATTGCAAAGAAGCATGTGTGGTCCTTCGGTGTGACCGCCATACCGTCATTTTGGCCCTACTACCACTTCAAAATGAAGTCGCGCGTGTTGTTTTCGGAAGTGTCCGGCGAAGAGGCGGGGTCCGTGCTCAGCGACAAATCGGCGCAACACCGTCTTCGACGCTCTGTCTGCAAGGGCTGGCGAAACCCGCAATGGCACGGACGGTTGCGAGCCTTTTTGGAAATGCTGGTGGGAGACGCGCCGTATATCGATTTGGCCGTAGGATCGGCCGCCCAAATCAAACTTGAAAGCGTGCCGATTTTCTTCACGTCACCCGTCCGCACTGATCTACCTGATCAAATCGACGATGCGAGCGAAGAAGACGATGATTCAACGATCACCGGCCCGCCTGCAGACGAGGAGGAAATTGAATGAAGCTGAATGAAACGTCACTCCCCGTTCTTCATATCTCCGAACCGCCGTTGGAGTTTTCGTACGGACAGAAAAGCCCCTATCCGAAGGATGGCTTGTTCCTCTATCCGCGCATCCCGTCCCACATGAGGGGCGTATCATGATCGTCACGGACGTTGGTGCGGGATGCGGTNGACGCGAACTACGTCAAGAGACGAATGACGTGGCGTGCGGACGGCGAAGTCGTGTGGTCCTGACACCCCGACGCTGGTGTCAAGTTTGTGGAGGCGACTCCGCAAGCGACGGTGGCAACAAAGCCCGGTCACCGGGGAGAGCGCGAAATAAGCCGTTAAAACCATTGCGCAGGGAAGGCCGGGTGATCCCGGTGAACCTGTGGTGACTAACTCGTGTGCTTTCTACACTTTGCGCACGAGGCTGCGGGTGCAACGGGCACCCGGCTTTCCCTGTGCCCTCAGTTCGCTGAGGGACAAAGTTCCTGCACAACTCGGGTGCGCCGCGCCGCGAGAAGGCGGAACTGCATTTTAAATCCGTCATCCCCGCGTGAGCGCGGATGCGCTCACGCGGGGATGACGGCTCTGCTGAATACCTTGGCTGTTTGAAATTCNAATCAGAAACTGCGCGAGCGTTTACGCCGCCGCCGTCGCCACCACTTGCGCCAGCAATTGCTCGCGCTTCGATTGCGAGCGGTAGCCCTTCATGGTGGCGGCGAAGCGCTCGAGGATGCCGTCCTCGAACGCCGTGACGATGGTGTCGTGCACATAGCTCTTGCGGCAGATCGCCGGCGTGTTCGACAGCTCATCGGCGGCGGCGCGGACGGCTTCCAATACCTGCTTGCGGCGGCCGCGGGCGCTGGCGGCCGGCGAAATCCGCGACAGCGATTCCAGCACCACGGCGGACGCCATCAGGGTGCGGAAATCCTTCAGCGAAATCTTGATGCCGGCGATCTCGCGCAGGAACGCATTCACTTGCGTCGTCGAGACGCCGCGGACATTGCCGGAATGGTCGCGATACTGAAACATCCGCTTGCCCGGCACATCGCGCAGGATGCCGATGGCGCGCACCAGTTTGGCGGCGTCGCATTCCTTGCGCACGGCCTTGCCGCCCTTGGCCGTGAAGGTCAGCACCACGCTGTCGTCTTCCAGCACCACATTGGACTTGAGGAGCGTGGTGGCGCCACGGGTGCCGTTNAGCCGGGCGTAGGATTCATTGCCCGGACGGATCGCGGTGCGCGCGATCAGTTCGATCACNGCCGACAGCGCGAATTCACGGGTCGGCTCCTCGCCGGACAGATGGGACGAGACGTTGCGGCGAATCTTCGGCAACGCCGCCACCAGCCGCGCCAGCCGGTGCGCCTTGCGCTGCTCGCGGACCTTTTCCCAATCCGAATGGTAGCGGTATTGCAGCCGGCCCGCCGCGTCGCGCCCCACCGCCTGCAGATGCGAGGCCGGATCGGGGGCGTAGCGGACTTGCTGATAGGCCGGCGGCACCGCCATCCGGTTCAGGCGCCTGATGGTGCCGACATGACGGATCGGCGTGCCGTTGGCGCGAACGAACGAATAGTTCTTGCCGCGCTTGATGCGGCGGATGGTCAGCTCGTTCTGGTCGCCGAGCTTGAGGCCGAGTTCACCGGCCAAATCCTCGACCGAGGTCTTTGCGATGATGGCAAGTTTGGCTGTCGCTGAGGTCTTTGCGAGGGAAGCTTTGGAGGGGGGCGCTTTGGGCAATTGACCCAGCGCCTGCGCCAATGCAACGGCAGGATCGGCGGAAGCGGGCCGCGCAGCCTCGAAATTCTGCTGATCCATCATGACTTTAGACGCCTTGCTCCAACTGCTCTTCCGGTAATGCCGGCTATTGTTGTTTGGTTCCGGCTGGGCCACCGGCCCCCCGGGGAGGCCATTTAGGGGGTTATTGCCGGGAGCGCTAGTCCATGGTCTCGCGATTGAGGTTTCCGGATACCGTTAATCGGCTGGGCAGAGGTCCCATGCGGCAACTTGACCGCCCGAAAACGCGATCGTGATGGCAGGGCCAGAGGCCGATACGCGCCGTTGCGCCGGCTGCGACCTGATCTAGCGCAAGGGAGAAGCCCGTCGAAGGTCCTAATGCTTTCGCCTTGTCGGTGCGCTACCCGGCGACGCATAATCATGGGCAACAATGAAACGGCTTGCAGTGCACGGGTTCACTGCCGCAAGGGTGGAGGGTGTGATGTCCGAGAAGATTTACGACGTGCCTGCGCAGTGGGCCAGCCGCGCCTGGGTCGATCAGGCCAAGTACCAGAAGATGTATGCGCACTCGGTCAGCGATCCCAATGGATTCTGGTCCGAACAGGCCAAGCGCATCGGCTGGATCAAGCCGTTCACCAAGGTCGAGAACGCGTCGTTCGCTCCCGGCCACATTTCGATCAAATGGTTCGAGGACGGTATCCTCAACGTCGCCTGGAATTGCATCGACCGGCATCTCGACAAGCGCGGCGACCAGACCGCGATCATCTGGGAGGGCGACAATCCCTCGGAGTCGAAGCACATCACCTATCGTCAGCTGCACGACGAGGTCTGCAAATTCGCCAACATCCTGCGCACCCGTAACGTCCAGAAGGGTGATCGCGTCACGATCTATCTTCCGATGATTCCGGAAGCCGCCTACGCGATGCTGGCCTGCGCGCGCATCGGCGCGATCCATTCGGTGGTGTTCGCCGGGTTTTCGCCGGACAGCCTTGCCCAGCGCATCACCGATTGCCAGTCCAGGGTGGTGATCACCGCCGACGAAGGCCTGCGCGGTGGTAAGAAGGTGCCGCTGAAGGCCAATGTCGATGCCGCGATCGCCAAGAGCAGCGGCGTCGACTGGGTGGTCGTCGTCAAGCGCACCGGCTCGCCGGTCGCCATGAATCCGACCCGCGATTTCTGGTATCACGAAGCAGCCGAGATGGTGACGACGGAATGTCCGGTCGAGCATATGCACGCGGAAGATCCGCTGTTCATCCTCTACACCTCAGGCTCGACCGGCCAGCCCAAGGGCGTGCTGCATACTAGCGCCGGCTACCTGGTGTTCGCGTCGATGACGCACCAATACGTGTTCGACTATCACGACGGCGATATCTACTGGTGCACCGCCGACGTCGGCTGGGTCACCGGCCACAGCTACATTCTCTACGGGCCGCTGGCCAACGGCGCGACCACGCTGATGTTCGAGGGCGTGCCGAATTATCCCGATAATTCGCGGTTCTGGAGCGTGGTCGACAAGCACAAGGTCAACATCTTCTACACCGCGCCGACGGCGATCCGCGCGCTGATGCAAGGCGGCGACGAGCCGGTCAAGAAGACCTCGCGCAAGAGCCTCCGGCTGCTCGGCAGCGTCGGCGAGCCGATCAATCCGGAAGCCTGGGAATGGTATCATCGGGTGGTCGGCGACGAGCGCTGCCCGATTGTCGATACCTGGTGGCAGACCGAGACCGGCGGCATCCTGATCACGCCGCTGCCCGGCGCCACCAAGCTCAAACCCGGTTCGGCGACCCAGCCNTTCTTCGGCGTGGTGCCTGAAATCGTCGATGCCGACGGCCAGGTGCTGTCGGGCGAATGCCAGGGCAATCTCTGCATCGCCAAATCCTGGCCCGGGCAGATGCGCACGGTCTATGGCGACCACGCCCGCTTCGAACAGACCTACTTCTCGACCTACAAGGGCAAGTACTTCACCGGCGACGGCTGCCGGCGCGATGCCGATGGCTATTACTGGATCACCGGACGCGTCGATGACGTCATCAATGTCTCCGGTCACCGCATGGGCACCGCGGAAGTCGAAAGCTCGCTGGTGGCGCATGCGAAGGTTTCGGAGGCCGCGGTGGTCGGCTATCCCCACGCTATCAAGGGCCAGGGCATCTATGCCTATGTCACGCTGATGTCCGGCACCGAGCCGAGCGAGGAGTTGCGCAAGGAGCTGGTGGCGTGGGTGCGCAAGGACATCGGCCCGATCGCTTCGCCCGATCAGATCCAGTTCGCGCCGGGATTGCCCAAGACCCGCTCCGGCAAGATCATGCGCCGCATCCTGCGCAAGATCGCGGAGGACGAGCCGGGAAGCCTCGGCGATACCTCGACGCTGGCGGATCCCGCCGTGGTCGATGATCTGGTCGCGCACCGCCAGAACAAGAAGAATGCATCGGCGTAGAGGCTGGGCCGTTCCCCGGATGCCGCACGCAACGCCGTCAGCGCGTTCACGCGCGTCTTCGACGCGCTATGCCTTGCGGCGTGGTTCGCTGCCTTGATAGGTCGCGGCGCTGCGGCGCCGCGTACCGGACGATGCTTCGCATCGCCGGGAGAACGCTGCACCGGGTCCGGCACACGCATAACCCCGAGACGCTCACGTCATTGTCAGGGGCCGGTCGCCCCGGGCGGCACGTTTCCCGAAGAGTGTTGTTTTCAAGTCATTTACTTTGTTTCCAACATTTACTTTGTTTCCCCTGCGGAATGACGTCGAGGCCCGGCGCGGAAACCGGTTGGTTAACGTACGCGGTTAAAAATGCGTGGGCAGATTGGCGCCAAACCCGCCGTTTGCAGGGTTTTAATCGAATTTCACGGCCCCCGAAGGGGTGACCGAGCGAATTGGAGAGAAGCGATGTCGTTGAGGATTGCGGTGGCGCTGGTGGCCACTATCGGGGCGGGCTTGCTGACAACGACCGGGGCCGAGGCACGGCCGGATATGGTCGGTTTCCGGGGCGATTATTCACCGGGCACGATCGTGATCAGGACCAATGAGCGCCGGCTCTATCTCGTTATCGGTCCGGGCCAGGCTGTCCGCTATCCGGTCGGCGTCGGCCGGCTTGGCAGGCAATGGGCCGGCACCACCCAGATCGACGGCAAATACCGCAATCCCGCGTGGTCGCCGCCGTCGGTCGTGAAGCACGACAAGCCGGGGATCCCCGACCTCATTCCCGGCGGCTCGCCACGCAACCCGATGGGCGTCGCGGCGATGACGCTTGCGGGCGGAGAGTATGCGATCCACGGCACCAACGCGCCGGGTTCGATCGGCGGTTTCGTATCCTACGGCTGCATCCGCATGCTGAACGCCGATATCAGCGACCTTTACAACCGCGTGTCGGTCGGCACGACCGTGGTGGTGCGCTGATCCGCAATCGTCGTCATTCCTCAGATGTGCAATTGCACATCTGAGGGTGCGCCAACCCCGGACGAAGATTCCCGACGCTTGAGACTTCCGGATTCAAAAATCCGAGGCGATGCCCTTGTTCTCCCAATCGCCGTAGCGGGTCGGCTCCGGCCCCTTCGGGCCGTGAAATTCCCTGGCCGCCGGCTGAGCGTTTGCCTCGGCAGCCTGCCTCCGCGCTTCGGCCTCGGCGAGCGCGCGCCTGGCCGCCGGCGTCAGCGGCTTGCGTTCCGGCACCGATGCGGCCACCGCGGGCAGTGGCGGAGGATCGTCGGTCATCTCAGGAACTCCAATCTCAGGGACTCCAATCGCCGGAACTTGCGCTCGCTAACACCTTCACATGCACATCACACCTGAACTGTGAAATCATGAAGGCGATTCTTATATTTGGCATATTCGCATGTCAGAGGTGTTGTTCCTCCGATGGCAGGCACCGCACCGTCATCGCTTCTCCCGAGATGTTCCCGCTCCATGCCGCCTCAAAGATTCGCCCTGCCATCCGAAGTGCCCGGTCTTGCGGCGCGGCGGATCGCAGCGGACATTCTTGACGGCGTGCTGCACAAGAGGCGGACGCTCGACGAGCAACTCGATGGCGGCGCCGCGCATCCCGGACTGAAGACGCTTTCCGATCGCGACCGCGCGCTGATGCGGCGCCTGGTCGCAACGATTTTGCGGCGGCTCGGCACCTTGGGCCATGTGCTGTCGCGATTGCTCGATCGCGGCATTCCGACCGACGCGCCGCGCGCGCAAAGCGCGCTCTTGATCGGGGCCGCCCAGATTCTCTGGATGGATGTACCCGATCACGCCGCGGTCGATCTGTCGGTGCGGCTGGTGCAGTCGGATCGGCGGGCCGCGAAATATGCCGGACTCGTCAATGCCGTGCTGCGCCGCTGCGCGCGCGAGGGACAGCCGCTGATCGACGAGGTCAAATCCGAGACGCTCGATCTTCCGCCGTGGCTATTGGCGCGCTGGATCGCCCACTATGGCGAGGCCGCCGCCCGCGACATCGCCATCGCGATCGGCCACGAACCGTCGCTCGATATCACGGTGAAGTCGGATGCCGCGCAGTGGGCGACGCGCCTGCACGGCGAAACGCTGCCGACAGGATCGGTGCGCACGCTGCTGCAGGGCTCGGTGACGATGCTGCCGGGCTTCGCCGAAGGCCAATGGTGGGTGCAGGACGCCGCCGCTGCGTTGCCGGCGCGCTTGTTCGGCGACATTGCCGGCAAAACCATCGCCGATCTGTGCGCCGCGCCCGGCGGCAAAACCGCGCAGCTCGCACAAGCCGGCGCGCGCGTCATCGCGGTCGACCGCTCGCCGGGGCGCATGACGCGGCTGCGCGACAATCTGGCCCGGCTGTCGCTGGCGGCCGAGCAGCTGGTGGCCGACGCCGCCGAGTGGCAGGGCGGAAACACCGGCGGCGGGTTCGACGGCATACTGGTCGACGCTCCCTGCTCCTCGACCGGCACCATCCGGCGTCACCCCGATGTCGCCTGGCTGCGGCAGGAAGCCGATATCGGCGCGCTGATGGCCTTGCAGAAGCGGCTGCTGCACAAGGCCGTCGCATTGCTGAGGCCGGGCGGGACGCTGGTCTATTGCACCTGTTCGCTGGAGCCGGAAGAAGGCGAGCAGGCCATCGCCGCACTTCTCGCCGCCGAATCAGCGGTGCGCCGCGCGCCGATCGATGCCGGCGAGGTCGCGGGCCTCGCCGAGATCGTGACCGCGGAAGGCGATCTGCGCACCCTGCCCTGCCATCTGCCGCACGACGACCCCAGACTGGGCGGCCTTGATGGCTTTTACGCCGCGCGTCTGGTTAAATCCTGATATTGCATCGCATTTCCGCATTGCTCCGCTGATTCGCGCGGTTTCAAGATGGTGTCTTGGTGGCGTTTCCGGATTAATAAGGATTCGAAAGTGAATCCTCCCGATCAAGGTAAGGCGTGTCGGTCGCTCAACGCAGACGCATTTCGACGCTGATCCTGAACCGCTTCGCGCGGAATGTGATGGCGCGCGTAAGCGGCGGCTCGGTGGCCCTGTCGCGGCTGTGGCCGGGCCGCACCGATCGCCTGATCATCGCCCCGCACGACCTGCGCACCGCCGACGCCACCCGCGCAGCCGAAATCTATGCCGGCCGCTTCGTGTTCGCCGGCAAGATCGTGACCTGCCACGGGCGCTCGATCTTCGATCTCGAGCCGCCGTCGGAAGACTGGGAGGTGGCGCTGCTCGGCTTCGGATGGCTGCGGCATTTGCGCGCCGCCGATACCGCGCTGACCCGCGCCAATGCGCGCTCGCTGGTCGACGACTGGATTTCGAATCCGCTGCACAAGCGCCCGGTCGGCCGCCGCCCCGACGTACTGGCGCGCCGCGTGATCTCGCTGTTGTCGCAGGCACCATTGGTGCTCGGCGATACCGACGGCAAATTCTACCGGCGTTATTTGCGCGGACTGACACGTGAAATCCGCTATCTGCGCTACACCATGCTGGACATTCCCGACGGCGTCGCGCGGCTGCAGGTGTTGATCGCGCTGTGCTACGCCTCGCTCTGCCTCGCCAACCAGGCACGCCACATCCGCACCGCCACGCGCAAGCTGTCCGACGAATTGCAGCGGCAAATCCTCCCCGACGGCGGGCATATCTCGCGCAATCCCGGCGCGTTGATCGAACTCTTGATCGACCTGTTGCCGCTGCGGCAAACATTCGCCGCCCGCAATATCGCGCCGCCGCCGGCGTTGTTGAACGCGATCGACCGCATGATGCCGATGCTGCGCTTCTTTCGCCACGGCGACGGCAGCTTTGCGCTGTTCAACGGCATGAGCAGCGCGCCTTCCGATCTGCTGGCGACCCTGCTCGCCTACGACGATACCCACGGCGCGCCGATGGCGAACATGCCGCACACCGGTTTCCAGCGGCTCGATGCGGGCGCGATGACGGTAATCATGGACACCGGGCCGCCGCCGCCGCCGAATGTCAGTCACGACGCCCATGCCGGCTGCCTTTCTTTTGAATTGTCGTACGGGCCAAACCGGATCGTTATCAATTGCGGCATGCCCTCGACCGGCCGCGACAACTGGCGCGCCTTTGCGCGCGGTACGCCGGCGCATTCGACCCTCGTCTGCCACGATGCGTCGTCCTGCCAGTTCGTTGAACTCTCCGCCATGAAGCGGCTCTTGCAGGGCGCGCCAATTATCCGCGGGCCAACCAACGTGGAAAGCTATCGCGAGGTGGTCGGCAACGGCGTGCTGCTGACGACCTCGCATGACGGCTATCTGCCGCGCTTCGGTGTCGTGCATCGCCGGGTGCTGATGGTCGCGCATGACGGATCGCGGCTCGACGGCGAGGACACCCTGTCGCCGGCGCCCGGCGCCCGGATCAAGGGCGACGAGACCGACTACGCGCTGCGATTTCACCTGCACCCCTCAGTCAAGGCGAGCCGGCTCAGCGACGCCCGCGGCGTGATGCTGGTTCTGCCGAACCGCGACGTCTGGACCTTCGAGTCGCTGGACGACAAGGTCAACCTGGAAGACAGCGTGTTTCTGGCAGGAAACGACGGTCCCCGTCGCACCGCCCAGATCGTGATTCGGCAGGATTCGCGGCAGGCCCCCAGCATCCGCTGGAGCTTTGTCCGCTCGACGGCTTCGGCCTCGGCGACGACGGCGCGACGCAATGCGCGCCGTGAACCGGAGTTGCCGCTGTAGTGAATAGTGGCCCGCCCGCCCCCCTTGCAGGGAACGGAGATTTCCACAAACGGCGTTCGCCGGTTTCATCGTTGACAAAACCGTGCTACGCGGCGGCCTTGCCACCCAGGACACCCTCATGACCGACCAGCCGCGCCGCGTGACCCGTGCATTATTGTCCGTTTCCGACAAATCCGGGCTGATCGAATTCGCGCGCGCGCTCGCCGCCCACGGCATCGATCTCGTCTCCACAGGCGGCACCGCCAAGGCGATTGCCGCCGCGGGGTTGAAGGTAAGCGATGTTTCGGAGTTGACCGGATTTCCGGAAATGATGGACGGCCGGGTCAAGACCCTGCACCCGAAGGTGCATGGCGGTTTGCTGGCGATCCGCGACAATGCCGAGCATGCGCAGGCGATGAAGGCGCATGGCATCGCGCCGATCGACCTCCTGGTGGTCAATCTCTATCCGTTCGAGGCCACCGTCGATAAGGGCGCTGGTTTCGAGGAATGTATAGAAAATATCGACATCGGCGGGCCTGCCATGATTCGCGCCGCGGCGAAGAACCATGACGACGTCGCCGTTGTCGTCGAATCGCAGGATTATCAGGCAGTGCTTGACGAGCTCGCGACCAACCAGGGCGCGACCACGCTGACGCTGCGCCGCCGTCTCGCCGCCAAGGCCTATGCCCGCACCGCCGCCTATGACGCGGCGATCTCGAACTGGTTCGCGGGTCAACTCAAGATCGATGCACCGGATTTTCGTGCCTTTGGCGGCCGGCTGATCCAGCCGCTGCGCTACGGCGAGAACCCGCACCAGACCGCCGCTTTCTATCGTACGCCCGACCAGCGCCCGGGCGTCGCTACCGCGCGGCTGCTGCAGGGCAAGGAGCTCTCGTACAACAACATCAACGACACTGACGCGGCCTATGAATGCATCGCCGAGTTTGATCCGTCGCGCACCGCGGCCTGCGTCATTGTCAAGCACGCCAATCCCTGCGGCGTCGCCGAAGGCCCCGATCTCGTCAGCGCCTACCGCAAGGCCTTCGCCTGCGACACCCAATCGCCCTATGGCGGGATCATCGCCGTCAACCGCACACTGGATGCCGATACCGCGCGCGTCATCACCGAGATCCTGACCGAAGTCATCATCGCGCCCGACGCGACCGAAGAGGCCATCGCGATCATCGCGAAGCGGAGGAATTTGCGCCTGCTGCTGGCCGGCAGCCTGCCCGATCCGCGCGCCGCGGGCCTGACCGCGAAAACCGTCGCCGGCGGCTTGTTGGTGCAAAGCCGTGACAACGCCGTGGTCGACGACATCGCGCTCAAGACCGTGACCAAGCGTGCGGCCACCGACGCCGAGCTGCGCGATCTGAAATTCGCGTTCCGGGTCGCCAAGCACGTCAAATCCAACACCATCGTCTATGCCAAGGATGTCGCCACCGTCGGCATCGGCGCCGGACAGATGAGCCGGGTGGATTCGTCGCGCATTGCCGCCCGCAAGGCGCAGGATGCCGCCGACGAGTTGAAACTGGCTGCGCCGATGACCCGGGGCTCCGTGGTGGCGTCGGACGCCTTCTTTCCATTCGCCGACGGACTATTGGTCGCGATCGAAGCCGGCGCCACGGCGGTGATTCAGCCCGGCGGATCGATCCGCGACGACGACGTCATCAAGGCCGCCGACGACGCCGGCATCGCCATGGTGTTCACCGGCGTGCGCCATTTCCGGCATTGAGGTGACTTATCGGGTGGTTTTCGATCGTCCCGGCGTTTCGCAGGGATGACGTTGCGATGTGATCGCAGCGAACGCTAAGCGCTGCTCCGCATCGGCGCCTCGCTGAACCTAAGTCCCTCAGATCCAATAATTTTTTCATTTCTGTATACCGGAATGACCGTTTTCCTTGTATTTCGAAGGAAATCTTGCAGCATGTGACTATTTATGTATACAGTATGGATGCAAGATTATCAGCCAAGAGCATTTCCGATGGTCCAAACCTTTCCGATGAACACCTGGTACGCCGCAGCGTGGGACGTCGATAT
>JGI24140J50213_10001164_pt1 | contig 11700 bp, 12 predicted proteins | sample BarGraIncu00222A_FD_50213 | JGI IMG/M metagenome (IMG submission 50213)
CTCGAGAAAGGGCGACACCCCGGGGACGGGGAGCGCGCCGTCAGCGGCGGTGCCGGCCGAGGTGCCCGGGGGCAACACCGCAGCACCGGTGGCCGGCGTCAATCCCGCGGCAAGCTCGCTGACCGCCATCGTCGTGCCGCTTTCGAATCGCTTCGACGACCCCTGGTGGCGCCAGGTCACCCCGCCGCGCCCACGGATCGAAACCGTGCCCTCGTCGATGTCGAAGATGGCGGCCGTGTGCTCGTCGACACCCAGGATGTCGACGCCGTCGGGCAGGAGCTCCTCGAGGATCCGCAGGCGGCGTTCGCCCATGTAGCAGTAGCGGGTGTCGTGGGTTCCGCCCTCGGCGTTGTTGTAGTGCGGGACGACGGAGGCTCGGAGGCCCGTGACGCCGAGGAGGTTGAGGCCCTCCAGCCAGCGCGGCTCCTCGCCGACCTTGTACACCTCGTAGACCGGGAGCGAGCAGACGCCGAGCCCGACCGCCGCCGCGCTCGCGAGGGTCACACACCCGCCGTCGCGCAGCTTGGCGGCAAGCAGGTCGGGAACCGCCGTGTCAAGCCACTGACGCAGCGCGTAGCTCGGGCTTCCCGGGCCCGCGAACACGTAGCGCGCTTCGGCTACGCGGGCAAGCATGGTCTCGTACTCGAGCGGTGTTGCCAGCAATCGATTCCGGAATGAGGCGACGCTGATCGGGAACCCGACTCGGTCGCGAAAGTACGCAACCGTGCGCTCACTGATGTCGGCTGCGTTCTCCTGGAAGCCGAACGGCGTGTCGAGCAGCACCGCGGGCACCGGGCGGGGCCCGAGCCGCGAGAGCAGGTCGGCGTGCACCGACACCATGGTCGGGGTGGTCTCACCCGACCCCATGATGCAGAGGAGGCGCGGCAATCGGGCAGCGCCGGCGGGGGCGTCCATGGCTCGATCCTACGGCGTGCGGCCCGTGCGACCATCATCGGCGGAGGTGGTGCAGCCAATGGACACGGCAGCTCTCAAAGCGGCACTGGGCGACGAGGCGCGCCGTCTCGGGTTCTCGGCCTGCGGAGTCACCTCGGTCCGCCCGTTCGACGAGGCGCGCGATCGAGCGCTCGCCGCGATCGAGGCAGGGCGCATGGACGGGATGCCCTGGTACACGCAAGATCGCGTTGCGGCGTCGGCGGACATCGGCGGCCGCTACCCGTGGGCGCAGTCGATCATCGCGCTCGCCTGGCCCTACCGGCCGGCTCGTCCGGAGCCGCCGGCCCCGAGCACCGCGGGGGTCGTGCGCGGGCGTTTCTCAGCCTACGCATGCACCGAGAACGGTGACGGCCCGGTCGACTATCACGAACTCCTCGCCCGCCGCTGCGACGACATTGTTGCCTGGCTTCGGGGCCAGTGCGAGGATGTGCGGGCGAAGCGTTTCGTCGATCACGGATGGGCGCTGGATCGCGCCATCGCCGAGCGGGCCGGCATCGGGTTCGCCGGGAAACACGCCTCGGTGATCACCCTCGAAGCCGGCTCATACGTCCTGCTCGCCGGNATCGCGGTGTCGATCGCCCTTCCATTCGACAAACCGTCGCAGCGCGGCTGCGGCCGTTGCACCGCATGCCTGCCGTCGTGCCCAACCGGGGCGATCGTTGCGCCGGGTGTCATCGACGCCAGGCGCTGCATCTCCTACCTCACCATCGAGCATCGTGGCCCCATCCCTGAGGAGTTGCGTCCACTCATGGGAACGTGGGCGTTCGGCTGTGACCTCTGCCAGGAAGCCTGCCCGATCAACCATCGCCTCGCCCCGGAGCCCCTGGACGTCGACACCCCGTCGACCGCGCTTGGTCCGGTGCCGCATCCCGACCTGGTCGAGTGTCTCGAGCTTACCGAATCCGAGTTCGCGGCGCGCTTTCGTGGCACGGCGGTCTCGCGGACGGGGCGCGCCGGGCTGGCGCGAAACTGCGCGATCGCGCTCGGGAATGCCGGGGATCGAGCGGCGCTCCCAGGGTTGCGAAGAAGCGCGGAGCGCGATCCGGATGCGGTCGTGCGTGAGGCCGCTCGCTGGGGGATCGCACAACTGACCGGCTGATCGCAGCCGGCGCTGTCAGCGAAAGAGGAGGACGGCCGCTCCGGCGCCGATCACCAGCGGGGCGCCGACGCAGGCCGCCAGCAGCGAGACGGAATCCGCCTCACGCGGCCACCACGCGGGAGGCAACGCCCGGTTGATCGGCACTCGTGCCCCGCGCAGGCGGGTGTTCCCGTCAAAGAGGGCGAAGCCCGCGACGCAGGCGAGGGCGATGAGCAGCGCGGTCTCCGCGAGGAGCGCGGCCGTTCCCGCGGCGCCTGCCGCATGCAGCCACGCGCACAGGATGAACGTGACGATGCCGAGACCCGCGCCACAGGATGCGGCCAGGAAAGTGGTCGGCAGCGAGGTGCGCGGCAAGCTCGGGAGTCGCATTGCTTTCGATCGCAGCGTAGCACTCAGGCCGAGTCGATGACAGTTCACACGGAGGCGACTCGGTTGTGACGAAACCGTTACGGCGACCGGCAACGCTTGACGGGCGCGATCTACTGTGCCTACGCTGCATGGGTCGCCATNGAGGCGACCGGTTCCCACATCTCTCCCAACGTCCCACCACACGAGGAACCCGATGCCGACCAGGTCTCGTCTTGCTGCAGCCGCGCTCGGCGCCACCGCGATGGCAACCATCCCCTCCGCGGTTTTCGCGACCTCGTACGTGGTGCGCCCCGGCGANACCGCGTCGGACATCGCCGTCCGTCACGGAACGACCCTGGCCGCACTCCTCGATGCCAACCGGATGGCCGCTCCCGAGCTCATCCGGGTCGGGCAGATGCTCCAGATCCCGGACGCCTCACTGACGCTCCCAGCCTACGCGCGCGCAGCGGACGACTCCGAGACGTACCGCGTCGGTCGCGGTGAAGGCGTGTTCGAGACGGCTCGACGCTTCGGTGTCGACCCGACCGCGCTCGCGCGGACCAACGGCATCGGTGTCAACGCGCCGATCGCGGAGGGCGACGAGCTCGTCGTCCCCGGGCGGCTCACGCGGATGAACGCGCTGGTGAGCTTTGTAGCCGCGGACGTCGGGGTCGACGCACGCCTGCTGCGCGGCGTCGCGTGGGCGGAATCCCAATGGCATCAGGAGCGTGTGTCGCCGACCGGGGCTGTCGGGGTCATGCAGATCGAGCCCTTCACCGGGGAGTGGGTGTCACGCCACCTTGCCGGGACGCACCTCGATATCTGGCGCGCGCAGGACAACGTCGCCGCCGGCGCGATGCTGCTCCGCCATCTGATGGCGAAACACGAGGCGGACGTCCCTGCCACGCTCGCCGGCTACTACCAGGGAGACGCGAGCGTCGCCAGTCACGGCGTCTACGACGACACGCGCCGTTACCAGCGCGAGGTCCAGGACCTGATCGCTCAGGACGTCTGAGGGCCGGGCGCGGGCCAGCCGCCGACCCGCGTCAGCCCGCCGCTTCGGTCGACGAGCCGCGCAGGCAGGCCAGCCCCGTCGAGCCACGACGCGGCTGCCGCTCCGCGGACGATCGCGGCCGTTGCGGCGATGTTGGCGTCGACGCAACTGCCCGCGACCACGCTGACGGTCCGCCAGGGTCCGGCTGCCGGAAGCCCGGTGGCCGGATCGATGATGTGGTGCAACTCCACGCCTCCCCGCCGCCAGCGACGGACGGTCGTGCTCGAGGTGGCGACGCCGCCGGTTCGGATGGCGATCGTCTCGCCGTCAGGAGTGATCTCCGCTCGGCTGTTCTCGGCAATCTGGATATGCCAGCCGTCCGCGGGAGGCTCACCAGCGACGGAGACATCACCGCCAAGGCTGACCAGCACCCCACCCCCATGCATCGCCTCGAGCGCCGCTGCGGCGGCGAGATCCGAGGCGAGCGCCTTCGCGGTTGCGCCGAGGTCGACCTCGACCCCGGCATCGATCTCCACACGCCGGGTGGCGGGAAAGAGCCGGACGCGCCGCCATCCCGGCACCGGCGACACCGCCAACATCAAGGGCTCGCCCTCGGCTGGTACCGCGGCAAAGTCAACTGTGTACCCGGCATTGCGCACCGCCTCTCCAACGGTCGGATCCACGGCACCGTCGGTCAGCTCCGCGGCGCGCAGTGCTGCTGCAATAGCCTGCGCGAGGAGCGGCGAAACGATCCCCTCACGCCGTCCGTCGCCGGTCTGGAAACGGCTCAATTCACTGTCGTCTCGAAAGCGGCTGCATGCCTGATCGATCGCGTCGACCACGGCCTCGACAGCCGCGGTCGCGACATCGAGGGTCTGCGGATCGGTGACGACCACGTGCAACGAGGTTCCCAGGGCGGTACCTCGGTGCTCTGCAAGCGTCATGACCCGCCGCTGACGGTACTCGCCGAAGAGGAGCTTCCGGTGCTCGCGGAGCCGGTGGAGATCGACGCCGACCCGGTACTCGAGGACGACGAGGCCGAGGGCGTCGTCGTTGTTCCCGTCGCCGATGTGACCGACGAGGTCGACGCGGCGCTCGTCGACGTTCCGGCGTGTGCGTCGGCAGCGGCCACCCCGAGCGCGGCAACTGCGGCGCCGCCCACAACCCCGAAGGACATCGTGAGCCTGCGGCGCAGACGGAGTGCACGGTCACGCTCCGCCACCGTGATACGTCGTTTGGGAGCGGGCATCAGCGGACCTCCTGGGGACGCGCCGCCTGTGGACGCAACCGGGCGCGAACACGGGGCGTGGCGCGGAGCAGTCGCAGCACACCGCGCAGATCGGCGAGCGCCGTACGAGGAACGTTCACCCGCGAGTCCGAATCCTCGACCCACTCGACCGGCAACTCCTGAATACGCATGCCGGCCCACTGCGCGACCACGAGCAGCTCGGTGTCGAAGAACCATCCCTGGTCACGAACCATGGGGACCAGGTCGCGCGCAACCTGGGCGCGTACGGCCTTGAACCCACACTGCGCATCCCGAAAGCTCGCGTGCAGCACCGCACGAAGGAGAAGGTTGTAGGCGCGCGAGATGAACTCCCGCTCCGCGCTTCTCGTCACCCGCGCACCCGGTGCGAGCCGGCTGCCGATGACGATGTCGGCGCTCCCGGAGAGAATCGGTGCAATCAGCGCCGGCAGCGAGTCGAGTCGCGTCGAGAGGTCGACGTCCATGTACGCCACCGCGCGGGCGTCGCTCGCCAACCACGCGGCCCGGAGCGCACGGCCACGGCCCTTCCCGGGGAGATGGACGAAGCGCACACCGTCAAGCTCTCGGGCAAGTCGCAGACCGATGAGCCGGGTCGCGTCCTGGCTCGCGTTGTCGACGACGGTGATCCTCGTCGCGAAGGGGATCTGGTCGCGGACATATGCGTGCAGGGTGCGAACGCTCTGCTCCAGGACCCGCTCCTCGTTGTACACGGGAATCGCAATGTCCAGGACGGGGGCGCCTGTCGTTGCCCGCAGATCGTTCATGAGACAAGCCTGCGATGCGCTCCTTGACGCGAGCCGCGAGCATGCTGGGAGGCGGCTGTGAAGTCATGGCGCTCTCGGAGCCGGCGCACAGGCAACGCTTCGCGACCCACTCCGTCGGTGAGGCCGTGCCGGGGCCGCCCGCCGGTCGGGTCAGCGGCGGGCGACGGCGAGACGCTGGAGGCGCAACGCGAGCGTTGGGCAGCCCGAAACCGCCCGACGTGCGTGCGGGAGGACCGCCGCCGGGATGGCGCCGGCACGGATGATCGGGTACCCCCAGTCGTCGAGCTCGATCATCTCGGGCACGAGGTCGGCACACACGCCGTGACCGTCGCACTTGATGCGATCGATGGCGAGCGTGTAGCGATCGCTCATGACGCCGCCGCCACTGCGCCCGCGACGCCGCAGCGCCGGTGGTGCTCGTGGAGCTGAAACTCGCCGGCAAAGACGCGAAGCGCTGATGCCAGCAGACCTGCGGCGCCGTCTGGATGACGGCACGCGCCGCGGCCCGCGAGCAAGCCCGCCCACCGCTGGATGTGCTCGAGGTCACCCGGCGTCGACGTGAGTGCGGCGACGCGCCCGGCCGACGCCGAGATGGCGCGCAAACCGAAGGTGCACGGTCCGCACTGGCGAGCGCTCTCGTGCGCGAGGTACGCCAGGATCCGCGCGGTCTCGATGACACCACAGCGCCCCGAGGGAAGCACGGCGATGACACCGCAGCCAAGCGAGAAGCCGAGCTGGCGGAGCGCATCCGCGTCCAGTGGCAGCCCCCACGCGGCGGTGGACTCGATCCATCCGCCGAAATACCCACCGAGAAGGACGGCCTCGCTCTCCGACGTGATACCGCCTGCTGCGTTCACCGCATCGGCCAGCGCCATTCCCTGCGGGATCTCGATCAGCATGGTCTGCGGAACCGCTCCGCCCACGGTGACGAGCGTGGTCCCCGACGCGTTGCCGGTCCCGAGCGATCGAAACCACTCGTCGCCGAAGCGCGCGATCAGCGCGACGTGCGCGAGGGTCTCGACGTTCTGTATGAGCGTCGGGCGCCCATCGATGCCGCGTTCGAAAGGACGCGGAGGAATCGATGTCGGCAGCGCGATCCCGTCGTTGATGAAGTGCACGGCAGCCGTCTCTTCTCCGGACACATAGCGAACCGGTGCGCTCACCAGCCGGAGTCGTGCGCGCTCGGACGCCGGACGTTCGGTCATCGCCCGATGCATCGCCTGGATGGCCCCGACGTGGTCGGCGCCGACGTAGAGGACGATCTCATCGGCGCCGACGGCGCCGGCCGCGAGCATCGCCCCGTCGATCACGAGGTGCGGACGCTGCTCCATCAGCATGCGGTCCTTGCGGCTCAGGGGTTCTCCCTCACCGCCGTTGGCCAGCACGACGGGCGTTCCCCCGGATTGCGACGCGACCGATCGCCATTTGACGGCGACGGGAAACCCCGCGCCGCCCTTGCCCCGCAGGTTGCCTCGCTCGATGGAATCGATGAGTGCACGCGGCGACGGCAGTGCGCCGAGGCGATGCTGGTGGGCGGCAAGATCTTCCATCCCCTGCGCACCAGGCGGTCCGGCCAGCAATGCGATGCTCATCGCCCGGTCCCGAACGACGCACGTTCCTCGGCGAGCCGACGCTCCTCGGCAAGCGGGTCCAGCGGGGCTGCGAGGACCCGCCAGATGAGCGCGATCGCGACGGCCGCGACGCAGACGATGTCGATCAAGACCATCCAGAGCGCGGTACGGTCGGTACCCGTGCCGATGCCGTGAAGAACGGCGATCGGCCAGCTCACATATGCGAGCCAGTGGATCGCGCGCCAGACCCGGGCGCCGAGGTGCTTGCGCAGCAAGCTGGTCGCGACAATGGCGAGGAGCAGCTCGAAGGCAATCGCTCCGAGGCCGAGCCACAACGTCCGGTAATAGGAGCCGAACGGTACGAGCGCGACGAGCCCGAGGTGCGTGAAGGGGTCGACCACCGCCGTCACGATGTGCAGCACCAGGAAGACCAGGGTCATCAGGGCGAGGTCTCCGTGCACGGCGGCGCTCAGAAAGCGAGGCCAGCCGGATGCCTCAAAGCGGAGGCGCGCGAGCAGGCCGAGGACCGCGACCGCACTGAGGAGCACGAGACTGACTGCGCCCGCGCCTCGTGTGGTGTACCAGAGCAATTGACTAGACATTGGTTGTGCTCTCCGTGGACGACGGAAGCTCGATCCGGAAGGTCGCGCCTCCGCCGGGTGTGTCGGTGACGCTGATCTTTCCGCCGTGTGCAGTCACCACAGCGGTTGCGATGCTCAGGCCCAATCCGCTGCCGCCCTGGTCGCGGCTGCGCAGCGGGTCGGCGCGATGGAAACGCTCGAAGATTCGCTCGCGCTGCGCGGCCGGCACTCCGGGGCCGTGGTCGACGATGTCGATCTCGGCGTGTCCGTTCTGCGCTTGCAACCCAACCTCGACAGGGCTCCCCGACGGCGTGTGCACGAGGGCGTTGCGCACCAGGTTCGCGACCGCCTGACGCAGGCGAAGATCATCGCCGGTTACGACAACGGGAGCTTCAATGCGGGCGACCACGGCGCGTCCCGGGTCCGCCGCGCGGGCGTCGCTCACTGCGTCGTTGACCATCGCCGTCAGGTCGACGGGCGCCCGGTCCAGTGGACGTCCCTGATCGAGTCGCGCGAGCAGCAGCAGGTCGTCGACGAGCAGGCCCATGCGCCGGGTCTCCTCCTCGATGCGCCGAACCGCGAGCAGGACGTCATCGCGTGTCATGTCGGGATTGCGCTGCAGCAATTCGGCATACCCTCGCATCGACGTCAGCGGCGTGCGCAGCTCGTGGGACGCGTCCGAGACAAAGTGGCGCAGCTTCTGTTCGGTGACGTCACGCTCGGCGAAAGCTCGCTCGATCTGACTCAGCATGCCGTTGAGGGCGAGCCCGAGGCGTCCGACTTCGGTTCGCTCGCTGGACGGCGTGACCCGGCGACCAAGGCCACCGGTCGCGATCGACCGAGCAGTCGCACCCATGCGCTCCAGCGGGCGCATGCCGCGCCGCACGAGCAACCACGTCACCACCAGGACGATGATGGTGATCCCGCTGCTGATGGCGATCTCGAAGAGCAGCAGCGTGCCCAGCGTGGTGTTGACCCCATCCAGCGGGACCGCGGTCACCGTGACGTCACCGTTGCCCATCGGAGTCACGTAGGCGCGGTATGAGCGGTAGGTCCCGCTGCCGGCGATGGTGAGAATCTTGTTTGTTTCCGATGAGATATTTGCGGGAAACTCCGGGGCGGACGACGAGGCATACGACGTCGTGCCGAAGAGGATGCCGGATGAGACCGAACGCCCCGATGAGTCCAGGATCTCGCCGTAGGTTCCAACCGGAAAGGCGTACTCCTGGTTGGACGGCGGTCCGCCGCTGTCCGGAGGTCCGCCGTCCCCTCCCGGAAGCTGCGTATGCAGGAGCACGTTCTGCACACCTGGCTGAATGATCGCCAATTGCTGGTCAACACCCTGCAGGAGCGAGCTCTGCAGCGCCGCGTACGTGCCCACGTCAGCGGCGGCGAGTCCGAGAATGAACAGAGGAGCCAGGGTGAGCAGCAGTCGGAGACGGAGGGACATCTACGGTCCTGAGGACATCGTCGGCGGCGCGCTCACGCGTGCGCCGAGGCTGAGCTGGTTCGCGGGACCCGCATGACATATCCGACGCCGCGAACCGTGTGGATGAGGGTCGGCTCCACCTGATCGACCTTGCGGCGGAGATAGCTGATGTACGTCTCGAGCACGCTCGCATCGCCACCGAAGTCGTAATCCCAGACGTGGTCGAGGATCTGCGAGCGTGAGAGCACGCGGCCGGTGTTCATCATCAGGTAGCGGAGCAGACGGAACTCGGTGCGCGTCAGCTCGACAGGCTCGCCGCCGCGAAACACCTCGTGGGTCTCGTCGTCGAGCTCGAGGTCGTGGAGCACCAGCTTGCCGGTCGCTGCGGCGCCGTTCGGATTGTGGCGCCGGAGCACGACACGGATCCTCGCGACCAGCTCCTCGATGCTGAAGGGCTTGGTAACGTAGTCGTCTCCGCCGATGGTCAGCCCGTGCACCTTCTCCTCGGTTGCGTCACGCGCGGTGAGAAAGATCACAGGGACCTTGATTCCGTCGCTGATGAGGCGCTGCACGAGGGTGAAGCCGTCGTCGTCGGGGAGCCCGACGTCGAGGATCATCAGGTCGGGGCGGAAATCCATGACGGCGTGGCGGGCCTGCTTGGCGCTTCCGGCGGTCTGGACCGCGAAACCCTCGTATTTGAGCGCCATCGCGACGAGATCCGTGATGGCGCGCTCATCGTCGACGACGAGAACTCGGTTCGGTTCGGCTGACTTCACTGTGGTCACCGGACCATCTTCGCGCGGAAGTCTGGGAAAAAGCTCAGAGTTTGTTGGATCTATCCTGAGGCTGCGACCTCTCGCAGCCGTGCGCGCTCGCCATTGCCGAGCGGCAGCGAGAGGCAGCGGACGCCGCCGCCGGCCTTGAGGAACTCGCCCATGGGATGCGGGAGCGGCGTGTACCCGGCGGCCTGGAGCGGGGCCTCCATCTGAGTGATGGTCAGCGAGGAGAGCACCTTGTTGCCGAGCGGCATCGCGTTGCAGGCGAACCCGGCCGCCACCTCGACCGGCACCTCGATGAGGTTGGGCACCAGCTCGCGGATCAGGCGCATCGATTCGGGAGCGAACGCGTCAGGAGCTGCCAGGACGTTGGTGGCATCGAGCGGGCAGAAGCACGTATCCAGGTGATAGAAGCGCGGGTCCACAAGCTCCAGGGACACGACCTCGACCTCGAGGATTCGCGCCACCGGACGGTGTGATTCGCGGTCGGTGCGGAACCCGTAACCACAGAACAGCCGATCGCCGAGAAACAGCGCATCGCCGGCGCCCTCGAAGGACAGCGACCTGGGCAGTTCGTGGACGTCGAAGCCGAGCCGCTCAAGCTCCTGGCGCCAGTGCGCCTCCTCCCCCTGCCGCTCGGCATGGTGGAAGTTGCTCAGCACAGCGCGGTCGTCCCACAGCACAGCCGCGTTGGCGGTGAACACCATGTCGGGCAGTCCCGCGATCGGAGCTGCGAGCTCGACCGCGACCCCGAGGTCGACGTAGCTGCGATAGAGCGCCTCCCACTGCGAAGCTGCGAGCGCGTGATCGACCTCGACGGCGACATGCATCCAGGGGTTGATCTCGTACTCGATGCCGAAATGGTCAGGACGGCACATGAGCACGGCGGGCGTCATCGGCTCCCCCGAGGCAGCGCGACCGGATCCCCGAGCGGCAGCGGCATGAGGAGTGTCGGCGAGAATCGCGTCCCGGCGCGAAGTTCGAGCGGTCCCGCCACGGCGGGTCGCTGCAGGCACCAGCCGGGGTCAACGTCGTCGCGGACGGCGAGCAGCGTCGGCCGGAGCAGTGCCCCTCCGGAGCTCCGGCCGTGGTGGCGCACGGTCGCGGTGAGGGCGGGGCGGAGCCAGGTCGCGTTGACCGGCTGGACACCGTCCAGGGGTGCGGCGCTGACGGTCAGGTCGCTCGCGTGCTGAGCAAGCCATGCCTCCACCAGCCGGTCGCCAGGCCCATCGACGTGCCCGGCGAAGGTGAGCCGGCCGCCGGCATGCTCGCCGAGGATCAGCCTCGTGCCGCCCCGGCGCCGCGCGACGATGCCCGCAACCACGCAGGTCGTCTGGTTCGAGAGGGCGATGCGCAGCCGATCGGGTGAAGCGACACCCGGACGGTAGGGCGCGCTTGCGCGCCGGGCCAGGAGTGCAGCCAGCCCGCGCCCGGCCGCCGCGGCGGCGAGCGCCTCGCCTCGCCCGCGCACGTGGTCGGGCGCCTGAATGACGTCGCCCTGTCCGATCAGCTCGGTGAGAGCATCGAGACGCCGATCCAGCGGCCAGCCGATGGTCGAACGGCCGTCGAGATGCAGGACGTCAGAGCAGAGGTACACCGCGGGGAGCTCGGCGGCAGCTGCAGGCCCGGTGGCGAGGCGCCGTCCGAAGCCCGCCAGGTCGGGACGACCCTCGCGGTCGAGCACGGCGATGACGCCGTCGAGGATCGCGCCCCGGCCGCCGCGCACGGCTGCCGGTGCCGAGACGTCCGGAAAGCGGCGGGCGAGGTCGCCGGGCATCTCACCCTGGATGCGGACGGCTCCGCCCGGGTCCAGGAACAGGAGCGCCCGGGCTCCATCCCAGTCGACACTGAATAGCCAGTCGTGATCATCGAAGGGCTCGTCGCACGGGATCGACGCCTCGATCGGGATGTACCCGG